>JAABUV010005026.1_pt1 | contig 15338 bp, 18 predicted proteins | sample 5559971 | NCBI WGS metagenome assembly JAABUV01 (sample SAMN10711881, study PRJNA513362) | rock metagenome | isolation source: Antarctica rocks | place: Antarctica: Victoria Land, Knobhead nord | collected 2015-12-19
TACTCACCCGTCCTACGCCAAGCCGACCTCCCCACCGTCACCGTCCCCTGGTGGGGAAACCGACGACTCACCTACCAATTCACCTGGAACTAAGGTCGAACTCGCTGCGTGAAAATCGGCGTTAGCGACGCCGGGCGCTGCGCGATCTCTCCTCCGGCCCAACCGCGAGTGCAGTACCGCGACGGTGCGAGCCGCCGCCTGACGAAGATCGGCACCGGCCGCCGCAGGGCGATCGCCCTACTGACCGGGATGCGGTGGGGGTTGGTCGACTCCGTCTACGCCAGGCCAAGGTGTGCCGCGGCAGTGACCACAGTCTCGTCGTCGACGCCCAGTAGGCGCACGCTGCGCACGTTCACCGCACCGAGCGCGCGGTCGAACAGCGTGACGTGGATCCAGCTTGCCTCCAGCGTCGACCACCAGCGACACTACGACGACCTTGCACCCGGGCTCGCGCAGTGGTTACGGGACGTCATCGTGGCCAACTCGCAGGCGCCCGGAGGGTAACCGGAGGGCGTCGCCCGGCACCGTCGTTCTGGTGCAGAAACCTGGTGGCACTGCGCCACCGTGAGGTGGGGTGGCACTCCGGCAGCAGAACGACGGGGTCCCGGCCCCGGTACACCAGCATGACGGGGTGCCGGGGCCGGGACAGCAGAGTCAACGGCTGCGCCAGCGGGCCACACCCACCAGCACCATCGTCAGCTGGCGCTCGGCGCGGAGCACCACCGCGGCTTCCTGATCGGGGGAGTCCAGGATCTGCTCCGCGACGACGACCATCTGGTTGACGATCAGTTCGGCGAGCAAGTACCGGTCGGCCTCGCTCCAGCCCTCCGTCACCGGAAAGGCGCTGAAGTCGTCCGCGAGTTCACCGATGATCAGGTTCAGCTGCTCATGGATGGACCGGCGCAGCGCACCAACACCCCCGAAGCGCTCCCGGGCGATGAAGCGGAAGTGTTCGCGGTGCGAATGGACGTGGGTGACGAGCACCTCGGCCGAGCGGGAGATCACCGCCGTTGGTTCGGCCCGTTCGGTGCGCACGGCCCGGATGAGCTGCCGCAGGGTGCGAAACGACTCGTCCACCAACGTCTCACCGAGCGCGTCCATGCTCGCGTAGTGCCGGTAGAACGCGGTCGGCACGATACCCGCCGCCCTGGTCACCTGGCGCAGGCTGACACTGGCGAACCCCACCTCCTCGGTGAGCTCCAGCGCGGCGTCGAGCAGCGCCCGGTGGGTGCGTTCCTTGCGCGCCTCACGCAGCGGCAGCGTCGATGCTTGCCGCGGCGCGTCCGCGCGTGCATCGGTGTCCACTGAACCTCCGCTTCGTCGAACCCCGGCCTCCGCTCCGTCGAACCCAGCCAACCAGATGCCGGGGCAGTCGGAGCCGGTAGATGCAGGAGTGGAACCATCTCGCGAACCCGGAGCAGGTCGGAACTACGGTCGGCACCCGCTACCCCGGCCGCCGGGCGGCCCACGCACCCGCGCCCACCACCCGGGCCGACGACCCCCCGGCCACCGCCACCACCTCACCGCCGTGCAGCTGACGCCCCCGGCGCAGTTCGACCCCGCCGTCCACCCGGACGCGGCCCTGCGCCACCAGTCGCTTGGCCTCCGCGCCCGACGCCAGCAGGTTCGCCAGCTTGAGGAACTGCCCCAGGCGCACGGGCACCTCCGGCACTGCGACGTCGGCAGGGGCGTCCGGACGGACGTCACCAGGGTTCATCCGCCCAGTGTGGCGCGCCCGAGCGGGAGCGGCCAGGCTTGCTGTCGTGACGCAGACAACGACCCCTCCCCCGACGATCTTCGTGCTCTACGGAGCCACCGGCGACCTGGCCAGACGAATGGTGCTGCCTGCCTTCTACCAGCTGGCCATCGCCGGGCTCCTGCCGTCGGACTGGCGGCTGGTGGGCAACGGCCGCGGCGACGTCAGCCACGAGGACTTCGGCGGGCGGGTGCACGACGCGCTCACCGAGTTCGGGCCAGCGCCCAACAAGGGCCCGTGGGAGGAGTTCCGCGCGCGGCTGCTGTTCGCCGGTGGCGGCTTCGCCAAGGACGACCCCGGGTCCATGCTCGACGTCCTCGCCCGCGCCAAGGACGAACTCGGCGGGGCCGCGCAGCACGTGCACTACCTCGCGGTGCCGCCGTCGGCGTTCGGCAAGCTCACCGAGGGCATCGGCGAACACGGGCTGGTTGACGGCTCGCGCGTGGTCTACGAGAAGCCGTTCGGCACCTCCCCAGCGGGCTTCTGCGAGCTGGATGCCACGGTGCACGAGGTGCTCGACGAGCGGCAGGTGTACCGCATCGACCACTTCCTCGGGAAGGAGGCGACCCAGAACCTGCACGTGCTGCGCTTCGCCAACCAGCTGTTCTCGGGGGTGTGGAACCGCGAGCACGTGGCCCAGGTGCAGATCGACGTGCCCGAGACGCTCGACATCGCCGACCGCGCCCAATTCTACGACGCCACGGGTGCGGTGCTGGACATGCTGGTGACGCACCTGTTCCAGGTGGCGGCCGAGGTGGCCATGGAACCTCCGGTCAGCCTGGGCGCCGACGACCTGCAGGCGGCGCGCGAGTCCGTCATCGCCGCGTTCCGCCCCCTGGATCCCACCGAGGTGGTGTTGGGCCAGTTCGCCGGGTACACCGAGACGGAGGGCGTCGCGGACGATTCGACGACGGAAACGTTCGTCGCCGCCAGGTTGTGGGTGGACACCGACCGCTGGCACGGCGTGCCGTTCCTGCTGCGCACCGGCAAGCGGATGGCGGTGGGCGCCCAGCGGGTGAGCCTCGTATTCCGCACCCCCGACGGCCCCCTCACTCGCGTGCCCGCGGGCGCCGGGGTGTTGTCGTTCTCGCTGTCCGGCAGCGGATCGCTCGACCTGTCGATGGTGCTCAAGGAGCCGGGCCCGGAGTTCGCCCTGGCCGTCGGCCGCACGAGCCTGGCGTTGGACACCGTGCCCGGTGGTGAACCGCTGCCGCCCTACGCACGCCTGCTTCACGACGTGCTCATCGGGGACCGCTCGCTGTTCACCAGACCCGACGGTCTGGCGCACGTGTGGGAGGTGGCCAAGCCGCTGCTGGAAGCGCGTCCGCGGGTGCTGGCCTACGAGCCGGGGTCGATGGGCCCGGACGCCGCGGACGCACTTGTCGAGCCCGGTCACTGGCTCGTGGGAAAGGGCACCGCTGATGACTGACACCACCGTCACTGCACGTGTGGCGCGCCGCTCACGGCACGAGGCGATCCGCGCCGCCGTCGCCGTGGAGGAAGCGGAGGCCGCCGAAGCTGAGGCGGGCGAGAAGGCAACCGCGCTCGACGTGCCGATGCACCTGCGCATCGACCGGGATCTGGACGAGCGGTTGCGTCAGCGTGCCAGCGGCGAGGGCATCCCGACCTCCGCCTTGGTCCGGCGCCTGCTGCGCCAGGCCGTGCAGCAGGGCTCGACTGCCCTGTCCCAGGCTGACGTCGAGGAAATCGCCCGTCGAGTCGCTCGAAGCTGATCCTGAACCGGGCCGTGCGCTGTGGCGAAGGGGGCTCGGCAGCGGCGATTGCTCCATGCGAAGCTCGGCTCATGGCTAACGAGGCGGTGGACATCACCGAGAGACTGTCGTTGTTCTCCGAACACTGGTCACCGAAGGTGGTGGCGCGACTCAACGACTACGAGGTCAAGGTCGTGAAGGTCAAGGGTGAGTTCGTCTGGCACACCCACGACGACACCGACGAGCTGTTTATGGTTGTGGACGGCGAGCTGACCATCCAGCTGCGCGACGGCGACGTGAGGCTCGGCCCCGGCCAGTTGTTCGTCGTACCGCGAGGAGTCGAGCACTGCCCGATCGCAGACGGCGAAGTCCACGCACTGCTCATCGAACCGACCGGAGTCGTCAACACCGGCGACGCGGGTGGGGCCTTGACCGCTGCCTACGACGACTCGCTCGCGTAGGTAGCGGCGTCTGCTGAGACGACCGGTCGCGATGGCAATCTTGAGAGCGTCGCCGGGCGGGTAGTTCTTGACACCGATGTCCCAGGCGTGCCCAGGCCGATGTGCAGGTCTGGCCAGCAGCACGCTCGCATCCACGAACCAAACGGTCACGCCGTCGGTCGGTCGGTGTCGCTTAAGACCACCGCGATGTGGTGTTCACTTTGCGTCCGTCCTCCTTGCCGCGACCACCCATTGCAAGCATAATGTAAGCATGCCTCACGTCCTGGTCCGTGACGTCCCTGACGACGTCCACGCTGCGCTACAGCGCAAAGCCGAGCACCACCACCAGTCGCTGCAGCAGTACCTGGCGGTTGAACTGCGCCACCTCGCCGAGCGACGTTCGATCAGCGAGGTCCTCGACGAGGTCGAAGTCCAGCACGGCGGACACGTCGGATTCGCTGCGGCCGTCACTGATCTGGACGAAGAGCGCTCCCAGCGGTGATCCTCCTGCCGAGCACGTGGTGATCGTCGTAGACGCCTCCGTCCTGGCCAATGCCCTCGCCGACGATGAGGAGAACGGCGAGAATGCCCGCCGTGAGCTGCGAGCTGCCGGAGAGGTCGCCGCTCCCGACCTGGTCGACGTCGAGGCCGTGTCGGTGCTGCGCAAGCGCTGGCTGCGTCGCATGCTCACCGAGCAGCGCTTCAGCACCGCCATCGCCCACCTGCAGCAGCTCGACTTTGAGCGCGTGCCGACACTGCGACTGGTGTCGCGTGCCTTCGAACTGCGAGCCAACGTCAGCGCCTACGACGCCTGCTACGTCGCGCTGGCCGAGCACCTGGACTGCGAACTGATCACCGCGGACGGACGGCTGGCCCGCGCGACCGGCCCGCTGTGCCCCATCCGCGTCCTGCGCTGATGGCACGCTCCCTGCCCGAGCATCGATTGAGGCCACCGATACCGGTATCTACCTCCCGCATGGACCCGACTGGTTCCGCTACTGGCTCCGCGGGCTCGCCGAATCTCGCGGCGCCTGACCCGCCAACCCGGCACCAAGCGTCCCAGAGGCGATCGGTCAGCGGATCGGCTCGGGGCTGCGGGTTTGCGCTTCTGGGAGTGTGCCGCCGACGGCGCGCCACACGAGTGCGGCGGTGCGGGTTGGCCAGTTCGGCGGTGGCAGCGGCTCGGCGAGGGCGCGGGCGTACCAGGAGCCGGTACACAGCGTGAGGGCCACGTCGAGGTCTGCGTCGGGGTCGATCAGGCCGAGCCGCTGCGCCCGGTCGAGGATGGCGCGGATTCGGCGGCGGCGCGGGGCAACGACCTGAGCCCGGTACCGGGCGAGCACCTCGGGGGCAGTGTTGTCTTGCAGCATCGTGCCGACCAGGGAGAGCCGTCCGGGCCGGGAGACGCCGCGCTGGAAGTTGGCCAGCTCGGCGACCAGGTCGGCCAGCGGGTCTTCGGAGGGTCCGTCGGGTGCGGCGTCCACGGCGGCGTGCAGGGTGGCGGCGGCCAGGCTGGCCTTGGTGGGCCAGCGGCGGTAGAGGGCCTGCCGGGTCGTTTGTGCCTCGTGGGCGACGGCTGTCAGCGACATCGCCTCATAGCCGTGGGCGGACAGGTGCCGGTTCGCCACGGCCAGGACGCGGGCGTCGATGTCGGGGTCGCGGGCGCGCCCGCGCCGCTGCTCGGCGGTTGACGTCTGGTCCGTCATGGCAATACGATACCGTATTGTATTGTAAACCGGAAGAGATGAGAGTGGGCATGGTCGTCGAGTACATCCGCTACACGGTGCCGCCGGCGGGGGCCGAGCCCCGGGTCGGGGGTAGGGGTCGCGGCGCCGTGACCCGGTCGCGCGATCCCCGCTCGCGCAGGCCGAGCCCCGGCCTGGGTACGCGCTGACGCACCCGATCTGTGGAGGAGGAACTCATGACTGACTTCGACAGCGACATGCGGTGGCTACTGGACGGCACCAATGATCTGCTCGCCGGTCTGGACCGGGTCGGCGACGACGCCTCACGATCCGTCGGGCCGCGGCTACGCGCCAGTGTCGTGGGTCCGCTGCGGCAGGCGGCGGGGATCGCGGCCGGCCCCGACCGGACGGAGCACGACGATCACGTGGAGCTGCCGCCCAGCTCGGAACCGTTCGGACCCGCAACCTCGGGCTCGGACTCCGTTGTGCAGTTGGGCGGTCGGCTGTGGGAGCTGGCGCGCGCCGCGACCGAGCTTCGGTGCCAGCAACATGATGTTGCTGGGCTCGGCGAGGCGGCCGCGGCCCTGCAAGACCTCGCCCTCGGACTCGCCGACCCACCTGCGAAGAAAAGTCGTGTCACCGAGCTGACCGCACTGCAAGCGGAGGCGGACCAGCAGATCCAGGCGGTGCCCGACGGCCCGTATCTGGTGACGAACCCCGGCCATCTGTCCGACCACCTCGGCGTGCCGATTGCGACCCGGCCGTTGATGGCGTTGTGCCGGTGCGGGGAGTCGCAGATCAAACCGACCTGCGACGGCGCCTGCCACCGGATCGGGTTCGCCACCGCCAAGGACCCGACCCGGGTGGCGGACCGCCGCGACAGCTACGTCGGGCAGTCGGTGACCGTGCTGGACAACCGCGGCACCTGCCAGCACTCAGGCCTGTGCACCGACCGGCTCGCCTCGGTGTTCCACCTGGGCGACGAGCCGTTCGTCACCCCCAGTGGCGGGCGGCTGGACGAGATCGTGCGGGCGGTGCGGGACTGCCCGTCCGGGGCGCTGAGCTACGCGATGGACACCGTGGAGGCCCGCGAACAGGTCGACTACGCCGGCCAGCGGGAGCCGACGATCGAGGTGACCCAGGACGGGCCGTACCGGATCTCCGGTGGCATCGCCCTGGTCGACGGTGATGGTGGCGACGTGGCCCGCAACGCCGGCGCGTCGGCCGAGCACTACGCGTTGTGCCGGTGCGGGCATTCGCAGAACAAGCCGTTCTGCTCGGGGATGCACTACTACGTCAACTTTGCCGACCCGGTGCCCGACCCGGAGACGACGCCGTCGGTCTTCCAGTGGTGCGGTGGGCTGCCGGCGCTGACCCGGATGACGCGGCTGTTCTACGAGAAGTACGTCCCGGCCGACCCGACGCTTGGCCCGATCTTCGCGAACATGTCCGCCGACCACCCGCAGCGGGTCGCCAAGTGGCTCGGGGAGGTGTTCGGCGGCCCCGCCTGTTATAGCGAGGAGTACGGCGGCTACCCGCGGATGATCGCCGAGCACGTCGGCAAGTGCCTGACCGAAGACTGGCGGGCCCGCTGGGTCGCCCTGATGATCCAGTCCTCGCAGGAAGCCGGGCTCCCCAACGACGCGGAGTTCCGCTCCGCGTTCAGCTCCTACCTCGAATGGGGGTCCCGGCTGGCGGTGGAGAACTCCCAGACCACCTCCCGCCCGCCCCGGCACATGCCGATGCCGGCGTGGGGCTGGGCCACCGCCGCCGGGGCGCCCGGCGGGCGGATCTCCGCCCTCGCCCCGGTCGAGGAGGACCAGGCGCCGGTGGTGCTGCCCGCCGACGATGAACCCGTCCGGTTCGAGAAGCACATCCAGCCGCTGTTCCGGGCCCGGGACCGCCAATCGATGACGTTCGTGTTCGACCTGTGGGCCTACGACGACGTCCGAACCCACGTCGACGCCATCCTCACCCGACTGAGCAACGGCAGCATGCCGTGTGACGGCGCGTGGCCGGCGGAGCAGGTCGAGGTGTTCCGGCGGTGGATGAACACCGGAACCACCGCATGAGCCACCCCTCACCCGAACAGGCGGGACCGGAGCCGAACCGGCGCCCGGCCCGCAACTGGTGGGCAGGCACCGTCGACCGCGGCGACTCCGTTCGGCTCGAAGCGTTCAGCGACGGTGTCCTGGCCATCGCCATCACCCTGCTCATCCTCGACGTCCGCGTCGAGCAGCAACCCGGTGAAAGCCTCGCCGCCGCGCTCGGCCACGCCGGACCCGAGATCGGCGCCTACGCCGCCAGCTTCCTGCAGATCGGCATCATGTGGGCCAACCACCACGCCCTATTCCGCATCGTCGACCGCGTCGACCAGATGCTGCTGCTGGCCAACCTGCTGCTACTCGGCTTCGTGGCCTTCCTGCCACTGCCCACCCGCCTGGTCGCCCAGCACACCAGCGGCGCCGACGCCCGCACCGCGATGCTGCTCTACGGCGCCACCCTCACCGGCTGCGCCCTGGCGTTCAACCTCATCTGGCGGCACACCGTGCGTGCCGGACTGCTCGCCGACGGGGTCGACCCCGGCTTCCGCCGCGACGTCGACATCCGCTACCTCACCGGACTCGCCGGCTACCTCGCCGCCACCCTGCTCGCACTCATCCAACCCTGGCTCACCCTCGCCGCCACCGCCCTACTCGCCCTACTCTTCCTCCTCGGCCCATCCCCAAGAGCCGCCTCCCCAGACCGATCACCGATGGCGCCGTAAGACCATCCGGGACTGGACGACTGCAGCGGCTTGGCCATTGCTGGCGACGGCTGACGGTGTGAGGGTGATCTGATGTATGACCCGCGGCTCGGCTACCTGTCCGGGTGGTCCCGTACGTGCGTGATCGCGATCCTGCACAGCCATTGCATCGCAGGAGGATCCGCTTGTGACACCGCAGCCGCGGCTCTGGCAGTCTGTACGCGTCGAGTCAAGCGAGAGGAGGTGCGACACGTGACGACGACCGTTTCCGCGCCTCCTGGAGCTGACTGACCGAGTGCAGCCCCAGGTGGCGCCCCCTGAGAGGTGACCCCATGGCCGTACGCATCAAGAGCATCACGTTCGACTGCGCCGATCCCTACCGCGTGGCTCAGTTCTGGTCGCAGCTGACCGGGTTCATCGAGGACCCGTACAATCGCAACGCTCCTGAAGACCCGGAAGGACTGCTGCTGTCGCCGGACGGCTCGCTGGCGCTGCTGTTCATCGCCGTGCCGGAGCCGAAACAAGTCAAGAACCGTGTGCACCTCGACCTGGTGCCACTCGAGCGGCGGCGGGACGAGGAGGTAGACCGACTCCTATGCATCGGCGCGCGTGTGGTCGCCGACGAGCGCCGACCGGACGGCGCCGGATGGGTGGTGCTCGCCGACCCGGAGGGCAACGAGTTCTGCATCGAGCGCAGCGGCGTCGAGCTCGCGCCCTCGGCCGAGCAGCTCGACCGCGCGATTGATGCGGTTGGTGACCTGATCACCAACGTTCAACCCGAACAGTGGTCAGCGCCGACCCCGTGCACGGACTGGACGGTGCGCCAGCTGGTCCACCACCTGATCGGAATGAACCGGGTCTTCGCCGCACTCCTCGCCGACGAGCCTCCACCTCAGCCGGCCGCTGACCACGTCGAGGACAACCCCGTTCGCGCCTACCGCGATTCCGCGGCCGCGCTGCAGGCCGCGTTCTATCAGCCTGAAGTCCTACAACGCACCTATCACGGCCCGCTCGGGGCGGCCACCGGTGCCGAGCGACTGCAGATCCGTCTCTACGACCTCCTCGCCCACGGCTGGGACCTCGCCCAGGCCACGGGGCAACCCGCCGAGCTACCTGATGATCTGGCCGAACAGTCGCTGGCCTTCGTCCGCACCCAACTGACCGAGCAAGCCCGCCCAGGTCGCTTCGACCGAGTCCAGATCGTCGCTGAACAGGCCCCCGCCATCGAGCGACTGGTCGCCTTCCTCGGCCGCCCGGTCAGCGAAACGCCTCGGGCGACGGTTGACTCCGCGGGGCTATTCGACAGCGCGGACGGCACCCGGCTCGCTTATCGCCGGACCGGCGAGGGACGGCCCCTCGTCTGCATTCCCGGCGGTCCGATGCAGGCCTCGGCTTATCTCGCTGACCTGGGAGGCCTGCAGGCACACCACTCGACGCTGCTGTTGGATCTTCGCGGCACCGGAAAGTCCGCCGTCCCGGCAGAGCCGGCGAGCTACCGCTGCGATCGACAGGTCGACGACGTCGAAGCGCTGCGCCGGCACTTGGGCCTAGACCGGCTTGACCTTGCTGGTCACTCGGCCGGTGCGACGCTCGCTCTCATGTACGCCGCTCGGTATCCCGAGCGCATCAGCCGGCTTGTGTTGATCACCCCGAGCCCGCGCGCCGTCGGCCTCGAGATAACGGACGCGGACCGTCGCCAGGTCGCCGACCTGCGCCGGGACGAGCCTTGGTTCGCCGACGCCTTTGCGGCGTTCGAACGCATCTGGTCAGGCGACGCCACCGAGGCCGACTGGAGCGGTATCACACCGTTCACCTATGGCCGTTGGGACGCCGCTGCTCAGAGCCAACACGCGCGTGAGGCAACAGAGTTGAACGCCGATGCCGCAGCTCGGTACTACGCACCCGGCGCCGTCGACCCGACCGCCGTTCGATCCGCCCTCGACGATCTTCAGGCGCCGGTCCTGCTTGTCGCTGGCGAGTACGACGTCGCGCTGCCTCCACAACGCGCCGCGGAGTACGCCAGGCTCTTCCCGCACGCCGACATGGTCGTGCTACCGCGCGGCGGCCACTTTCCGTGGCTCGACGATCCCGAGCGTTTCGTAGCGACGGTGACCCGCTTCCTGCGCCAGTAGGGCCGGCCCGAGGAGGTTCCCGTTCCGTTGGTGCGCGAGGATCGCGGCGTAGGTGGGTTCGATCTCCTTGCCGCAGTCGGGTCGACCAGCTCGGCGCCGGGTTCATGTGCGGCCGGCGGTGAGCCGTGTCGCCCCGTGCAGCCTCCCAGCCGCGGTGCCCAGCTGCCCCACAACCGGGCTCTCAGCCCCAGGATCGGCAGAAGACGGCGGCTCAGGCACGAGTCGACGATAGGCGCGAGCTCCCGAGAACGAGTGCGTCGAGCCGAGCCACAACGCTTCGACCTGCGGTCGCCAACGACCGTCTACGTGACACCAACGCTCTGCCGGTCCCTTGTGACCTTCAACGGTAGGTGGCGCGGATCTCGCAGCCATGGATGGCACGGCGGCCTGCGCCGGAAGCGACGATCGTGTCCGGTAGACGATCGGTCATCGGACACTGCTGCCGCAGTGACCGCCGCAGCCGTCAGTGAAAATAGCGGCCGCCCCCCGTCCTATCGATAGACGTCGCTGCGCCGGTCGATGTGCACGATCTCTATTCGGTGTCTGTCCCCGACGATGGCGTAGACGACCCGGTAGTCGCCGCGGCGGGCAGAGTGCAGGCCCAGCAATTCGTCACGTAGGGCCTTGCCAACCCGGTGGGGGTTCTCCACGAGCGGTCCAAAGATGAACTCGACGCAGGCCGTTGCGATCTTCTCCGGCAGCCGCTGTAGGTCGCGGGCGGCGCGAGCGGTGATCTGAACCCGGTACGGCTCGCTCACGCGACCCCGTAGCGCGCCTTGATATCGTCATTGTCGGCAAATCGATTGGCCGCGGCGTCCGCCTGCCCCTCCCGGACCGCTTGGACGACGCCGGGGGTGCCAAGGATCTCCAAGGTCTCCTCGATCGAGGCGAGGTCATCGGCTGAGATCAGTACGGCAGCCGGGTGGCCATGTCGCGTGATGGTGATCCGTTCGTGGGTGCGCTCAACGTTGGCGACGTACTCCGAGAGCCGGTCACGGGCCTCGCCTAGCGGTACGGCAGTCATGCTCATCATCTTAGCCAGAACTACGGGCAAAAGCTACGGGTCGTCGCGTCCCGCTCGCCGATCGATGCTATCGGGTCACGGATCGGCTGTGGCCAGGCACTTGTACGGCCTGGTGACCGGGGTTGCCTGCTCGGTGGTTACACCTACGCGGTCGGGCGCACGACCATCTCGTTGACGTCGAGTCATGCCGCTACCCTCGTATCTGTGGCGACGACAGATCTCGATCACCTCCCCGAAGGCGTCGTGATGCTCCCTGAGCATCACGGCGACGGACAGTTCGATGCTCGAACGTGGGTGGAGACCGTTCGCCGCCCGGCGCCTCCGTAAGCCGGTCGCCGAGCACCTAGCCGAAGCTCGAGAACTCGGCGAGGTCTGACCTGGCCGCGCCGGTCATTGTCCTGGACGCCTCCGGCGGCGTGGAGATCGCGCTGTGGACCGACGTAGGCAGTCGTCTCGCGAGCGAGGTCTTGGACGCTGGCGAGGTAGTTGTTCCTGATCACTTCCATACTGAGGCTGCCGGTGCCCTGCGGCGCATCGAGCTTCGGGGTGAGGTGTCGCCCCACGGATGCGCAGGCAGCGCTCGAACACCTGCTCGCCCTCAGGGTTCGCCGCCTGTGAGCTGATCTTCCGGATGCCCGGTCTGGCCCACTCCCTCTCCACCGCCGTCACCACAAGCGAGGGCATCCGCATGCGTCTGCCGGTTCCCGGACACCCCCGCTACAAGGTCTTCTGGTCGACTGACGGACCCCGCATCGAAGCCGTCTTTCCCCACCCATAACAGCCCCCGACCGGCTTCACCTGCGTGCCGGTTAGCTCGCCATCGTGCTGCGAGACGTGGCCAGTGGGCACAGACGGCTGACTTGCATTGCCTTCTCAGCGTCCGAGTGTGACGCGGTGGCCGATTCGGAAGGTGTTCGTCGGGTCAACTTCGTCGTTGATTCTTGTGAGCCTGGCGAGGTCGGAGGGCAGGTACGCCGAGCGGACCTGTTCGTCGGTGACGTTTGGGCCGGCGAGGAAGTTGAGGCACACGCCGCCGGTTGCCCATGGCGCCATGGCGCCATGGCGTCGTGCAGGCGTGCGAGCGAGGAGCACAGTGGTCCGACCTCGTCGGTGTTGGCGGCAGCACCGGAGTACAGGCAGAACTGGCCGTCTCGTCTGCCCAGCGCGTTCGGCACGGTCGAGGGCCTGGCCAGCGCCCCGCCGAGGTGGCGCAACTCGACCAGGTAAGGCGCCCCGGCGGCGGGGCCCGCGTGCCTGAGTAGCGTCTCGACGGCATCGGTGTCGAGCGTGGCGAGTATCGAGTTTCGAGCGTGGAAGGCCACCGGTGTGGTCGATTCGCCGTGGATGGTGCCGACGTCGCGGTAGGGCATCTCTGCGACGGTGTCGGTCAATGGGCGGAGGTCGCGGAAGGGGCGCACGAGCCGCTCGCCTTCGTCGGCGGTTCCGGTGTAGGCGAAGCGCAGGTGGCTGAGGAACCGGCCGCGTAGCTGAGCGGGCACGCCATCGATGTCGGGCATCCGCATCAGGAGCACCGATGAGCCCATCTGTTCCGGTGCGGTTGCCGCCCAGGCGGCGTAGGTGTGCAGTACCTCGGCGGTCATCTCGGCGCTGAAGTGCATGCCTCCGCCGTGCAGCCGGGTGACGGGGTACAGGTCGATCTCCATCGCGACCACGATGCCGAAGCGGCCCTTCCCGCCCCCACGCAGTGCCCAGAACAGGTCTGCCTCCTGCTGCGCGGTGACGCGGCGCAGCTGGCCGTCTGCGGTGATCACGTCCATCGCGGCGACGTGGTCGGCTGGCCGATCGTGGCGAGCATCAACTCGACCGGGATGCGCTCGCCGTCGGGATAGCCGTGCGCGGCGGCGATGGCCGCGCTGGCGGTGGCCACGGCCCGGCAGCCCGGTACGGGCGGCGACCGCCGTGGCGGAGGCGACGTCCCAGACTTTGACCAGGACCAGCAGGTCAGGCTGGATGTGCAGCCGGCGGAGGACCTCGGCGCGCTCCCGGGTCTGGCTCACGGCCGTGGCTCAGGCACGGTCGGTCTCCAGGCCGGCGGCCAGTACGGCCAGGGCGGCGGCGAGCTCGGCGGTCTGGTCGGGGGTCAGCCCGGCCAGCAGCCGGCGCTCGTTGTCCAGGTGCACCTCGATGAGCTCGTCGACCAGCGCGACGCCGGCGTCGGTGAGCGTGATCCGCCGTACCCGCGCGTCGTCGGCACCGACGTCCCGGCTGACCAGGGCCTTGCCGGCGAGCCGGTCGACCTGCTTGCTCACCGCTCCGCTGGTGACCATGAGCGCCTCGCGCAGCTGCCCGGCGGTGCGTGCGTGCGGTGGTCCGGCCCGGCGCAGTGCGGTGAGCACGTCGAAGTCGCCCGGTGCCAGATTGGCGGCCGCGAAGGTCGGCCGCAGCGCGGCGTCGGTGAGCTGCGCCAGCCGGTGGATCCGGCCGATCACCAGCATCGGACTGGCGTCAAGGTCGGGCCGTTGCTCATGGCACGGCCCGCCACCGACGGCGGCCCCCTGTTCTGAGCCAGGCGTTAGGCAGAACGCACCGCCACGACCAGGCCGCTGTCCCACCCGTCGATCCGTCACGTTCCCTGTCCCGAGGAGAAGCTCATGAGCACCGACGCACGTACCGCCGCCGAGACCTACTTCCGCGCCTGGCAGGACGGTGACTTCGAGAGCCTGCGGACCGTCCTGGCCGACGACGTGAGCTTCCGAGGACCGCTCGGGCAGGCCGACGGCGCCGAGCAGTGCGTGGCCGGGCTGCGCGGGATGTCGCAGCTCATGACCGGTGTCGAGGTCCGGGCGAGGGTGGTCGAGGGCTCCGACGTCATCACCTTCTTCAACCTGCTCACGGACATCGCGCCGCCTGCACCCACGGCCAACTGGAGCCACGTGGAGGACGGGCGCATCACGAGCATCCGGGTCGCCTTCGACCCGCGGGCGATCCTGGCGGCATCCTCATGACCCGCGTCGTGCTCGTGCCCGGCGCCTGCCACGGCGGCTGGTGGTACGCCCCGCTCGCCCAGCGGCTGCAGGCCCTCGGTCACGTCGCCGTGCAGGTCACCCCCGGCGGCCTCGAGCAAGAGCCCCGCCTGGACCGGCCCAATCACGCTCGACACCCACATTCAGGACGCCCTCGATGCCGTCCCTGCGGGCAACGAGCGCGACGTCGTCCTGGTCGGGCACAGCTACGGCGGAAGCATCATCTCCGGGGTCGCGGACGCCGTGCCGGAGCGCGTGCGGGCCCTGGTCTACCTCGACGCGTTCGTGCCCGAGGACGGCGACAGCGCCTGGAGCATGACCAACGACCAGGAGCGCGAGTGGTACGTCGACGGCGCTCGGCGCACCGGCTACGGAGTCGACCCACTGCCGTTCTTCGACGACCGCGCCCGCCCGCACCCGGTCGCAACGCTGCTGCAGGCGTCCCGGCTCACCGGTGCCTGGCGGCAGGTCCCCACCAAGACCTACGCGGCGGCCCTGGACTGGCCTGGAGACTCCCCGCTGCAGCAGTCGGTGGACAAGGTCCGCGCCGACCCGGAGTTCGTCGTCCACGACTGGCAGACCCGGCACAACGTCATGCACGACGGCCCAGACCGCGTGCTCGACCTGCTCACCGACCTGCCATGAAGCCCGGTCGGCCGCCGATGGTTACAAAGCGCTGTCAAGACCGGACGACGCACCACGCAAGCCCCCGGTCGCGGTCCTCCTGGGAAGACCGGTAGCCAGTGAGGATGTAGTTGGCGCCATCCGCTGGGTCTGACCCACCGTTAGCCTGACGCGAACCTGCTGTCTTTGGATCGATTCGTCGGCCTGGTGGGTGGTGCCGCTTGCACGTGAGCGG
>JAABUV010005027.1_pt1 | contig 15337 bp, 12 predicted proteins | sample 5559971 | NCBI WGS metagenome assembly JAABUV01 (sample SAMN10711881, study PRJNA513362) | rock metagenome | isolation source: Antarctica rocks | place: Antarctica: Victoria Land, Knobhead nord | collected 2015-12-19
GCCACCAGCTCGGGATCCCGCGTGTTCCACGCGTCCTCAGCCTTGCGCGCCTTCTGCGCCGCAGTCTCGGCCGTGAACGGCGGCAACGGTGGTCTACTAGTCACGGACACCAACTCCCTGTGTACCGATCGGTACTGTCTAGTCCGAACAGTACACAGGCGAGGCCCTTCGGTACACCGGCCACAGACCTGTACCGCTGCGGGATGGGTGACCGGGACGGGCGGGACTTCCCGCCCTCAGTCGGCGCTTACGGGTTGATGGCCGGCGGCCGCGAGGGCGTCGACCGGACGATCGAGATCCTGTCTGAACAGGTCGCCCGCACGATGCGCCTGCTCGGCGTGTCCGCCCTCGAGGAGCTCACCCCGGCGCACGTCACCCAGCTCGCCCGGCTGGGCCCCCTCCCGCTCGTGGCGGCTGACCCGACCCGAGACCGGGACCGGTCGTCGCGGTCGACCAGTCGTGACCCACCTGCTGGGCGGCTCCGAGCACGCCACGCTCACGCGTCGTGGACCTCCTTACGCGGTCGAGGAGATCAACGCAGAGCTCGCCGTGCAGATCGGCATCTCCGCTCACGCGGGCACGGTGTAGGCCTGCTGAAGAAGTGGCTCACCACCGAGCTCGAGGCCCCCGGTCCGTAGTGACGTTGCCTAGCCTTCGGACAGTGCCGTTCGTTTGGCGCCTAGCTCGGCGGTCTCCTCCGAGATCCAGCGCACATGGGCGGGCCGTAGAACGGCCAGTGCGGCGATCGCGACGCCGGCGTCAAGGACCGCGACCCCGACGAAGACGGGCGTCCAGCTGCCGGTGGTCTCCCGGATGAGCGCTGCAAGGGGAGCGCCCAACAGGGCACCGATTCCCTGGGCAATGTAGAGGAACCCGTAGTTGACCGTCGCGTACTCCGGGCCGTACATGTCGGTGAGCGTCGAGGGGAACAGCGAGAAGATCTCGCCCCACCCGAGGAACACGACTCCGGTCAGCAGGACGAAGGCGATGGGGCTGGACTGAAAGACGAGCAGGACCAGCACGCCGACCGCTTCGATACTGAAGGCGAGAAACATGGTCGGCTCCCGACCGATGTGGTCGGAGATCCAGCCGAACAGCGGCCGGGAGAAACCATTCGTGGCCCGGGACAGCGTGAGCGAGAGCGGCAGGGCCGCCAACCCGAAGACGAGGGCGTTTCCCACCCCGAAGTCTTTGGCGAACGCGCCGACCTGGGAGATGACCATGAGGCCGCTCGCCGACATGCACGCCATCATCACGAACATGATGTAGAACGGTTTGGTGCGCAACATCTGGCGCGGTGCGTAGCTGCGCACAGATTGGGTGCGCGAGAAGCTCTTGGCTGCCTCGGTCGACGTCTGATTGCCGTGCACCGCGGCGGGCGGTCGGCGCAGGCCCTGCGCCGCTAGCAGCGCGATCAGTCCCTGGATGATCCCGAACACGAGCAGGGTGTGGTGGAATCCGGACGACTTGAGCATGCTGTTGATGGGAAACGTGGTGAGGATCGCGCCGACGCCGTAGCCGGCGGCGGCCAGACCCGTGACGAAACCGCGCCGGTCCGGGAACCAGCGCACCATGAGGCCGATCACGCCGATGTAGATGATGCCGGTGCCGATACCGCCGAGGACGCCGTAGGTCAGGTAGAGGACAACCACCGACGTGGCCGACGCGGCCAGGACCCAGCTCAGCCCAACCAGCACCGCGCCCAGCGACAGCAGCAGCCGAGGACCGAAGCGGTCCACCAACCAGCCCTGCGCAGGGGCGAGCCAGGTCTGCAGGATGATGAGCACCGAGAATGTGACCTGCAGGGTCGCCAGGTCCGTGCCGACCCGCTGCTGCAGCGGACCGGTGAACAGTGCCCAGGTGTATTGCGGGCTCGAGATCGCCATCATGGCGACAAATCCGAGCGTCAGCTGGATCCAGCGGTTCGGGGACCTTCCGGTGCTCGTCCCGTCGGCCGCGCTGGCGCTGCTGGCACCCGCCCGCTGCGTATCGGTCATGAGCTTTCAACTCCTCGGATGACGATGTCCCCAATTGGCCGGATCAATCGTCGGAGTGTGCCGTGATTTAGGCCACTGCGTCAAGGGCATAGTGGCTAGACCGCTGAGCCCCTGTTCTCACCAGCCCAGCGCGAGGCCTTCACCGCGTGCGTCGGCACCACCGAGAAAGATGCCGCGGCCGTCGACCTGGATCCCTTGTGCGTGCCCCATGCAGTCGTCCCAGTCGTCGACTACGCGCACCGGGTGTCCCCGTTCGCGCAGTCCCGCGATGGCGGCGGTCGCGAACCGGGACTCGATCCGCAGGTCGGCGGTGTCTGCCCCCCAGGTACGTCCGTGCAACCAGCGTGGCCGGTCGAGCGCCGTCTGGATGTCGTCGTGGAAGTCGACCACTCGCGTCACCATCGCGGTGGACGTCTGCGGTTGTCCCTCGCCGCCCATCGTCCCGTAGACCATGACCGGCGTGCGGTCGGCGAACAGCATCCCCGGCATGAGCGTGTGGAACGTGCGCTTACCCGGCTCGAGGCGGTTGACATGGTTGTCATCGAGGGAGAACGACGCGCCCCGGTTCTGGAGCAGCACGCCGCTGTCGCCGGCTACGAATCCGGAACCGTACTCGTGGTAGAGACTTTGGATGATCGAGACGGCGTTGCCGTCCCGGTCCACGGCGACGCTACAGGTTGTGTCGCCGGCGGCGGCGTACTCGGGTGCGACCGGTTGGGCGCGGTCGGATTGGATCTGCGCGCGCAGGGCGGCGGCGAACTCCTTGGACAGCAGACGCTCCAGCGGGATGTCGGCGAACTCGGGGTCGGTCAGGTACCGGTCGCGCTCGGCGAAGGCCAGCTTCGTGGCCTCCACCACCAGGTGGACGTAACCCGCGGTGTTTTCGCCGATGCTTGCGAGGTCGAATCCCTCGAGGATGTTCAGAATCATCAAGTGGGCAAAGCCCTGGGAGTTTGGCGGCGGCTGCCAACAGGTCAGCCCGCGGTAGGTGGTGGAGATCGGCTCGGTCCACTCCGCGTGATGCGCGGCGAAATCCGCAGCGGTCAGCAGGCCGCCTGCCGCCTGCAGCGACCGGGCCATCTCCTCGGCGACCGGGCCGGCGTAGAAGCCGTCGCGCCCTCTCTCCGCGACCGCTTCCATCGTCTCGACCAGGTGCGGCAAGCGCAGCAGGTCGCCGAGGACCGGCACGGTGCCGCCGGGCAGAAAGACGTCCCGGGTCCGGTCATGAGTCGCGAGGACGTCGGCGGTCGCGAGGCCGTACCGCGCCTGGCTACCGCCAACGGGGAACCCTTCCCGAGCGTGGGTGATCGCCGGTTCGAGCAGCTCGCGCAGGGGCCGGCGACCGAACCGATCGTGTGCGGTGCACCAGCTGTCGACAGCGCCGGGCACCGTGATCGCGGCGAGGGGGCCGCGGCTGGGAATCGTGTCGTGGCCCAAAGAGCGGAACAGCTGCCGGGTCACCTGCGCACCGGCGCGACCGCTTCCGTTGAGGGCATGCAACTCACTGGACCGCGCGTCGTAGATCAACCAGAATGCGTCGCCGCCCAGCCCGGACATATGCGGGTAGACCACTCCCAGCGCCGCGTTCATCGCTATCCCCGCGTCGACCGCGGTGCCCCCGGCCTGCAGGGCACCCATCCCCGCGACCGACGCGAGATAGTGCGGTGACGAGACCATCCCGTTGCGCGACAGTGTCACCGGCCGTGTCTGAGTCATGCCCTCGACCTCCACCGGCCTAACCTTTAGGCCTCACCGGAGGAAACCACCGCCCTGTCGTCCTGTCAACGCGACTAGGGTTTGCGCAGTGGCCGAAGGACCAGCCGATGGTTACAGCCCGGCCCGAACAACAGTGCTCCGACGAAAGCGACGGGAAGGCCATGGACGCGACCAGCCCCTGGGACGACGCCGGCATACGCCCCATCATGCGGACGCGTGCCCACGAAGAGGTCGCCCGCCAGCTGCAGGAGCTCATGCATCAAGGAGTGCTGCGCTCTGGTGACCGGTTGCCGCCGGAGCGGGAACTGGCCACGCGCTTTCAGGTGAGCAGGGCCACGATTCGGCAGGCCCTGACGGTGCTCCACGCCACTGGGCTGATCGAGAGCCGCATCGGCGACGGAACCTTCGCACGATCGGGCGGCCCCGGTCCGAGCGTCACGAACCTGGCCGGAGTGCTGCGCGACACCCCGGCCACGTTGACCGACCAGCTGGAGCTGCGGCGCATGATCGAGCCGCAGGTCGCGAGCCTGGCGGCCGAACGCGCCACCGACGCCGAGCTCGAGCAGCTCCAGGGCCACATCACGCTGCAGGAGGCCCGGGTCGACAACGGCTTCCCGTTCATCGAGGAAGACAGTGCATTTCACCTTGGTATCGCACAGGCCACCAAGAACACACTGTTGGTCAAGATGGTCGAGGGCATCCACGAGCTGCTCCGCGAAAGCCGTGAACGCTCGCAGCAGACCCTCGGGGGGACGAACGCCTCGCTGGCGGGTCACCGCAGGCTGTACGAGGCGATCCTGAAACGGGACAGCGAAGCGGCGTACGACGCGATGCTGGCGCACATCCTCACCGTCGAACGACTTAGCCTGCAGTCCCTCGCGCAGCGAAACAGCAACTGAGGCGAAAGTGCAATGTGCGCACCCCCTCAGGTCAGGACCGCTGGGCGGCGTCTTCGACCGGGTCGGCGCGCGGCCATCTCACTCATCCGCCTGGCCGTCAGCAGCCGGTGCGCGTAGAGGCCGAGCTCAGTCACGATCCGCCGGGCGGGACTGTGTTCGACGTCGCCAATGAGCCGCTCGATCTGCTCCAACCGATATCGCGGCGTGTTGTAATGCACGTACAGCTCCCGCGCCACCCCAGCCGCTGGGCCGGCCCCCGGCTCGGCACCCTGCGCAGGTAACCCAGAAGTCCCAAAGCCGTCGCCGGCCGGAACGCCGTCCACTCCATGCCCTCGCCTTCGATGAACATGAGCAGTCACCGCAGGTCGTAGGCATACGCACACGAAGTGTCGGTCTATAACCAGAGTCCCCGAGGTGCGTCAGGAAACGTAAGCCCGTGAAGGCGGTACTCCCTATGCCCGGCCCATCCGCCCAGGTGATCCGAGCCTCGCAGGCTCGGCAGCAGATGGCGAAGGACCCCACCATGCGGGTGTTGTGGGTCGCTGACCAGCAGGAGCTTCTGGAGCAGGCCGCCCACCAGTTTGAGTCCGACGCCGCCACTGTGCCCGAGGATTTCGTGCGGCGTCTGCGGGTCCTGCACAGTGCGGCGGGCCCGGTGACCGCGCTGGCCGAGCCCGAGCTTGACGTGGCGTGCGTGACCCGGCAGTCCCTCATCGCGGGCGGGGCCGCGGCCCAGGAACGCCTGAGGAAGTTCCTGTCCCGTCCTACGATCGTGGTTGTCGACGAAGCGCACCACGCCGTGGCCACCACCTACCAGGACCTGCTCAACGAGATCGAGCTCATTGTGCGGGGGGTGGTTCGAGGGTCGCGTCGAACAGTTGGGTCCAGGCCGGTTCGCAGGGCCGCGGTGACGGCGAAGGGGGTCTTGGTGGGGGCCACCGCCGCCGCGGTGTTGGCCGTGGTGTCGCAGTCCCGCGCCACGTGGCAGGCCGACCACGTCCGGGCCGAAGCCGAACGCGCCGTACGGGCGGCTGGGGTGAACCTCGCCGCCGTGGATCAGGCGGTGGACGCGGTGGTGTCCGCGGCCCTGGCACCCGGGTCCTCGGTGCGGCTGAGCCGGGCCACCAACATCGGGGCCGGTGATGTCGGGGCCGGCGATGTCGGGGTACCGGAGGTCCACCGGCGGTGGTGGGCCCGTCGCTGCTCATACCGTGCCTGTCCGCGTCCACCCAACTATGTAACCATGGTTTCACCCGCGTTGTCGTGGGTGTACGCCGCAACCCGGGTTACCGTGACCTCCTGTTGGTCTTGTTCGGGGTGTGACCGGGGAAGGGGTGGTGATGAGGACAAGCACCGCGCGGCGCGGCGGGACCGGTTCGGCAAAGTCCGATCCTGCCTCGGGCACGGGGTCGCCTGGGATGTGGGTGATGTTGTCCTACCGGTTGCCGCGGGAGCCCTCGACTGCCCGGATCGGGGTGTGGCGCAAGCTCAAGGGCCTCGGGGTGGCCCAGATCGGCGACGGGGTGATCGCGCTGCCCGCCGACGCCCGCACCCGCGAGCACCTGGAGTGGATCGCCCAGGACATCACCGACGGCGGGGGCAGCGTGACGGTATGGCTCGCTCACCCCACCACCGTGGCCGGTGAGCGGGAGCTGGCGGCCACGTTGGTCGCCGCCCGGGCCGCGGAGTACCGCCAGCTCATCGACGCCGCCGGTGTCGCCGCCGCAGCGCCCGCGCCGGAGCGGGCCGTGGCCGCCCGCCGGTTGCGCACCGAGCTGCGGCGCATCGGGCGCCGCGACTACTTCCCCCCCGCCGAACGCGACCTCGCCCGCCGCGCCGTGCAGGACCTCGCCGACCCCACGCCCCTCACCACCCCCGGTGACGCCGGCCGGGCGCCGCTGCCCGCCCCCGCACCATGAGAGAACACCAGCCGTGAGGTGGGCGACACGGGCCAACATCCACATCGACCGGGCCGCATGCGCCTGGCTGATCAGGCGCTACCTCGACCCCACCGCCGAGTTCGTGTTCGTCACCGACCCCACCCACGTCCCCGCCGATGCGACACCGTTCGACCTGCGCGGAGTGAAGCTGGGCCACCACAACGGGGACTGCAGCTTCGAGACCATCCTGCGCTGCTACGCGGTGTCGGACCCGGTGCTGTGGCGCATCGCCGAGATCGTCCACGAGGCCGACCTCGACGACGAACGCTACGACGCCCCCGAGGCCGCCGGCCTCGACGTCACGCTGCGGGGGCTGTCCATGATCTGCACCGACGAGGACATCCTCACGCTGACCGGGCCGCTGTTTGACGGGCTATACGAGTACCACCGCCGCGCCATGCTGCTGGGCCGCGAACCCTCCTGACCGGGCGCCCCCGGAGCAGCAGGACCCGGCGGCCGGCGGCTGACCGACGCGTCGCCCCCAAAACGCCGGGGGTATCAGATGGTGACCACGTTGACGACCACGGCCAGCAGGGTGGCCAGGGCACGGACCTGCCGGAAACGGTGGTGCTCGGCCGGCATCCGCAGATCGCCGTAGATGGTCAGCACGACGAACACCAAGACCGGGGCGGCGAGGTCGTTCGCCGAGACACCCGGCAACCCGTCGTCGTTGAGCGCCCCCATGTTCGCCGCGAGCCGCCACACCAGAACCGCCGCCCCTGTCAGCACCCCGGTAGCGGCCACGTCCCACCACGCCGGGCGGGGCAGCCACCACCACCCCACTGCAGCGGTGAGCACCGCACACACCGCCGCGGTGAACAGCACCTGTGCTGCGCTGAAGATCATTGGTATTCCACCCCGCCACCGGCTGAGGCACGGCACCGCCGCCCACCCACGCGTATCATGAAACCATGGTTGCACATCTGGTGACGGTGCGGGAGCGGGCCCAGCCGTCCGCGGCCGTAAAGGGCACCGGTCGGGGCGCACCCGCGGTCACGGTGGTGCGGCGCACGGGGGTGGGTGACCGTGGCTGACGGCGCGCTCAGGGGGTCAACGCACCACCTGCTGGGATCAGGATGCCGGAGGGGTGGGGTGTGCGCCGGGTAGGCCGGTGGCGCTCCTGGTTTGTGGATTGGGGGGTCGGTCTGGTTCTCGCCGACGATGCCTCCTGCGCCGTGGTTGTGCACGGCGCATGATCGTTGTTCTCACCGTGTGCGGGATGCGGTCAGGCTCCAGCTCAGCCGACTCGTGGCCCTCCCGGTGCCACACCACGCGGCCGGAGGCCACGATGAGCACCCAAGACATGCTCTATGGCGCCGCCCTGTCGGCGGTTCTGTCGCTCGTGGTGGTGGCGGTCCTGGCCCGGGACCGACGCCCCCGGGTGCTCCTCACCGCCGCCCTGGCGGCGTTCCTCATGCCGCTGGCGTGGAACTCCATCCTGCGGGTAACCGGGGCTACCGGCGCGTTCTCCCACGACCTACCCATCCGACCGTTCCCCATCAGCTGGCAGGACACCGGCTCGGGGGTGTTCACCCTCGCCGGAGCGTCGGTCGCCTTCGCCCTCGGCGCCGCCGCCACCGAACGCCCCGCGCGCGGTCCGGCTTGCCCTGTCCACCGCGCTGGCAGCGCTTCTCGTCGATATCTACGCCTACTGATCCGACCCGTTGCACCCTCGTGTCCGGGCCGGTGGCCCGCGGGCCCGCCGCCACGGTGGGTCTCCTCGACCGGGCATCGTCGCAGCTTTTGGAAGGGATGTCATGGACCCACTCGAGGTGGTGACCGCCCCGAGCAGCAGGGTGCGCCGCTCCCGCCGGTGGATGACCGCCGCCGGGGTCGGCGTCGCGTTGACGGCAGTGGTCGGGGTGGTGGTGATGGTGGGGCTCGTCCGTGCACCGTCGGCGGCACCGCGGGTGGCGTTGCCGTTGCTCACGGTCGGTGAGGTGCCGTTGCCCGGGGGCAGCTCGCGCTTCGACTACGCCAGCCTCGACCCCGAGCGGGGGTTGCTGTTCATTGCCCACCTCGGGGCCAGCGCGGTGCTTGAGGTGGACATCCACACCCACGAGGTGGTGCGCACCATCGGTGACGTCGCCGCTGTGCACGGGGTTCTCGTAGTACCCGAGCTGCACCGGGTGTACGCCACCGCCACCGGTCACGACGAGGTCCTGGCCCTGGACGAGGACACCGGTGAGGTACTCACCCACAGCCCGACCGGGTCCTACCCGGATGGGCTGGCCTACGACCCGCGGCGGCGGGAGATCTGGACGACCAACGAGGTCGGCGGCACCGAGACGGTGATCGACGCCGTCACCGGCACCGTGCGGGGCACCGTGGTCCTGGGCGGCGAGGTCGGCAACGTCGCCTACGACCCGACAAGCGATCAGGTGCTGGTGGCCGTGCAGGGCCGCGGTGACCTCGCCGTGGTCGACCCGGCCACCCTCGCCGTGACGCGCAGGATCGCGTTGCCCGGCTGCGACCACGACCACGGCCTGGCCCTGGACCCCACCGCCCAGCTGGCGTTCATCGCCTGCGACGCCAACGCCACCCTGCTCACCGTCGACCTGACCACCGGGCTCGTCACCAGCACCACCCAGGTCGGTGACACCCCCGACGTCCTGGCCTACGACCAGAGCGCCCAGAGGCTCTACGTCGCCGCCGAGAGCGGCACGGTCACCGTCGCCGAGCTGCACGACCACCAGCTGGTCGTGACCGGGTCGGACCGCCTCGCCGACGGCGCCCACGTCGTGGCCATCGACCCGACCACCCACCACAGCTTCTTCCCCGTCCCCGCCGACGCGAACGGGCAACCCGCACTGCTGGAACGCCAACCCAACACCTGAGCGGGGCCCACCACCGGTCCAGTCCGTTCAGGCCGTTGCCCGTCAGCAGACACCGGTTCGCGGAGGTCTGCTGGCCGGTGCTGGTGGGGTAGCGGTCGGTCACCTACCCGCTGGCGGTGATGTTTGGCAAGTCGCCGTGCTGTCGTGGACTCAGTTGTCGTCAGGGTCGTGTTGCCAGTCCCAGCCGGCCTGTTCCAGCGCGGTGAGGTCGGCGTATCGGCCGCCGGTGGCCAGGAGGTGGCTGGGGGTGCCGTGTTCGATGATGCGCCCGGCGGCCAGGACGGCGACGTGGTCGGCGGCGTGGGCGGTGGCCAGGCGGTGGGCGATGGTCAGGACTGCGGTGCCCTCGGCGCGAATGTGCTGGCGCAGGGCGGTGCGGAAGGCAGTGTCGCTGGCACCGTCGATGACCGCGGTGGCCTCATCGAGCAGGAGCATGGCGGGGCGGGCGGCCAGGGCGCGGGCGAGGGCGAGGAGTTGGCGTTGCCCGGCGGACAGCTGCATGCCGGTGCCGCGGCCGGCGTCGGAGAGCAGGGTGGCGTAGCCGGCGGGCAGGTTGTCGATGAAGGTGTCGGCGCCAGCGAGGCGAGCGGCGCGGGTGGTGTCGGCCACGGTGAGGTGTGGGTCGCCGAGGGTGATGTTGTCGGTGATGGTGCCGGAGAACAGGGCGACGGTTTGCGGGACGTAGCCGAGCAGCCTGCGGCGCTGGGCGTCATCGAGGCGGCGTGGGTCGGTGCCGGCGAGCCGGGCGGTGCCAGTCCACGGTAAGTACAGCCCGGCCAGCAGCGACACCAGGCTGGACTTGCCAGCGCCGGTGCGGCCGACGACGGCCAGGTGCTGGCCGGGCGAGATGGTCAGAGTGATGTCGTGCAGGACGGGCCGGTCGGGCTGGTACCCGAAAGTGACCCCGGCCAGCTCGGCCACCGGCGCACCGGGTCGTGCCGGTGTGCCGGCGGCTGGGGTGGCAGGGATGGCTGGGGTGGGCGCGGTGGTGCCGGTCGGGGCCGGGCGGCGGGGCTGGTCGGTGGGCAGGTCGAGGACGGCGAAGACGCGTTCGGCGCCGGCCAGGGCGGCCTGCACGGTCTGCCATTCGTCGCCGAGATTGACCAGGGGGGTGAAGAAGCGGGCGAACAGCAGCACGAACGCGGTCAGGGTGCCCACGCTGATTCCGATGGCGTCGAAGGTGTTGCGGCCGCCGAGCCACAGCAGCAGCGCGGTGGCGGTGGCGGCCAGCACGCCCAGGGCAGGGGCGTAGAAGGCGTTGTAGAACACCGAGCGGTTCGCGGCCCGTAGCCAGCCCGTCAGCGCCGCGCGGAACCGGTGGTTGAAGCTGTCCTGCCGGCCGAACGCGCGGATCACCTCGACGCCGGTGAGGTCCTCGGCCAGCTGGGTGGTGAGCGCGCCGACGGCCACCCGGGTGGCGCGTTCGGCGTCGCGGACCCGACGGCGCAGGATGCTGGTGATAAGTGCCAGCGGCGGTATCACCACGGCGCCGGCGGCGGTGAGGATCGGGCTGAGCACGAGCATCGCGGCGGTCACGGTGAGCAGCCGGGCGGTTTCCCCGAGCAGCGTGGCGGCGGAGGAGGAGAACAGGTCGTCGATCGTTTCGATGTCGGCGGTCGTGCGGGAGATGGAGTCCCCGATCGGGGTGCGGTCGTGGTAATCGGTGGGCAGCGCGAGCAGATGGGCGAACAGCCGGCCACGCAACCCGGCCAGGGCGCGTTGGGCGACGGTGGCGGCGAGGTAGCCGTAGCCGGCGGTGAGGACCGCGACGGCGGCGGTCGCGGCGAGGTAGACCAGCCCGGCCGGCGCCAGCCCGCCGGTGCGGCGGGGGGTGAGGTTGTCATCGATGACGTGGCGGATCACCAGCGGGGGGACCAGCTCTACGACGGCCGCGACCAGCACGGCGATGCCGACCACGACCAGCCGGGCGCGCCAGGGGCGCACTAGGGCACCCAGCCGGCGGCGCAGCCCGGCCGGTACCGGGGTGGGGGTGGGGGTCATCGCCGGCCATGGGGGGGGTGGGCGCGCCGTTGGGCGGTGAAGATCGCCGCGTACAGCCCGCCGGCGGCGAGCAGCTCGGTGTGGCTGCCGCGCTCGGCGACGAGCCCGGCGTCCAGCACGACGACCAGGTCGGCGTGCGGGAACGCCGCCAGCCGGGTGGAGCACAGCAGCACCGTCGCGCGGTGCCGTGGCGGGGCTGCCGGGCCGACGGCGGCCCGTAGCGCGGCGATGATCGCGGCCTCGGTGTGCACGTCGACGGCGGAGAACGGGTCGTCCAGCACCAGCAGCCGCGGCGCGGCCACCGGACCGGCCAGGGCCCGGGCCAGCGCGATGCGTTGCCGCTGGCCGCCGGAGACCCGCACGCCGAGTTCGCCGATCGGCGTGGCGGTCCCGGCGGGCATGCCGGTGAGGTCGCCGCTCAGGCCGGCCACGGCCAGCGCTGCGGCCAGCCGCGAACCATCCACGGCGGCGTCGGCGTCGGCGTCGGCGAGGGTGATGTTGTCCGCGATCGTGCCGGAGAACACCGGGTGGCCTTGGGGCAGGTAGCCCATCGAGCCGCGGCCGGCCGGGTCCCAGCGGTACGGGTCGGCGCCGTCGACCTGCACCGACCCGGTGTCGGGTGGGTACAGGCCGGCCACCAGGCGGGCCAGCGCGGACTTGCCGGCGCCGACCGGGCCGGTGACCGCGACCAGGGCGCCGGCCGGAACCTCCAGGCTGATCCCGGCCAGCGCCGGGCCGGCGGCGCCGGGGTAGGTGAAGGTGACCTCGCACAGCGACACCGGCGGCGGGCCGGAGGTGGCCGGCAGGGTGGGCGCCGCGGGAAACGCGGGGGGCCCGGCGACCCGCTCGGCGCGCCAGGAGGCGTATGGCGGCTCACCTGCCGGTGTGGCCGGCGCGGCGAGCAGCGGGGCCAGCCGAGTGTAGGCGGCCGCGGCGGCCTGTACCCGGTTGGCCATCTGCGGAATCCGGAACGCCCGGCCGGCGAACCGGGCGAACAGGGCCAGGAAGGCGACCAGGTCACCGACCGACAGCCGGCCGTCGGCGACGGCCTGCCCGCCCAGCCAGAGCACCGCGAGGACCCCGGCCGAGGTCAGCGTGGTGTACACCGGCGCGAGCAGCGCGTCCAGCCGGGTCGCGGCCAGCTCGGCGTCGGCCTGCGCGTCGGCCAGGCCCGCCACCCGCGAGGTGTAGGCGCCGCCGCGCCCGGAGACCCGCAGCACCCGCAGCCCACTCAGCCCCTCCTGCAGGCAGGCGGTGAGGGCGCCGTTGGCCTGCCGGGCCCGCACGGTGCGCCGCGACACCACCCGGCCGACGACCTTCGCCAGCACCAGCGCGGCCGGGACCGGCGCCAGCGCGAGAGCACCCAAAAGCGGGTCGTAGATCAGCATTGCCGCGATCAGCGAGGCGGAGAACAGCAAGGTGTCCCACGTTTCGACCATCACCTCGCCGAGACCGGTGCCCAGTACCTCGACGTCGCCGATGATCCGGGCCATCACCTGCCCGACCGGGGTGGTGTGCAGCCGGCCCGCGGGCCAGGTCAGCACCCCGCGCAGCGCGTCGGCGCGCAGATTGGCCTTGATCCGGTTCCGGCACACCCCCAGCCACCAGCGTTTCCCGACCCGGGGCAGCTCGGTGGCCACCGTGCCAGCGATCAGCAGCAGCGCCGCCGTACTCACCGCACCGGCGCCGGCTCGCCCAGCGCGGAACGCCAGCACCACGTCGAGGGCGTGGCCCAGCAGCACCGAGGGCAGCACCACCGCGGTGTTCATCACGATCCCGCAGACCGATCCGAGCGTGAGCAGCCCGGCGACCTGCCGAAGATACGGCCGCATCGCCCGACCGAACCCGTCTGAACCCGCCCGCCCGCCGCTACCGCGGTCGGCGCGGTCGGCGCGGACGGCGGAGTCGGCAGGGGCGGTGCTGGACGGTGCTGCCGCGGTCCTCACCGCCCGGCGGCGACCGGATGCGGCCGGAGGCTCACAGCTCGGCCAGTCGGGCGGCGAGGTCGGCACCGGCCGCGGCGGTCAGCGCCGGCGCGCCAGCCAGGGCGTTGAGGTCGGCGTAGAGCATGGCGACGGTCCACACCGCGTCGAAGTCGCTGTCGGCCGGCCAGCCGTCCAGATAGGCCTCCCGCAGGCTGACCCGGTCGACCGGGTCGGGCCACGAGCGCAGGTCCAGCGCCGGGTGCGAGACGTAGGCGTCGCCGAAGTCGATGACCCCGGTGAACGCCCCGGCCGGGGCGGCGAACACGTGCGTCGGACCGGGGTTGGAGTGCAGCACCACCGGCCGCCACGGCGAGCCGGTCGGCAGCGCCGCCAACGCCGCCACCGCGACCCGCTCGGCCGGCACCGGCAGTCGTGCCCCGGCCGCCGACCCGGCCAGGGCCTCGATGAGGTCGGCGAACCCCCACTCCAGCCGCCGGTGTAACCCCGCCCAGCCGTCATCGACCGGCACCAGCCCGCTGGCCGCCGGCCCAGTGATGTCCAGGGCATGCACGGTGCGCAGCAACCGAGCGACCTCGCTGATCAGCCGACTACGCGCCGCGGCGGGCACGTCCAGGTGCCGCACCGGCCGGCCGGCCACCCGGCTCATCACGATCAGCTCAACCCCACCCGCGACCGTGTCGATCTGCGCGTAGCCGAACAGAACCGGGATCCGCCCGGCCAACGGGCCAGCCAGCGCGCCGAGCAGGCCGGCTTCCTTGGCCAGGCCGGTCCGCGGGCGCACCCGGTGCGGCCGTTGGGTCTTCACCACCACACCGCCGTCGCACAGGTACGCCCGCGCCTCCCCGCCGGACTCATCGACCTCCAAGACCCGGCTGACCCGCCGTCCAGCGGGCAGGTACGCCCGGGCCAGGCGCAGCACCAGCTCCGGTTCCAGCACCGGATCCGGCGCGTCCGGCTGGCTGTAGTAATCCGCTCGACCCACCGCAACCTCCCTTCACGCGCCGACCATCGACCACATTGTGAAACCATGGTGCACTCAGGGGGCTAACGCACCACCTGCTCCGATCAGGATGGCGGAGAGGGTGTTTCTAGTGCACCGGGGACGGGCTCGGTGGTCTGCAAAGCGCGGTAGATGGTGGCGCGGCTGACGCTGTAGCTGGTCACGAGGTCGGCGATGGTTTCGCCCCCGTCGCGTAGGGCCCGGACCTGCCGGGTCTGGGCGGGTGTCAGCCGGGGTGGGCGTCCGGTGTGCCGGCCGCGGAGTCGGGCGGCCGTGCGGGCGGCGGCGGCGCGTTCGTGCATGAGCTCGCGCTCGTACTCGGCGAGGGAGGCGAAGATCCCGGCGAGCATCCGCCCGGTAGGGGTGGAGTAGTCGATACCCTCCCGCAGCGACCGCAGCAGCACCCCCGCCGCGGTCAGGGTCTCCACGGTGCGGATCACCGCCGACAGGGACCGGCCCAGCCGGTCCAGGGCGGTCACCACGACGGTGTCGCCGACGCGGACGTAGCCGAGCAGGGCGGTGAGGCCGGGTCGGTCGTCGCGTGCCCCGGACAGGGTGTCGGTGACGATCCGCTCGCACCCCACCGCGGTCAGCGCATCCCGTTGCGCCTCAAGGGACTGGTGGTCAGTGCTGACCCGCGCGTACCCCACCATCGCCACGACCGGAAGCGTCGCAGAACTCGGAGTCATCACCGGTGTCGACACGCCCACTTCCGGACCGGACTTGTGCGACGAGCCGACCTGGGCGGTGCAGTCACCACGTCGTCTCACCGGAGGGTGTCTCAGTTCCCTGGAAGTGAGACACCCGATCATCGTGCGCCGCCCTGGGCTGGCACCGATCGAGGCGTCAAGGTCCTTCGTCTTCCGGCAGCAGCGGCCGGTGAGTACAGTCGGGTGCGTCCCACGGGGGCCTCACGATCCGGGGCTGAGAGGGCGGTAGGTCCGGCCGCTGACCGTCTGAACCTGACCCGGTTCGTACCGGCGTAGGGAGGAAACCCTAGA
>JAABUV010005028.1_pt1 | contig 15334 bp, 12 predicted proteins | sample 5559971 | NCBI WGS metagenome assembly JAABUV01 (sample SAMN10711881, study PRJNA513362) | rock metagenome | isolation source: Antarctica rocks | place: Antarctica: Victoria Land, Knobhead nord | collected 2015-12-19
CATGGCGCCCCCGGCCGCGGGCAGACCCGCGCCCTCGCAGCGCGCCCGCTGGGGGCCGCCTCAGGCAGTCCGGCCCCGCGTCCGCCACAGGGTCGCCCGTGCCGCCGCCGCCGCCGCCGCCGCATGCACGGCCCCGGCCGCTGCCGCACCTCGGGCCGGGCGCCCGCCCGCGCGCGCGACCACCGCGGCCCGGGGAAAGCCGCCCAGCGTCGCCGCGCGCGCCCGCGCCGAGACAGCTCGCCTCCTCGCCTGCGCCCAGCATGGGCGCGTCAGGGCAAAGCGAGGCGCGTGATGCGAAGCAGCTCCCTACGCGTACTACCATGACGCAAGGACCGCCGTTCTGCAAGCAAGGCAGTCGTTCTGCGCGCGGCCGGCATGCATGCCAGTCCGTGCTTGGGGCCTGCAGCGCACGCCCGGACAGCGCATGTCGTTGGCCGTGCACTAGGCCTGTGAAGCATATGCGGGCGCGCCCAGCCGGCGCACCGGGCGCGGCGGGCTCGCCGGTGCAGACGGGGCAGCGGTAGGCGGGCTCGCGCGCCGCGCGCGCCCAGCCCTGCACGCCGTACCCCGCGCGGCGCTGGTAGCAGCGGAAGCAGAAGCGGCGGCCGCACGCGGCGCAGGCCAGGGCCGCGCCGCCGCCGCCGCCGCCGCACCAGTGGCAGGGATGCTGCGCGGGGCTCTGCGCCGCGGCGCGGCCGGCGTGCGCGCCGGCGCGCTCCGGCCTGGGCGCGCGCGCCGGGCTGCGGCAGGGGCGGCCGACGGCCGCCGCCGCGCCGGCCGCCGCGGCGGCGGCCGCGCAGCTGGGGAGCTGCGCGGGGGCGAGCGCGGGGCCGGCGCCCGCGCCGGCGGGCGCCGCCTGCGCATGCGGCTGCTGCGCCGGCGCCGCGTCCGCGCCAGCCGCCTGCTGCGGCGCGCGCGCGCGGGGCGTCAGCGCCCGCGCCGGCCGGAGCGGGCTCGAGCCGCCGCGGCAGCCGGGCCCCCGCACGGTGTCGCGCTTGCTGCTGGAAGACGCCGCAGCACGAGCAGCGCAGGATGTGTCTTGGCACGCCCGCCTCCGTGCACAGCAACACATGCCGCGCTTGCCACCAGGCAAGCCGACGCGGACCAGCACGCCTGCGCGATGGCGCTGGGCGGCAGGCGCGGCAGGGCGGCCGGGGCTGGGGCGCGGCAGGGCGCGTACCTGCGGGCGCTGCGGCGACGCGGGCGGCAGGCGCGGCAGGGCGGCGCGGGCGGCGCCCGGGCTGGCAAGGCGCGCGCGCCAGGTGGACCGCCAGACGAAGGCCTGCCGGCGCTTGAGGCGCTCGCGGCGGTGCACCTGGTCCGCCATCGTGCGCACTAGCTCCAGGTCCGCCCTGCGCAGGTCAGCACAGGGTCAGGGCAGCCGCGGCGGTGCACCCGGGTCGTTGGTGCGCGCCCCGCCACCCACGCCCTGCCCGCGTAGCGCAGGGCGCTGCCGCTTCACGCCGTGCCAATGCCGTGGGCAGGTCAGCCGGTAAGCGTGGCAGCGTGCGCGCGTGTGCAGTCGACACACTACAGCACCCTATTCAGGGCTCTGGTCAGCTCGGCAGCGCCTGCTTTGCCGGCGCGAGCGGGTAGCAGGCCCGCACCGAATGGCCTGCAGCTTGCCGTTGACCTGCTCGAGGTCCATGCGGCGCAGGCGCCCCGCGCCCGCCCCGCTCCGCGCCGCGGGCAGCCCCATGAACGGCTGCGCCGCCACCATGGGCGCCGCCGCCTCGTCCCTCTGCGCGGCCGCCGCGGCGCCCGGCCGGCGCGCGGGCGCCCCCGCCGCGCCGCCGCCGCGCGAGCCCAGCCGGGCGGACCCCGCGCGCGCCGGCGGCCCGGCGCCGGCTGCAGTGTCGCCAGCCGCGAGCGCCCAGGGGTGCTCGAACCAGAGCGCGTGCAGGAGCGGGCGCGGCGCGGCCGCGCGGCGCGCGCGCCAGTGCCCGTGCACGGCCAGCGCGAGCGGGATGTCCACGTCGCGGACATCCTGAGCGCGCGCCCGCCCAGCTCAGGTCCGCCGCCAAGCGTAGAGTGCACCAGCCTGGTATCAGGCCGCCCTGTCCTGCTTCTGCTACCACGCGCAGGGCGAGCACGCACACGCGCGCAAGGTCCCGTCAGCATGAGGGGGCAAGGATGCGAGCTCCAGCTGCGTCTCCATCCGGCTGAAAGGAGGAAATGGACTGCCAGGGCTCCAAGGAGCCGCTGCTCCTCACAGCCCCTAGCCGTGTGGTCGGCCGCGTCGGCGCTCAGCAGCGGCGCCTAGCTATGCGAGCGACACGCAAGAGGCACCGCTGCTTCACGACGCTGCACGACCGTCGACGCTGCGTGCGCGCACCTCCATCGCGCGCGCGCACGGGTACGCCTGCTCGATCCAAGCCTGCCGCCGCCGCGCGCCCTGCTCGGCCGGCCACAGCTCCGGGCGGCGCCCGATAGCCGCATGCAGGCCGCGCTCGAAGCGCGTCACCAGCAGCTCCAGCAGGTCCTCGCTCACCTCCGCCGCACCCTGCGCGCACAATCACAGAATCGTACAAGGTTTTCACAACGACAGTAGGTCGCGCGCCGCTCCTGAGGCTCGCGTCCGGCCTGCCAATACGCCAAGCCCCTACCCGAGAGCCTCAACTGACTCATGCAAATGGGCGACGCGCCTTTGCACGCCGCGCGGCCAGCCAGGCCTCGTCGCGCTCATCGAGGTCGTAGCCGGCCGCCCGCGGATCATCCGCCACCGGCGCCATGTAGCGGATGTACGCGCGCTCCACGCCGTCGCCCATTGCCGCCCCACCCCCGCCTCCCGTGTCTCCGGCTGCCCCCCGTGGCAGCGGTGGCGGTTGCGGCGGCGGCGGCGGCTGCGCAAGCGCGCGAAAGCGCGGCACCTCGATCGCAGCCTGCGCCGGCGCGGCGGCGGCTGCCGCGCCTGCCGGCGCGTCCACGGCGCCCCGCGACGGCCCGGCGGCCTCCTTAGGCGGCGCGGCGTCGCCCGCCTCACCGACCGCGCCGCCCCAGATCACCAGCATCTGCGCCGCATCACGCAAACTTCGGTCACTGCCACCGGAGACGGCAACACCGAAAACCTGGACACAGACAGCGAGCTCAGCCAGACCACAAACAGCAATGGCCGACCACGGATGATCATGCACGCCGCGCACCTTCTTATCTGCAGGTAGGCGCACCGCCCGCGCTTCCACGCCACCCGGCGGGGCTTGCGCGGGGGGCATCACTGCCGGCATGTCCCCACTTTCCCCCGCCTGCGCGCATGGTGGCCGCCACGGCGCTGAGAAGCAAGTGCCTGCGCTTATGCGGGAAGGCGGGCAGGAGCGGAGGTGCGCCAGCAACCAGACCCAGCCAGCACGCACAGACACCCCGATTGCAACACAGGCATCGCCCCACCCATGCAGGGATCTCATCTGCAGCCGCGATGTCAACAGCACAACGAACTCCCTCGTGGCGCCAGGTAGCTAAGCAAGACGCTTTTGTTAGAGGCGCATGTGCGCACACACCACACATTACCTCACCATGCAGCTGCACCGCACAGGACGCCACTAAGCGCGGCCACTACCATGGCGCACTTGCCAGGGCTGCTGCACGGGTGCTGGACCTTGCAGCCCGTACAGAGACGTTGGCAGAGCACAGATGGGGCCGTTTGAGGCAGTCACGCTTCATGTGAGCTGCAGCCGCCCCGGCCGCGCCAGAGGTTCCTGTGCGTGCCCGGGGACCCAGGATCAGGGGCGCGGAAGGCGGACGTGCCTGCTCAGCGCTTGACCTCCGTCACATACAGCGGCCGGCGGCCTTGCAGGCTGCTGCTCCTCAACACAGGCGTCGGTGTGCGGACCACCGCACGGGCCCGGCGGTGTGCAATTGCTTCCTGAAGCACACGCCAGGCAAAAAGGCAGCAGGGTAGGGTTCCTGTAGCAGGGAGTGCAAGTCTGGGAGCTATCGTACTATGAAACACACACGGGATATAGTGCGTTGCTTAAAGCATTCCTGTGTGGCGCGAACGTGTTGGCAGCAGCCAAAGACGACACTGGGGAGCCCGCTGCGTGGCCGTGGGCGCTCAGGCAGCCCTTGTTTGCCAGTTGAGACTTTCCTGTAAATGTGGCATGCTCAAGCTGTCACACACCAGCCTGGCAAGAGCTGAGCACACTCGGGCGCCCTGCCACGGCTGGGCACATGGGGTCGCTGGACGTGCGCCTGCAGGAGCTGTGTGCCGGTTGGCCCTGCCGCATGCGTAGCTCAGCCGCCAAGTACGCCTCGTGCCGTCTGTCACCTGGCTCCAGGTTTCCAGCTGCCTGCATTGCCCACTATTGAGCGGCTACAGTGCGCTGAACCTCTCTGTATCACTGCCGAGTGCGGTGTGCAGGGGCCGTTACCTGGTCGCCTCGCGGAGCCTGGCGCAAGGCGAAGCAGCACTCGCGTCGGAGGTCTACTTGAGCTGCATACAACCGAACTGGAAGAAGCGCGTCTGTGCGCGCTGCGGCGCCGTGCACGCCGTGCGCCTGCGTGTCCACTGCGCCGCCTGCGGGCAGGCGTGGTACTGCGACGCCGCGTGCAGGGTGGGCCACTGGGCGGCGGGGCCGTCGGGCCTGCGCCGCGCCGTCCCCCACGCGGCCGTGTGCGCCACCCTGCGGCACTTCTCGGGCCTGAAGTGCGACTCGAACATGGAGTCCGCGCTGGTGATGTGCCTCGACGCACTGGCGCTCCTGCGCCAAGAGGTCGAGCAGGCGGCCGACACATGCACGACTGCTGCGGCGCCAGAGCCGCTGCTGGAGCATGCTGGCGGCTCGCAGGCGGTGTCCTGCCCAGGCGCCGCCGCAGCGGGTGGCGCCACGACGTCCACAGCGGCCGGCCAGGCGGCGGGCTTGCTGGCGGCGCCGCGGCCGCCGCCGCAGCCTGCCCGCAGCGCGAAGGGCCCGCACCCTGGCACCGGGCTCGCCGAAGGAGCAATTTCACCGGACCCCGCCGCAGCAGCTGGTGGTCAGACGGAAATCCCCAGCCCGCGCGCGCTGCACGCTGCCGAGCTCTCGCAGCACGCCGCCCGCGCCGCCCGCGTTGCATGTGGAGGTGTGCCCGCAGCAGCACCCAGCGCGGTCAGGGATTGCCCCGGTGCAGCAGGCGGCTGGCAGCCGTGCGCGCTGCACCACGCCGACTTCCTGCGACTGCAGGACCTGTCGGGCGATTTTGCGCCGCGCGACGCGGCCGACTGGCTCAAGGCGCTGCGGCTGCTGTGCCGGGCGCTGGCGGCAGAGCGCTGGCCGCAGCTGCCCATCCTGGGTCCGGCCAGCTGGGACGGCCCTGCTGGCGCGCCTGCGGCCATCAGACGCGTGGGCTCACCGTGTCCTGATGGCGCGTGTAGAGCGGGAGGCCCCACGCCCGATACCATGGCTTGGGACGCCGCAGCGCCGGCGCTGCTGCGCCTGGTCGGCCGAATCTGTGCCAACAACTTCGGCGTGTACCACCACGCCAGCAGGGCCGCGCCTGCTGGCCCAGGCAGCCGCGCAGACGCCGCGCCGGCACATGCGGTGCAGCTCGACGGCGCCGCGGCGCAGCCGGGGGCGTGCTGTGGTGTCGCGGAGGCCGTTGCTGCCAGTCCAGCGCCCAATCAGGTGGCAGGCGGGCCGGGGCGCTGCCCGGCTGGCGCGCCTGACCGCGCCTTTGCATGGCCCTCGGCCGCGCCGGGCGGCGGCTGCAGCGCGCGCCCGTGCAGCCGCAGCCCTGCAGACGAGCGCGCGCCGAGCGTCGAGGCCGGCCAGGGGCCCGCTGGGTCTGGGCCGGCGTGCGAGCGCGCGCGCGCGGCCGTAGCCGGACCGGGGGCCTGCGAGGCAGCAGCGCTTCTGGAGCGGGACGCCGCATCAGAGCTCTCAGCGCTGGCGCTCGGACGGGAAGCGGGCAGTGAGGAGGGTCGGGCGCAGTGCGGTGAGGGGGCCGGCAGCCCCTCTGGCGGAGCTAGCGCTGGAGCGTTGAGCAGCGCATGGGCCGCGCATGGGGCAGGGACTGGGGCAGCCAGCTCTTGCGACGAGCGGACTGTACCGAGCGGGGCTGTCGCAGACGGGTCTGGGGCGCTGGTGGACGGCGACGGGAGAGACGCGGCGCAGCCACGGGAAGCAAGCGCTGGGGAGGGGGGCGCGGCGCCGCGCGGCGCGGCCTCTCCCAGCGCGCTGGCCGCGGGCGCGCGGGAGACCCTAATCGGCCGCGAGCTGCACATCGCAGCCTCGTTCGTGAACCACGCCTGCGCGCCGAACTGCGTGCTCGTGCGCGAGGGCGGCAGCGCCACCGTGGTCGCGCTCAGGCCCATAGCGGTGCGGCCTCACACCTGGGGCGGCATGTACTGATGGGCGGCCATACTTGGCATGTTCTCTGCCGCCACTCGTGTGCAAACACCGTCCCGAGGGGCGCTAAGCTTTAGATCTGCCACGACTCCTGATTGTAGCAGGCAGAGCGCGGTGCAGGAGGGCGAGGCGCTGAGTGTGAGCTACATCGACGGCGACGTGCCGCGCGCCGCGCGCCGGGACGCCCTGCGCTCCAGCTACTCCTTCTCCTGCGACTGCCAGAGGCGCGGGTCCTGCCAGCCCACCCCATGCCAGGCCGCACAAAGAGGGGCGCTTTCGTAGTGAAGGACTGAGCGTGTGTCAGCTTGCCTGGATATGGCAAGGGCATGTCTGACATGCTAGAACCTCTGGGCAGAGGCCTGAGGCCTGGCAGGCAGCAGCAGCTGTGCGGGCCTCCCCTTCTGCGCTCGTTCTTTTGCAGCATACATGCATCGCCAGGGGGACAGCAACATGTTGTGGGAGCAGCGTCCTCACTGGTAAAAGGTGAGCGCCAGGCGCCCGGCGCAGGTGCGAGGAGGAGGCTGCCCACGGGTCGGCCAAGTGCTCCTATGCACGCAGCCAGACCGGCAAGAAGGCACACTGCGCCCCCCAGCGGCGCGGTCGCAAGGCGCGCGTCAGCCGGTAGGGTTGCATGTTAAGGCGGTGGGCATGACGAGAGTCAGCTGAACGGAGTGGCAGCACGCGCTAAAGGCTTATGGGGCTGGATGCATGTCAGCACAGCACTAATGTTGTCCTATTATTGCTTGCATGCATGCACCATAAGGATGTCATGCTGCACATCAGTGTGCAAATGGATGCTTGAACGCCGCACTTGATCCAGTGCGCAAATGGGTGCTTTAAGACGCCGCATGTGATTTACATGCACATAGCGTCAGGGAGTGTGCCGACTTTGTAAGCACCAAGGTTAGCTGAGGGGCATGTAAGTCTTTGGAATAGCATGTGTTTGTGTGTTCCCGGCACAGTGTTGTGATGGATTGCATAGTGCATGTTCAGTCATCATTCGTTGAACGTTTGCGAATGTAGCTTGCAGCAACCAGTATGAGGATATTTTCTAGCATTGGTACTCTTCGTTATGGAACAGACAATTTGTTTACTAGCTGCCAAATGATATCAGATAGGTTGTAGCGATGCTGTGTAGTTGCTGTAACATCCGCCAAAGCATGCATAAGACGAGCTGCAGCTAGCATTACGCACGCTGCTCAAGCGATAATGGCAACCTCATGGTCCCCGTTCTGTCTACTCTGAGCCCTGATCTGAACACCTGTAATGCGGCCATGCGTCCTATACCGTGCAGTATCAAACACATAGCGCATGTGCATCCCAAAGCATGGGTTGCTAGTACATGACGACACTTGTCTAAGTGCTCTGCGCCGGGTATGCTCCCCACAAATAGGGGGCAGTATGTGGCCTCGAGAGGCCTCAACGAATTAAATGGTACGGAACCAACGCGTCTGTGCAGTCACACCGCAGAGGCGCAGCATGCGCAAACAAATCCACCAGCACGCACTCTTCCCTCACTTGCTGCTGTACACTTCCACATTGAGTTTGCACACAGACCTGCTGCTACGTTGAACGCACTTCAGAGGGGCCCTGCCATGGCACAAAAAAACCTGGCATCGCCATGCGTACACAACAGACCTGGCACGCCCAGGGAAGCCTGCCCTGGCCTTGCAATCTTCTGGCAAGGTCTAGCCGGGCTCTGCGCACCCAATGCATATCCTCACACTGATCTGCATCCCCGCACTAGACTTGGCATGGCCACGCGCTTCTTTCAACAACACATCACAGAACATCAGCGCCGGTTGGGGAACCAGCCGTCGGCGCGCTCACGCCAGCGCTTTTGCACCTGCGGACATCACCGCAGTCATTCGCACATGCTCACTCTGCGTGCTGGACAAGGCAGCTCCTACTCACGCCCTCAACATACTGTAAGCACACGGGCACCTTGTCTACGCAACGGTGCCTGCGAGCAGGCCACTGACCCGCACGCCGCTGAGCCTCTCCAGACTCGCCCCCTGCTACACCTAGCAGGTACAGTCACGCACAGCACCCTCAGTGGGGCCAACTGCAGGCCCAGCCCCGCACCTTGCTGAAATTGCCGTTGCCGGGCGCCGCGTCCGGGCTGGGCGGGCTGTGCAGGCTGTCCAGCACGTCGGCGTACGAGCCGCTGTTGAGCACGCAGAACGAGTTCTTGCTGTGGTACAGGCGCGTGAGCGAGCGGCCGGCCTCGGCGCCGGCGGCCGCCGACACGGCCAGCTGGCGGCCCAGCTCGCGGCTGCGCTCGCGGTCCGCGGGCAGCGTGAAGTACAGCCCTGCGAGGGCAAATCACTCTCCCATCTGGTTCTGCACGGCATGAAAGTCAGAAAGCGATGGCCAAGCACGGAGAGCCAGCTACTTACGGTGCGCACACTGGCGCGCTTGCCATAAGCAGTCAGCGTAGAATCAGGCAGCAGGCACACGCTGGAGCTGCTCACACATGCACCATTCTACCCAGCGCACACACACGAAAATCCGGCGTGGCGCGGGGCCTCGGGCCAACGTGCTTGCAAGGAGCCCTGCTGCCGCGCACCGGTGTAGAACAGGAAGCAGCAGAAGAACGGCACCATCCAGCACAGGAGCATGCTGTTGCCGAGCGCACGCGCTTTGTTCAGGTCCGCGCCATCGCCGCCAATCGCGCCATCGAACCCGAACACGCGCTCTGCAACCAAGCCTAGCGAGGACGCGCACTTGGCATTAGGGCCGCACCAGTACGCCTCAGTAGTACGAGAGATAATCGAGGCTTGCTGATGCGCACCGCTCAATAAAGCCGCAGCAGCATGACCATGGACGGGAGCCTCTCTGATTCTCGGACAGCTGCACAGCACGGCGCACTCCGCAACAACATAAAGAACAGGGAACTGCTGGCCAGGCTCTGAGCGCTGATGGGGTGCTCACCCACGAGCGGCGCGCCAGTCGCGCCGATGGCACCCTCGAACGAGCGGTCAAAGGCGTACACCGCAGACCGCAGCTGCTCCGGCACGATCTCCGCGAACATCGCGCTGTTGTTCGTGCCCGACCTGCGCAGCGGAAACATACTTTCCATGCGTCTGACACCCTGAAGAGTCCTTGGCTCGCCCGTCAGCACATGTGCACGCAAACAAACCTACCGGCAGGGAGGTACTGACTGGGGCGGGCTGGCAGGGTCCCCACCAAGCTCACACCATCACCTCCCTCATTGTAATCTATTGAAGCACAGCCCTGCTCCCCGCCCCCTCGAGAGGCGCCTCTGTGTAAGCACAGCCCCTCCCTCCCCGCCCCTTCGAGACCCAGGGTCGCACCAGGAGATGGTGGAGCCCATGAACCATCGTCTCCCTCATTGCAGTCACTTGAGGCCCCTTTGTGCAAGCACAGCCCCTCCCACCCCGCCCCCTCGAGACCCAGGGGCGCACCAAGAGATGGTGGAGCCCATGTAGAAGACTCATTGCAATCACTTGAGGCGCCTCTGTAGAAGCAGAATGCCTCCCTCCCCGCCCCCCTCGAGAGCAGGCGCGCACCAGGAGATGGTGGAGCCCATGAAGAAGAGGAAGCAGCCGTACAGCGCCTTGACGGACGCCATGCCGTCCGGCGGGTCGACGGGGAGCCAGCGCAGCAGCGCCAGCGTGGTCGGGAACGTGAACAGCACGCTCAGCTGCGCGGCCATGATGCGCCCGGTGTCCACGTAGCGCCGGCTGAACAGGTCGCCTGCGGGGCGGACGGCGAGTCAGGCACCGTGGTCTGCAGCACAGGAATGGCTCGGATGCGCAGCCAGGCCCATGTGCCGCCTGCCAGGTGACGGCCTGCAGGGCAAGCTGTTCGCGTGGCTACCTCGGCGGCGTAAACACGGCCGCACACATGCATGCGCCTCCTGCCAATCCCAAGCCCACCAAGCGCGCAGCCATCACAAGAGCACCCGATGCAGCACGCCCTGCCTGGCCACAACAAGCACAGCAGCAGCCAGCCAGCACATAGCAGCTCTCTGTGTGCAACATACATGGTGCAGCGCCACCACCCTCACCAAGGGCGTTCGCCAACCCCCGTAGATGGCAGTGCTCCGTGCAGCTCTGAGCAGAACACTACAAAAGAAGTGAGGAAGCCAACTATTACCACTCTGCAAAGGGTGTTGGTGCTTAAACAGTGACGCGCACCTATGGCGCCGCCAACAAAGCTCCCCAAGCAGCAACCGGCGCCAAAGCACCCCACCATGAAGGCCGCCATGAGGTCTGTAAAGCCCTGCAACGCAGCACAAGCCTGAGCTGACACCTGTGCGGTCATCAGCTTGATTTCAGGTCTCTGCCTTGACAGCTACCTTATTATAATCAAATAATGACAGCAGCTAGGCGTTTGCAATGCACCGAACATATGCTGCACGCGACATACAATGGATGCTCGACACATGCAATGATGAGCAGTGGACATAATCGCATGCTCCACCACAGACAAGTTGGCAGGGCAGACAACTCACCAGGAGCTGCATGTACAGGGTGAGCCAGCCAAAAGCAATCCAGGGCATAGATCCCACGATGCCCTGCGCGGCGTGGGCCGGGCCACCTCTTCAGTGCACTGCTGCAATCAGGCATGGCCTTCAGCATGCAGTCCACAGGGCATGTCTGGTACCCGCGCACACATGCAGCACACGCTGTTGCCGCACAAAACTCCTCATGCATGCTCAGGGGTGCTGAAATGGCTATGCCAGGCTGAGCAGTGGCTGGGACAGGCCGGTGGCAGCCTACATGGCCGTGCACAAAGTGCGCGAGTTTTGCCACTGCACCAGAGACTGCGCCCTCATGGAGACGCCAAGCTACCCCGCAAGGCAGCACCCCGCGAGCCTGCACCTGCAGGATCAGAATCTGAAAGGACCGGATCCGCAGGACGAGGCCGATGTCTCGCGCCATGCCCCGCGCATGCACCAGCGCCCAGCGCCAGCCCCCGCTGGCCGCCATGCGCTCATCCTTGGCCTGCGGCGCCGCACGCGGGTTGCGCGACGGCACCGTGACACGGGCGCGCCGGCAGAGTGTCGGGCTGCAACGACAAGCACGCGCCTCCGTAGCATAGCGGAGCATCGACCCAGCAAACACAGTCCTCCTCTCAGCTAACATGGCCATGCTGACCCTCACAGAGAAGGAAAGCATGTCACGTGCGAAAATGTTAACAGCAGTGCCGCTGTGCGACGTTCTGTTACCAAGCATGCAAGACATGTAGCGTGGCGCAGACCATGCGTGCGCACCCGGCGCCTGGGGTCAGCGGCCAGCAGCGCAACGATGCAGCCGACAACCGCGCTGACGGCCGCGACAATCAGAAACACCACGCGCCAACCCTCAATGCCGAAAGGGCGCTGCCCGCCCAGTGATGTCGCCAGGAAGCCTGCAAACCCGCCTGCGCGGCCCCACCACACCTCAGCCACCCAGCACGCAGCCCCTGCCTGGCTTTCACGTGTCAAGTGTCACGATACAACAGACAGTGCATCGCAGCAAGGCATACACTGTGCCGCAGAGCGTTTTTTACATCCGTCCATCACAGCAGGACATAAGCAGAGCGCACACCAATCTGTAATGCACGAGACGCTGCCTTTCAGGCGGCGCGCGCGGGTTCGGGCGCGCGGCCGCGCACCGATGCCGCTGAACAGGAGCAGTAAGCCGAACGCGCGCCCGCGCGCCTCCGGCGGGTACAGGTCTGCGATCAGGCTCTGCGTGGCCGGGATGACCAGCGCCAGGCCCAGGCCGTTGGCGCCGCTACAGATCATCGCCTGCGGGGCCGCCGCCTGTGCTCACCATCATTACATGTCCTGCACTGGTGGTGCAGAACATGCAGTGATGCACATTCTGCACCACCAACACAGGGCTTGCGTGGTGCAGGATCTGTCCAGAGCAGGCGTCGCATGTGCGCTGGCTGTGTCAAGGCGCTCTCACGAAAAGCAACATGCATAGCAGTAGTATGTCTGCATCTGCACGATGCCTAGGTGGGCTCTTCCGCTGTGACTAAAAGATTGTTGCCTGTTACCGGTGTGCTGTTACCGGCACCAGCGTGCACAAGCACGGCACAGTCAGCCACACCCATGCGCATGCATGCGAGCAGAACTTAGGCGCGAGCGCGGGCGGGGCCCGCGCGCGCCTCCAGCAGCGTGCGCGACATGCCGATGGCGGCCGTGCAGGCGGCCCAGAGCAGGCAGCCCGTGGCGATGAGGTGCACGCGGTCGAGGCGGTCGCCCAGCAGCCCGGCCATGGGCGACGACGCCGCCTGCACGAGCGCACGGCTGAGCGTGATCTGGCCCAGCTGCGTCGGCGTCGCGCCCAGCGCTGCGCCGATGAACTTGAACGCTGCACGCGCCGCGGCACACGGGGTCAGGGCGGCGTCGGGGGCTGCCACGGAAGTGCGCTCGGCGGGCAGCCGGGGTGCACGCATGCCTTGACCTCTGCAGCACAATGACATCGGAGCGCATGCATGCCTCGATACGGCACATGGCATCGGGCCTACTTGCTCCCTACTTATGAAAGCAGTGTCCAGCTTTGAGCCAGCTTCAGCCCACCCGCTCACCAGCACCTCGGGCAGACAACGCCCCTGTTGCCGGCAGCGCGTGCCCCGCGCCCCAATGCAGGCACGCAGGGTGGCGGGCGCCTGGGCGCAGGGGCGGGCCGCCTCACCCGCCGGCAGCACAGCCTCATCCGCGCGCTCCATGATGAACGCCAGGTTGAGCACGAACATGGTGCGCAGCCGCACGGCGGTCGGCAGCATGTTGTCGGTGTGCAGCAGGAGCAGGTTCTTGGGCAGCTCGGGCGTGTCATCATCGCCGAACGGCAGCCGCCCGGCCGCCGCTGGGCTCGCGCCCGCGGCAAAGCCGTGCGGCCCCGCTGCGTCAAAGCGCTCCTGCCCATTCTCGCGCAGCGGCTGCAACTCCAGCACATGGTCGGTGCCAGCGTCCAGCGCATTGACGCCCCGCAGCTCCATGCTGGTGCGGGCGCTGGCTGACTGAGCCCTGCTCGGCGCCGCTGCGGCTGGTCCGAGCGGGGTGTGCGCGCCGGCCTGCCCTCCTGGCGCGGCGGGGCCGCGCGGCGCTGTCCCTTACGCCCGCCGTCGCTCCCCCTCGCGTTGCTGCAGATGCGCTGACGAATTGGGCGCGCACTGACCGCCCCTAATGGACCCTGTTCCAAGCGGCAACCACAGGGTGCCCCGCTCGCCCGCCGCCCGTGTTACTCCTACGCACAGAGGCGCCCAACCGCTTTGCACCCTTCCACGTGCGCTCAGCCAGTTTAAACGCCTCGCCGGCAAACGCAGAGGTGCTCTGGAGGTAGGGTGCCTGCTGGCTGGCTTGTCGATTATTGCAAGTTGCACGAGGCTGGGTGCTGTCTCGCGGCCTAGCGTACCAGTGGCTGTGTTTACCAGCAAAACAAGGCGCAGCACCTCCCCAGTCGACAACGTTCACCGACTCAGCCAAGGCCGCGCCCAGCTGGCCTCAACACATGCAGTGCAGTGAGGAACTCTGCGCCGGATGGCTTCCGGCACTCTGCTGCGCAAGCAACTCCCTTTGATGGGTCGATGCACACTGCCACTCTTCGTGCTCACAGTGCTGAGCTGGAGCGCGGTGTGCTGGTGCTGAGTGCCTATCCAGGGTTTGAACCCCGCTCGCTCTGGCCTGCTCTGATTGGCGCAAGTGGCGCAGGCTTGCTGTTTACAGATTGTAGTAGCGGCACGCCCCATGCGCTCGCCGGCGTACCTGGACCTGTGGCTGGAGGCTGCACAACGCTGTCCAGCGAGCGGCGCACAGTGAGGCGGCACGTAGCAACACGGTCAGCTTGCGGCGCGAGGCGGCGCGATGGCGCCCCACAGCGAGCTCGTGGAGGTGCGAAGCTTGTCAGCAAGAGTCCGCACGGAGCAGATCAATATGCAGCAGACTTACTGTGGTTGAAACATGATCTCGGTTGCGCAGGGCTTCCTCAAGTCCTGGGGCATGATCCTGGTGTCAGAGATTGGCGACAAGACGTTTTTCATAGCGGCAGTCATGGCGATGAAGAACCCGCGCACGACGGTGTGCCACACGCTTTTTAATCGAGCGCGCTGCCTCGCGCATCAGACCCTGCGCACCAGCAGCGCCGACCGCTGCTCAGGTGTTTGCCGGCGCGCTGGGGGCGCTCGCGGCTATGACTATCCTATCAGCGGCCATGGGCTGGGCGGCACCAAACTTGGTGCGCGGCGGCCTGCTGCACTCCTGCACACTGTCTGCAGGCAGGCAGAGAGGTGCCTGCGGCTGACCACGCTGCCCGGCACCGCAGATATCCAAGCAGTACACGCACTATGCGGCGATCGCGCTCTTCCTCTTCTTCGGGTTTCGGACGCTGTACGATGTGTTCACCAGCGGCGAGGCGGTGCGGTCCACAGTGTTCTCTGGCGCACCACCTGGCCAAGCGGTATCCAGGTCGCCGATCAGCACAGGCTGAGTGCGTACTCGCCAGCATTCCCTGCCGCACGTAGAAACTGCAAAGGCCGACCCGCTGCCAGCGGGTGACTCTCTGCCCTGCTGAACTCTGATTGACGTGGGCACCATGTGGTCCACCGCTGTGCCTGCCAGGCGACCATACAGACAAGCCGCCCCTCTGCAGCAAGGGACCCCTTACAGTGCAGCAAGCGGCACGGCCAGCGCGCCGCGGGCGGGGCGCGCCGCTGCTGCCGACGGTGGCCAGCAGGAGGGCGAGTCGGAGTAAATTCTCTGTTAGTCTAAAATGTTCTCAAAATTGGCAGGAGGGCGAGTCGGAGCTGCAGGAGGTGGAGCGGCAGCTGGCCAAGGCGCCCGCGCGGCCGGGGTCCCGGGATAAGGACAAGCCGGCCGCGGGCGACAGCGAGGCGGCCGGCGCGCCGGGCGGCTCCGGCGGCGCCGCTTTCGCGCCCGCGAATGGGCGCGCCGCCGCCGCCGCGCGGCCGGCCGCGGCGCGCGCGTCCGCGCTCGCGCGCCGGCTGGTCTCGCCCGTGCTGCTGGAGGCGTTCGCGCTCACGTTCCTAGCGGAGTG
>JAABUV010005029.1_pt1 | contig 15334 bp, 8 predicted proteins | sample 5559971 | NCBI WGS metagenome assembly JAABUV01 (sample SAMN10711881, study PRJNA513362) | rock metagenome | isolation source: Antarctica rocks | place: Antarctica: Victoria Land, Knobhead nord | collected 2015-12-19
ATAAAACCGGACACCTTAGATACTATACCTCGCTTTACAGGCTTCTTCAAATATTCGATGTGGACTTAGGCCGCCCCATTTGCCAAAGTCTCGTACAACAATAGCGGTACCGTCTGGTGCTGAATTGCTTACATTGGTAATCCCAGTGTCTGCATCGGTAGTACCTTCCGAAACGGTAGAGAAAAGATCTCCAAGCATATCCATGGAATCCTCTTCAGATAGCACAGAGATGCTCGCCGTATCCGAATGATTATCACTCTCTGATAAATCTTGATTATCTGAAAAATTGGCTGATCTAACTTCGCTGTCTAAATGGAACCTCTTCCGTTCAGCTGCGTTTCTGGCAAAATCATTCTGAACCAGTGTCCATCTTTTGTTTGCTTCGTCTCGATCAAACAGAATGTCAGAATTTAGACCATTTATCTTCCTAATGATCTTGGTAGCTTCTGGAGTAGCCTCTTCATGATGTCTGTGATCGCTCTTGGTTGCAGACCTGATATTCCTCTTTTGATTCCCATGTCCAGGTATGGGAGGCGGCAGTTTATGAAGACGCGTTTTTAAGGAGATATACCTCTCGACAAGCTTTCCGGGCTCAATGTCATCGTCCGACTCGGTATCGGTGTTGTTGGATATATTCTCGAACGAAGGACCTAAGGACTCGCTATCCATGTTGGGTTCTGGAAGCGGAAGAGGAGTAGAAGGTCTCGATAGTGCGGGCGTACTGTCCTGAGTATCTGTACTCCATGAAATTGGGTGAGTCTTTGTCAACCTTTTTTCGCTCATCGACAGCCAACAATTGTTCGGCTAGTACGGGACACCCTTACCTGCTCCAACAAACAGCCCACCCTCTGAAACTGTCTTTAGTTGCTTGCAGCGATTCTTACTGCCTGAAGTCTCATAGTCAGGCATTTCCTCTGGCTCGCAGACTGAAGCCAACCAGTCCAGAGTTTCTTCGAGACCCCACACAGAGTCTTTACTGGTGTTAGGGTTTACAGACTTAACAGGATGCCCTTTTTTCAGTAGCTCGCAGAGCGCGACTTTTATTCTTTCTTGAGAGAATCCTAGTTGAAACAGAACCTGTTTCAGTGTCCAAGTTTTAATGACCAGTTCATCTTCCGTAACAGTCGGCACAGACCGCCTTTGCTCATTGTGAGCATTGGAGTCTCTATCTGATATTTGATCGCGTAGGAGATCGACAATCTGCAGCATGATCTCGGGAGGTAGCCAACCGCGAGTACTTAAATGTTGCGCCTGCGGATGTAGCGTTCGTCGTTCCGTTTGTAGTTTGCTAACCTGTCGAAAGGCCTCCTTTTTCGATTTCTCGCCGTTTTTCTCTAACAGAAGCTGTAGATCAGATTCCTCTAACTGAGTTTCCAGTTCCTCAGGAGAGAGTTCATGGAGCTCTTTCCCTGATTCTTTTGAAAACTGTGAGATATCCGTATTACTGCGACTGGGCCCACTATCTGATAAAGATAGCGCTTCATTTGGCAAGATCGTGTCATTGTCTAGAATATTATCCACAACTCTTGGCTTCGAAGCTATTGACGTTGTTGCAAAGCCACGAGCAGGATTGCTAGCAGGCTTTTTCTTCTTCTTGTTAGGAGCCATAAGTCTTGCTTGACCGTACAAGGAGCCCCTTTACTTCGAGCATGAAATGTCCGAAGAAACGAACTTGGAAAAGTCCGCTTACACAGAATTACAACCGAACTGATCGACGCTATGACTGCACTACAACTGTTCCTCACGGACGCCGAGGATTCTTCGTAAACATGAGTACTAAAGTGTGGAAATTAACGCCTTACATCTTTCTGTAATATTTGGTGACTATGGGGCTCTGAACGGTCACAAGAATAAAACATGTTGACTAAGCACTAGTATGATAGGTAATCTTAAGTACTTGTTACACTAGGAGTATTCCCGGCCCGATGCACGTTCCGGTCCCGTGCACACCCTAAACCCGATTAGCAACCCATACTTTTTTTATTATTATTCAACCATCATTCATAGAATCAAATTGCAATTAATATAGAGAGTTGTCGATATCTATATGAAGCTTCCAAGCTATAAGAATCAATCATCAAATCGCTTAGAAGCTTTGAATTGCCTTTCAGCTCGCGTAGACCTGATTTGACTTGGCCCTCTTTTCACCTTCTCAATAGCAACAAAATCAGTGAATTGCTGTACTTTCACCTCTTTAGACTTTTTCTTTTGCTCTTTCTGAAGCTCTTTAGCCTTCAGCTTTTGCTTCTGAACTAGACGTCGTTGCTTCAATTTCTTCGCCCGTAGCTTCTTTTTTCGCTTCGCTTTCTTCTCTCGCTTCGCCTTCTTTTTTTCTCGTTTCATCTTTCTTTCAGCTATTAAACGCTGTTTCTCTAGCTTTCTAAGCTTTCTTTGTTTCTTTTCTTTCGCCTTTTGAATAGCAGCTTGCTGTTTCTCTTCGATTCTTTGAATTTGACGATCACGAGTCGTCTGAATCTTATTAGAACTAAAAAACATTCTCTTTGCCTCATCATTAATCTTTAAATCATCAAATAAAGACTTTTCACGTCGTCTGCGACTTCTCTCAATACGTACTGTTCGTCGAAAATCTTCATTTTCTGCTTTCAGAAGAGCAACATCTGTAGTAAGCTTTTCAATCGTATTGTTCAACTTACGAGCTTGCGAATCAATTGCTTCTTCTACAACTGACTTCATTAATTATCGAATCTTTCTTCAATCAGCTTCTGACAATGCTGAAGAAGAAGAATGACTTGAAACAGATTTAGTGTTCGATTTAATCTGCTTTATGATCTGTGATAAATTGAAAGACAGCAATTCTGTTGAGATGTCTATAGAACAAGCAATAGTATTGATATTAATGGTAAAAGATAAAGAGCAAACCTGAGTCGACGTCAGGTTTAAGCTCGACTAGCGCGCCGCTAAAGGCTCTAGTGCGTCATCATAGATATTAAGCTAATAATCGACTACAGTGCCTAATTCATAACAATATTCCCTCTTCTAAATAAGCAATCGACGTTCTCGTCGATCTAGATATAGACATCTAGAAATCGCTTCATCGGAACAACCTCGGAAATTCGTTCTCTATCGCGTGTGCGTGTGTTAAAATCAGAATGATCGATATCGTAGTTGACTATCAGTTTCGAAGCGTTATCTAGCAAATCTTCGCCATACCACTCATCATATTCTGGTTCATATCTCTTTCATCGAATCAGATACTCTTTGATGAGAAGATCTCTTTCGTATCGCCGAAAGCGTTTGTCAACTAACTTCTCGATCTCGTAAGAGCTTCATTCCTTCGTGTCACCTTCAACCAGTACAGAATCTGAATGAGAGAAACGAGGTCGATCATATGAGTCTGCTTCTTCAAGAGCGAATTTCAACTGCGCTATCGATATAATTGAATGAATTCGTCAGTGAGTTGGCAATTTCAATTTGTAGGCTAATTTGCCTACTCTTTGTTGCACTCGAAAAGGTTCGCAGTACTGCTGTGATAATTTTCGAGAGGGGTGACTCGAAAGGTGATATCTTTGATGTAAGCGTAGAAAGGCGAAACTATCTTTCTCTAGAATCATTGGTTTATGCCTTTTATCATACCAAGCTTTAGCTTTGCTGACGGCAAAAGAGATGACATCGATAGCTTTCGAGCGATAGATGAATCTTTTGACCACGAAATTTAGATTCGAATTTCTCTGAGGTTGAATAAGGTTCGGAATTTCCGTAGTTCTGAATTCATAAATGACTTCATTTGACGAATGCTCGATAGTCGTCTCTGAGTTATTAAAGGCGGCTTGCAATGTCGATAGCAGCGAGGGTCATAAGCTATCTTCGATGCTAGATAGAAGAAATCTAAGAGCGATTTCAATCGTCTGATTGATACGTTCGAATTGCTCATTCGTTTGAGAGTGATAGGCAATACTGATCAATATTGACGTTTTCAACTTCTTGAATGTAGTCTTTCAAAAATCAGACATGAACTTTGAGTCTTTATCATTGATGATTGCGATCGAAACGTCTCAATTCGCTATCTGCAATCTTTCTAGAATCAGGTGCGCTCATTGTTCAGCTGTGTAAGTTGCCTTGCTCGATATCATCGTCATTCGCTTGAAGAATTTATCGATTATGATCAGCATACAATCATATTCTTCTTGGCTTATTGACAACGTCATAACAAAGTTCATAGTGATTGTGTGAAAGGAAACGTTCATCGTTCTAATGAACTGCAATTCTTCGTACGATTGATGTCTTCTAGTCTGATATAGAAGGCAGTTCGAGCAATGTTCGATGAACTTTCGTAGTCTGATCGACAACTTTCTGATATAAAGTGATTCTGCTATATGCTGATAAGTTCGATGAAATTCGACATGATGAGATCGATGAGCGAGCTCAAAGATTTCTTCTTCAAGCGCTTTTGAAATCATCAGCCTTGATTTTCTATCACTATTCTGATCGATGTGATAGAGAAGATCGTCTTTGATATCAAAGTAGCCTTCTCGAGACGATGCTTTCATGTTATCTGTCTTTATATTGATTATGATATCTTTTTAACGCTTATCGATTTTCATAGCTTGTAATAATCTTTGACGAAAGTTCGCTGACATTTCTACTAGAGAGACTGCAAATGCGTAAGTGCAATGATTCTCGAAATCTTTCACTGCTGTATGCAGAGATTCGAGTATTCCTTCGACGTCAATACTCGATGCATCGTTGAAACTGCACTCTCTCAGTAGGCGAGAGAGAGCATTCGATATCAGATTCTTATTGTCAGACTTGTATCTTATGTTCAATTCAAAAGTGAACAAGTACTGAGAAGCTCGAACGAGTCTTAGATTTAGCTTGTCAGTATTGAAGGAGAACAGAGAGATCTGACGCGCAATAGAAATCGTTGCCGAATGATCAGTATACATCGTGATTGGCGATTTCTTCGTGAATTCGATCATATGACGCATCTGGCGAACTACTCAGACTACGTCAACTACCTCAAGTTCAGTAGGCCAGTAGTTTCTTTCAGCGAAATTTAGTTCTCTACTTAAGAAGAGAATTAAACGTGATTTTTCGTCTATAATATGATACACTATTGCATCGAAATCGTAGACTTTGAACGCATTCAGATTCACATAGAGCGGTAGGTTCGAATTGTAGTGTGTCAGCACACTGAGTTTTCGAAACTGCTTCTGCAAGAGCTGAAAGACATTAAGTTTCTTCTTGGTAGAATTGACTAGGGAAATTCGTGATGTCTTTGTCTTTCGCGCATTATCGAGACCTTTAGAAACTTCTCTAGAAAGAGCAGTCTTGCGCTTTTGTAATGATTCTGCCATCTGAGCATAGTATGACACATAGTTTCGCAAATATTCGATCAATTCGATGTACGTTTCTAATTTCTTAAAAGACTGAGGAAATCGAAACGAGCTGATGACGACAAGCTTTTTCGTCGATGTAGTCAGTTCGAAATCATCTATCTTTTGTTCTAAAAGGAAAACGAATGAATATTCGAGAAATGATTTCATAGGTGCCAAACATACATGTAGTCTTCTGAACAGACTGAAAATGGCGTGAAGATGCTTTAAATGTTTCTCTAAAGTGTGAGAAAAGATTACAATGTCGTTCATATAGACTTTAGCATAGACTCGATGAGATCGCAGGATTTTGTCAGTTTGTCGTTGAACATATGAGAGTGAATTCTTGAATCTCATTATCGTCATCGAGAATTGTTTCTGCTCTCGATGACTTACGACAGTGAGTCTATTTCTATCAGCTACTCTCACCTGTCATTGGTGAAAATATCTCTGCGCGTTCACGACGAAGATATACTGACATTCTGTCACTGCGATGATCATTTTCGTTTGAAGTGACATCAGATAACTGTTCGAAATGATGATCTTGTTGAGTTCTCGTATGTCTACTACTACTCTTTTCTTTCGTTCTTCGCTTGACGTAGTACTTCATACTACAAAGACTGAATATTCGAAGAGAGTAGATTGACTTGTTCATGACAGTTTGCCTTGAGCATGCAGCTTGTCAAAGATTTTGTCAATCATGTCTTTGTCTTTAATACTGAGCGAATAGACTTTCAATGCTTTCTGCTCGATCGCTTCTGACTTAAGCGTAATTGACATTCAGTTCTTTTCTGAAACATCGATGGTAGTGCTCTGATCAGTTCAAATTTTCGAGTAGAAAGTTGTCACGTTTGATATCTGAGCGAAGGTGAATTCGTTGTCGAAAATCGTGATTTCATTAGGCAGAACTTGTTCGACAGTAGATGTAATTCTGACAGGCGTAAGTTTCTTTGCATTCTTGATGATTTCGCCTAGTGCGAAGATGACGGCTAACATTGCTACGTCGATTGACTTCTTTCATGAAGCTCTCTTATGCTTTCATTCGATGGTCGCAAGATGATTATCTATCGAATTTGCTAGAAAACATTCGTCTTCATCGTACTCTGTGACGAACTCTAACCTAGCGTGCCTCTGTATAGTAAGAGATTGATCGATGTCATTTCGTAGTTGTACAAAGAAAAGCGAGACATTCACAATATGAGCATAAAGATCGTCTCGAGTTCTCATATTCTGATCATATTCTGATTCGAATATAAAGTCTCAATTCTTTGATAGATCTTTAACCTTGACGAAAATCTTCAGAAAGGCATGAGATGAAACGATGATCTTTTCTCAAGACCTTACTATTCTTTTTAGATTTGCTTTCTTTCGAGTGACAATATCTATCTTGACGATGATGTCTTGACAACTATCTATTTGCAAGATTCTGTCATTCAAATTTATCTGAATTCATTTCGAATTCAGAATGTCAATGTCAATAAGCATTTTCATCTTGAGATCGTTCATCAGATGAACTTCTCTTTGAAAGAAAGCGATAGCTGAAGTGTCGTTCGACAATGTTTCTTTGATGAAGTCGTTCATCAAGATGTACTCATCTGAATTATGAATCTTATTCTCAATATCACGAATCGAGATCGAAGACGTCAACTTTCTAACCTTAGTAGCGAAATTCGATGTTATCGATTCTATGAACTCTCTATCACTCAAAGACATTGTGCACTCGATGTCAGCACAGACATCATACTTCGCACTATTCTTAGTGTATCATGATGCTTTGAACGTTGCGTACTTTCATTCTCGAAAAGCATAGTCAGTTTCTTCAACTGATTCAGCTGTGAATTGAATTAGAATTCTATCTTTTGATAAGATTTCGAATGAAATCGTGAATATTTCGATGAGAACTATCGATTTCGAAAGTTTCGAAGATTTCGAAAGTTTCGAAGATACTGCAGCACTAATCTGCAAATTTGAAGAAGCTGTTTTGCATTGAAACTTGATCTGTCTAAGATGTTCATGCAGTCTACTGTTGAATGCAAACTCAGCTTTACACTGACGACAGATAGTCTTGAATTTTTCTCGAGTTGACGTCACGAATTCTGCATTCATCACGTCATCGTTGCGATCAGTTTTCTCTTCTAGAGTACCTTCGGCATAGTCATCTGATACATCTTGATAATAGATTTCTTTCAGTTTCGTACTCGAATCATCATGATAAGATTTCGCGAACCTGTCATATGCCTCATTTAAACTTTTCTGTTCGATGTTTTCTTCAATCATCGTGACGAGATAAGTCTTTTGAGATCTTTGAAATGATCGTCGATTGTTTGAATAGCGAGAAGAGTTCGAATCTGACTCGCTTGTGAAAGAAGTTCTGCTGTTGTTTTCTTCGATCAGCAATAATGACTGACGAGAAGCTGGCAAGACTTGAGCTTGTTGTGCAGACTGATTAGACTGATAAGCTGAATTGTTCGAATAAGATTGATAAGAAGATCTTGAGTTCTGAAAGTCGTAGCTCTGAAACTGTCGCTGGAAATTCGGCTGAAAATTACTGCTATACTGATCTGAGTTTCGACCATCTGATCGATCTCTGTTACTTCGTTGATTACGCTCTTTGATAGAGATGATGTTAGAGACGTTGTTAGACGATCGTTCGATGCTGCCGAAACTGCGTTGTCTATCTCTCATAGCGAGATCAAATCACATTTCTTTATATCGATCTAACTGCTGAAGTCATGCATTTATCGTTGTCTTGAGTTCGAAAGGTTTCAGATTTCTTCGAAGTTTCAAATCAATTTCATTGTAAATCAGAAACAGCTGATTATAGATAAAGATCATTTTCGCAGATCTGACTTCGCGAAGAATGATCTGAGCGTACTCACGAGGTTTTCTTCGTCGATAGACATCGCTCATAGTGTATTTCTCTGTTGTTATAGTAGCGAGAGCTATCGCAGGTAATTCCTTGAATCGAGATAATAGAGCTCGATGTCATTCGTCAAGCGAGAGCTTGAGAAGACGCTTCTTCATGTCAGTGAGCTCGGAAACATATCACTTCAGTGCGATGTCTCGTAGACAGGTATACAAGTTCTCAGCTATCATCTTTTCATCTTTGATGGCAGCAATATTCTTGACTCTTTCATTGAACAGATGAACATCTCGAAAGATAGTTTTCTTGCCGATATGAATCATGAGTTCTGATTTGAAACTATCTTCGTAGTTGAAATCAAAGAATTCAACATTTGATGAGTTTCATCGTTTCTTTCATTGAGAGTTGAAACCAGGCTCATCATCTGTAGTATCGCTGTTCTCATTGTTATCACCTGAATTTTCTTCATTGTCATCTCTTTTCGCGTTATGATTATTGACCTGAAATATCTCTTGCATCATTGCTCGAAGTGCTGTCATTTGAGCATCGTTGAACGAAGCTGTCATTTCGAGATTGAATTCGACTCTAGAACGAGCAGCTTTCAAGAATTGACTGAATATTGTTTTCTTCGTCGATGTTTTTCTTGTAGGTTCGATAATGGTGAAAGAACGTCGACTTTGTTCGATGATGATATCTGAAATGATGCGTTGACGACGTCGTAGAGAAGATGATTCTCTAGATAGTGAAGATGATTCGATACTTTCTTCTCGAAAACGATTATGTCGTGAAGTCGATGACTTCGAAGTTTCATCGATAGAAGCACGATTCGATGTTGTTGCTGTTGAACTGCTTTCCTGAGAGTTCTGTGTGTCACGCTGCTGCTCAGAAATAGTAGGAAGAAAGCTTTGATACGTTTGAGAGGTACGAAATTCGATCGTGCTTTGAAAGAACGTTCGCAGATAACGTAGAAAGACGAGTCTATCAATCGCTCAAAGTTCGAGAAATGGTGACGATTCTAAGAAATTAGATCGTTGAATGATACGATCTGTAGATCGACGTATAGTAACTGATCGTAGATTGGTAGTTACTATGCTTTCAACGATAAGTCGAATTTCATTCGAGAATTTCTTAGAATAGTTTTGATTTTCTGCTCGAAGGAAAGCGTCAATAGAGAAGACTGCTTTGACAATGTCAAACGGTTCGAATGACGTCAGCTTGACGTAGAGATTGCTACTGATACGAAGAGATCGTAGAAGTGCTTGACTGAGCTTGACTGAGTAATCTAGTTCTAGATTTGATAGACAACTGAATTAATCAGAGTTGATGCTATCATTTGTTGAGATGTCTATAAAACAAGCAATAGTATTGATATTAATGGTAAAAGATAAAGAGCAAACCTGAGTCGACGTCAGGTTTATGCTCGACTAGCGCTTCGCTAAAGACTCTAGTGCGTCGTCATAGATATTAAGCTAATAATCGACTACAGTGTCTAATTCATAACAAATTCTGTCTTTTCTCATTCACTTTTGATGTTGACAGACGTGAAAGCAGCTTGATATGCAGATCAAAATAGATCAAAGAAGTCTCTTTTTGATATTCAAGAAAGTTCTTGACTTTTAAAGATTCAGTCGTTCAGATTTTGCGAGTAGTAATTGATCAAAGAATTGAATAAGCTGACATTCAGAGATTGAAGATGATGCGTAGAATGAGAAGAATATAAAGTCACGAGCATCTTGTTCTGCTCACATCAGTCAAGAAACTTCATGTTGATATGACTGTCATGCTCGTCAACGAATAAAAGATGATAATCACGTGAATTTCTGACTTTTGATCTCGTATTTCGATCAAATACGATAGTGAGTCAAGAGTAGATGTCATGATGTCAGATCATCAATTCGATTTAGAACATAAATCGTTGATATCTTAGATAATCTCGATTCATTGAACCTGTTTCGCAGTTCAATGAATCAAGTCATCAATCTAGTCATCATCATCTTAATTTAGTCTCAGCAATTCTGTTTTGATCATCTCAGTCGTGTGCGCGAACTTCTGCAATCTTAAGTCAATAGAACTACTGTCTAGCCTTGATTCTGTTCGATTCATGTATATAAAAGTCGAGTTTTCATTCTTTTCTTTCGCTCTTTGTCTTTCGTCTTGTACATTATCTGATGTATTGTTCTGTATCTAGTTCAAGTAATATAATAATCAATTCTCTATATTGATAGAATCTCTAGTTCAGTCTAGTCTTTGACATTACGAAAGATCTACACTTTCTGCAACGTTTTCATACGTTGAAATCTTGTCTAGTTATCTTCTTGCTCAAATGAAGTAATCTCATCGCTCTTCGATCGACAATAAGCGAGCTGTTGAACAGTTCGCTCAAAGTATGATCGAAAACTCAGTCGAGATCTTTCGCGTAATGCGCGAGCTTCAAAATCAAGTTCGACAACATGACGTCATCATTTTATTCTCATTCATCGCTTCTAGTTCTTCAGTCTATCAAGAACTGAATTCTCAGTCTCTTGCGATGATAGCTCAGATCATCGCACAAATTCTGCATAATCAATCTCTTCTTGTCGTTCAAGTCTTTGTGAATTCTGTCGCTGTCTCAACTCTCATTAAATTCAAAAAGCTTTTCGACATATCTGAGTATGAGAAAAACAAAGATTGATTGAATGTCTGAAAGCAGAGTCTGATACAGCGCATGAACATAAACGACGATCGCTATCTCTTTCATCAAGTCAAGATCGTCTATGTCGAGTCATGATTCATCATAGATAAGAAGATTCACAATCTAATGAGTCAATATCGAGTCAATGATCTCTGTATCATTTTCATCTTTGCAGATTGATGACACAAATTGCATCATTGTTGTGACAATTCTTTTGAGACAGAAGATGCTCATTTATATCTTCGTGAAACTCTGAAGCAAGACATGAATAGCTTTGTCGACTATTATAATCTCTTCTATCAAAAGAAAGAACATTCTTTGATGAAAGATTTCTCGTTGATTGTCTGAAGCGCAATGTCAATTATTTCACTCAAGTCGTCGTCTTCTTCTGACGAAATCTCGATGAAACTCGATCATTCATCTTTCATCAATGAGTTCAAGCATTCTCTGACATTGATGAAGAGTTTCAGCAGCTTAAGCATCGTCAATCTCGCTTCGTCTTCGTCATTGTTTCGCTCGTCAAAGTCAAGAACATCTCTGCGTCGACTAGTAATTCTTTGAGTTCAAAAATCATCACTTCTGTGACTGTTGTCTCGACAGTATCTTCGTCTCTCTCTTTCTCGTCTCTCGATGAGTCAATGAATCTAAGTTTCGTCATTGTCATCATTCAAGATAAGATTTTGATCGTTTCTGAGATCAAGAAAATCTGCAATAAGTGAAAGCTGTGTTACTACTGCAAGTTGCAACATTCAAGCAAAATCGCTAAAGAATGCTCAAATAAGAAGCTCTTCACTCTGCGTATCATGAACGTCTACGACAATGACGTCGTCAATATAGATGAAGAAATCTCGCTGTTCGCGAAAAAAGTCTAGTCTTTGAACTAAGTCGCGCTCAAAAATCTGTATACATATCATCTTGTCTACTAGTCTCAATCTTTTCATTCTCACTTCAATCATATAGAAAGTTTTCTGCTAAATGTGTCTTGAAACTCTTTGAATTCAATTCGACATTCAAAGATAGTCATATGATAGTATTCTGTATTCTACGTCAAGCTCAATCTAGAGTTCTCGTTCTTGCTCTGATTGATAGTGAAGTCTCTGCTTATGTCTTTATGAATAAATTCTTCGCGCAACAACATCATCTTCTCTTGCATCAATTAACTCACTCTCGCAGACTTCAAGAATTTGATGATCAAGTCGCTTTAATCGATGACATTACTTATGTTGTCAAAATCACAATGATTCTTGACGAACACATCGAAAGACTATTCTTCTATGTCACTGAATTAAGTCAATATTTCATCGTCATGAGTCTGTCATGACTTCATCGTCACGTCATTGATGTCAATTTTGAGCACAATATTCTCATCTTGTCTTTCTTCTTCTGTTTTAATTATTGTTGCTCATTTCTCGTCAAGATCTATGATCTTAATCAACAAGAAGAAAATTTCTCGTTCGAAGTTAACAAAGTAGCTTTCTTTCAGTCTCGCTCTCAATTTGCTCACAAGAAGCAACTCAGTTCACGAATCACTCACAAGAAGCAATTCAGTCTACAGATTGCTCACAAGAAGTAATTCAGCACTCAGTTCGCTCGCAAGAAGTAATTTAGTTTCTCATTCACTCGAAAGAAGCAACTCAGTTTTCAGTTCGCTCGCAAGAAGCAATTTAGTCTCTCATTCACTTGAAAGAAGTAACTCAGTTTTCAGTTCGCTCACAAGAAGCAACTCAGTTCACGAATCATTCACAAGAAGCAATTTAGTCTACATATCACTCACAAGAAGCAATTCAGTCTACAGATCGCTTACAAGAAGCAATTCAGCACTCAGTTCGCTCGCAAGAAGCAATTCAGTTCTCAATTCACTTGCAAGAAGCAACTCAGTTTCTCGTCTGCTCACAAGAAGCAATATAATTTCTCGTTTGCTCACGAGAAGTCAACTAATATTCAGCTCGTTCACAAGAAACAAATCTCGTTCAGTCTTGTCTCTCGTCTGAAACAAGAAGCTTTTAGTCATATTCTTCAAGTCATTCAAAAAGAATACTCATCAAAAATCAAGTGTTGAAATTCTTTCTTCTTTAGAACTTCTGTTGTTTCTCGAGCAGATCAATTCGATCAATCTTCTATACAACTTGACATAGTCAAGTTGAGAGCTCAAAGCTTTGATCATGCTGCTTGTGTCAAAGACATTGAAGTGTTTAACATCATTCTAAAGAAAATCGATGTCTTCTTGAATCTTGAGTTAATCTCGTCTTCTAGTCTAAATTCTGACGAGTCAAAATCGCGTCACACGACTTTGACTGTTCGTTCAAAGAACAGTTCAACTCTTGCTCAGTTCTCGTCTCGTTCTCAAAACAGTATGTATGATAAGAATCATTGTCTGAATCTTTGTCAAATGAAAAAGAAATTTCATTTGACTGCATTCACGACACAAGAAGATCTTGAAGTCTATTGACAAAGTAAGAACGTCGATTCAGTCATAATTCTATCGTTCAGATATTTCAAGTTTCTAGATGTCTTCTTCAAGAAGAACGTTGATATCTTGTCTTTGCATCGAACTCATGATTATGTCATACATCTTAAAGAAGATGCTCAATTCTCAGTCTTCGCTTTGTATGACATGAGTTGTGATAAAATTCTAGAACTTCGTCGTTATCTGAATGAAAATCTGAGCAAAGATTTCATTCGAGTCAGTTGCTCTCAGATGATTGTCTCTGTTCTCTTCGTCAAGAAACTCAAAGAAGAACTTCGCTTCTGCGTAAACTATCGAGATCTGAACGCTATCACAGTCAAGAATCGATATTCTCTGTTTCTGATCTCAGAAATGTTGAATCGTTTAAGTCGAGCTAAAATCTTTATCAAGCTGAATATCATCTCTGCGTTTAATCAACTTCGAATCAAAGAAAAAGATGAAGTTCTCATCGTCTTTTGCACTCGATTTGAATTATTTAAGTATCTAGTCATGCTCTTCGATTTATGTAATGAGTCTGTCTCGTTTCAGAAGTACATCAACAATACTCTTCATGAACATCTAGATAAGTTCTGTACAGCTTATCTGAATGACATCTTGATTTATTTCGACAATGAACTCGAGCATGAGATTCATGTCAAGCTCATTCTGCGAAAGCTGCAAGAAGCAGATCTTCAGATGAATATAATCAAATGCAAGTTTCACGTCACTCAAGTCTTGTATCTAGAATTGATAATCATCATTGAAGAGATCAAGATGAATTCTTTTAAGATAGATATCATTGTCAACTGATTCATCTTGATCAATGTTAAAGACGTTCAAAGTTTTCTAGATTTCGCGAACTTCTATAGAAGATTCATCTATGACTATAGTAGAATAGCTATCTCGCTCACTTGTCTCATCAGAAAAGATGTACTCTTTGTCTGATCTCAGAAATGTCAGATTGCATTCAACATTCTTAAGAAAGTCTTCACTTTCAAGATTATTCTTCGTCACTATAATTCAGATCACAAGATTGTGATAGAAATCGATGCTTCAAACTATGTGTTTGAAGACATTCTCTTTCAGTACGATGAGAACAAGATTCTTCATTCAGTTGCTTACTTTTCGAAGAAGCATAATTCAGTCGAGTGTAACTACGAGATCTACGATAAAGAACTCATGATCATTGTTCGCGCTTTCGAGAAATGATGATCAGAGCTCGAAGACTCTATCTACTCTGTTGAGATGATCACGAATCACAAAAATCTTGAGTATTTCATGTCAATTAAGCAGTTGAGTCGTCGTCAAGCTCGTTGAAGCAAGTTTCTGTCTAGATTCAACTATTGCATCGCTTATTGTTTTGACAAGATCGATGATAAGTTGAATGCTCTGACACGTCGCTCAGAAGATCTTTTTAAAGAGAAGAATACATTCGATTCTCGACATCAATATCAACATCAGACAATTCTGAAAACTCATGTTTTAGACTTCAATATTGTTAAGAATCTCACTCTCGACGTTTTCAACATCAAAGTCATGAAGCTTCAGTCACAAATCATCGTTTTAGATTCAGTTCAGTTACATCTGTTTTCAATTATCTCAGCACTTTCGCAAATTTTAGCTTTCATGAATCTAGAAATCGAAGAATTCGACGTTGAAGACATCAAGTCTCAGCTAAATTAAGACACTCTGAATCTTGATGAAGATTCTGCTTACACTCTCACTCAGACATTGTGAAAGCAAGTCGAAATCAATGACAAATTCGCAGCTCAGATAATTGAAGTGCTTCGCAATGAAGCACGACATCACAACAAGATCTCTTTAGTTGAGTGTGAAGAACACGAGAATCATCTGTACTTTCAAGAAAGAAAGTACGTGTTCAACTCAGATAAATTACGTCTTCGTATCATTCAGCTCGCTCATGATAATGTTGTTGATGATCACTCAGAAAGAGCAAAAAGCTATGAACTGATCAGTCGAGTCTACTGATGATCAAACATTTATAAGTATGTTCAACGCTT
>JAABUV010005030.1_pt1 | contig 15332 bp, 21 predicted proteins | sample 5559971 | NCBI WGS metagenome assembly JAABUV01 (sample SAMN10711881, study PRJNA513362) | rock metagenome | isolation source: Antarctica rocks | place: Antarctica: Victoria Land, Knobhead nord | collected 2015-12-19
GCCGCCGCCCGCCGCCGGCGCGGCACCCGCGGCCGCCGCCGCGGCGCCCGACGCCGAGTCGCTCGCGATGCTGGCGTCCATGGGTTTCTCCGAGGACGCGGCGCGCCGGCCCGCCGTGGCGCAATGTCCTGCCAGTCTGCGCGCTTTCCAGCCGTTTAGCAAAGAGCGCGTCGACATCAGGCCTGGCACGAGTTAAATGACATGTGAGTTGCGTGCAAAATCAAGCGATGGAACGTTCACTGCCGACACAAGAAGATGCGTGCCCCGGCATTGCATGGTCGCGCTGCCATCGAGGGGGGTGTGATGCGAAGCATGCAGACCACGCTCAGGCAGCCGCCGTGCGTGCACGCTCGGGCAGACGGCGCGCGCGCGCGCGGCCGCGCAGGCGGCCGCGGCGCTGCAGGCCTGCGCGGGCAACCTGGAGCGTGCGGCCGACTGGCTGTTCAGCCACGCAGACGATCTGGCGGGGGCGGTCGCCGCCGTCGGCCGGCCCGCGGCCGCGCCCGCGCCGGCCGGCGCTGCCGCGGCCGCCGGCGGCGCTGCAGGCGCCGCGGCCGACGTTCCCGACGCAGGTGATGCCGTCCGGCGCCGAGGTCCCCATGCCGCAGGGGCCTAGTGCTCGTCTCACCCCACGTCCAAGCCTATTGAAGCAAGCTAGCAAAGCTCTGGTGGCTGTGCGCCCTGTCTGTGCCAGCACCAAAGCGTGCAGGCGATGATGGGGATGCCTGATCGTGCACAAGCTGCGGGTCTGCCATCATCCGCATGGGGCACGCATAGCGTCAGACCCGGCGAGTAGGCCCCCAAGAGCTCTGCGCCGGCGCGGCGCAGGCCCGCCCGCCGTCGCGGACGGGCTTGGCCGCTACGAGCTGCTGGGCTTCATCAGCCACATGGGCGCGAGCACGGCCTGCGGGCACTACGTCGCGCACCTGCGCCGCGGCGGCCGCTGGGTCATCTTCAACGACGACAAGGTGGCCGCCAGCGCGCAGCCGCCGCGCGACCTGGGCTACCTCTACCTCTTCCGCCGCGCCGACGTGCCCGCGCCAGCGTGACGGGGCTGCTGGATGGAGTACGACAAATCTCTTGGCTGGGCGCTGGGCTGGTGACATGTGCATTTGAACGCATGCTTTCAGCACTGCTTGGCGTGTGCCTGCCTGGTGCAAGCATGCTGGAATGCTTGCAACAGCAGCCATGCATCGGGCGCCCCTGGCGCGGAGTTGTGCGCACATCAAGCAGCGCCCCGTGTCGCCTGTGTGGAGACCGAGCGGGCTGGGCAGAACGCCGGCGACCCGGCAGAGGTGCCAGGGCAATGTCATCATGCCTGCTCATCTGCTAGGTTGCTGGCTGCATCGCTGCTGGCGGGCTGGTCATCATGTGGGGAGGCAGGTGCACGGCAAGGCTGGCCGCTGCTCATGCTCAAGGTGCTGGATGGTTGTACAACGCTTGCATGTCCATCTGATGCAAGCACTTTACGCTCCCATGCAATCACTTTACACTCCCTCTGTTTCACACAGTGTACACACAGCAGGTTCGCCACTTGCATGCGGTGCACCGCCACAATAGATCTTATTAATACAACTGGGGCATTAATCTGATGCTGCCTGGGACACCGCTGCTACTTCTCCCGGTCGCCCTCCCTCCTACCTCTGCCTACCTCCACTTAATCTTACAAAGCGAACCTGACATGCATGTGCATGAGTGGTCAAGGAATACAAACCCTGCTCAAGCGGACGCACCCGCGCCAAGCAGAAACCCGTTTGCTCACACACCGGCTACAAGCCTAAGCAACTCAAAAGCTGGCCTGGCGGCACAGCCACTGGCCCTCACTCGCAAGCCTGCGGGTCGGCCAGGCGCCGGCGCAGCAGCAGGCGCGCCGGGCGGTTGAGCGCGCGCGCGATGCCCTCGCTCTCCGCCTGCTCCTGCGCAAAGCCGCAGCGCGCCGCGTACAGCTGGACGCCGGCCGCGTTGGCGGCGATGACGTGCACGTACAGCTCCCGCGCGCCCGCCGCCCGCACGTGAGCGGCGCCCGCCTCTATCAGCGCCGCCGCCACGCCCTGCGCGCGCGCGGGCCGCCGCATCAAGCTCCGCCAAGACAGCTGACGGCCATGTCAATGACACGATATGATGGGTTGGAGCTCCAATGCACAGCAGGGGCCGCGCCTGCCGCCGAGCTGCCTCATGCACGCAGACGTTGCTCAGGTATGCGCGGCCGGTGGCGGCGGCTTCGCCGGGCGGCTCGCGGCCGGTTAGCTCCTCCGCCGGCAGCCGCGCGCCTGGCCCCAGGGGCGCCCCCGCCTTTCACGAACTTGAATACAGGCACCCAGCGCATCGACATGCGGTGCAGCGTGCGAGGGCTCCTGCAATTGCCGCTGACGCTTCAATTGGGGCGGCAAAGAAATAGAGCAAATTCCTGGACAGGTGGCATGCCGAGTGCCGGCGTGCGCGCTGGCGGGCTTGTTGTGCCAACATTACGCACACAGTTGGAGGGGCAGGCAGGGGCAGCTCAGCTGGACGAACAGCAGCAATGTGTTGCTATTGCAGGATGACACGCTCGCTGGCAGTGACGGTTGGTTTCTCCCTGTCGCGCCAAGGTGACAGCCATACATGCGCCGGCACTGCCGTTCGATTCCCAGGAGAGGCAGCGGCCGCGCGGGCCTGGCAGGCCAGCCGGGCGCCTGCATGCGGGAGAGGCTGGGAGCATGGGCGGACCTTGGTTGACGTCCAGCGTGCCGATGACGAGCCAGGGGCCCGCGCCGCCGTCCGCGGGCAGCTTGCACGATGCGTCCAGGTCGGCGCGCACGCGCGCCGCCACAGGGTCGCAGGCCCTGTCCTCCAGCGTGGCGAGGAACGTGGTGACGCGCACGCCCTTATACAGCGCATTGGTGCGCCTCAGCTTGCTCTCCGCCTCGGCCCACTCCGCGTTGGTCTTCATCCGCCTGTGCGCCTGCGCGCGCAGCTCGGCGCCTGCTCAGGCGCGGCAGCCGGGGCGCGCGCTGTGCTGCAGGGTCGGAGCCCTGGGGCGCGGCACCTGCTGCGCCCAGGGCGACCTGCCGTCGGGGTAGGAGTAGAAGCTCAGCGCGCGCAGGAAGGCGGCCGCGCGCAGGTCGGCGCTGCTGTCGGCCTGCCGCACACTGAAGGTGCAGCGTTCCTGCCGCAAACAGCCACCGCTGGTCAGCAGCCCGAGTGTGCACACTCTCGGCATGGCCTCTGCGGCGGTGCGGGCTAGGTCCAGCCGCCGCACCAGAGTGGGTGAGTCTGCAAGCGTCGTTGTGGTTGCCTGCGGCCACAGCCGCCGCCGCGCCCGGTGCAGGGGCCTGCAGAGACAGGCACGCTGTGAGCATTGCATCGCCATGGTGCACTAGCTGCCTCTGAGTCAAGATATACTTTGTGCAGTCTCCACCTGCACCGGTGAGCTGTGGCTGCCCAGCGAGCTCCTCGCGTGCATGCATGCCTGCTACAGTCTGCGGAATGCTGCGCTGCGCAGTTGTGCGTCCTGCCTTCCGAGCCCTTGCAGGACATCATGGTATGGTGCGGCTGGCTCAGCAGTGCGCTTTAGTGATTATAAGAGGACGGGCAACTATGCAGCTGGAGGTAGGTATCTGAGGTCAGGACACCAGCTCTCACAGAAGGTCCCTACTGCAGACTCTTCATTGTACTTTGAGCCTGCCCGTCTCAAGCAGCTGACCTGCCCCAACAGCACGTTCCAAGGTGCAGCCAGACACGAGCAGGGGCGACAAGCACAAAAGCCTCGGGCGCAAGTCAGGTGGCAGCAAGCGTAAAGCAGAGCACCGCGGCGAGGGCTGGGCACTGTGTGCTGAGCATGCAGGAGCAGGCGCTGGCAGAGGAGGAGCCGCGGCCTCGCAGGCGGCTCCGGGGCCCGCTGGCGCCGGTGCGCGTAGTGCTGGGCGCGGGGAGGGGGGTGGGGCATGCGCTGCAGGGCCTGGCACGGCGCGGCCGGGGAGCGCTGGCCTCGGTCACTGCCGGCCAGCTCTACGGCGACACAGAGGAGGCAGCGGCTGACGAGTGCGCATCTGCTCCTTTCAGGGGGCCTTGTCACACCGTGCTCCGCCCTGCAAACCTGGCCCCTGTCCGGAAGTGCTGTACCTGTGCAGCTGTATGCAGAGTCCCTTGCTGCTTAACGCCTCGCGCTGTGTGGCGCGCCAACAGCGAACTGTGCACGCACGCCGTATCACTACCATTACAACCGACTGCCTGTGATCTGTTCACAGCACGACCCACGCGGTTGCGGATTCAGTGCATAGTGGGGGAGGGCAGTTCGGGCCGCGCGCCTGCCTGGCGGGTGCACGTCTGGAGAGCAGCTAGGCAGCGGTGGCGCTGTGAGCCTGCATAGTATGCCGAGAGGTCGACCACTCCCAGCTATTTTTTTTCAGGGCACCTGCCTCGCTTGAGCGGGTGACCGGCCGGCAGCCAAGCACGTTGACGCACGCGTGCTGGCCAGCGCCCTGCCAGCAATGGGAGCAGCTGTGGCAGCAGCCGCGCTCGCAGACGGACACTTTGTGCTTCGGCACCGCTCCGTGTTTGGGGAGGTGCAGACCACGCGCGAGCTGGGAGCTTAGCGGCAGCGTGACCGCACAGCGCGGGCGCGGCAGGCAACCGAGCACATCCGCGCCCACGCCCTGGCAGGCGCCCTGGCAGCGCTGGGAGCAGCTGTGGCGGCGGCCGGCTGAGGGCGCGTGGCGCACGCACGGCGAGGCCTGCTTCCCCACCGCACTGCGCAGCCACGCCGGCGGCCTGGGCGGTCTGGGCGGCAGCGCCGCGTGCCAGAGCCTCGTCTCGGTCGGCAGCCGTCAGTGGGGCCACCCGGCCATCTCCAGCCTGCTGCGCGTGAAGATCTATGACTTTGCGGTGTACATCGATGGCGCTCAGGTGCCGCCCCGCGCCGCTCGTGTGGCGGGCGCGGCCTGCTCCCGCTGTCCCCAGGCGTGCACGGGGCAGGCCTGCGGCCGGCGGAGCTGCTTTGACCGGCAAAGACAGGGTCTCGTGTCAGCTGCCGTGAAGGTGCTAAGGTCAGCACGCTGGGCAGTGCGTGGCTTGGCGGGCTATCCAGCAGGCAATGGCACATCCATGGTCCGGGCGCCTGCTGGATGCGCTCATGATGAGCTGCAGCCCTGTGCGACGAGCGCGTGGGGCGGCAGGCGCGGCAGTCGCAGCTGGGGCGAGCGCACCGGGGGCGGCGGCGCGAGGTCCGCGACCAGGCCTTCTTCGACGACCTGCGCAGCAGCGACGACATCGAGATGTCGCTCGTGGTGTGCTGCTCTCCCCTCTCCGCCTTGTCAGTAGGCTTAATTTGGAAGCGATGGATATTAGTGTGCCTTATTTCTTGCACCTGCGCTACTTCGAGCTGCATGGTGCTTGCAGCACGCAGTGGATCTTTTCTGGTATATCCCTGTGGGATACGACGTCCATCCAGCACAGGCGGTGCGCGTTTGGGGTGTGGCGCGGTCACAGTGACGTCACTGCACCCCTCTTGCAATTGGACGCGCCGCCGCACCCCCTTTGGAAGCTGTGTCGATGCTGGCGCGCCTGGCGCAGGTGCGCGCGGCGCGCAACCTCCCCATCAAGCTGCTAGCAGCGGAGTATGATCGCATCCTGCGCCGGCGGCTGCCGCGCGTGGGCGGCTCGCCTGAGGACGGCGCGCTCAAGGAGATGCTCGCCTGCTTCAAGTGCGCCCCGCGGCGCCGGGGCGCCGGCGCTGCGATGCCAGCCGCGGCGCAGCGAGCCGAGCCGCATGCTGCCATTACTGCCGAGCGTCCCCTGCTGTCGGTGACGTGTGAGCCACACTGCCTAAGCGCCTTGAGAGCGGGGCTCTAGGCGGTGCTTCCGTGGTGCCACCGAGCACGGGCGCTGCTGTGCGAGGCCGGCAGCTGGCTTCCTGCTCACAGCGCGGTCATCTCACGGCATGCGCCGCCCCCAGAGCGCCTGAGAACAGGGACCTGAGGCAGGGCGCGGCGCGCGCAGTGAGGCGGGCCTGCCGGCGAGCATCCGCGCCGGCGACGCGGTGCGCAAGGGCACCGTGCTGACCTTCCGGCGCGACCCGGGCGGGCAGCTGAGCGCGGCCGCCAACGCACTGCCGCTGGTCACCGTGCGCAGCGCGCCGCTCGCGGCCGCCGTGTTTGACATCTACTTCGGCGAGCAGCCCGTCAGCAAGCGCGCCAAGCGGGTGCGGCGCCGCGCCGCGCGCGCGGCTGCGCCTGCGGCGGTTAGGCGGCGTCCGCCGTGCCGGAACTGCGCGACTGCGTGGTCCATGACATGCTGGATTGGCGGACCCTGGCTCACCCGCTGGAAGCGCCGCTGCCGCCGTCAGGCTCCCCCGTAACAAGGGAACAGACTTGAGACAAGGTTCACGCACACCCGGATGTCATGCTGCAGAGCTGAATGCGTAACCTAACTCCTGTGATGCACCGTTCGTGCGCTCATGCAGTCCAGTCACGGTCTCTGACGAGGACGGGGTCATGTTGGCAGGTGGCCGGCGAGTGCTTCACGCAGATGGTGGAGGACGACGGGCAGCGCTACCGCGCGCCGCGCGAGCGCCTGGTGTGCGCAGGCAACGAGGCTGCCTGCCTGGGCTGAGGCGCACGGGGGCGGCGAGCGCGGGGCCGGCTGCTGCGCTGCACGTCTAGCAGGGAGCGGGCCGCTGGCCTGGTGGAGAGCCGTGAGGGAGAGGCGAGGGTGCTGCATGGGACGCCATGCAGATGCTTGCAGCTTTGTTTACTGTTAGTGCGCCTTTGTGCAGAAACAGCTCATGGTGTTTCACAAGCATAATTGCTGTGTTGATTCGGCCATGGGATGCGCTGCGCTCTTGAGCAGATATGCATGCATAAAAGGTGTTGCAGGAGAGCTTTGTACACCAAGTGCGCCTTCAGTGAGCCTCAAAGAGGCTGGGGGTATCATTGCATGTATGCAGCTGGGCTCTGGCCTCAGGCATTTTGCTGAACAAAACGGAGGATTGCAATGCATTGTAACCGCGGCTATGGGCTCGCAGATAGTAAACCTTGGCGACCCGATGGAAACCAACACCTGTCTAACATCACGTCTGCACTCGCAATTCAGCTGGCGACTGGCTACCAGCGGTCACACAATGCAGATGAGTGCAAGGGTTTGTGTGGCAGCCTCCATATGAGCAGTGCTGCGGCTATCGCTTTTGCGGCGTGCTCAATCAGCCACCCCTGCCTCTGCTATCTTGGTGTGGTTGTCTGCAATGCCGCCCCACGCGCTGCAGCGCCTCGCCGTCGTCCTAGCGTTCCTCGCGTTGGGTGACCTCCCTCGCTGGCGCGCTCTTATGTTAATTGTGACAATTTTGCGACGCCAACCCCTGGTGTAAGGCCCCTGGTGCACGCAGGAAGCGCGCAGGACGACACATCTATTTTACTGAGCTTCCGTGACGCACAGACAAAGGTGACCGGCCTGGGCTATGGAAACATGCGCTCGCAGTCCATGTTTTTCCATCGGCACAGCATGCTCCCCGCCGTCTGCCTGCGCCCTTGCTCTGCTCTGTCCGCTGCACAGCAGCGTCGTTAGGTGCAGCAGCACGTTGCGAGTGTGCGCGCCGGCCGCAGTGGCAGGTTGTAACGTTTGCATCGCCTCCCCCGCCAGGCGTCCGCCTCCAACCAGAGCTCCCCGATACTGTCGACGTGGACCGGGCCCGCGTGCGACAACAACACCTTCTCGCGGTGGTCGGACGTATACTGCAGCGGCGGCCGCGTGGCGGAGCTGCGCCTGGGCGGCCTGGGCCTCGTCGGCCCGCTGCCGGCCGCGTGGGCCAACCTGACCGCGCTGCAGCGCCTGTACCTCAGGTCCGTCCCGCCTGGCACCGGCCCCGGCCTCCCCGCTCCTGGCGCTGGCAGGCTCCACGCTGGCGGCCCTGCGGCTCGTGCCCCGAGCCGCGGCTCCAGCCCCGCGCTCACCGTCCCAGTTGCTGGTGCACGTCGCGTACCCCCCGCATGCTCAGAATGTAGCAATCCAGGCCTTGCCATGCCTGCAGTTTGAACAAGAGGGTGCTGTGCCCCCCTGCCGCCACCGGCATGCGGCCTGAGCTTGCCCAAGCCGCACTTGCGTGCCGCCCTCCGCCTTCACACCTCTGCACGCAAGCCGTGCATGGTGTGCCCTGCTGCTGCGCAGCGCATGAGCTGTCCTTTCAGGCGTTGTGCGGAGTGCGTGTATGAGGCTATGGCCCATTTAGCCAAGTGGTTCTGCATGGCCCTGCGCATGCATGCGTTGCTCAGTGCCGCCCTTGTTTCACGAGGCAGTGGCAGGGGCGGCGCGGACCCCACAATTGCGCGTTGCGCGCGCAGCAACAACACGCTGACGGGGAGCCTGCCGCCGGAGTGGCAGCAGCTGACGCAGCTGCAAGAGCTGAGCGCGGTGCGCGCCGCTGGGCATAGCGCTTCCTGTTGCTGGCGCAGCCGCTTTTGCTCTGTTCCAGCGTGAAGTGCATCTGCCGCTTGCCCCAACGCCATGGCCTTGCTGCGGGGGGGGGGGTTCATGCGGCGGGCGGCCCGCCGCGCAGGCAAACAACCAGCTAAACGGCACGCTGCCGGCTGGCTACAGCAACCTCGTCAGTCTCACCTCCTTGCGGCTGGGATCCAACAGCGTCGGCGGTGCGCCTCGTGCTGCCCGTCTGCTGCTGGCCATTGCCGTCGGTGTCACCTGGATGTATTTTGTTGGAGTGTGATGCTCGCAGGTATGGCGTCCGTCGCTAGGACTTCTAGATTAACATAGGCACAGTGCATGAAGTCACCTGACATCCGAGAGGTCAGTACATGCGCGCCTTGCGTGAGCGTGCAAGCCTTCGTGGCAGACAGGCGCGGCTGGGGTGTGCAGGGCCGCTGCCAGACGCCTGGCAGACGCTGCCGTCCCTGGCGGTCGTGGACCTCAGCAATAACACGCTGTCGGGTGCGCGCCCCGCGCGCCTGAGCTCGCAGGGCGCGCCCCGCTGCCGCGCGTGCGGCTGCAGCGCGCCAGCTGGCCGTGCGCGCTGGGCGGACGCGCGCTCTGTGGCCGCCGGCCTCCCAAGCCGCGCCTGCATCATGCCCGCTCAGCCCGGAAAGGCCGATGCACGAGCGCGCCGCTGCAAGCCATGTCGTGTGTGACCCTGCATGCCACGTACACCCTGCCTGAGTCCAGGCCACGCGCAGGCACGCTGCCTGCATCCTGGGGCGGCCTGAGGGCGCTGCTGCGCCTGGACGTCTCTGGCAACCTGATGGCGGGGACGCTGCCGCTGGCCTGGGCGCAGCTGCCGGCGCTTGCCTACCTGAACGTCTCCAACAACGTGCTGAACGGCACCCTGCCGCAGCCCTGGCAGGCGCCCCTGGCCACGCTGGACGTCAGCTACAACTCGCTCACAGGCGCGCCGCCGGGCGCGGGTGCTTGCCCGCTTGGTACCTGCTGTCTCCAGCGGATGCGCCGGCATGCTGCCCCGCCGCGCCTCCGCTGTCGCGTTGGTTTTGTGGCAGGACAGCGCAGCGGGGAGGGACCAACCGCGAGCGCGCCGCTCCTGTCTCCGCTCGTGACCCTGGGTCGTGCGCGCAGGCACGCTGGGCAGCCTGGCGGGCAACCTGACCAACCTGACGCTGTTCTACGGCGACAGCAACCTATTTAATGGCACCTTACCCGCCGGCGTCGTCCGCAACCTGACCCGGCTCCGGGAGCTGACGCTCTCCAACAACAGCCTCGTCGGTGCGCGGCCTGCGCCGGCGCCCGCTCGGTGCCTGCGTGGGTGCCTGCGTGGAGGATGACTTCTGCTTTTGCTGGCATGCTTGCAGCAGGTGCCTGCTTGGGTGGCGGGGTTTCCTGTGTTGTATGCTGACATGCTTGTAATGTGTGCAGAGTATCTGGCCCGGCCGGTCGGCCTAAATGCGCCCGCGGGTGTGCCGGGCTGCAGGGAGCCTGCCGGTGCTGAGCAACCCCTCTCTTACGGACATGGACGTCTCAGAGAACAACCTTGCTGGTGCGTGCTCTCGCATCACCCCCGACGTGCGATGCATGGGCGCCTGCTGTTGCAACCTGTGCGGATCCGTGTGCCATTACATGTCCAGAGTGACTCTGTGCGTGACAGTGTGCCCGTGTTATTGTGGCAGAAAAATAACTGGATCAATTGTGTGGCTAACACAGTGCTCTGTTTGCAGGAACGCTACCGTCCGCATTGCCGCCCAACCTAACATACTTCAATGCGAGCTACAATAACTTAAACGGTGCGCTGCGCCGCAGCGCTCCCGCCCTGCAGCGGCTCCCTGGTGTCGCTTTTCCCCCTGTGCTGCTCGCAAGCTCTGACTGGTGGTCAAAACACAGAGCAAGGTTTAAACACCGAGACCGCTGTGCGGCACGAGGTGCCGGCTCTGGAGGGCCGCCGGCGGTCACGCCCAGCGCGTGACTCACCGAGGCCCTGCGGGGGCGCAGGCACCCTGCCGGCCGCGTGGGCGTCGAATAGCCCTGCGCTGCAGGACATCTACCTGAACAACAACTCACTGACGGGCACGCTGCCGCCCCAGTGGGCGGGCCTCCAGAGCCTCATGGACTTGTCCGTGCCGCTTAACTACCTCACAGGCGCGCGCCCGCCGGGGGGGGGCCGGCGCATCTCACCAGCAGCGCAACAGCCAGTCACGAGGCCTGCATGGCGCAGTGCATCACGGTGCCGGCTCCTTTGACGAGCATTTGCGCCTGCGCACGGGGCGCGGGACCGTCACGCGCAGCGCGCGCGCGTCTGAGGCGGCGGCGCGGCACATGCAGGCACGCTGCCGGCCGCGTACGGCGCGCTGCCGGCCGTCCAGCACCTGTACCTGATGTCGAACAACTTCTCTGGTAAGCGGCAGTTCCACATCCTTCCCTCCGACTTGCAGCTGTCTGACGAGCAGTCTCAATTCTCAACTACTGCTGTCTGGTCCTTCTTACAGTTTGTAAGCAAGTTGTCATCTGTACGTCCGGTAGGCTTTCGAGTCTACAGGCGCCCTGTGAGTCCCACCGCTCCGCGCTGTGTCTGGCGGATCTGCCCAGCGTGCATGATCCTGCAAGCTGAGGACGCCACCGGCGGCGTGCACGCCCCGCGGCGCCCAGGGCCTGCGCGCGCGGCGCGCAGGCACGCTGCCCCCGCAGTACGCCAACCTGACCGGCCTGAAGGACCTGGACGTGGCCGATAACTACCTGACCGGCCAGCTGCCCGCCGCCTACTTTGCCGCCGGCGCCTTCTCCAACGGCACGTTCATGGAGGTGCGCTGCACGCTGCCGCGCCCTGTGTGCCCACGGCGCTGCCCGTTTGTGCAAGTGCCTGTGTACGGAAGCCGTGCCTGGGAGCCTGGGAAGCAGGCAGATCTGCCGGTGGTGCGACCCCCGTGTGTAGCCTGGACACTGACATTCTTACATGCATGTGAATACGAGCCTGCACTGGCGGCGGGCTGCCAGCATGCCAGACGAGGACGGGACTCAGGGCCCAGGCTGGGTAGGGGGCCGCACTGGGCGGTGCCGGCTGTCCTCCAGGCACGGCGCGCGCGCGCACGCGGCTGCGCCAGCGCGCGCCCCATCTGCGCCCCCCGCCTGCCCGCGCGGCCCGCCCGACCGCGCGGCCGCCGCGGCAGGTGTACCTGAACAAGCTGACCGGGACGCTGCCAGCCGTTACCCCCAACTGCCCGCTGTGCACGCGCCGCGCCAACACCAGCGACGGCTTCGGCTCTGGGCTGACCGTACAGCCCATGCGCGCCGGCTCTGGTGCGCCTGAGCCCGCTGGCTGCGGAGTCTGTGTGCGTCGGATGCGGTGCCTTTGCGTACGGGTGCCTCCAGCAGCGCCGGCGCTGAATGCCTGTGACTTGCGCTTGTATGCCCTGAGCTGTGCGTGAGGGGCCCTTCAGGTCCATGCCGCGGCCTGCCCATGCGCGCGTACTTTGAGGTCAGTCTCGCCTCCGCATGCGCCACCTGCCAGTGCAGCACGCGAGCTTGGAAGGCCGCGGCTGCGGGCGCAGGCGTGTGCGGGCCAATTCCGGCCGGCCTCAGCGTGGACGGCCTGCGGCCCAGCTCGGTGCTGGTGCAGGACCCGCGCTCGCAGGGGCAGCCCGATGACGCCGACTACCAGCTCTTTCTGGCCTCGCTGTCGGCGCCTTGCCCCGGCGCGGTCGGCGGCGGCGGCGGCGCGCCGAGCGCGGGGCACCGCGCGGGCGTCATCATCGGCATCATCGTGCTGGTCGCCGTGCTGCTGGGCCTGCTGGTGGCCGCCGCCGTGCTGCTCGCGCGCTGGCGGCGCCACGCCGGCCTGTTCCGGCACAGCCGCTTTGCGCCCGAGGACGAGAAGTCCGCATTCGAGCTGCCGCCCACGTCGGGGCCGGTCTCGCACAATGGGCGCTGAGGCGGGCCGCGCGCAGGGCGCGGCCAGCGTCGCGCCGGGCGGCTATGCGGGCTTGCGCCTTCCAGCCGCCGCCCGAGCTCAGTCGCGTCCGGCATGCCTGCGGGCAACCCCAGGGGCATGCGAGGCATCAGGCGCGCTGCAGGCGAGGCCACATTTGGGGGGCTCTGCGCGCGCCGGCGTGTTTTAAGGTTTTGGGGGCAGCCAGAAGGGTTTGCCAGTGCGGTGGCCCTGCAGGTCCAGGGTGTGCTGGCTTGCATACATGCACGCCTGCAGAACAGGAGCTCTTGGGGTTGCAAGTGCGGCGACCCAGGGCTCCTGCGGTAGGGTCAGGATGGAACAGGATTGCATGCTCGGCCTTCCTGCAATGCCGCACAATGCGGGCTGGCGGCCATGCGAGGAACTGCATTGCTGCCGGTCATGCACTGCGGCGCCCGACCTGCTCACATGCAGTCGGGAGCGGCAGTTGGCGGGCCCGTATACAAATTGGCCCTCAGGTCCCTGCTGTGACATCACTCCTGGCAGTGGTGTGGGCTTGAGAGCCACATGAGTGTACAAGCTCGGGTAAGTTTTTTGGTCGAGTCTCAGGTCACTGTTCAAGCATGAGCGCACAACGCTGTGTGCTGCATGGTGCGTTTGCGCCTGTGTGTATCTCCCCTTGTGCTTTGCTTGCGTCCTGTCTGTCCAGTGTCTGTGCGTAGGGCATCCTACAGTGGCGCAGTCCTTGTCTGCTTTGGTATATGAGGGCGCAGGTGTGGACCTGCCATGTAGCCTTAGTTACTCCCGCTGTTATGACACAGTCCCGCAAACAGACACTGCGCAGGCCAACGCGAGAAGCCGCAGACATGCGCAAACTCGGTAAAGCGCATGTAGCCAGACGCAGAGATGCAGGAGCACCCACACCCTAGGAACCTGCTCACTCACCGCCCAGGTGCAAACAGGGGCGCTAGGGGACGTCGCCATTCGTGCAGACCGCTCACCACAGGGACATGCGTGGCTCGACAAGAAGCCGCAGCACTGTGTGTGCTGCCTCCCAACATATGGAGCGCAATACCGTTGCAGCCTGTCTGCTGTCTTGAGCCTGCATGTTTGCAGGGCATGCAGCTTGCAGTGCCCTGCGGCCTTGTCTAGTCGCCTTCACGGTGCAGCTGCCGGGTGCCTCGGCGAGATCACAGGCACAAGCTGCGGCGGTGCGAGTGCCCCTGGCTGGTGGTATGCGCATGAGTGCCAGTGATATGCCAGGTGAAGCAGCTTGGTGGTGCAGTCAGGCGAGCAGGAGACTGCGCAGGATTGTGGTGTTGCATGTGTTACAGCCTGTGGGCGCCAACTGTGGCTGCCCCGGCGGACAGACAATACTTGCAGCCATCAAGCATGGCATACTGTATAGTGTGCAAGCTGATCCCATGCAAGCACTGGATGTGCGGACGATGACACCGCTGATCATGCAACCAAGCATGAATGCAAACCCTATCAAGCAGGCCAACTCCCGTTTTATCATTGCTACTTCGCAGGTGTTGACCAAAACAAGCAAGGTCACAGGGCGGGCGCCCGCAGATGCGGGTTCATATGACCCGTAGCAAAGACCTAACACTTGCTGAAAACACTAGATGCCAGCCACATGGCAGAAGCACGAGCCCTGAAGAACCCCAACCGTAAGCCCTGAAGGATCCAAACATCCAGAGCATGACCCTCGCGCTGAATGCCGCGCATCAACGCAGGCGCTGGTCCAGTCATCAGACAAACCTAAACATTCCGGGGTGTCATTCATTTCATTTGCGCATGCGCTATCACTGGCGCTCACACTGTATTACTAGCGCAGGCCCTACGCAGCGCTGCATGCGCATCATTGCCCGGGCTGTGCCGGTGTTGGCGCCCGGGATGGCGGTCGCTCCGGCTGCACTCCTCTGCCTCCTGTCGAACACAGCATTCCTCACATGTTTGGGCAGCGAAGTGCGCTGGCTTTGGGTTTGCAAGCCTCACCACAAGCTCGCAGCAGGTGTGCATGCACGCTTGCAGCTCGCATGACTGCAACAATGTTAAAATAATAAAAAGAACCTGATGCACAGTGCAAAGGGAGTGCTGCCACCGCTGACGGGGCTTGAAACATGAGCACGATGCGGGCCGGGCCCGCACCCGCGCTAGGCGGCCAGCAGCAGCTTCAGCACGGCCTTCGCGACGGCCGCCTCGCGCTGCGCCGCGGCCGCCTCGCGCTGCGCCGCGGCGCGCGCGGCCTCCGCCGCCGCCAGCCGGCCGAGCAGCACCTCCAGGATGTCCTTGCCGTCGTTGATGACACCCATGGCGTCGTGGTAGGCGTCCGCCTGGGCCGCGTGCTCCTCCTCGAGCGCCAGCAGGCGCAGCAGCAGGTTGTCGCGCGGCGGGCGCGCGGCCTGGCCGGCGCGCATGCCGCTTGGCTCAGACGCAGGCAAGCGTGAAGGTGTGGTCAGGTGGCTGGTTGCATGCAGTCAAGCTGCATGCTCGCCTGCGAGCTGTGTGGAGCGCCACGCGCCGACACTTGCTCTGCAGCCGCGAGGTCCCGAGCCAGCGCAGGCCAGCGCAGGAAGCAGAGCTCCACAATGTCAGGGACAAGCGCGCACAACCAGGCATGGCCAGACAAGGTGCCAGGGGGGGGAGCGCACTGCGGGCGCGGGCGGGGCCAGCACGGCGGCGCGCGTGGTGGGCTTGCGCTGCGGCGGCGGCGGCGGCGGCGGCGGCGGCAGGCAGCGCGCCACATGGCCGGCAGGGCGCAGAGCCAGAGCGCGCTCGCCGCCGCTGTCGGCGCACGGGAGCGCGGCGACGGCCACAGCGCGCTCGCCGCCGCTGTCGGCAAACGGCATTGTGGCAAACCAGACCGCGACGGCCACCAGCATGCCGAAGCCCTGGCCGACGACCATCGCGGCGTCCGGGGTCAGCCTGTCCAGGTACTCCCCCGGCCAGGCGGCCGCCGCGGCGCCGTGCGCCGCCGCCAGCGCGGCGAGGGCGGCGGCCCGCT
>JAABUV010005032.1_pt1 | contig 15328 bp, 16 predicted proteins | sample 5559971 | NCBI WGS metagenome assembly JAABUV01 (sample SAMN10711881, study PRJNA513362) | rock metagenome | isolation source: Antarctica rocks | place: Antarctica: Victoria Land, Knobhead nord | collected 2015-12-19
CGACGCTGCTGAAGTACATCGGCAACATCGCACAGGCGCGCGCCCCACGCCCTCTCCAGCACCAGCCCTCCAGCTCCGCCATCCCAGCGCGACGGCTCCTGGCGGACCTTGTGTCGGCGCGTGTTTGCTACGCGCCACATGGGCACCAGCCTCCCGTGCGAAGCAGCGGGTGCGCGGCGCGCTGATGCAGAGCGGCGCGCCCCAAAGCGCCGCGCCGAGGCGCGCAGGACCCGGGCCAGGACAAGTTCCGGCGCATCCGACTGGGCAACGCGGCGTTCCAGGCGCGCGTGGGCGGCCTGGAGGGCGGCGTCGCCGTGCTGGAGCTGCTGGGGTTCGCGCGCGAGGGCGCCGCCGGCGACGCGCTCGTGCTGCCCGCCGACAAGGCGCGCGTCGCGCCGCCGCGCCGTGCATGGCGCCACGGTCGCGCGTCTTTTGGGCCGTACCGCCTGCGGCGGGTCGAGCGGGCGCAGGCGGGCGGCCGGCTCGGCTGCACCTGCGAGGCACAGGAGCGGGCTTTCGCAGGCCCGTCGCGCGCCGGACCATGCAGGGCGAGGCAGCGTTGCGCGCTTGGCAGTGCAAGGGGCGGCTGCTTCTTTTGCGAGATGGGGGCACGCATGCGCAGCAACGGCGGGCTCTGGGGCGGCCAGGTGGACCTCGAGCAGCTGCGCGGCGCGGGCGGCCTGCTGAACGACGCCATCACCAACCCCTTCTTCGGCGCCCTGTGAGGCCTGTACCCTTTTCGGGGCCCTGTGAGGGCCTGAGAGCGTGCGCGGCGCCCTCGCGCGCGGCGCCCGACAGCCCGGCGGCCGGCACGGTCCAGCCGGCGTATGCTGTTGGCTTGTTGCTGCTGTGGAAGGGGGCCTGCTGAACGACGCCATCACCAACCCCTTGGGGGATTGGGGCCCTGTGAGGGCCCAGAGCGCGCCGCGCGCGCGCGTAGCGCCCTCGCGCGAGCGGCCCGGCAGCCTGGCGGCCGGCATGGCCCAGCCGGCGTGCGCTGTTGGCGTGTGCCTGCTGTGAAAGGGTGTCGGGTGGCATGCTGACGTGCGCATGCCTCGCATTGTCAAAATTGCACTCTGAAAGGATACATGAACACACACAGGTGGTTTTCAGAAGCATAGGGGTCCATGAACCTTGTGCAAAGCTGTTGTCGAGCAGAGATTGCCTTAGAGGATTCGCTATTGCTCAGGCGTGCTCCGCATTCGGCACCTCATGCCACAAGGTGCGCAGGCCAGCCAAATGAGCAATTGCGGGCTGAGCAGTTCCCCTCACATGTCACAGACATGGGCACGCATCATCGAAGCACTAGACTGCACTGCAGCAGTGTGTGTGTCTGCTCAATAAGGACGGCACTCACTGCAGGCACCCGCAACCACACCACTGTTCAGCTGCGCCGGCTCGCAAGGAGGCTGCACAGACCAAACTGCTTCAGGACTCAGTCTGAAGCTTAATGCAGGACGTGCTGCTGCTGACGTGCTGGCTCCTGCAAAGACTCTGCATGGCCACGGACGACAGCACTTTTCAGTCACTGCCCAATCCACAGACCGTCACGCAGCTGCCCTGCATGCAGCACTGGCACCGTGGCACGCTGGCGCCCGTCACGTGCTCGCCGGGGCGGCCGCATGAGCAGCGTCACCGGCGACACGCCCCGCGCGGCTGCTGCAGGTTGCTCTACGATCCCCGACGTGTGCAGGGGTGCCAGGCTAGGGTAGGGTAAAATGCCAGGCCTAGCCGAGCGCGGCCTCGTACGCGGCCCAGCCGGCGGCGCGGTATTGCGCGGCGGCGGCGGCCGGGTCGTCGGCGCGGATGATGCCGCGGCCGACGATGATCACGTCGCTGCCGCCGCCGCCGATGACGGACTCGGGCGTGTTGTACTGCTGCCCCAGCGCGTCGCCGCCGGCCGCGAGCTGCACGCCGGGCGTCATGTGCACCAGGCCTGCGCGCGCGGGCGAGCCGCTTCGCACGCCTCCACCTGACGAACTCCCAGCAGTTGCAGGTCGCAGATGAGGTAGGGGCGAAGGCCGCGCGGCAGCAGGCGGGCCGACGCGGCGGGCCGGGGGTGGCGCAGGCGGCGCGCGCGCACCGGGCGGCGTCGGCGCCGGCCACTTGGCGGGCGCCTGCGAGATGAAGCCCATGACAAAGTCCTGGTTGGCGGCGGCCGCCTCGACCACCGCCTGCGTGTACGCGCCTGCGCAGGCGGAGCCCCGGAAGCCCTGAGCATTATCTTGTCGACGGAGGACTGATTTGAACCTCAGACCATGGCATCGACTCTGCCACGGGGGGGCCCGGATGGCGTGCCGCATGCTGCAAGCACAACGGGCCCTGTGCGCGAGTCACAGTGTTGCTCATTGAGACACAGCCACGTCGTCCTGCCGTCGGGCAGGGGCGCGCCGGTGGCCAGCGCGCCCTTGCTGCTCATCTCGGCCAGGAGCAGTAGGCCGTGGCCGCGCGGCAGGCCCACGCTGCGCAGGCGGTCGATGATGCCGGGGCCGGGCACCTGCGCGCGCCGCGCCGCGCCCCGCATCAGGGCGGGGTCGCAAGCTGCATGCCCATGCGTGCTGCAGTGCAGGCGCTGCGGGCGCCGCCAGCAGCAGGCCTAGCATCGGGGGCGTCGACGGGCTGCGCCGGCCGCTGGTCTGAGGGCCGCGCGGGCACGGGCTTGGGAGGGGGGGTAGGGTTAGGTTAGAGGGCCTGCGCGCCAGGTGCGCGTTGGTGAGGTCGGCCCAGTCGGCGATGCGGTGCACGCCGCCCGCGTACTGCGCCACTACCGTATTGCCGATGTCCGCAAACTTACGGTCCTCAAAAACGAGGAAGTCTGCGCGCGCGCGCGCGCGCGCGGCCCTCAGCGGCCGTCGTGGGAGGCGCGTGCGCGCGGGGCCGCGCCCTGGCAGCGCCCGGGCGCGCGCTGCCCGGCGTCTGTGCACCCTCCGCCCTGTGCTGCAAGCAATGAGCGGAGACCTCTACCAGGCCGCGCGTGGCTGGCCATCCGTGTGAACAATCATTTCAATTCGCGAGACTTGACACTGCCTGGCTGCACACCGGTGCACCGCCTGTCGCCGGCCTGTCTGCCAGGCCAAGCGAGGCAGGCGACAGGCGGTGCATCGGGGTGCAGCCAGGCAGTGTAAACTCTGGCGACTGGAAACAGTTGTTCACACGGGTGGCCTGCCGCGCGAAGCGGAGTAGAGACTGCGTTTGCAGGTCGTCCGCATGGTCAATATCAGAGGCAGCAGGCCAGCTCGTTTGTGTCGGGTTTGACTGACTTGGCATACGCTTTGTGCTGAGCTGCGGCCACCGCAAGCCATCTCGCCTAACACCCTTGGCTCTGGCTAGCTGCTCTACGAACAAGCGTTTGCCTTGTCCTTCAAAGAGGTGTTGCCCAATCGGAGATGTGAAACATATTAAGATGGTGCTCATCCCACACCTTCAAGGTTGCCTCTCCCCGCCCACAGCCCTGAGCGCCCCGCAGGCCACAGGCAGCCCCCAAGTCCTCGAGGCACCTCGGCCAGCCGGACTTGGCCGCTGCGGCAGGGGCACAACTGCATGCGAGCGGGCGAGGCCCAGGGCGCCCAGGCGCACCGTGCTTGTCGGCCAGGCGGCGCAGCTCGGCGCCCGTCGCGCCGTCCCAGCTGCTCAGGATGTCAGCGTGCGTCTTGAAGACGCACACCTCCGGGCCCACCTGCCCGGCGCCCATGCCCCCGTGGCCGTGGTACCAGTGATACTAGTGACACTAATGATACCTTTTCCAAATGAAGTGCTGGCGCAGCTGCTGCCGGGCCGCGCGCATGCAAGCGCAGGCACATGCGCGCAGCGCACTGACCGCGCATGCGCTCGCCGAGCTGCCTGGCGCATGCCCCGCTCGCCTCGGCCGCAGCGCCACCTGCTGTGCACCGCCGCGTTGTCGCTGCCTCACCACACATATTGCTGCGAGCTGTGGCGGGGGAGACGCGTGTGCACCATCATGCAAGGGCGCGCACCTCGGCCCAGCGTCCGTCCTTTGTGGTTGTAAGGGGGATGCATGCTTGGCAGGAACCACGTATGGCATCAAGTGTGGCCCTAACCCAAACCATACCCTGTCATGGGAGCCAGGCGTCGCCACCTGGTCAGCCAGGCGCAGCAGCGCGGCCGGGTCGGCCACGTCCGCGGCGACCGCCAGGTTGCTGCGCTTGTGCGCCATCAGCTCCAGCAGCCGCCGCCCGGCCGCGTTCTGCGCCGCCTGTGCGCGCTCCTCGAAGCGCTGCCTGCGCATGTGGGACACGCGCGTGTTGGCGCGCGAAAGCAAGCGGCACGCTCGCATGCGCAGCAGTGACAGGAGCTCGTATGCATTTTGTGCGCGCAGCTGCTCTAGGTGGTTGACACGTAGGGCAGCATGCTCCCCCAACGCAGACAGGCGTGCCCGCATGAGTGCGCGTCATGAGAATCTATATCACCGCAGGCCCTCAGTAAGTATGCGCGCTCTCTCCGCTTCCCGCCTGGCCGCTTCGGGCGCGCCTGGCAGCCCTGCCGCGCGCCGCGGGCGCGCCCGCGGCCGGCGCGGCCGGCGCGGGCGCCGCCCCGGCCCCGAACGTCTGGTTGGCCGCCAGGAAGGCCTGCACCGAGTCCGAGACGGCCGGCGACACCAGGCCGTGCCGCACCTGCGCGGCCCGCGTGCGCTGTTGTCAGGGCCGCAGCGCCCGGCCCACCACCGCCGCCTGCTGGGGCCCATGCACAGGCGGCTCCTGCACGCCAGCTGTGCAAGACGCTGGTAGCCCCGGCGGGCATGCGCCCCGGCAGTGATTGCAGCTGCCGCAACGGCCTGCTGCTCCGGCACAGCATGGCCTCCGTCCGCTGCGCCGCGCGGCTGATACGGGGATGCGCCCCCACGGCTGGCAGCGGCTAATGCGTGCCTTGTCGAGCGCACTCAAAGATTGGGCAAAAAGATTGGGCAAAGGGCCAGCGCTCAGCGCAAACATGCGTGCTCGGACGGCGTCAGCCGCCCTGCCAAGCGGGCTACAATGAAAAGGTAGACATCGGCCGCGGACAAGGGGAGGCTTTGCGGCCGCTGACAGGCCATGGAGGACCCAGTGCTGGCGCCCCAGCCGGACAAGCGCGCGCCGCACCAGCACGTCCAGGATGAACGTGAGCGTGAACGCGGAGTGCAGCGCCAGGCCGTTGGACGCCATGCGCGCTGCGCCGCCCTGCTCCCGGTCGATCAGCACCACCACGTCTGTCACGCGCAGGCCCTCTGCCTGCACGCGCGGCCACAATCACCATCGCCAAACCCTCATCGCCTAGCCCCCATCGCCGCCGCCGCGAGCGCGGGCGCGCCCGGGCTGCAGGACTCGCATCGCCGGCCACGCCGCGGCGCGCCGTCCGCACTCAGACCTCCTTCGCCGCACGGCTGCCCCAGCTCACGATCGGCTCGAAAAAACCACACGCGCACACTGCGCCGCGGTGGCGCAAGCAGCTGGGGGGGCGGCAGTGGGGCGGTTAGGGTAGGGGGTAGGATTAGGACCCAACCTACCCTATATGGTCGCGCACCTCCAGGGGCGCGACCGTCTCCATAACGGACGCGCCGCTGGTGACCAGGTCCTCCACGATCAGGCAGGTCTGCCCGGCCTCGAACGCGCCCTCAATCGCCTTCTTCGTGCCGTAGTCCTTCACCTGCGCGCCGCGGCAGCATCGGCACAGGGGTCACCTCTGGGCCAGGTGGTGAGGCTAGACTTTGCACTGGTCTGGAGGATGGGGGCTCTGACGGTCGAAGACGTGTGGACGCAAGCGCCGGCCTGTGTTGTGCGCCGCATGCGCATGAAGGCACGCTGTTGCATGGTCAGATGCAGGAGTGCAGTGATTACAAGGCGCGTCGCTGAGCCGCAGGACGAGTGCAGCAGGTGCGAGCGCAGCCATGCAGCGGGGTCGTGCAGGCCATGCGCTCTGCGATCCCTAGCAGGGTAATCCGCAACGTTGGTCGCGCCGGCCCGCGCTACATGGAGCCACAACACACCGCTCGGCTCGACACCCGGCTCGCGCACGGTGGGCGCGGCAGGGGGCGGCGGCGCCGGCCCCGGGGGGCGCGCCTCCTTGCGCCGCATGAGCATGGGCGCGCCATGCAGCAGGCTCATGCAGGTCGCGATGGGCAGCGCGGTGTAGGGCACGCCGCACATGACGTCGAAGCGCGCGCCCGTCACTTTCTGCCACATGACTTCGGCTACCTGCGCGGCGCCGTTCCCGCCAGCCCTGGCTGTCTGGCCTCGGCGTGCTTCGGCCTGTGCATGGCCCAAGAACAGTCTGGACACTCGGGCAGCACGCGTGCGGACCCCCGCCTGCAACCAGGTGCTACCAGGCTTGGGCTTTGCGACCCGGGGCAAGCGCGCTCTGGCCGGCGCAGCCACCGCTCCTAGAAGGCCGTGCCGTGCACGGGGCGCACGCGGCGCAGGACGTCCGGGTAGGACACGATGACGCGCAGGTCGAGGTAGATCGGCGACACGAGCCCGCTCTTGAGCGTGAACTCGCCAAACTTCACCGCCTGCGAGGGCGGCGCGGCGCGCTGTCGGCGCGCACGGCTGTGCCGCAACAGTGCCGCGCTCAGGGGGCCGCCAGCGAGCGGCCTGCGGCCTCGACGCAGCGTACCTTGATGTCGTGCAGCCTCAGCACCAGGTCGGTGACGTCTGCTTCGGAGACGGGGCCGGTCTGCGGCGCGACATCGAGCCGCTGGTGAGCAGCCTGCAAGCCAGCACTCCTACACCCTCGCACTGCGAGGTGTGCTTATGTGCTCATTGCTGGGAACGCACCATAGGGCTGAGATTTTCGGGCGCCTGTGAGGGCGCCGCCGCCTGCGCCATGACTGCAGCAGCGGGCGGCCTGGGGGCAACCCGGCGCACATGGAGATGAGCGTGCGGCATGCCAACACATTCCTATATCTTCCTGTGCACTCCAGCACCATGCAGCGTAGCTGGACTGGACAAAATGATGCATGCCTGTGCACTCGCGGGCTGTGGACGATAGCCTTTGTAGGGCTCCGCTCAGCACGCTGAGGCTGCGGCGTAGCCGTAAGCAGGCCTCTGTGCGCACAACTGTCACGCCTGGCGCCCACTGATTTGAATGTCATGCAAAGCGCATGCCTTCTGCTCACACAGCCCCGCCCGCTTTGCTACCGGTTGCAGCGTTGTTCAAGAAGTCAGAAACGCAGTGCCAATGTGCTCTTCAACGGGAGTTGTACTTTGCAAGGCGAACAACCTCGCTATGCTTTTGATGAGACAAAGAGGCAGCCCTCATGGCAAAATGATGCTGGGGAGCCGGGGGAGTAGCCGTGCTTGGCGCATGCACGCATATATAACACTCGATCTATTTTACAGCGCCGGCATGGACTACCTCCTACGCAGCAACACCATAACCCCAGCATAAACCACACTCTTAACCCCGGGGCAGCGCCCCGGCTTGAGGCAAATCGTACTAGTACTAAGCGGGGCACACAACAGCGCGCCGCCGCGCGCGCCCAGCCCCTGCACGCCCTCCGCCCCCCTTCCAGTCTCCGGTCACTCTCAGCATACAGGCAAGACAGCTGCCTCTATCGTACACGCGGGGCTTGTGTGCGCAAAACGTGGCTGCAAAAACACATGGGCCCGGCGCACTTATGGCGGCCTGCGGTCCAGGAGCTACAGGGTCCCGCCCGGGGTGGTGGTCGCTGCGTCCACCCGGGTGCGCGACCCCGCAGCCCCGCAATTCCGCAGTTCTCAGAGCGCACACCCTGGGCGCTGCCGCGGCCCTGCAAGCCGACGCCCAGGAGTGTGCAAGAGGCGATGGGGCCCCAGCCGGCCCACACTGCAAGGCAGGTCTCGCAGCGAGCGGGTCTTGGGGAGCAGCAAGGCGAGATGCGGCCCCGCCTGCGAGCCTTATGGTTGTCACATTTGCATTGATGGCTGTGCAGGGGCGCAGTATGCGCGCCCCCCAGCCGCGACCAAAGAATGCGCATGTCGCAGCCTGCAACGCGATGCGAGCGCACAACACACAGCCCCCTTGAATGTCCAAAGAATGGGGCTCCATTGGAGGCAGCGCCCCCCGCCATAGCAGGGCACAGGGAGGGGAGGGGGGAGCAGGGCAGGATGATGACACCATACTAACCCATTCGCGGCGAGGGTCCCACTCACTCTCGAAAACTTGCGCGGGCGGGCAGACTCCTCGCCCTGCACAGCTATGCTTTCACGCTCACGCCCTCAAAAACTGCAGCGACGGCCGATGGCAAGGCCCGCAGCCGGCTACTAACACGCACCCGCTCCCTAACAGGCTCCCTGACAAATTCCCTCTCGGCTCTTGCGACACATACTCCGCGCGTCGGCGGTAGGGCGCACACAGCAGGCCGTATCCTAACCACCCACAGCATCACCCGCGGCGCAGCACCCAAGCACTGCTGCCCCGTACGCTTACGCACGCTGCGCTCCCTGAGGATCGCTCTTGAAGCCACACCGCAGCTGCCCAATTTCCGCCATGAAGCACCCCGCCTGATGGCAGCCCATTGCAGCCTGCTCAGGCACAGCGGGCCCCCTACTTATCGTCAGCAGCACTTCGGCTGTCAACCGCCAGTCGCGAGTCTCTCTCATGCAAAGAATCCTGCTGTGCGGCTATGCGTCTGCCAGGGCGCAGGAAGCGCCAAATCAACCTTCGGAGCCATACGCGGCGCCTCCAGCCCGCCTCAGAAGCGCAGCGCGCCGCCCGGGATGTACTTGGCGATGAGGCCGCCGTAGTACTCCCGGAAGGCGGCGCTGCCCAGGTGGCCGCCCGGCGGCGCGGGCCGGCGCCGGTAGCGGCTGAGCTCGCGGAAGCGCGGCAGCCAGGGCAGCAGCGCGCGGTCGGCGGGCGACAGCAGCTCGCGGTACGCGCCGCGGCCCGCAGCGCCAAACTTCTGGTGCCGCAGAATGAACAGCGCCTCCGGCGGCAGCCGCGTGCGGTTGAGCAGCAATACCTGCGCGCCAACGCGCACCTCAGCACCGGTCGGGCATCAACAAGGTTCCTGAGCAGGTTGCCCACACGACCGACCTGTCCAGACAGCACTGATCTCCCACCCCAGTTGCGCCACCGGTGACATGCCCTCCAAACAGCCATCCGCTGACTAGGCAGGGAGTCAGCTTCTTTTAAACTCTCGCCTGGCGGCCCCAAGCAGCCCCGCTCAACATTCTACTGGCCACTCCAGGGCTCTAGCAGCCTCGCAGACCAGCACGTCCCAAGCACTTCCTCATTCAACAAGGCCCGGCGGCCAGGCGCGCGCGCACCATGTAAAGGTACTCGGCCGCGCTCCAGGACATGTAGACGGCCGCCAGGCCGCAGCCGGGGCGGTACATGCCGGCCGCGCTGCTGTACAGCCGGCGGCGGCGGTCGGGGTTGACGCTGAAGAACTGCGGGCAGACCACCTCGCGCGCGAAGCGGCAGCCGACCGGGAAGCTCTCCCCGCACACCGCCCACTGCGGCTCGCCGCCAAACCTGCGCGCGGCGCCGGCGCCGCGGGTGAGGCGGCCGCGCCGGGCGACCGACGGCGGGCGGGATGTGGGGCAGCGACTGCGGCGCGCCCATATGGGCGCCTGGTCTGCAAACGGCGCTGGTTCCAGCAGGTTCCGCCGCGTGTTCAAGGCATACGATGGCAGCTCTCGCCCCAGGCACGCAATGCACACACACCCGGCGCAGCGGATCAGGGACGCAAACACTGGTGAGACACGCCGCAGGGTCCTGCGCCCTGCCCAGCCCCCCGGCACCGCGGGAGTGCGCGGCGCGCGGCACAGCGGCCAGCGGGCGCCGCACCGCTTGTGCGCGAGCAGCTTGCCGAGCGAGTGCAGCAGGCCGGCCAGGTGCAGCCAGTCCAGGTCCGGGAACGCGGCGCGGCAGGCCTCGGCGGTGCCGGCGGCGTGCTCCGGCAGGGGCAGGGTAGGGTCCAGGCCCTCCTCCTCCAGAAGCGCCGTCTCGTACTCACGCAGCGTGCCCAGCAGGTCCAGCGCGCCCCACACGCTCAACGTTGCGCGCCGCAGCGGCGAGTACAGCGCAACCTGCGCCGCGCGCGGCAGGGTTGGGTTAGCGTTGCTTTATGCTAGGTGTGCTGGCGCAGCACTAAAGTGAGTCCGGTGCGCGCAAGCGCCCGGGCACAGGCGCGCCGCAGCGGCACGGGGGCGCCGACAGCGACCACCGACAGCAGGGACGGAGCGCGGCGCGCGCCTGGCGCTTGACAAAGTCGACAGTCTGCCGCGCATGGTTGAGCCGCAGGAACAGCTCCACAGCCGCCTGGCGCTCGGACATGAAGCCGGCGCCTGCCGCCGCCTCGCTCGGCGCCTCGCTCTCGGACGGGTCGCCCTCGGAGTCCTGCGCGGCCGCCGCAGCTCCCCAGTCAGCAGGCATTGAGCGCCACACACTTTTGCGTCTAAAGAGCACGTTCAGAGAAGCCCGGCCACCCTGAGCTGAGCAGCAGTGACCAGCCAGAGAGACAGTGCACTGGATGCAGTCGCTGCCTTCACAGCTTTATGGCAGCTGCCTGCCAGAAATCTTTGGCGGTCGTATGCAAATCCAGGCGCCAAAGCCTAAGCACGAGCGCCAGGGGGCGCGCGCCTCATCCAGGTCGGTGTGCGCGTCGCTGGGCGCGCCCAGCAGCGTGCCCATGTCGTGCAGGTCGGAGCACATGCTGCGCAGGCTGCCCGCGCGGCCGTGCGCGCGCAGGCTGCCCGCGCCGCTCGCGCGGCTGAGCCCCGACGGCTGCCGCTCCGCGAGCTCGCCGCTGCCGCCGGCGCTGGCGGCGCTGCAGCCGTCGTCCATCTCCAGATCTTCTGAGCCGCGCGCGCCCAGGCCGGCGCCAACGCCGGCGCTGCTGCGTGGGTACGTGCCCGGGCTGTGGCAGCGGCCGTCCGCTTCAAAGTGGCTGCCGTCGGACAGCGCCGAGCCGACGCTCGCGTTGTAGCCGACGCCGTCCAGCGAGCTGCGCCCCGAGCCGCCGCCGACGCCGCCGCTCGCGGCCTGGGCCTCAACAGCCATTGCGCGCGCGGCGCACAGCGCCTTGGCGGCGCGCGCATCTGCGGCCGCCGCGCTGCTCGCGTAAGCGGCACGCTCGCGCGGCGGCGCTTGTGGTCGCGGCGCCGCCTTGACGCCTGACAGGCGGAGCTGCGAAAGCGGCGGGCCGCCGGCCAGCAGCCGGCACACGTGGGCAGTGCCGCTGCTGGCACATTCCGACTCCGCGGAGTCCACACGGCGCACGCTGCCCCTGCGAAGCAAAAAGGCGTGTTCAGCTTGGCCGCAACACATGCAGGGGCCGCCACACGATACACATCCCTGCACGATAGCAAACATGAGTCGAGGCAGGCTGTGCGCAGCCTCATGATCACACTCCAGCCTCGCGTATCTAGGTGCCCACTGGCCAGCCGCAATCACCGACCCTCTACTAAGCAGGCGTGCAGCAGGCGCAGACGCTGGTGCAATGCGGGGATGCGCGCGCAATAATATCTTGCGCACGGCAGGGGGGCACCGCATGTCCTGTGCTAGCGCAACAGGCAGGGTACCGGAAACCAGTAGAGCGCGGTGTACCACTGGCGTGCATAGCTCTGGCATGGCAAACCCTAGCTGCCACTTCCCCGCAATGGCATGAGCAAGCGAACAGCCTCCCGGCCGCAGCCGGCGCGTTTGCGCATGCGCGCACAGGACCGCCACCATAGGCGCGCACTGCGCCGCCAGGGCAACGGCCGCTGCTGGCCACGAGAATGGCGAATCGCGGCGGTCGCGCGCACCTGTCTGCAAAGTCGCTGGCGGACCTCAGCATCTCCATGACCTCCAGCCGCGCCGCAGCACCCCTGGTCGCTGCCAGCGCTGCACCCGAACGAGCCGCATCGCCGCGCGCCGGCGCTGCGTTCGCAGTCAAAGAGAGGCCGCCTGCGCGGCATGCAGGCTATCAGCACGCAGGCAGCGCTGCAGCCCCGCCCCGACCAGAAGGCCGGGCGGGCTGGATCGGCACGCGACGCCTGTCCGGGGGCATGCAGCTGGCGAAGACGCGTGACGCCCTCACCTCCGCCGCCACAGCTCTGCTGTGCATACTCGAAGGCTGCAAGATCCCCAGAGGACGAGCAGCGCCGCAGCGTGTCCCCTCGCATAGGCAACGTCAGCTGTCGTCCGTACAGGCTGCTGGAGGCCTCCGGTGCGTGGCCCTGCGTTTGTTTCGATCCGTCTCCGCCTCGGCGTCGTGACGTCGGTGGCCTGGACGGGCCCACAGTGTAGCTTGTTGGAGAGAGACACACCGTCTGGGCCTTGCCAGCCATGAACCTGCAATCGTAGGGCTTAGCCAAGATGGGTTTGGTGCATGACGCAAGACAAAATTGCAGCAAAGTCCAGCAGTGCTCTGCTCCTGTCATCTGGCGTGCGCTCGTTGCCGCAGTGAGGCAGCTTACAGGAGTCGACCCACCACTGTCACGCGTGAAACCACAGCGTGGGGCCACACAGACCGGCCGCTTCACGCACGCACAGACACACAGACCCAGCACACGACCAAAGGGTCCCCAAAAAGAAGTCTGCCTCATTCCACAACCTGAGACAAGCACTGCATGAGCATGCCCTCGACAACCGCAGGTTACACACGTTCATCACGGCACATCACCGACGAGCAGCCCTTCACCTGCGCTTGTCACGGTCATTGCCAGGAACTGCCCAGCACTCTCAGCTACCAGAGGAACAGGCGCCAGCGCAGCTGCACGCGCTCGAGCGCCGCTCCAGACAAGGCGCGCCGCCGGCGCTTCAAAAAGCAGAAGCAAGCGTGACTCCCCCCGCGAAAAACACACACAGCCTTCGAGCAGGGCTCGTGGCACCGACCGCGCATGCGCCGCAGCCGCAGCAGCCACACGCAGCCGCAGCGGCCTAGCGCCCCGGCGGCGGCGGCAGCGCGGCCAGGTGCGCCGCGCGCTGGTTCATGTACTCGGCCGCCACGCGGTCCATGATGTCGGTCTCCACCGTGTCCAGCGCCTGAGGACAAAGGGGAGCAGTGAGCGCGACGCCGCTGCTTCACCCGCCCGAGCAGGCCGCTCCGCAGTCTGCCGCTGTTGAGCACAAGGAATGGCTGCCCTTGGCGCGGCATGTAAGATCTGCGCATCGCAGCCGGGCTCGCCTGCCGCCCATCCCCGCTCGGCCTGATATAAGTAAAACGACAAACGCGCGACGTCAGGCAGGAGCAGCGGGTGGCAGGGCTGGCCGCGGGGGCAGCGACGGCGCCGGCCACCTGCTCGATGCTCTGCATGGTCTCCAGGCCGCTGTTGGAGCGCGGAATGGCCGCCGCGGCCGCCGCCGCCGCCGCGCGCGCCTCTGGCGTCATGTCATGCAGCATCGCCTGCGCAAGCAACCCAAACATCTGCTGAGTCACGTCCTCCTGTCAGCATGCCCTGAGCGATATTCCCAGCAACAGCCTTGCGCGCGAAAGGCGGCGCCCGCGCGCGCTGAGGCGGCTCAGCGACAGGCAGCAGCTTTGCCGCCCGCAGCCGGAGCGGCGCACAGGCTGGAGGGCCTGCTCAGCGGACCAACTGCCGTCCTACATGCGCATGCTGCGTACAGCCGGCAAGCAGTGCAGCACTGGCCCACGCGCGCAGCGCGGCGGCCGGCGCCCATCTCAGTGAACGTTGCTTGTAGGACAGACGGCGAGCATCGGGGCACGGGGCTGGGCGCGCGCGCCGCTGCGGCTTTCGAGGGCACCGACCAGGACACCACGGACAGCAGCTCTGCAGCGGCAGAAAACCGGGGTTAGGGTAGGGTAGGGCGGCGGGCTGGGGGCCGGGCGCCGGGCGCACCACGGCGGCCACCGCGTCGGGCAGCTCCATGGACTCCAGCTTGCCCATGCCGATGGAGGGCGCGCGCGCCATGCCCGGCGACAGCAGCCCGTGCTCGTGCGAGTGCTGCAGCAGCGCGTCGAGCTCGCCGCTCGGCAGCGCCTGCGCGCGCCCCGCACCCCGGCAGGCTCAGGCGTGCCCCGATCGGATGGAGCGCACCCTTTTGAGCACCTTTTGAAGCTTTGGGGGGTTGTGCTGCAGCAGGCCCTGCGGCACTGCGCAGCGCCCAGGGGCAGGCAGCGGCGCGCGCGGCCGTGCCGCCGCGCTCGCCCTCGCAGCGGTCGGACCGCAGAGCGCACTCAAGTACGGACGGCAGAGCGGGAGATCCGGCGCCACAGGCGCCGCAGAAGGGACCGGTCCAGCACCGCACCGCAAGGCGGGCCGGGCTTGCTCATAACACCACGCCAGGGGCGCGCGCACAGCAGCGCGGGGCGCTGGCTCGGGCGGGGGGGCGGCACCATGGGCATGGACGGGAAGTTGGCCAGGCCGCTCAGGCCGGCGGAGGTGAACTTGCTCATCTCTGCCGCCGTCAGCGGCCCGCTGCTGAACACGGTGGACAGGAAGTCCTGCACCTGCGCGGCGCGCCGGTGCGCAGCGTGAAAAAAGCATGCACTGTGGATGCCTTCATGGCAGGTGGACGAACAGACTGTGAGTATGCGAGCGGTGTAGCTGCAGGCAGCACAGCTGCTCCCGGACACTAAGCTTCGTGACAGTTGAGCGTCACAGTGTGGACACAGATGTGACGTCACCACTGCGCAGGACTGACATCAACCACTGGCGAAACACGAGCTGTTGGGCAGCTCGGCGCACTGTGGCGAATAGCCGATGCTTGCCGGACGTCGTTGGACGAACTTTATAGCTATGCCTAGGGCAGGGTAGGGTGCGGCAGGGCAGCGGCGGCATGCCTGGGAAGGGCGGCTGGGCGCCTGCCCGCCCTTGCCCTGCTCGCGCGCGAACGGCGACGGCCGGCCCTTGGCATGCGCCGCGCCGTTGGCGCCAACCGCGCGCCGCGTCGGCGGCGGCGGGTAGCCGCTGCTGCGCGCGCACGCCCCTGCGCGCGCGGGCGCGCACGCCGTGAGCCGCTTGGCGCTGGCGCGGCAGGCAGCCGCATTGCCGTATCATGCTTGGAACACATGCGTGCGTCATATGCATGCGCCTGCACAGGCCCGCCCTTCCCCATGCGCCGAAGGAAGCGAGCGGGCGAGTGCCGTTGGGCTGCCGCCTGCACTGGGCGAGAAGGCTTGCAGCGATGCCCCGGTGGCACCACTGACCTACAAACAGAGATGTCATGCGAGCCTTGGCGCGTGCCAGCTCACCAGATGGAGCAGCAGCCTGCATGCCCTGCCACGGCGCCGCACGCACGGGAAGCGCATGCATGTGCCACTGTCAAGACATCCCAAAGCTATGCCCACCGCCACACTCCCCGCTGTGGGACCACCACACGCCTGAGCCGCACCTGCACCAGCGCGCCCCGCCCCCGGCCCGGTGGGCGGCAGCGCCGCGCCGCCGCCGCCGTCGCGCGCCGC
>JAABUV010005034.1_pt1 | contig 15321 bp, 16 predicted proteins | sample 5559971 | NCBI WGS metagenome assembly JAABUV01 (sample SAMN10711881, study PRJNA513362) | rock metagenome | isolation source: Antarctica rocks | place: Antarctica: Victoria Land, Knobhead nord | collected 2015-12-19
TCGTCCTCCGTCATTCCCGTCAGCATGGCCGATTCCCTTGATACCGGTCGCCCATTGATTCGATGAAGTGCTGATTCGGGAACCCCCTACGTGATACTTTCCGCTATCCGTCCACACGGCCTAAGGTCTACAAGGAGCGGTCGCTTCAAGAAGGCAGTGCTGCCGATCAGCAAAAGGCTGAGCGTGCAGCCGATCCAACCGATCGGATGCACGACGCGCGGCGGGAACGCGAAGCCAACGCTTATAGGGCGACACCTGCCGAACGCAGTAAGGCTGTGTGGGGCGCGGTGGAGGCGACCGGTAAGCAGGCTCGCGAGCAGGATGCGGCGAAGCAGGCGCAGAAGCCTACGGTCGTCGCTCGACCCAAGCCCGCTGCGGAGGCCGCATGATGTCGGAGGCGGCCGACGCGCGGCAGGTTCGCGAGCAGACCCGGGCCCGCGAGCGCGCGGTGTGGGCCGGCGTCGAGCAGGTGGGCCGCGACCTTCGCCAAGCCGACACCGTGAAGCAGGTCACTACGCAGGCGGACAGCGACGTCACGCGGAAGAAGCCGAAGGAGGGTATGAGTGCGTAGTAGCACGGCCACGACGTCAGGACGGATCGCCTCGGTAATCGCCGCGTTCCTGCGGGATTGGCTTGGCATCGTCGGCCTGGGGACCGCGATGCTGGCCTATGCCGGAGCGCGCGACCCCGACGTGTTCCCGTTCTACGTCGACGCGCATCTGGTCGACGTGGCGCTGCTCGTATCGGCCGTCCCGGCGTTGTTGATAGCGCTTTTGCGCATAGTCGCGCCGACTTATAGGAAACGGCAGCAACGGAGCCAGGTAAATGAAGCACGAATTTAAGATTACGGATAATCCAGACCTGTCTCTTAAATCCGGCATTGCCGATCCCTTGCTGGCATATAATGTCGCTCTCCTTGGTTCTCCTAATATCCGCCCATTGGTAATCCTTCTTCATTCAAAAGATAGCGCTAGTGTCGTCGGTGGACTATGGGGCCGCACGTCGTTCGGGTGGCTATTTATCGAGCTGTTTTTTATCCCGGACAAGCTGAGATCAAAGGGGCTTGGAACCCAGCTTCTGGAAAGCGCCGAAGCGGAAGCAAAGCAGCGCGGGTGTAAAGGGGCTTGGTTGGATACCTTTAACGTCGCAGCCGCTCGCTTCTACGAGAAGCAGGGTTACCGGCCATTTGGCGTTATCGACGATTACCCGCCAGGCGCCACCAGGCATTTTTTGCTAAAACTTCTATGAACCACGCCTCAACATTTCCACACAGGCTAAACCCTAACCGGACGTCCAACTGCGACCGCGTGCAGCAACCCAGACCAAGCCTCGCCACGCGCCAACGTCCTCGTACTCGGCGGTAAAGTCACGCGCGGCGTCTCGCTGAAGATTCAACCGGGCCATAACGGCTTGCGACCGTAGATTATCCACGCCCGTGTAGGACAGGACCTCCTCCAATTCTGTATTCTGGAAGACGTTGTCCAGCGCGGCTCTCGCGCTCTCGGTGGCATAGCCTTGGCCCCAAGCGTTCCGTGTAAACCGCCAGCCGATCTCGACATGTGGCCCGAGAGGATGGTCCGAGGATGATCGGGGCATTACCCCTGTATATCCAAGGAAAGTCCTGTCGTGTGTCTCGACTGCCCAACGAGCAAGACCATGCTGCATATACGCCACGTCATAGCGATCAAACTTCGCATCGCTCTCAGCTTGGCTAATAGGTCCGCCTAGGTCGTGCATCACTTCTGGATCGGCATGCATCTTCGCAAATGGGGCCCGATGGCCTGCGTGCCATGGGGAGAGACGCAGTCGCTGCGTTCGGATCAACCGTCTTTCTCCCAACCATCTACCCAGCGACTTGCCCTGCTAGCATTTCAGGCGCCCGCGGACTGACGCGAGACAACACGTTGCGCTTCCGCGGGGCGCAGTGTGGACGCCTCCGCCATCTGGGCCCGCAGCACTGCCGCCACCGCAGCGCGACCGAACTGCGCCTCGTAGTCGTTCCAATCCGACCCTTTCCCGGCTGCGGCGCGCTCGGACACCTCGGGCGCCAGCAGAACGCGAGCGCCCGCCGCTGCCCCCGCAGCCTCGGCCTTCTCCTTCCCGGCGTTTGCCATCGACGGCTCGCGCAGCGGCAGGTGGTGGTCATTGTCGGCGGCCATGTAGAGCGGCCGGTCCGGGTCACGCCTGCGCAGCGCCAGCGCCACCGGGGCAAGGTTGCTGGTGTCCAGCGCCATCGCGACCGTCATCCCGTCCGCACGGTAAACAGTGGCCGCCGTCGCGTAGCCCTCCGCTACGGCCACCGGCTCGCCGGGCCGCAAGTCGCCCAGCAGGTGCATCGTGCCAATCTTCTGCGCCCCGGACAGGTAGAGCTTGGTGCCATCGGCGGCGATCGTCTGCACGTTGCGGATTTCGCCCTCGACGTTGCGCAGCGGCACCAGAAGCCGGCCGGCGACGCTGTGTTGCCTCGCCTTCCCATCCTCGCCCTGCACCGTCACGGTCTGGCCTGGTGCGCCGACAAAGAGGCCATGCGCGCCGACGCCCTTGCTGGCCAGATAGGGGTGCGATGCGTCGGCAAGCTGAGCGCCGGCGATCAGGCCCTTCGCCACCGCAGCGCCGGCGTCCTCGCGCGCAACCCGCTCCCGTGCCTTCTCGGCCTCGCGGACTACGGTTCGCTCGGCCAGCGCCGCCTGTTCCGAAGCCGACATGGACACTGCCTCGCCGTCCGCCTTCCACGCGGTGATGAACCTGCCCTGCTTGTAGTTGTAGATCGCGCCGGCCGAGCGTCCCTCATCAAAGAACCCTTTGTAGGCACCGGACACCTCCCGGCCCTTATTCCCCTCGACGGGCACGTAGCGCAGCGTTCCGTCCATAATCGGCAGGCCCTTCGGCCTGAGCCCGTGGAGGCGCATCGCGTCAAGGAACTGCTGCTGCGCCTCTAGCTCCGTGATCTTCACGCGACGGGCTAGGCGTTGCGCTGACGGCGCGGCGGTGCCCTGTGAAACTGCTTCAATTGAAGCAGTTTCTGCCTGTGTTGTGGCAGCAGCGGCGGGCCTCTCCCCTGCGGGCGCTGGCGGTGCCTCCTGGGCGGTCTGGGAGGCAGGGACCGGAGGTAGCACGGTGGCCATGCGCTCCGCAGCGGCGGCCTGCTGCCGGGCCAGCGCGGCAACGCTCTCCACGATCTCAGGGGCCGCCTTGCGGACCTCGCGCGCCATGGCCGTCTCCTGCACGGTTGTGGGGCTCTTGCCGTCCGCAGTGCGGTCCTCGTGGCGGCGCAGCGTGCCTTGCAGCACCTTCACCGCCTGTCGCTTCGTGGCGGCCGCCCTTTCGAGGAACACGAGGGCGCTGTCCTTCTCCGGCCGTTTCTCCAGGTTCCGCACCAGGTTCGCCCAGCCTTCGCGGGCCTCCTCCTGCGGGGTGAGCGGCGGCAGGCCGGACATGCGCCGCGTCCGCGCCTGCCGCATCTCCGCGCCCATGCTGCCGACCATGTAGGACCGCACGCGGTGGCGGCTTTCCGCGACGTAGCCCTTGAACCCGGACACCGCCGCCGACCCGGACGGCAGGGCGTTGATGTGCTCGTCCGACGTGATGCCCTGACTGCTGTCGATCGTCAGGACGTCGCCGTGCGCCAGCAGCGGGCGGCCAGACCCCGCCTTGTCCTGCAGGGCCGCCCACGACACGAACGCGACCTTGCCGCTGTCCGTGCGCAGCGTCAGGCCCTCGTGGCGGTCGACCTTCTCCACCACCAGCACGGAGCCGTTGTCGCCCACGCTCGCGGACTTGCGCCGGCCCTTGTCGTCGGTGAACACGCCGCGCGTGCGGGCGAACAGCCGCACCTTGTCGCCCACTGCCAGGTCCATCGTGTAGCCGGTGCCGCGGCCGTCCGTGGCAGACAGGCTCATCATGTCGGGGCCGACTTCCCCCATGCCGCGCCTGCGCTCTCGCACGGCACGGCTGATCTCTCGCGCATCCACATTGATCGGGGCCGAGATGGTGATGCGGTAGCCGGCCTGCCCCTGCGTCGCACGCCGGCGCTGCTCGTACAGGTCGGCCACGCGCTCCACCGCGTCGCGATAGCCGCCCGGGACAAGCTCGGCGGTGCCGGCCTCACGTTTGACGTCGATCGCCGTGGCCACCTTGCCGTCGCGGAACAGGCCGGCGATGGCCCGTTCCTCCTCAGTGAGCTGGCGCACGGTAGTTAGGATTTGCGGGATGCGGTCCTCGCCAATCGCGCGCCGCAACAGGTCGATCACCGGGCCGGCCTCGATTGACTGCGCCTGCTTGTCGTCGCCCATCGCCACCAGCTTGAAACCGCGCTCCTCGCGCAGCCGCAGCAGGTCGAGCAACTGGCGCGTGCCGATCTGCCCCAGCTCGTCCAGGACCACCACGTTGTCCCGGCCCAAGGGCGTGCGCCCCTCGTGCACGCCGTCGAGGAAGGGCTGCAGGGCGCGGGTGTGGAAGTGCCCGATGCCGGCCTCCTCAAGCTCCTTCGCCTGTCGCCAAGCCTGCGCGACGCCCCACACCTCGAGGCCGCGTTCCTGCCAAGCGGCGACCAGCGGCGGCAGAACGGCCTTGGTCTTGCCGACGCCCGCCGCGCCGATCATCACGGCAAGCCCGCCATCGGTGCCCAGCGTCTCCACCGTGGCCCGCTGCGCCTCGCCGTGCTCGCCCCGGAAGCTCACATCCGACCGGGTGACGGCAGCAGCGACTTCCCCAGGCGCCAGCGCGTGGCTGCGGTCAGCAACGGCGCGCTGCGCCAGCGCGATCAGCTCCGCCTCCTGGTCGCGGTGCAGCTCGGTCGTCATCCTGACCGTGCCGCGCTCCACCTCTTTCCAAAGCAGCTTTGTCCACTGGCCGTCCTGCTGCACGCCGCCGGCGGCCCAACGCTTCATCATCGAGCCGATGTCGTCTGTGCCCTCAATGCCGGCGGCGATGAACCCCCGCGCAGCCGCCAGCCGCGCCTCGCCCTGTCCGATCACCGCCCGCTTGCTCAACATGTCCGCAAGGTGCGGCAGGCCCTCCCGGTCGGCGTGATCCATGCGCTCGGCACGATCACGAGTGGGCGTGCTGCTGGTGATGACGCTGCGGTGCTGCCAGCCGATCCGGGCTGCCTGCTCACGCCATGCGTCCATATCCGGGGTGTTCGTTTCCTTGTCCTGCCGGGTGTTGTGGGTGCCGGCCTTGTTGAAAGCCGCCTGCTGCTCCGGCGTCATGCTGTCCCACTCGCGACCCTCGCTAGCGGCCAGCGCCCGCGCTGCCTTTTCGCCCTCGCGACTGCGCTTGCTGAACTCCTCCACGACATGCTCGGGAATGGCTGGCAGGCGGGCCATGTTGGTGCGCGGGTCCAGCTCTACGTCCACACCCATCGCGCGCAGCTCGCGGCCGAGAACCGCTTGGTACACCGCCCCGAACTCGTGGATGCGCCCGTGGAACGCAGCGGTGTCCATGGAGGCGAAGCGCCCGCTCTCCGTCGCGACCAGGTTGGGCACCAGCGAGTGCGAGTGCAGCGCCGGGTCGCCGGCCACGCGTAGGCTGCGCAGTTCGGTGAACACCTCGCCTGTCGTCGGATCGGTGCGCGTCGCTTCCTGCGTCGGCCGGGCCGTGAAGTGGTCGACGGTGATCCACGCCGCACGTGCCGGCTCGGTCCCGTCGCGGCCGCCGGAGCCAAGCCGGGCCCGGACGATCTGCTCCTCGACGTAGCGCAGGGTCTCGTCCTTGGCGGTGCGGTGCGCCTGCAGCAGCGAGTTGCGCTCGGCCTCTGTCTCGGCAAATGCCCACGCGACGGACAGGCTCTTGGGCGCGCTCAAGGTCAGGTCGAGGTAGGCGACCCGGTGCCGAACTTTCCCGTCTCCATCCTCGGCGCTGCCGTAGGAAGTGACGTCGCGGTTCTGCATCTGCACCGGCAGCGCCTCGCCGTCTGCCCTGCGGCCAGCGAGGATGTGCCCAAGGCTGTCCGCGTCAACCACTTGCCCCGGCGTGAACCCCAGCGCCTCGGCCAGCTCCGGGGCGATGTCCGCGCGCAGGGTGGGTGCAGCCCCGTGGCCCGCCGACAGCGCCTCCTCGGTGCCAGCCGTTTGGCCATAGTAGGCCGCGGCCCGTAGCGCCTGGTCCGGGATCTGGCTTTCGAGCAGGTAGGCGGCCATTGCCTGCGCCGCAGCAGGCGACCCGGCCGCGCCCATGTGCAGGCTCATCATGGCAGCGGCACCATCGCCCGCAGCAGGCCGCCCATAAGCTCCGGCTCCAGAAGCCACGCGAGGGCCAGGCAGACCGCAGAGACGGCCAGGGCGCGTCCCCAGCGCCGCGAGGGCCATGCCCAGCGCCGGCGGGCCGCAGGAGCCCGACGCGGCTTGGGAGGCGCTATCACCAGCCTGCCTTTGAGGGAGCCTGCGGCAGCCTCCACCACACGGCAGGCTTCGGCCGCGTCGACCCTGAACAACTCGCGGCAAGGCGACCGACCGAGGCGCAGCCGGCGGTTGGCAAGCATGCGATGGGCAGCCGTCTCAACACGCCCGCTGTCGGACACGGGGTAGGACATGACGGTCGACCAAGGCCCGAACTCGGCATAGGCGGGCGAGCGGTCCAGCTCACGCGCCCGTCCGTCCGCGGTCCTCGTCGTGCGCCCGACCTTCACAACTCCGGGTTGTGATGCGCTGGCCATGACATAGACCCAGCCGGGCTGCGTTCCTTGCGTCTGGCCCATGCCCCCGGACGCCTCTCGGTCACGCGCCGGCGGCAGGAGGCGGGATGTCAACGCCATTGCCCATCGCCATCCGCACAGTGTCCCGAGTGGCGCGAGCGAGCGTTTCGGGCAAGTCGTCCAGCAGCGTCACCATGCGCTCGGTGCTCCCCTCAATCTGCCGCAGGCTCATGGACAGCGAGATGATGAGATCGCGCATCTCGCCTGGCGCTTCCTCCGCACTCATCGCCTGCGCCAGCCGGTCCAGCGTCTCGGTCTGCGTGTCGATCGCTTCCTGCAAAAGCGTCAGGCCGGCAGTCAGGGCCCCTACCGCAGCGTCGTGGTCGGTTTGCCGGGCGAGGATGGATTCTTGCCCGGCGAGAAGGCGGTCCAGCTTGAGGTGCATCGCCTGGTCGGTCATCGTCGCCTCCTGCCGGCTTCGGCTCCGCGTGAGCGGTGCAATGATCTGATACCTTCCTAACCGACAGACAGCTTCAAGGCTACTCTGAATATGCTTTGAGGCAGCCTTGAAGCATGGTCTGGTGCTTGAGCTATGCCGCGACCTGTGCTGTGAGTGAAGCACAAGTGAAGCTGTCCGATGGGAGACGCCATGCTAGATGATGCCAAACCGTCAGATGCGCGCGTTCTGCAGGTGCTCGGGGTCGGCAAGGACGGTGGCCGACACTCTCCGCTCTACGTGTGGATGCAGGAGCACCACGCGACCCTGAAAGCCGAGTTCGAGACCCGTGGGCCTCAGTGGGCGGAACGTACGAAAGCCCTGGCCGAGGCCGGTCTGGTGGACGGCGATGGCGACCCGCCGACCCAGCGAACCGCGATGCAGACTTGGTATCGGGTATGCCGGGCCGAGCGCCGGAAAGGCACCCCCACACCTGCCGCAGCCGGGGCCCTGCCCTCGCCCCTCGTCGCCAAGCCGTCCTCCAAGCCTGCCCCGACGCCACCGCCCGCCGACGCTTCCGAGGCCGACGCCGACGCTCCGGACTTCGGTTTCAAGTTCGCGGGTGGGTTGAAAGACTGGTCGAGCAAGCCCGAGCCAACCTGACCGCTACCGCCCCCGAACGATCCCTCATGCGTCCTCAAAAGGAGCCCGCCTATGCCCCCTCGTGACACCACCGCCACCACCCCGACCGCCAAGCCGATCTCCTCGCTGGCCGCCATGTTCGCGCAGGACGTGGAGGACTTTGGCGACGACATGGTGGTGGGTGGCCTGCCCCCGACCACGGCTCCCCTCGTCCGCAGCCAGCGCACGGCTCCCGTGGCCGACCTGACCGGGCTGTCGAAAGTGTGGATGCTCATCGGCCCCGGCGGTGGCGGCAAGACGGTGCTGGCGCGCTGGCTGGGCGGCGAGCTGGCGAACCGGGACATGCTGGGCAACACGCTGCTGGCCGCCCTGGACCCGACCAATCGGACCCTGACCGACTTCTTCGAGAACGTGATGCAGCCGCCAAGCTCGGACCCTGCCGAGACCGTGACCTGGCTGCGAGGGCTGCTGCAGTTCGTGGGCAAGAAGAGGGGCAACGCGGTCCTCGACTTCGGCGGCGGCGACGTGTCGCTGGCGCGCACGATCGACACCACGCCGACGATTGCCGACGCCATGGAGCAGGACGGCGTGGGCCTCGTCGCCGGCTACGTGCTCACTCCCCGCGTGGACGATCTGGCGTCTCTGGTGACGTTCGAGCAGCGAGGGTTCCGCCCGCGCGCCACCGCCCTCATCCTCAACCTGTCGAAGGCGGATACCCCCACCGCGTTCGATGCGGTCCGCCGCCAGCCTGCCTACAAAGCGGCCATCGCTCGCGGTGCCGTCGAACTGTGGATGCCTGAGCTGTCGCAGGGTGTGGCGCTGCGGGTAGAACAGGCACGGGTGACGTTCCGGCAGGCGCAGGACGGCGAGGCTCCGGCCGGTCGCAAACCGGCACCGATCTCGCTGCTGGAGCGGGTCGAGGTCCGCGAGTTCCTGGAGCGCATGACCACCGAGTTCCAGGCGGTCGAGGGCTGGCTGCCGTGGGCATAGTCGTGCCGATGGGCGGTGGGGAAGCCAAGCCGCCGCCCGACGATCTGGCAGGGCTGATCGAGGCAGCGCAGGCGGACTTTGCGGCTGCGGCGGCATCGGTGCCGCTCCGTCGTGATCCCTACCGCGGCATCCTCGCCGGCCTGTCGGCAACGCTGGGGGTGTTCGGTAAGAGCATCACGCGATGGGAACGGGCGGTCGCGGACGTGATCGCCTCCCGCGACCCGCTGCCTGCCGCAGACCGGGCGGCGCTGGTGACGGAGCTGGTGGCCGCGACCAAGCAGGGCGCTTTCGAGGCCATGCGGACCGAGGCAAAGCGCATGGTCCGCACGCTGGATCAGGCTCTCGTCGTTCGTATCGGCCTCTGCGTAGGCGGGGCCTATGTGCTCGGCGTTCTCTCAGTGCTGGGCTTCATTGCTATCTTTCACCTCGGGCCATACAGCCGGGCGGCGGAGAGTGATGCTGCGTGGCGCGACCTGGTGCAGAACAATCCCGACCCTCGGCCGGCGCTGGGCGCCGGTGAAATCCGGGCGGACCGTGTCACGGGCCGGCGCTACTATGCCGGCGTATCTCTCTGGCTGGGGCCTGCCCGCCCGCCGCCTGCCGCCGCCGCAAAGCCGTAGGAGCCTGCTCATGCGCGTGCTCGAAGCCCTGCTCTCCCCGCTGAGCTACCGCATCGTGCGGCTGTTCATCTTCCTGATCGGCGCGGGAGCGATGAAAAGCGTGGAGCACGGGGACCTGCGGGCGGTGGTCGTGGTGGCGATGTGCCTTGCGCTGTGGAACTGGCGCCCGCTGCTGTACGCGCTCCCCGACCTGCGGGACCATTTGGACGATCTGCGGCACGGCCGGGTCGCCGAGTGGATTTCCGACCGGGCACGCGGGCTGCGGCGCAACTAGCGCGGTTGAAGGCTGGGCGGCCGTAGCCGCCCAGCGCTGGACCTACTCCGCCGCGATAGCGAGGTCCGGGGCCTCGTTCTCGCTGGCCTGGGCCTCCGCTGCCGGCGTCCGCATCATCGGCGGGAGCCAGCCCGTTCCGGCGAGGGCCTGGGTGGCGGCGTCGGCCATGGGACCTTTCTTCAAGCCCTCAAGCCGGTGCGCTGCCGGTGCGCCAACCCCCTCGCGCACGGCGTCGAGGATCATGGCCTTGGACACCCGCCCGAAGTAGCTGGCGGCGTCGGCACGCCACCACCCGCGCATGTCCAGTTCCGCAAGCTGCGCGAGGCGTGCTGCCGGGTGGCGGAACAAGTTCCCGGCGGTTCACGCAGCGCAGGTGATGGTAGCCGACCGACAGGACCCGTATGCCCTCAATCCATGCCTCCTTCTTGGCGTAGGCTGTCGCGGCACGTTGCCGGGCGCCGCAGCACCGCCCGCAGGTCCTGCCAGCAGCCGTCGTTGCGCGAGAGCATCCAGACCGGCCTGCCCAGGGAGGCGGCCAGGTGCGCGATCAAGGTGTCGACGGCAATGAACAGGTCAAGGACGCCACGGGCGGCTGGCCGCTCACCCTGCTGTCGGGCGTACTGTGGCACGGCGGCGTTACGCCGACCCCGAACACCGTCTGGGGCGGGATGGACGTGTTCCATGTCGAGACCAACAGCGGCGGCTCGACCGTGACGGGGTACTAAGCCCCGCCGCCTGCCAGCGCCACACCGCGCCCATGCCTAGCCCAACCGTCTTCGCTGCGATCCGTGCCGCCGCCAATTGCCCTGAAGCGGTTTTTGGTTGCACGGTGCACGCTTGAGTTGTCTGAGATCGTGGTGCGCATAGCGAATGCCGCCGGACGCATCCAACCGGAGCAGGGTCGGTTGCCGATCACGCATGAGGAATGAAAGCGATGAGCCAGACCCTGGAATGGGCGCAGCCGGTCGACGGGGCGTTCGAGCAGGCCGGCGCCTGGTTGTCGAACGGGACCTCGTCCACGGCGACGCCGACGGCGCTGACAGCTGTGGTGTTCGACACCGGGGCGACCTCCACCAGCTACACCGTGGGCGGCAGTGGAACCGCGGCATCCATGACACTTGCAGACAACGTGGTTCTCGAGGGTTTCTCGGCGTCCGGAACCACGTCGGCCACCATCGGCCTTTCTGGATCTTTCACGACCACAGCCGGCACCCAGACAATTGCTGACTCCATCACGGACGCGAACATCTTCCTGAACGGAAGCACGGTGTACCTTGCCAACGATCCTTTCGATGCGCAGGGCGAGTTCACGACAACCAGCAGCTCGACTTGGTCAACGACCGGCAGCCTCGTGCTTGGCAACCTCAAGGCTGCGGTACTTGCAGTTAGTGGTCTCTATAAAGCCAGCGATCCGGAACCGATCAGCATCATCGACGCCATGGGTGTCGTCGAAGGCGGCAGTTCCGTCGATATCTCCGCCGGCTACAGCGAAGGCAACATAACCCACGTGGAGCGATTTCCGATCACATGGACGAGCACGTCGAGCCTCCTGATCGGCGGGTCGGGCGGCGGCACCGTCCTGACGAGCGGATCCGACCTGGTCGTCGGTGCCGGCGGCCTGACCCTGGCCGCTGGAGGAATGCTGATGGCGCAGGACGCGCCGGCGCTCCCCGCGGCATCCAACGTGCTCTCGGGCGGCACGCTCGCGATCATCGTGGATGACGGTGCAAGCGATAGCCAGCGCGCGACGCGCGCGATGACAGGGACCCTCACCCTGGCGGCCGGCACCACCAGCAGCATCGTCGGAACGCACTACAGCAACTACACGTCCGTGCCCTCGAGCGACCTGGTCGGCTTCGCGGGGCCGATCTCCGGCACGGGTACGCTGATCGTGCGCAACGCAGCGCTGCTGGACACGGCCAACAACTTCACCGGCCCGCTGGAACTGGACGGAGGCACGCTGGAGCTGGCCGGGCCAGGGGCGTCCGGGACGGGCACGGTGACCTTCGTGCCCTACACCAACGGCACCCTGACCTACGACGCTTCCGCCGCGGGCACCGGCACGGTGCTGGTCGGGGACTCTGCGGCCACGGTGTCGGCCGGCGGCGCAGCGCTGCTGGTGAGCGTGGGCTTGGGCACGGTCTACTTCACCGCCGGCACGGCCGCCAGCACCGTGCAGGGTGGGCACGGACGCATCACAGTGACAGGCGGGACAGGCGGCGGGGCGTTCTTCGGCGGCGGCGTTGGCGGCAATATCATCACGGCGGGCGACGGCGCGTCGACACTGGCCGGCGCGGGACCGGGCGACGTTCTCACGGCCGGTGCCACGGGCGGCGACATGCTGGTGGCCGGACCCGGGGCCGAGACGCTCGACGGCGGCGCGGCGAGCGACGCCGACGCCCTCTTCGGCGGCAGCGGCCCCGACGCGATCACCACTGGCGCCGGCGCCGACACGGTCACGGCCGGCACGGGCGCGGATACGGTCCTCGCGCACGGGCCGACCCTGGCGTTCGGCTCCGCAGCGGCGCTGACCTTCGCCAACGGCGCGGGCGCGTCCAGCGTCGTTGCCGGCAGCGGCCAGAGCACGGTTTATGGCGGGACGGGTCGCATCGCCTTCTACGGTGCCCGGGGCGGGGGCGCGGTGTTCGGCGGCAGCGCCGGTTTCAACTTCCTCTACACCGGCGCGCAGGCGACGACGCTCGCGGGCGGCGGGTCGGGCGACGTTCTGGTGTCCACCGGAACGGGCGGCAACACGCTGCTCGCCGGCCCTGGCAACCAGACCCTGACCGGGGCCGCCAGCTCTGGCAATGACGCCTACTTCGGCAACAGCGGCAACGTTCTGATCGCGGCGGGCACCGGCAGCGACACCGTAGTGGCCGGCTCGGGGGCGCAGGCGATCTACGGCGGCGCATCGGGCGCCACGGCGGTGTTCGCCGGGTCCGGGCAGGACACGGTCGTGCTGGGCGGAGCGGCGGCATTCGTGCTGTGCGGGCAGGGCCATGCGACCGTGGACGGTGGCTCCGGTCCCGACATCTACGGATTCGCCAACGGGGCCGGCGGCACGGAGGTGATCGACAACTTCCGCACGGGAACGGATGTGCTGCAGCTGCTCGGCTACACGGCAGGCACCGCCGCGACAGCGGTGGCTGGGCAGGTCGACGCCGGGGGCAACACCACCGTAACCCTGACGGACAACACGCGCATCACCCTGCTCGGAGTCGCAAGCATCGGGGGCGCATCGTTCGTGTAATCGCAAGATAATGGCCGTCCAGCTGCAAAGGTCGCGGATCGAGCCACCTGGCACCTGCGCTACTGCCCGCAGCAAGGCCTGGAGATGCGGGCCCGGGCCATGCTGCAGAACGTTGAACGCGAGCTGCGCGACGCCGGCCAGGAGGTCACGATCCACGCGCTGTGGATCGAGCTGGCGGATCGGGCGGGGGAGGGCGGGGGAGGGCGGCGAGCCGGACGTGCGCGCGGCCGCGGCGCTGGCGGGGATGGCGATGGGGTTGCGGGCGGGGTGAGACGTCGGCGGATCGGAGAGCGTCGGCTCGGGCCACTTATGGCAACCCGAGCCGCGTGTTTGACCACGTACGGCAAGGGGTCTGGGGAGCAAGCGAACGGAAAACCTATGTAAGACCCGCCCGACCAATAGCTGCGGGGCGGTCGCGAAACTCCTAAGTTCCGCGACCGCAGCCAGACCCCAAGCGGGCCGAGTGCTTTCCTGTTTCAGATGTATGTCGCAGAAGGGCAAGGCGCCGCGACAAGTTGCGCGACACGGCCTTACATAGGTTTTCCGTTCGCTTGCTCCTCGGACCCCTGTTAGGGTGCAGTTCAACGACCGTGCCCTGGGTTAGGAGCAGCCCTTTCGCATCAAACGCTGGTTTAGTGCGTCAACTGCCGTGGTAGTGCCACCCAAATGCACTCTTGGTTCCGCTGTTACCGGATCCCCTGTAGCAGAAGCCCGGCTAGCAACAGCCGAGGCAGCGCTGGCCGAGGCCCGACTACCATGGGTAGTGCGTGTGATTCATGCGATGCGCTTGCGCAGATAATTCACAGAGAATGCTTGGTGGTGGCCGCTACAATAATTAATTTTAATCCATGTCCACACAAATGCTTGCTCTGCACAGCTTCGCGGTCACTGGACTACATTGATGGCCTGTAGCAATTGATTTGCTACCTCCTCAACACCTTTAGACCATTGAGCAGCAACCCTATCTGCCAGAATAGGTGAATACTGGTAAATTTGTTCGGGAGACACATCATGCCAAATAGGAAGTATGACTTCCTGCTTCTCTATTAGCTCGCGTGTGAATATAGAATCGTATTCACGCTTAGACCATCCAGAATTGCTTAGGAAATTGGGAGTGAGCACAACAATACATTTCCTACATTCTTTCAATCTCTTTTCGATGCTTTCGCGCAGGCTATCGCCCACACGCAGGGTAAATTGATCATACCAAACAGGGCATAGCAGTTTCTGTAAGTGCACGGCGAGTGGTTCAGCAATTTCGGATTTGTCGCGCCAATCGTGTGAAATGAAGGCGAGAGGTTTTTCCAGTTTGTCACGTTCACTCATGTATTCTAAACTCCTGAATGTTAGCTTATATCCGGCGGCGCTGCTTTCCGCAGTCAACCGGGTTTTTTCAGCTTCCAGAACTGGCCGTTCGGAATAGATGTATATCTGACCAGTAAAAATGAGTTCGCATGCGTTCTTCATCTCTCCTCCTACTCCACCTTGAATGCCAACTAAATTCGAAGGCCATTTCAGAATCTCAGAAACTTCATTAATCATAAAGGTTTCTGGAGACGAAATGTCTGGTGTTTCTGGAATGTAGAAAGAAATATACATATCGTTTACTTCAAGACTCAAGTGAAGCCTTGCCTTGATCTTTACTGCATTTATTTCATTCTTTGATATGGACCATGTCTGTTGTATGTTCATGGTTTGCGATCCGTCTTTGGCGAAATATTCTTCCAGAGTAGCTATGACTTGCTCCTACTGGTTCAAATCGGCTGCGGTTACATGACAAAACTTCATCTTAAAAATTACTGATAACATAGTAAAGCTTTCCTCAGTGTAAATTTCCGACAAGTTGATCATGCTGCACCGCAGTAACGCCGAATGTGCAGTTATGGCAACTTTCATTGCAACCCGTGACGTGACGTAATATAACCAGTCACGTCACGGGTTGCAAAAGGTGGGGAGCATGGGCAAGCGCGGGCCGAAGCCGCAGGGCGAGGCGGCACTGACCCCGGCCGAGCGGCAGGCCCGCTACAGGGCGGCGCGGCAGGCGGGCACACCCGCCGTGCGCTACCGCAAGCCGGGCGACCGGCGCAGCCGCCCTCAGCGGTGGAAGGACGCGGTGGCCGAGCTGGTCGAGCTGCAGGCGGGCTACCAGGACTGGCTCGACAGCCTGCCCGAGAACCTGCGGGACGGCGCGACCGCCGAGGCGCTGGCGGCGGTGTGCGGTCTCGACCTGTCCGAGCTGGAGGGGGTGGAGCCGCCGCGCGGGTTCGGGCGCGACTGACGGGCGCGACTGCCCGGTCCTCGCACGCAAAAGGAGCGGGCACAGAACGGACGTTATGGATACGGCGCTGTCCTAGGCCGTGTGGACGGATTTGACCAAGATCATTGAGCAAGCGAAGGCGACGAGTGCTGCGTAGCTTTCTGCGGTCTTCTCGCATCTGAACGCGACGCGCTTGAAACGCTTCAGCTTGCCCATGG
>JAABUV010005035.1_pt1 | contig 15321 bp, 30 predicted proteins | sample 5559971 | NCBI WGS metagenome assembly JAABUV01 (sample SAMN10711881, study PRJNA513362) | rock metagenome | isolation source: Antarctica rocks | place: Antarctica: Victoria Land, Knobhead nord | collected 2015-12-19
GTGTTAACTCAGCGCACCTGCGCGCCGTCTGCTGCGACCACGCCCCCTGTCTCGGCCGCGGCCTTGGTCCCTGCCCCGACCGCGGCCGCGGCCGCGCCCTCGAAAGGTGTTGCTGAAGGTGTGGACAACCAGAGGCATCGGCGTCACATGTTATGAGCGCGCCAGCTGCTGCCTACACCTGGGAGCTGTCAGCAGAACCTTCCAGCGCTCTTGCAGGGCCTGCGAACGGCTACAGTGGTTCCTGTCACAGCGAGAGTTCTCGCCAGCGAGAGTGTAGAAAACAGACTTGTGTACACACATTCTTGCCCAGCAGAAGTGCAGGCAAAACCCTCTGCTGGGGCTGCTGGATGGCCAAGTCTGGTCCCCAGAATAGCTGGACGGAGGCGTTAAGCGATGGCCAGCTGATGCAGCTGCTGCCCCTGGTGAAGAGACTTCGACCTGCGGTGAAACGCCTGCTGCAGCCGGCCTTATTTACGACCGTGCCAGAGGCGTGGGAGGGCGTTCCGCGTGCGCTCGGGGCTGAGATGGCAGCGACTTTGGTGTGCGAGCCGGCGCTGGCCAATGGGGCAAGTGGGGCAGCGGGCAGAGACAGAACGCCTAAGCAGGTGCGCACCATGGACCCATACACTATATGTCACTGCATCAAACAGTAGCAGTGCCTGTACCAATGGCTCACATTGCCTCACTCCTATATGCAACTTACTAAAGGCGCTTGCAGTCTGCGGCACCGAAGCGATCTGTGGCAATGTAAGCAGTGTAGCCAACAGCGTGCGCCTGCTGGCCGCAGGAGTTTATGCACGTCTATGACACGCTGCGGGACGAGCTCGTGGCGGACCCTCTGACTGAAGGGCAGCCTCAGTTCGCCGCCGAACACTTGAAACGGGTAGGGCAGGACGCGCTTGGGCCGGTCTCTGGCAGTTTGCTTATCAAGTCCTCACACTGGGCTGACGGGTGCTCGGCTGGCAGATGCTGGACTACAACGTGCCTGGCGGCAAGCTGAACCGCGGCATGGCAGTTGCAGACATACTGAAGGTGTTTAAGAAGGGAGAGGTGCGCCCCTGGGACGCAAGCCTGCCCGGCTAGAGACCGCTGTTTTTGCTACGCTGTGCAGCAACGTCTGCGTGACGTGGTCTGTGCAGGTCACGCCCGACGAGGTGTTCCGCGCCAACGCGCTAGGCTGGTGCATCGAGTGGGTGCGGCCCCTGCCAACCCCCCGCTGCATACGTCGCATGCCTCAAGGCAGGTTTGGATATAATGGCGTCTGCAATATGCCTTGGCGCAGCATGCGCTTATACGGGCAGCGAGGCACCACCGCCCTCACACCATCATACACGGCTCGCGCAGTTGCAAGCATTCTTCCTGGTGGCGGACGACATCATGGACAACTCCATCACGCGGAGGGGGCAGCCCTGCTGGTACCGCGTGCCCGGGGTGCCTCCCTTGCTAAGCGCTCCCAGGCTTGCCGCGCTGCATGGCGTCCAGCATGCACCTGCAGAGTCGTTGAGCAGGCTGCAGCCGCCATGGCCAGTCCCCCACTGTACTTTGTGGCGACGTTGGCGGGCAGCCGCCCTGCGCATGCATGCAGGGTGCTGGCCACAAGGTCACGTGCAGGGCGCTGACATCTCCTTGTTTATTTGTGCAGGTGGGCATGGTGGCATGCAACGACTACATCCTGCTGGAGTCGTGCATATACCGCATCATGCAGCGCCACTTCGCGGCAGCGCCCTACTATGCGCAGCTGCTGGAGCTGTTTCACGAGGTGCCGGCCTTGCGCTATGCAGGATCCTGGTGGGCTTCACCATGCAGGGCGCATGATGCAATGCTGGCATAGATGCGGGTACGTCCATGGAGCTGTGCTCAGCAGCCGCATCGGTGTGCGCCAGTGCAATTGTTCCTCGCATGCCGCATATCCATGCGCGCTCTGCACACAGTGCAGCGGTACTCCCTTGAGCTCACAGACACCACGGCGGCTCACCCGCGACGCGCGCGCCGCGGCGCAGACCACGCACCAGACCGCGCACGGCCAGCTGCTGGACATCGCGACCGCGCCAATCGGCACGGTGGACCTAAGCCGCTACACGCTGCCGACCTACATGCGCATCGTCACCTTCAAGACGGCCTTCTACTCGTTCTACCTGCCCGTCGCGTGCGGGCTGCTGGTCGGCGGCGTGGCCGCGCCGCCCGCGCTCGCGCTCGCCCGGGACGTCTGCGTCCAGATGGGGCAGTACTTCCAGGCGCGCGCGGCGCCCGGCGGTCTTTGTCCGACGCTCGTTGGCTGCGCTGCACAGGCGGGGGACGGCGCGCGTACCGCAGGCTGTGCATGTGGCTGCTGGATGCTTGGCTCGCTGCAGGTGCAACGACTGCGTGGCACGCTAGCGCGCAGCCCTGGCCTGACCGCGGGGCGCCGCCAGCACGCGCGCAGATCCAGGACGACTACCTGGACTGCTTCGGCGACCCGGCGGTGATCGGCAAGATCGGCACCGACATCCAGGACAACAAGTGCTCGTGGCTGGTGGTGCAGGCGCTGCAGCGCGCGCAGGCGCCGCAGCTGGCCGTGCTCAAGGCGCGCGCCCGCCCCCCTGCCCGCTCACACGCGCTGCCATGCATGCTGCTGCGGCTGCCAGCCCCACCCGCAGTCAGAGATTGAATGGTGTGGTTGCAGCAGGAAGCTGCCCCTCAAGTCTGTGCTGCCAAAGGCTGGATCATCCTGTGATTGATTGCAGCAGCAGAGCATCAGTGCATCGGACGTGCAATTCGGAGACACAATATGCCCCACAGAGCATCAGTGCAGCGGACGTGCAACTCGGAGACACAATATGCCGCACAAGAACAGCATGGGTAGGCTTTGACAAGCATGTCTTGCAGGCCAACTACGGCAAGGACGACGAGGACGCCGTGGCGGCGGTGAAGGCGCTCTATGAGCAGCTGGGCCTCGAGGCGGCCTTCAGGGAGTACGAGGCGGAGAGCTACGAGCGGCTCAAGGCCATGATCCATGACCAGACGGTGGTACCGCCCGAGGTCTTCACGCACCTGCTCGACAAGATCTACAAGCGGCAGAAGTGACTGCCGCCAGCTGCTTGTTTTGCTGCTGCTGTTGAAGAATTTGTTCTGGGTTGCATTACTAAATTAAGTGAGAGGACCTCTGCGTGACTCGCACGTGCTGTGAGCTTTCACAGCGTATTTGCTGTCTGCAGGGCACAAGTTGCTCGCGGTATGTGCATTGATGCCCGTCAGAAAATGTGTGTGCGGTTGAGGGTGTCGAGAGCTGCGAGTCACGAGTGTGTTGAGGAGTGATGTGAGCTGAATAATGCATCTCCTTTACAAATGAATATGCACTTCTACACTTCACGCATGTAACACACTTTTTGGTCGTCTATGCTCGTCAGCTTGTTTGCAGGGCTTTGCATGTCTTTATGCATTTGGAAGGAATAATAGCTGCATACTCCTGTATTGGGTGTCTGCCGTAAGCCACATTGGGCTGCAGTGTGTCTGCATGCATGAAAGTCCTGCTCTTTAAGTACCGTGCTAGTAGGCATCATGTGCACTTGAGTCGGGGCTTGCCGGTCACTGGCAAGCCACCGGGTACCCCCCCTGAAGCTCTTGGTTTGCATGCTCCAGCTGGAGCACTTTATTTTGAGGCCTTTCCGTGTAAACCACTTACAACCAGCAGTGCTCAAGCAACTCCTGTTGGTGCGTCTGTTGTAAAGAGAGCTAGCTAGCAAAAGTGGAAATCAAGATCAAAGTGTAACTGCGTTGGGGGCCTGGCCATCTGGCAGGCCGTAGGCCCTGACAGTCAGAGCACAGTGAACAGGTTCCTCTCCTGTAAGCGGGGAGCGTTCACCGCGTTGCCCAGCTTTGGCACTTGGCGCGGTGCCGCGGTGCGGAGCGGAGGGGTCAGATGGCTAAGCCAACCTCTGACCCCTTCTACCTGGTCAAGGATGACATACAGAGCTCGGTGCGGCGCTCACTGGCTGGCATACCGGCTGGACCCTGGGCTTCGCTTGCTCCGCGCTCGAGCTCCAATTGACTGACCGCTGCTGGCCTCCTCCAGCTGGAGAAGGCGCAGGGCCAGCACGCGCGCTGGCAGCAGCTCAGCAGGACCAACCCGGACCGCAGGCGCTTGGAGGGCGAAATCGACGACGAGTGCAAAAGTATAGCATGGCAGGTGCGTGCCTGGAGCAGTGCTGCAAAGCCACATGAGCAGCCAAGCACTGTTGCACACACGGGCTGCCTGACGCGCAGGTGGACGAGATGGAGAAGGCAGTGGATGTTGCGGAGAAGAATATGAGCCGGTTTGGCCTGACGCAGCAGGAGATCGGCAGCCGCAGGCAATGGGTGCTACAGACGCGGCGGCAGGTCCGCAGCGGCGGCAGCCCCGCGGCTGTACCACGCAAGTCCTGCCTGCAACGCGCACCAGGATGCCACAGAAGCCATGACTCAGCTGAGCCGCTTGGCTGGTAGCGCCAGCCTGGCGGTGCCCACGTTAAAAGCCGTGGAGCTTGCTAAGAAGTGAGGCAGCACCTGGAGGGAGCGCCACGGCTGGGCGCTCGGCTCATAGCCTCGCAAGCTGGCCTTGTGCACGCCGCCACCGCTGGCTGTCCCTGTGCGAGCGGAAGGCGCTTTGCAGGAACACTGCAGTCCACTGGTAGGTAACAGTATAAGTTTTCACCGCGCAGTGCGAGAGCGTGATGGCAGCGCTGGAGGCGGCGCAGCGGCCGGGGGCGCGCGTGGCCGAGCCGGCGACGCCCGCGTCAAAGCTGCATGCCGCTGCGCTGCAGGACAACGACCGCTTCCTCACGAGCGAGGGCGATCAGCAGCAGCTGCTCATGCGGTGCGCGCATCCCTGCACGTCTTTGCCATGCAGAGCGTTGGCAATACAAAGGCGCTGCTGGCCGCCCAGCGCAGCGCCAGGCGGCAGACAGCAGCTGCTGCTGGTCACGTGGCAGGCCCTGTTGCCAAGCCATGCTGAATGCCTGTGGTGATACGCCCTGGCTGCTGGTTGCCAGGAGCGGACTGGTGAGCGAAGTCAGGAGCGGACTGGTAAGCGCAGTTAGGCGCCACCGCGTCGGACGGCTGTCGTTTCCGGCTGGCTCGTCCGTGTCGTCGTGGGGGACCGCCGGCGCCCAGCCAGCGCGCTGGCGCAAGCGGGCGCGGGCGCGCGACGCGGGTGTGGCCAACTCCAACTCTAGCGAGCGCGCAGGCGCCAGGACGACGAGGTGGACCAGCTGGGCCGGCACGTGGAGCGCATCGTCCAGGTCAGCCTGCAGATCTATGAGGAGCTGGAGGCGCATGACGCGGCCTGTTTGCGCGCGCAGGCGGCAGGACAATGAGCTGGACCAGCTGGGGCGGCACGTGGAGCGCATCGGCCAGGTGGGCCTGCAGATCCATGAAGAGCTGGAGGTGCAGGACGCGATGCTGACCGAGCTGGGCGAGGACGTGGAGGGCGCGCAGAGCCGGCTGGCCGCCGCGCAGAAGAAGATGGCCGGCGTGCTCAAGCGCATGGGCATGCGCGGGCAGCTGTGCATCCTGGGCGCGCTGCTGCTGCTGCTCGTCATCCTCGTAGCCATCCTGTTCAGCTAGGCCGGCGTGCTCGGCCGCATGGCCATGTGCGGGCGGCTGTTCATGTTGGGCGCGCTGCTGCTGCTGCTCGTCGTCCTGGTCGCCTTTCTGTTCAGCTAGGCCGGCGGCGGGCCGGGGCATGCGGCCGCAAGGCGGGGCGCGCAGGTGAGCACGCGCGGGCGGCCGGGCGCCATGAGCGAAACGCAGCAACTGCGGGCTGCTTGTGTTGGTGTCCTGGTGAGCTTGGCGCCGAGCTGGGCCCAGCCGGTGCCTTGCTGCGGCAGCACAGCAGCGTGGACGTCGTGCTCTCTAGCTATGCGGAGGTGCAGGTGGGACATGCCGCGTGTGTCTGTGATATATTGTTTTCATCGCCTAAGTGGCCTGTCGCGCACGACCTGAGGCGGATGGGCTTGTACCTGCTCACGGCAGTAACAGGGCCCGCTCTTAAATGGTTGCCCCCGCTGTATATCTCAAGGCGCCTTGTGGTGTCATTGCTTTGCACTGTGGTGTCAGAGCACTGTTGCAAGAGTGCTTTTGATCTGCCTACACGGTGACATTGGCTCTCAGACGTCATGCATGGCAGCCATCATGGGGCCATGATATGGCCCCATGCCTGTGACATGTCTTATGACATGCAGGTGCACTGCTTTGGATGAGGGGGCTAAACAGGCGCTGTTACCAAATAGCTTGATTGCAGCCCCGTGGCCACCACACTAACTGGGCCCCCTGTTGACGAAGAGGTTGCGAGCCTGACGCAGAGTAGCATACCTGAGTTGCACCATGTTGGCTCTGCCTAACCTGCCATGCAGCGCGCGCTCGCGTGCAGTGGCGACCCATCCGTCCAACGCCAGGACGCACTGCAGGCAGGTGTGCCGGGCTGCTGCGCAGGCGCCGCCAGTCTCCGCGGCCGCAAAGCAGCGGAGGCTGGGCGACAGTGACCTGAACATCAGCGGTGCGCCTGTGCCACAGCCCAGGCAGCCACGCTGCCACTGCGCGCTATCCAGCCGTATGCACTACAGCACTGTGGCTTATCACATTGCCTCTCTGGCTCCTCTGGCTGACGTGCTTGTGGTGGGACCACAGTGCGCCTGCATGTCCGTAATCACAATCTGGATGCTCTCCCTCGCTGTCATGTGCCTGACCATGTCTTGCGGCTGGCGCGCAGAGGTCACTCTTGGCACGATGACCTTCGGAGTGCAGGCGAGCTGATCATCTTGTTTGCTAAGCATGCTTTCCGCCCATATACGCCTGGCTGAACTGCCTGGTCGGCCCGGCGCAGAACACAGAGCAGGAGGCGCATGAGCAGCTGAGCTATGCGTTCGACCTGGGCGTCAACGCCCTGGACACCGCGGAGATCTACCCGGTGCGCCCAACGCTGCCAGAGGGCTTGCGCGCCGCGGTGGTTTGCCTTATTGCTGAGTGCACTACCGTCACTCACAGCTGCTTCTTGTGCGCAGATACCGCCATCTGCAGGTGCGAGGCTGGAGCCTCTGCAAGCGTCACCATGCCCTGCCTGCCGCCTCGTCTCCAGCTTGGCTTGAAGCCGCGCCTGCTGGCTGAGGGCAGTGCGCCTGCTCTGCAGAGACGCAGGGCCGCACAGACAGGTATATAAGCTCCTGGCTCAAGGAGCGCAAGCGAGAGGACGTCATCGTCTGCACCAAGGTCTGCGCTGGCAAGTCTGCTAGACTGTCAGGCGTGCTGCTGTCGCCACACGAGCCGCAGTTGTTGCATGTTTGAGGACCGATGGCCATTATTCGTACCAGACATGCCGTACTATTTTACCAAGGTGCAGTCCTGCAGGTGGCGGGATACGGCAACAAGTACCTGAGGAAAGACGGGGAGACGCGCGTCACGCCCGCGCACATCCAGAACGCCGTGGACGGCAATCTGGAGCGCCTGGGCGTGGACCACATCGACCTGCTCCAGGCGCGCCCGCGCTGCGCCGCTCCCACCAGCAGCAGCGGGTGCTGCTTGCGTTGGTGGCGGGCGGTCGCCGCTGCGAGCGTGCCGAGGCATGCGTGTGGGGGGTGGGAGTCATGTGGCTACCAAATGCGACCCTGTTCCTGCTCAGCTGCTTCAGCTGCTCCAGCTGCTCGATCGCTGGATCCCATGTTGGGACTGGTCTGACGTGCGCCACCCGGCGCCCAGATCCACTGGCCCGACCGCTACGTGGGCGGCCTGTTCGGGGCGTCCTCGTACGACGTGGCGCTGGAGCGCGAGGGCGACATCCCGTTCGAGGAGCAGCTGCGCGGGCTGGACGCCGTCGTGAAGGCCGGCAAGGTGCGGCGCTGCCCCGGCCCTGGTCCGGCGAGGGCGCATGCGCAGCAGCGGGCCCCGCAGGCACCTGCATCAGTGTAGCCGGAAGCTGCGGACCTGCAAACAGGGAGCGGGTGGAAGCGCGGTGAGGAAGCGAGAAGCGTCTCCGACCACCCTAACCCAAAACTTTAACCCTTGTGCTGGCTGGCAAGGCTGCGCAAGGCGCGCAGGTGCGCCACGTGGGCGTCAGCAACGAGACCAGTTACGGCGTCATGCGCTTCTGCCAGCTGGCCGAGCAGCACGGGCTGCCCAAGATCGTGAGCATCCAGAACTCCTACTCGCTGCTGGCGCGCCCCGGCCTGCTGCGCCGTTCGCCCGCGCCAGCGCAACTCTTTGCATGCCGGTGTGCTGCATGTGCATTTGCGCTCCCTGAGTGGCAGTGCAGCGCCTTCACATGCGCGCGGGTGGCGTTGAACCCTACCTAAACCCTGTGCAAAGGCGCACGCAGGTGCGCTCGGCGTTCGAGACGGACCTGTCCGAGGTGTGCGCGCCGCGGCAGTGCAACGTGGGCCTGCTCGCGTACAGCCCGCTGGCCGGCGGCGCGCTGTCGGGCAAGTACCTGCAGGGCGGCCAGGGGCACGAGAAGGCCCGCTTCAACATCTTCCCCGGCTACATGGAGCGGTGCGCGCGCGTGCGCCGGCGCCCGCCCGGCAGGCCTGCCGTGCCAGCGCTCTGCCGACGCCTGTGCGGCGCCCCGGCCGCGTGGAGCGGCGCGCGCAGGCCCGGGCGCCCGCCCGGCGCGCTTGCAGCCTCACGCGCGCAAGCCTCATGCCCGCAGCGGCGCGGGGTGCATGCAGGCATGCAGCGCCCGGCAGGCCGTGCCTGCCCCGCGCACCGCCGCGAGCGCCGCCCTGCCGCGGGCCTCACCCTTACCTGCCGGCCGTGTGGCGCCAGGTACAACAAGTCGCTGGCGCGCGAGGCTGTCGCGCAGTACGCCAAGGTCGCAGAGAAGCATGGGCTGACGCCCACGCAGCTCGCGCTCGCCTGGTGCAAGAGCCGGTGGAACGTGGCGAGCACGATCATCGGCGCAACCAGCATGGAGCAGCTGAAGGTGCGCTGTCCGCAAACCCTGACTCTACAAACCCTGATCCCCTTGCATGCACAGGTGACGCTGGAGCTTTGCGCCTGCGCTCAAGCGAGTACCAGGCCCTGCCGTGCAACACTGCCTGTTCCTGTGAGCCGGGGCGCGACAGGCGCTGTGCACCGCAGGCGGACCTCGCGGCGTTTGACGTCGACCTCACGGAGGACGCCCTGGCGGATATTGACCGGGTGTACAAGCGCTTCCGGGACCCTACCACAAAGCCCATCGACGACTGAGGCGGCGCGCGGGGGGCAGCGCGCGCTGCTGCTGCGCGGCCGCTTGTGAGCACGGTCTGACGCCAAGCCTCGTGCACGATAGCCTCTGGCCGCTTTATGCAAGGAGCTCGCCTGCACACCGGCCATGGAGTGTGGTCATGCAATAAACAGTTCCAACAGTTCCATAGCTCTATATGATTAAACAGGAATTTACTTAAACCCTAGGACCGAGACCTAGAGATGTGTCGAAGCTGGCCAAGGCGTGGCTCACCTCCCAGAACTTGCGTAAGAGCGCACTATCGAGCCGGGACCGCGTCCGCTGCACCTAGCTGTTGGTTGCCATCAGCGGTTGCCCGGGAGGCTGAGGCAGCGCAGCGCCTGAACACCAGAGTACACTCAGCAATGCGGCGCCAGGCCCTGCGCCTGCAGGCGTGCCTGGGCGATGCAGCCACAACGGCTGGAGCGCTGCTGTCTGAGCGCTTGGCATCCAGCAGCCTGGCGAGCGTTTCCGGCTGCGTCGCGAGCGCGTGCGCCGTACAGGGCCTGCCGCGCGGGGATGTGCGCGCGCTGCGTGCGGCAGCGCGCGCGTACACGACCCTCGTGCGGCAGCAGGGTAGCCAGGCGGGAGCGGCAGCCAGCTCGGGGTCGGGCGTCGCCGCTGTTCGGCGCGCGCTGCAGGTGCCCACACGGCCCCACGCGCCTGTGCTGGTTGCAGGAAGATCTTGACGAGGCGATGCGTATGCTGCGCACCTTGTGCAACACCATACTGCAACACCGTACCTGTGAGTGCGGCCACCTCGGTCGATGAAATGCAGCTGCGTCGCGCAGGCCGAGGCGGGGCTCCTGTCGAGGCGAGGCTTCTGTGCAGAGCAGCCTCAGAAAGGTGCGCGGGCGTGCTCCGGTGTGGCGCTCGTGCTGCTGGCTGTGATAACCTGGTTTGAGAGCTTGGTGCGCGTGCTGTGCTGGTGAGGGCGGTAGCGCAAGCTCCTTTGCAGACGCACGTGTGCGGCGTGCGGCGACAGGGTGGGGAAAGTTCCGCGTAAAGGACGGGAAGGCAAAGCCGGAGCCCGGTCGCGCGCCGCCTAAGGGTGCGGCGCGCGCTCACAAGCGCGCGGCGCGTGTTTACTAGCTGCCAGTCTGTCTGTCGAGGCGCTTGTGCGGCAGCATGCACAGCTGTTTAGTGGCAGCGCGGTCCTTCGTGGCTGCGTTTTTTTTTAAACACCTGGAAGTAAAGTATGCCTGCTGAGCTGTGCCACAATACTGCACCTGCTTACCTGCCTGTGCTGCTCGGCGCAGAGGGTGCAAAGGCGGAGGGCGAGGCTGCGGACAAAGCGCGGGGTACGCTGGGCGGCGGCAACCGCGCCATCGAGACTGTGCGCCACCTGTCCAGCTGTCCTGTGTCAGTATGCAGTCTGATTGCAGACAGACACATGAAAAATTAGCTTCGAAAAAGTGAGAGCAGAGTGCGAAGCTGCATCACTGAGTAATGTGGCCTTCAAGGTTGTTGACTCTGGGTGGCGACTTACGACCTCGGGGGGGTGGTGCGCCGCGCGCAGCAGATGAATGGTGTGCAGCAGGGCATGCTGCTGGTCGGCGTGCTGGGCTCCGCGCTGCTGCTGGCCAGCATGGGCCGCCCCGACGTGCAGGAGGTCAGCTTCCAGCACTTCCGCACGCACCTGCTCGCCAACGGCGTCGTGGACCACATCGAGGTGTCCAACAAGGCCGCCGCCAAGGTCTTCGTGCGGCCCGGCTCGCAGCGGTGCGCCGCCCGAGCGCGCACTGCTGTGTTTCTGGGTCAGCGCTTAATGGTAAGGCTGCGTCTTGAAGATTTTGCCTTGAAGCGCTTGAGTCTGGACGTTGCGCAGGGCTGCTTGAGCAAGATCATGTGGTGCAGTTCGCACCGTGTGCAGTGGCAAGAGGGACGCTGCGCTTGAATGCACGGCCTGAGCTCCACTCTGTTCTGTGTCAGCGATGCAGGTGGTGTGGGGCTGACAGCGCTCCAGGCAGTGCATGCAAGTGCTGCCTCTGTGCAGGGCAAACACACCTGTGCGCGCGGGCAGGGCGGACACCGACGGCATGCAGATCGGCGGCGGGCTGCCGGCGCCGGCTGGCGGCGCGCCCGCGGCCGCGTACCGCTACTACTTCAACATTGGCTCCGTGGACAGCTTCGAGCGCAAGATGGAGGAGGCGCAGGAGGACATGGGCCTGCCGCCCTCCGCCTGGGTGCGCGCCGGGGCCGCGCCGCGCACGCCCGCGCCCAGACCTGGCGGTGGGTTCAGGATCAGGGGTCATGTCACGTCACGCACTGCGCGCCTGGCTCTGGCGGATGCGCTCTCGGTGAAGACGAGAGTGCGCTTTAGCAAAAAGAGAGAAGCTTGTTCAAGGCAGCACCTTGCACCTGGGCGGCATGTTGGGAGGCGGCGCGGGGGGGTGCAGAGCGGTGTCGCTGGGTCGCCGGCCTGCCGGTGGCGAGGGTGGGGGCGCGCGCCGCGCCAGGTGCCGATCACCTACACCAACGAGATGGGCTGGACGACCGAGCTGCTGCGCCTGCTGCCGACGATCGGGCTCATCGGCCTGTACATCTGGTTCACGCGCCGCCAGCTGGGCGGCTTTGGCGGCGGCGGCGGCGGCATGGGCGGCCGCGGCATCTTTAACGTGGGCAAAGCGCAGGCGCGTCGCTGCTTCGTGGCATATGCTGATCGCGCCCGCTGGCGCTGAGGCTTCATGCATTATGCGTGACGTGGCTGCTCTTGACGTGCTGGAGTGACAGTGGAGTGACAGTGGGGGCAGAACTATGATTACAAGCCCGTTTGGTTTGCGTCACCAGCCCTGCAGGTCCAGCGTCCAGGGCCCGTGGTCCATGCGGGGCACTGCGGGAGCGGCGCCGCTTGTTTGGGGACACAGGCGCAGGCGTGCGGGCCGTCAATGTTGTCACGCCAGTGTCTGGCACAAGGAATGGAGGACCTTGTGATGTGAGGGAGAGCCTGCGTACGCGCAGGTGACGGTGCTGGACAAAAACGCGAAGAACAAGATCATGTTCAAGGACGTGGCCGGCTGCGACGAGGCCAAGCAGGAGGTGATGGAATTTGTCAACTTCCTCAAGGCGCCCGCCAAGTACAAGGACCTGGGCGCGAGCATCCCCAAGGGCGCCCTGCTCGTGGGGCCGCCGGGCACAGGCGCGCGCCCGCCCCCGCCCTGGCACCCCCGCGGCGCGGCGCGCTGCGGAGTGCTGCGGGCAAGCCGGCATGCCCATTAGTTCCCTGAGCGCTGGTGCCAGCAGAGATGGAGAGACGAGTCGTGAGGCGTGCATGGCGAGCGCAGTATGGCAACGGCCAGGCGCCAGCTTCGACATGCGCATGCGCGCGTGCGGGCGCCACGAGCACACTACCACCAGGCGGGGCGCCTGATGGGCGCGCACGCGCGTGCCGGCAGGCAAGACGCTGCTGGCCAAGGCGACCGCGGGCGAGGCCAACGTGCCGTTCCTGTCCATCAGCGGCTCCGACTTCATGGAGATGTTTGTCGGCGTGGGGCCCGCGCGCGTGCGCGACCTGTTCGCGCAGGCCCGCGCGCAGGCGCCCTCCATCATCTTCATCGGTGCGGCCGCTACACGAACCAGTGTAGGGTATGTGTTCAGAGTATACCCTAGCCCTGTCTCCACCTGCTGCTCCGCGCCGGACCGTGGAGCACTTGCTGTGAGGCAGGGCGCATCTGCTGCAAGGCCTGCCCCCTGCATACTGTGCAGCGGACGGGCCAGCTCGGCCTGTGGCGCACAAGGGCCGGCCCGCTGGGATCGCCAATTGTGACGGGGAGCCCTGCCGGGGGTTTTTTTGGGGAGGGGGGGGGGGGGTTCAAGCCCCACGCTCAGCCTGCCCGCGCGCGCGCAGACGAGATCGACGCAATTGGGCGCGCGCGCGGGCGCGGCGGCTTTGCGGGCGGCAACGACGAGCGTGAGAACACGCTGAACCAGCTGCTGGTGGAGATGGACGGCTTTGCGACCACGGCCGGCGTGGTCGTCCTGGCCGGCACCAACCGGCCCGACATCCTGGACCAGGCCCTGCTGCGGCCGGGCCGGTGCGCGCCCGCGCCGCGCGCCCGGCGCTGCGCGCGCCGCCCACGGCCGTGCTGCACGCATGCGCTCGCAGCGTGCTGGGTGCTGCTATTGAGCAGCAGCAAGGTGCTGTGTTTCCTCTTGCAGAACACAATGCGTTCTTGCGAGACACAACGCCTTCGTTAGGTTAGCTGTGCCTGCCAGCAACAGCAGGATCACAGGCTCATGCAGCCCTGACGCGCGCGGCGGCGCCGCCCAGGTTCGACCGCCAGATCTCTATCGACCGGCCGGACATCACCGGCCGCAACGACATCTTCCGCATCCACCTCGCCAAGCTCAAGCTGGACCAGCCGGTGGAGTTCTACTCGGAGCGCCTGGCCGCGCTCACGCCCGGTTTCGCGGGTGCCGACATCGCCAACGTGGCGAACGAGGCCGCGCTCATCGCGGCGCGCTCCGGCAAGCTGTGCGTGTCCATGGTCGACTTCGAGGCGGCTGTGGACCGCGTCATCGGCGGCCTGGAGAAGCGCAACAAGGCGCGCGCGCGCGCCTGCGCCCGTCCAGGGCGCGGCGCCGTCCGCAGAGAGAGTGTGGCTCGTGTGCCTGTTGTCAGGGTTGACCGTGCTGCACGGCAATATGGCCGATATAGGTTCAGGAAGTACATTTCTAGACCAAAAGAAAACGCTACGGGGGTGACTGTCTCATGTGTGGCTCACAGCATAAGTGATGTAAGCTTGGACAGCTGCAGCGGCGCTGCCATGTGTGTGCGGCGCGCGCTGCCATGCCAGGCGCCCGGACCTGGCATGCCAGCCTGTGCGCACGGCAACAAGCCCTACGCGCCGCCGCAGCTGTTTGTGTCCCGTGTTTGTATTAAGCAGTGAGCATCCGCGGCCTGGCGGCGCAGGTGATCAGCGTGGAGGAGCGGCGCACGGTGGCGTTCCACGAGGCCGGCCACGCGGTCGCCGCCTGGTTTCTGGAGCACGCCGAGCCGCTGCTGAAGGCGCGCTCGGATCAGTGGCGCTGTGTCTTTGAGGGCTTGGGGGGCTGGAAGCACGTGAGCTGGCAAGCGCGCATCCCCGCGGGCTGCTGTCTGCCTGGGCTGCGCGGGAGGATGCACAGCGGAGCCTTGTGGCAGCCGGGCATGCTGCTGCATGCTGGTGCATTGCTAGCCCTGTGTCGTCGGCTACATACTTTCTTGCTGTGCATTTGGCCGTGATGATAAAGTTTTCTGCGCAGCGTGGATCGGACAGTGGCATTGCATACTAAAAGATGGTGGCCTCTGTCACAAGTATGCAGAAAATTTGCATTTTTTTAGCAGGCGCTCCAACGTAGTCCTGGGTGGGCGCAGGTCAGCATCGTGCCGCGCGGCAGCGCGGCGCTGGGCTTCGCGCAGTACCTGCCGAGCGAGAACCTGCTGATGACGACGGCGCAGATGGCGGACATGACGTGCATGGCGCTCGGCGGGCGCGCCGCGGAGCAGGTCCTGCTGGGCAAGATCTCCACTGGTGCGCCCTGCGGCTGGGCGCGCGACGGCCGCTGCGGCATGCGCGCGCGCAGCAGCCCCGCTGGGCGGGGCCTGCTGGGCCTCAGCGCTTGCCGCCGCCGCACAGCTCATGCGGTCAGCATGGCGGACCTGAGAGCTGGGCGTGGGCGTCGGCGTGGACACCGCGGTGACCGCACCTTGCATTGCGACGCCTCGCGGTCTGCTTGCCCTCATCTCTCTAGTGAACTGCCTGTTACGGGACCATCCCAACCGTGAGCGGCGGCGTGGCAGGCGCGCAAAATGACCTGGAGCGCGTCACGAAGATGGCGTACGCGCAGGTCGCGGTGTATGGCATGAACGACAAGGTGTGCCCCCCGGCATGTGCAAGTTGAGCATGGGTTGAATATATTTGTGAATAGATTTGCGGTCTGGAATGAGTGCGCCTGCTGGGTATGAATGCCTGTGGTCGGGGCTAATTGTTGGTGGCTGGTGCGCAGGTGGGCCTGCTGTCATTCCCGGCCAAGGAGGGCGAGTTCAACAAGCCCTACTCCGACGCGACCGCGCAGCTCATTGACACCGAGGTGCGCGCGCCGGCGCCGCCGCCCCGACGATACCTGGTGGC
>JAABUV010005036.1_pt1 | contig 15320 bp, 16 predicted proteins | sample 5559971 | NCBI WGS metagenome assembly JAABUV01 (sample SAMN10711881, study PRJNA513362) | rock metagenome | isolation source: Antarctica rocks | place: Antarctica: Victoria Land, Knobhead nord | collected 2015-12-19
CTTCGTGCTGAGCATCCCCTCGCGGCTGGTGTTCGACGAGACGCAGGAGACGCTGCGCACGTCCACCTTCCCGTCCACGCACGTGCAGGTCCGCGCCCATGCGCGCCCGCGCCGCCCCGCCGCCGGCTGCTGCGGCGCCTCCGCGCGTGCGCTGACAGGCACACGGTGCTGAGTGTGGGCTGGGCGCCTATTGTCCGAGGAGGACTGATGCGAGCGGGAGCGTGTCGGGGTAATCTGCCTTTTTGCGTATATGAAGTGCTCACAGGAGCCTCCCTGTGCGTTTGCGTGCTGGGGCCGCGCAAGCGTGACCCTGGTACCGCCATGCCCATGCGCCTGCTGGCTGCCTGCGCGGCCCATCCTGGGCCCCTGCCGCCCCGCCTGCCAGACCGTCCCCGCGCTCACACTCTGCGTGCGCGCGCGCAGGAGAAGTGGGCCAAGGACCTGTACATCTCGTGCGTCGCCTACGGCCGCACGACCGTGTAGCGCGCGGCTGCAGGCGGATGCGGGGGCGGCAGCCGGGTGGGCAGCGGTGTACAACAGGAGGCCCCGCACGAGTCGGGGCAGGGCGCAGGCGCGGCGCCGGGGCGGCGCTGCGCGCGCGCTGCGCCCGCGGGCGGCGGCCGGCGCCCGGCCAACCAGAGCGTATTCAGAGCAGCATGCAGTCCCTGAAGAAAGGCGCGGTTTTTGTCTGGGGCGGGCTGCCGCTCGGGCTCAGCGTGCGGTTGCGGGCGGCGCGCGGGCCGTAGACTTATGGCGCGCAGTTCAGGCATGGCAGGCGGGCCCGGAGGATAGCGCCTGCGCGTCGCGCATGACAAGCCGCAGCGCGCGCTGTTCGAAGCGGAGCGCAACGGGGGTGCCGCAGGCGGGCGGGCGTGGGCCCTAGCGCACTTGCTCAGCAGGCAGAACAGAGCCGCAGGCGGCAGGCACAGGAGGCAGGAAGTAGGCGAGCGTAGGGCAGTGGTAGGTCAGCATAGCATAGAGCCCGCGCCCTGTCCCAAGCTTTTCCCCTGCTTGTTGAGGAGCAAAACGGGCCGTGTAGGTGAGGGAGTCCGGCTAGGGTTGGGCAGGGCGCGTCGTGGCAGGCCCGCGTAGGGGTGCAGGGAGCTGCCCAGCAGTTCCTGCTGGCTGGCGCGCCCTGATGGGCAGGGGTCGATGGGCGGATGAGTGCACGGTATCGGGGAGCCTGGCAGCCAGCAAGCTGTAAAAACTGTGTGCTGGCTGGCCGGTTGCCACAACAACACGCAAGTGATTGCATACTGACAGCCCCGGGACTAGCACGCCGCGAGTTGCAATCTGGAACCCCCGGCAAGGCTGCGACAGAGTGCGCCCATGCAGCCATGCAGGCGCCGGCCGTGTCCCTACAGCTTGAAGCCGCTGTGTATCGCGCACACGCCGCCGCTGAGGTTCTCGTACCCGACGCCCGCAAAGCCCGCTGCCGCCACGCGCTCGGCAAACTCGTCCTGGCCGGGGAAGCGCCGGATGGACTCCACCAGGTACTGGTAGCTCGCCTCGTCGTTGGCGACCAGCCTGCCGGGCGCCAGGCAGGGTTTGCATGCGCCAGGCAGGTTTTGCAACCGTCAGGCAGGTTTTGCATGCGCCGCTGCATCGCGCAGCGCTGGAACAAGCTCTGTTCTGCATGCACAGGACACTAGATGCCCAGCACAGGACCTGCCACACGGCGTCGCCCTATCCAAAAGTGCATAGCCGGGGCCATGTGCGTGGCAGCGCCCGCTCTGCGCTCAGCCGCGGGCATGAGCTACGCGCCGCCGTGCCGCGCTAGGGACTGCGCGCAGGGGCGCGCCTGCCGATGCGCGGGATGACGTTGAAGGAGTATGCATCGTACAGCTCGCGCAGCCCCGGCAGCACCAGCTGCGAGAACTCCAGGCACAGGAACTGGCCGCCGGGCCGGAGCACCTGCGCGCGCCCTCGAGCGCCGTGCTCGCGCGCCGGCCAGCCCGCGCGGCCCCGCACCCAGAGCGGGGAGCAGGCGCGCGGCGCTGCGCCGGTACGCCTGCCGAGCTGTGCCAGCCGGCATTGTGCGCTCAGGTCCCCCGCCACGCGGGGCACCGCCCGTGACACAAGCGGCCCATCATGCCCCATGTAAGCACGAGTGCGCCGGGGCTCGTCACACGCGCTGCGCAGGGGCCTCCGCTCCCCGTCACATGCCTTCCGCCAGGCCGCGGGCCCATGCGCCGGGAGGTTGCCCTGTCGGCTCGGGGCGCGCGCCCGGAACGCTTCGGCGAGCGCGGCGTCGATGCGGGTGACGTTGCGAATGCCAAACGCGATGGTGTAGCCGTCCGCGCTGTGCGCCGCCAGCGGCAGCCGCTCCGCGTCGCCCACCACAAAGCGCAGGCGCGCCGCTGCGCGCGCGCGCGCTCGCAGCCGAGCTCAGCCACGGTATGTACAAGCGGCGCCATGTGGGCGGGCTGCTCGGGCGGCCCAGGCGGCGCGCGGGGTCGTGACCGCGCTGCATGCGCGGCCTCAGCGCCTGAGCATTCAATTGCAGCGCATGGCCTGAACCGGCGCGGGCAGCGATGCAGGCACAGCGCCAAGGGCCCAGGGCAGGCGCGAGCTTACGAGCGAGCAGTGTGAGCAACTCCGCCAGGCCTGTGCTGCTGTCGGGCGGCCCACCCCGTGCCCCCGCACAACCACACACCTGCACCTGTGCGTTCACCACAGTGGCCCCGCCTCAGACCAGGGCCTCGGTGCCGCGGGCGGCACCGGCGCCACAGCCAGGCTGCTCTTGGCCTGCTGCGCACCGTGCTGCTCAGCGGCGGCGCGGCGGCGGCCCTCTTCGAGCATGGCCGGGTTGATGTCGCAGACGGTGACGCCGCCCGGCGCGCCCTCCTGCGCGGGGTGCGCGCCGGCGGCGCCCGGCGCGCCGGCCGCGGCGGCGTCGTCGGCCATGCCGCGCAGCACGCGCAAGGCCACGTCGCCGGTGCCGCCCGCGACGTCCAGGTGCTGCATGCCCGCGAACGGCCGCAGCTTGGCCACCAGCCTGGCGCGCGCGACCGGGGCGTCGGCAGGGGCGCCTCAGGGGCGGGGCGGGCGTGGCGCAGAGCGCGGCGTCGGGGCTGTGCGGCGCCGGGGGCACCTGTCCTTCCACAGGCGGTGCAGGCCGGCGCTCATGAGGTCGTTCATCAGGTCGTAGGAGGGCGCGACGCTGCTGAACACGTCGCCGACCAGCCGCGCCTTGTCCGCCTCGCCCACCTCGCGGTAGCCTGCCGCTCGGGTGACACCTCAGCGCGGCGCGCACAGCATGCAGCGCCTGTCGCAGGCTGCAGCAGACGGGGGGGCACCGAAGCTCGCGGTCCGCGCGTCTGCCGCAAAGCGCCTGGCCTGCAGCTGCTGCAGGCCCCGCAGCAGCGCGCGGTCTGCCCGCATCGCGCCCCGCCTGCCGAAGGGCTCGCACGCGGTGCACCAGGCGCTTTGCAGTGTCTACGCCAGAGAACAGTTTGTCGCACGCATATGTCACGACGGCTCCTACTGACCTGTGGTGGAAGCGTCAGAGCTGTGCAGACCAAGCGTCCAGGCCACGGTGCTTGAAGTTACAAACAGTGAGGACAACAACGATGTTTACCAGCTGCAGCGCCACAGGCTCGCAGCGAGTGAGTAACGACTGCGTTTGCTCTGCTGGCACCAGTGGCTCTGCGACTGCCACTCACTACACATCCCACACTGGCCAAGAGCAGCCACCCACGGCCTTCCCAACAACCTCACAGGCCTGCCAGGTCTTCAGCGTCGACTCGAACGATGTTCGAGGCCTGCTGCTCGTCGCAGCGTGCGTATGAACACCTGGATACGCGATTGCCTCTCTTGAGAAGCCATCGGACCTCCTGCTGTGCGGGTCTTGCCGGTCACTGTCAGGAGCACGCTGGTCCGCGCGCTTGACAGCGCAGCGCAGCCGCTCCCACACGCCTCTGGCCGCGCTTGAGCCCGCAGGCGCGCTGGAGCCCGGCTGCGTGCTGGCCTGGTGCTCCGGGAAGCGCGTGGCAGGCAGCGCGCCGGAGCTCGCAGGCAGAGCCATGAAGAAGGCTCGCACTGCGAGGACGGCGACCGCAAAGGCATGCGCCCCCGCGCCAGCGCCGCGTGTGGCCGGCTGCCAGCGCCGCGCTGCGGCGCAGCATCGTGCGCTATTGTCTCGGCGCGCCAAAGCGCGCGCTGTGCGCGCAGCTCGCCGCAAAGGAGGCCGAGAAGGTGAGCGCTTTCTTCAATGCCTACAAAGACCCGGACGAAGACCACATCGGGCCGGACGGTGCGCGCGCCCTGGCGCCGTGCGCCACGGCCGGTCTCGGCCCTGCGGCGCGGCGCCGCGCGCTCACCCCCGGCCGTCCGCAGGCGTCGAGAGGCTATGCAGCGACCTAGGGCTCGACCCCGCCGACCGCAGGGTGCGCCCCGCTCGACCGCCGCGCGCTGCCGGCAGGGCGGGCGCGCGGCTGCAGGCCGCTCCGCTGCCTGTAGCGGAGCTACAGGGGGCAGCGCGCCGCGGCGCGCGCAGGTGCTGCTGCTGGCGTGGAAGATGGGGGCGCAGCGCATGGGCTACTTCGCGCGCGGCGAGTTCGAGTGCGGCGCGCGCCTGCTGCGCGCGGCGGACGCCAAGGCGCTGCGCCGCGCGGCGCTCGCGCTGGAGGACGAGGTCGCCGCGCCGGCCGCGCTGCTCGCCTTTGCCACCTTCGCGTTCCGGTACTGCCTCACGGTGCGCGCGCATCGCCGCCGCGGCCTCCCGCCCCGCGCGGCGCCGCCGCAGGGCGCGTGGTGCAGGCTCCACGCCTGCCGTGCCGGCTCTGCCGGAGCGCGGCGAGGCGGCGAGCTCGGGGCCGGGCGGCGCGCCGCCCTGCGCTGACGCGCCCGGCCCGCGCGCCGGCAGGAGCCGCGGCAGAAGGTGGTGGACCGCGAGACGGCCGCGCAGATGCTGCGCATCGCCCTGCCGCGCACCGAGCCGCACCTGGGCGCGCGCCCGCGCTCCCGGCCGGCCTGCAGGGTCGAAGGAGCCCCTTCGCATGCTTTCGCATGCTCTGACGCTCGATCGCGCGTGCTTAGAGCGCGGCCTTGGCGACGATGAGCCTGCTGTGAGCGCCCGAGCAGCCCCGGCGTCGGGTGGCAGGCGTGCGCCGCCGCAAGCGCGTGTACGCGGCGAGCGGCGCCGCCCGCGCGCCCTGGGCGCCCCAGCTGAGCGGGCGCCGTGCGCGCGCAGAGCCCTTCACGCGCTTCCTGCTGGAGCAGAATGAGTACAAGGTGCTTAGCCAGGACCAGTGGTGTGGCTTCCTACGCTTCACCCAGGAGGCGCGCTAACCCTGCCCTAGCGCCTCGAGCAGCGGGGCGATGCTCAAACAGTGGCTGGGGCGCGCCTGCTGCCCTCGACAGCGCCCACATGCGCCCACCCGCATAGGCCGCATGCCTGGCGCAGGCGCCGGCCTCGCGGCGCGGCGCGATCAGGCCCCGCCCCGCGCAATCGCGCAAGGCGCTCATTGCGCTCCCTGCCGGTGGCGGGGCTGCGAGCGGTGCGCGGGCGGGCGCGCAGGTGTCCGCGGACTGCGGCAACTACGACGAGGCGGCCGCCTGGCCGCTGCTGCTGGACAACTATGTGGAGTGGCGTCGCCGCGAGCGCGGCGGCAGCGGCGGCGCAGCCATGGACGAGTGCTGACCGCGTGCGCGCCGGGCGCGCTGCGCAGCGCTCGCGCGCGCGGCCGGGCGCGCGGCGCGGCACCTGGCCCCATGGGCAGCGCGGCGGGGCAGTGTCCAGGCTCGCGCCGGCGCGGAGGGGCACAGGGCGGCACCGCGCGGGCGCCGAGCCGGCCTGCGGCGGCGCCGCGCAGCCGGCATGCCGGCATGCGCTGGATTACAGGCCTATGTCGGCGGCTGGAGGCTGCGCTGGCCTGCGCTGCGGCGCCGGCACTACGCAGCCCCGCGCGGAGCGCGCGCGGCCGATGCGCCCAATCGCTCGGCGCCCGCGCTGGGCGCCACGGCGGGGTTGGGCGGCTGAGCCTGCAGGCATGTGAGGTGCATGCTCGCCTGGTGACATGCGCACGCGCATGGGAGCAGGCGCCTCCCAGCGACAAAGTGGGCCTGGGGGGAATACTTTGTTTGACTGCCGCCATGCGCAGCGGCGGCCTTGCATGCGCTTTCCATTGTCACAGCGTCGGGCATGCCATGCACACCCCTGGCTAGCACAGGGGTCATGAGCGCAATGCGTTTGCAACGTGCGCCTGGGGCATGCAGCATGCACCACGCATACAGTCTCCTACACCCGACCACAGTGGAATCATGAAGCAGCTTCTGCAGAGTATGTGCATGCAGACTCAGCCAGTCAGGCAGGGCAATGCGATAGGCTATGGTCAGCTAGGTCTACCCTCCACCATACAAAGCCATGTTCATGCAGTGAGCGAGCAACCATCCCCCGCCACCCGCCTCATGGCGGCATGGGGCTGCATTACAAGTTCATGGGTTCCAACACACAAAAGCGGGTGAAGCGCCATGTCATGCCCAAGGCAGTCAAGCAGTTGTTTCATTCGTCGTGGCACATTCGTGTGAGCCTGCACAGCACGCCCATGCCTGGCTGCACGCGCGAGCAGTGCCGTGCGCGCTGCCAGGTGACATGTGGCCCAGGACCGGATGCGCAGACAGGCAATGCCGTGCGCGCTGCCAGGTGCCTGTGGCCAGGTCTGCGCTGAATAGGCTCTGACCCTTGCAAGCATGTAAACACAAACCGACCCAATCAAAGATCTGGAGAACAAAAAGTGGCGCACCATGCAAGCAAGCGAGGCCAGGCAACAGAATAGAAAAACCCCAGCACTCATGCCTTCGAGTCTCTCCGACCACTGCAATATTCTCACATCACAATCATGCAGCTATGGTTGAGGCGATGATGTGTGCGGCGACTTGAAGGAAAAGAGCGCAGGACTTTGGGTCTGCTGAAGCGCCAAACACCGCACAGCATCCTGTGACGGGTCTGTGCTGGACTCCATGCAGCCGGCAGTGTGAGTGCGCTGCGCCCGGTCACAGGCCGGCGGGCGGTCGGGGCCCCTTTAACCACCGCATGAACGGAGCTTGAAGCCCCAGCGCGCCGTTGACCTTGCGACCCCAGGCGCGCCCGCCGCCGCGCTAGCCGCCTGCGTCGCCCTTACTCAGGAGCGCGCGTGCGCCCGGAGCGCTGCCCAGCAACGGCGGGACTGCGCGGGCGGCCGTCAAGCCCGTGCAGTCCCGCCCAGCGCCCTGCCCTCGCCGCCCCCGCAGGCCTCGCGATCGGCAGCGCAGGCCGCCGCGCTGCAGCCGCCGGCCGCGCAGCGCGCTGGTGCTTGCGGGCCGCAACCGCCGTCCGAGCCGCTTGTTGGCGCGCGCGGCGGGCAGCATGCGGGCGGCGTGCGCGGCGGGCAGCACGCGGGCAGCGCGCGCGGCGTGCAGCATGCGGACGGCGCACGCAGGGCGCAGGGTTTGGCGCAGCACCCGCCGCTCGCGGCGGCCGCCGTGCGCGCGGCCGCAGGCGCCGCCGTGCCGTCAGGCGCGCAGGGCTTGGCGCAGCACCGGCCGCTCGCGGCGGTCGCCGTGCGCGCGGCCGCAGGCGCCGCCGCGTTGTCAGGCACGCAGGGTTTGACGCAGCACCCGCCGCTCGCAGCGGTCGCCGTTTGCGCGGCCGCAGGCGCCGCCGCGCCGGCAGGCGCGCAGGGTTTGGCGCAGCACCCGCCGCTCGCGGCGGCCGCCGTGCGCGCGGCCGCAGGCGCCGCCGTCCTGGCAGGCCCACACCTCGCGCCAGAGCCTGGACAGCACGGGGGCGGTGCCGCTGCCGCCGCCGCTCTGCCGCGACCAGGCCCGGGCGGGGCGGCGAGCGGCGCCGGCGCTACTTGGCCCGGCGCGCCCGCGCCGCACGCGGGCGGGCAGCCAGTCGCCGCGCCCGCCGGCGACGGGGGCCGCGCCGGGCGCGGGAAGACCGCCCAGCGCGTTTTCCCCGCGCGCGGGCTGTCGCAGCTGCCGCCAGCCGCGCCCACCGCGTCGCTCGTGGGCGGCCGCGGCAGCCGCGGCGCATGCCCGTCGAGGGACGCGCAGTTTCGCCGCGGCTCTGCTGGTGGCCTGTTCTCTGCTGGCGGCCGCGCCATGCCTGCGGCCGGTCCGGCAAAGGCGCTGTGCACCGGCGAGCATGCGCGCGCGCAGTCGGCGCTGCGCTGGCCCGGTGACGGCGGCGGCGGCGGCCCACTCTCGGGCGCGGGCGTCGCGCCCGGCTGCTGCGGTGCGCGGGTGGCGACGGCGCGCGGGGCGGCCGGCGCCTCCGTCAGCGTTAGGAGGCGCTGCAGCGACATGCGCTCGCCGACGTCTGGCTCGGGACTCGCTGAGCGGTGGGTGCGCAGCGTGCGCGCGCCGCGCTCGTCGGCATACGGGATGCCCAAGTCGCAGAAGGCCGTGTCCAAGCTGCACTTGCGCTCGGTTGCGAACTCGAGCATGACCTGCGCGCGCGCGCCGCCTGGTGCTGAACATGAGGTCTGGCGAGGCAAGGGCATGAAGTAGGCTGGGAAGGAGTAAGGCGCTCGGTCATGAATGCAAGCATTACCTGCGCGCCGTTCGACCGCGGCGCTCAACATGGGCTTTCACGGGGGGTTGCAGGCGCACACGGCAGAGCGCCATGCATCCGCCTCGAGCGCGAACAGCCTGACGGCGTGCGACGTGGGGAGGCGGGCCCGAGCAGGGCTGCGGCGTCCGCGCTGCATGCAGTGTGCAGCCTGACCAAGCGGCCGCGGCCGCGGCAGCGCAACACACAGCCGCGCACCCGCAGACGCGCCAGGATGCTGTCGAAGCTGGGCCGGCGCTCCGGGTCGGCGAGCCAGCACTCCTCCATGAGCGTGCGCAGGCCCACATGCATGTCCGGCGGCACGACCGGCCGGAAGCCCATGAGCGCCTTGAAGTAGATCTGCGCGCCCGCGCCCCCCTCAGCACGCGCGGCGGCCCATGCGCCGGCGCACCCCGGGCCCCCTAACCCTGCCATGTAGGCGGACACCCCGGCCGGGCGACGCGCTCGCAGCCCGGCGGCCGCCGCGCGGGCGGGGCCTGGCAAGCACGTGCATAAGCGCTTCCCGGCGCTCCCCGCGCGGGGCACGCCGGGAGGTGTGACAGGAGGCGGCAGGCGGACCCGCGCGCGGCAGCCCCGCGCGGGCGCCGGGCCGGCGCCGGGCCCGGCCGAGCGGGGGCCGGCCGCGCCTGGCTGGCCGGGGTGCCGTCGTAGAGGCGCCGGCCGGTGTACAGCTCCCAGACCAGCATCGCGAAGCTGTACACGTCCACCGCCTTGGACAGCTTGCCGTCGCGCAGCAGCTCGACCGGCTGGAAGGCGACCGTGCCGTACGTGTTGGTCTGGATGTGCGTGGCGTTGGTGAGCAGGTGGCTCAGGCCCAGGTCGCACAGCTGCGCGCGGCGCGGCGGCGCGCGTCACGCCGCCGCAGGGCGTCGCGGGGCGCCGGTGCGACCGCGCCGCGAGCAGGCTGCCCTGGTGACGTCCTGGGGCAACGCCTTGGCATGCGCGCGCCTTGCGTCGCGCAGCGCTCACAGGCACCGCAGTCCACCACAGCGCCGCTCCTCGCGTCCAGGCCGCCGCCTTGGCGCCACGGGTAGAGTGGCAGCACAGCGCAGGCGTGCTCCGCGGGCGCTGCGTCCTAACACCGCACAGCAGGGCGCAGCACAGCACAGCAGGGCGCAGCGCACCTTGCAGACGAAGCCTGGGTAGTAGCCGGTGCTCTTGAGCAGCACGTTGGCGCCCTTGAGGTCGCCATGGATGACGCCCAGGCTGTGCAGGTACTCCATGCCCGCCGCGATGTCGATCAGGCAGCGCAGCATGAGGTCCTGCCGTGCCGCACGTCTCAGGGGCCATGCTGCGACGTCGTGCGCCAGAGGCCAATGAAATCGCAGCAGTTCCATGCGGTGCAGAGACGCCGGCTGAGAGAGCGGGAGGCCGACGCTCGCGGGGCGCTGGCAGACAGTGCCACTCTTCATCTGAGATGTGCATGTCTAAAAGAAGCTGGAGAGCGAGTGGCACTCAAGTCACAAGGTCAAGAGCTAGCTAGCTCTTGGACTCAAAGCAAGCGCACCATGTCTGGCCAGCCGTCGGGGCGCTTGAAGACGCCCGACACGGACGCGCGGTCCAGGTTGCCACGGTCGCAGTACTCCTGCCCGTGTTGGCGCGAAGTGAGTGGCTGCACGCACAGTGCAGCAACAGCACCATGGACTGCCTGCTGGGGCTTCAGGCGGCGGGATGACGGAGAGCAGAGCTGCGCTCGGCAAGTCGCACTGCGGCGTGTTTCAGACCGAGCATGCGCACGCAAGCGCGCCCCCGCGCTGCGGCGCCTGCCCCCTGCGCCGCCACCGGGAGCGCACCAGCAGCATCCATGTCTCCAGCGGGCAGTCGCTCTGGCCGTGGCAGGGGTCCGGGCTGTCTCCTGGGCAGCACCCGCCGGCTGGGCAGCACTCGCCGGCGTCGCTGGGCCAGCACGGCGCGAGCGGCTGGCCCAGCGGCTGGCCCAGCGGCGGCGCGGTGAGCGTGGCGCTCCTGCCGGTGCTCAGGCACAGCGTGCGGACGGTGTAGGTGGACACGACGTTAGGGTGCACGATGCCGCGGCACATTGCGCCCTCGCGCAGCTCGTCCGTGCCCCCCTGCATCACCGCATGCTCGACCACCTTGACCGCCACGGTCACGCCGTTCCACTTGCCTGCCGCGCGCGCGCGCTGACATGTTAGGGTAGGGTACGTCATGAGCGCCTGAGCGCCGGCCGCGCTCGCGCCCACCAGGACGCCGCCGGGAAGAAGCCGAGAGCGCCCCTGCCGCAGCCTGTGCGCCCAGCGCCACAGGCGGCCCGGGAGCGCTGCGCGCGCCGGGGGCGGGCGCCCCTTGCCGGGCGTCCGCGAGGCAGGCGCGCCCGGCCACCCAGAAGCAGCGCGCAGCGCCAGCTCTGCCTGCTGCGAGGGCGCGGGCGCGGCAGCGGGGAGCGCGGGCGCGCGGGGGCCGGGGCGTCACCCTTGTACACCTTGCCGTAGGAGCCCTTGCCCAGGCACGCGCCCAGCACCAGGCTGCCCACCTGCGCGCGCGCCCGGCAGCCTTGTCAGGCACAGGCGCCGGCCGGTGCATGCGTGCAGGCCCGCGCGCCCAGGCCGCCGCGCGCGCCCAGGCCCGGGCGCCGGCGCGAGCGCGGGCGGCGGCGCGGCGGGCGCGCCTGCTGGGCAGAGCGCGCGCGCAGCACGTCCTGCAGGCTCATGACGGCGTGCATGCCGCGACCGCCGTCCTCGCTCGTGCGCCGGCCGCGCGCGTCGGGCCCCCGCGCGTCCCCGCCCGCGCTGTGCTCCCACGCCGGCAGCGACTTGGACCGGGACGCCCCGGCCCCGGGCCCGTCGAGGCCCTCGCCTAGGGCCATGCACGATGCTGACGCGTCCTGCGCCGCGTGCGGCCCCGCTGGCTGGCGCTCCCGCATCCACGCGCCTGGGCACTCAGCGTCGCGCGGGCACAGACAGGCGCCTCTGCACAGACAGAGCGCACAGCTGTACGCAAGGTCGTCTGCCGCGCCGGGGCGCGCCTTCGGCTTGGCGCAGCACGACTTCTTGGCGCCCTCGCCGCACGCGCCCCCCGCGCCCTCGCCGCGCGCGCTCCCGGCGTCCTTGCCGCGCGCGCTCTCGGGATCCTTGCGCCGCGCCAGAGCAGCGCGCCGCGCGCTGCGGACGACCAGCCACGCCGTGAGCGTGCCCACGATGAACAGGGCGGCGAGCGCCGAGCCCACGGCCACCGCGGCCACCTTCCGCGCTCCGTGCTGGTCGCCGGCGGGGGCGCTTGCGGCTGCATCTGGCAGCGCCGCGGCGGTCTCCTGGTGGGGCAGGCAGAGCAGGGTGGTGTTTGCCAGCGTGGACGTCGCCTCGCCCACAAACTGCCCGGTCGCCTCGTCCAGGACGGGGTCCCGCCGCGCGTCCACAGTTATGCTCAGCCCAGTCGTGTTGAGGCGTGTGACGCTGACGGCGCCGGGCCCCGTCCGGTACGTCGCGGCGCTCGTGTCCTGGAACCCGGCGCAGTCGTCCCAGCGCGGGTTGCTCGCGCGAATCACGACGACGTCGCGCATGACCAACTGCGCAGCGGCAGACGTCAGCTCCTTCCCTGTCCGGGTGTGACCACTGCGCGGCGGCCGCGCCCGTCAGCGCGCCGGCGGCCGCCTGCAGGGCGGGCCGCGCACCCGCGCGTCGGGCATCACGACGATGCTGGGCCAGAGGATGCAGGGCCGCAGGTGGATGCGCGCGCGCGTCTGCAGCCGCGCCTCCCGCGGCGCCAGCCCGCGCACCAGGACGTTCTGCAGCATGAGCTGCCCCTGCACGGCAAGGGCATCATACACCGTGCCGAAGTCCAGCGTGGCCATGTCCGCGCCCACTGCGCGCCCGCCGCGCGCTCGTCAGCAGCGCCGGCGCACGCGCCGGCGGCGCGGCTGCGCAGGCGCTCCGGCGAGCGTTCGTGCCACGGCACAGGAGGTGCGGCGCGGCGCAGGGCGGGCTGCAGGCTGGGCGCGGCCGGGCCGGGCGGGGGCGCGCTTGACGTGACCAGCAGGCTGCGGTTGTGTCCGACGGCGACCTCGCTCGACTGCCACGCCGGCCCTCCCAGCGCGATGGTGCCTGCCGCGCCAGGTGCCCTCAGTGCGCGCCCGCTGAGCGCGGCGCGGCGCCAGCCCGCGCGCACACTGTGCACGGCCGGCAGGCCGTCTCCTGCGCACTAGCGGTGGCACACGTGCGCCGCGGCAGGAGCGGGCCAGGGCACCGCCCAGCACTGCGACAGAATATGGGAGACAGTGCCCTAGAGGCGCCGCGCAGCCTCTCTGCACCCGCACTGGCGCACCGTTGAGCCTGATGACCGTCACGGTGGCGCTCTGGATGGCCGCAGCGAGCTCGGCTGCATTGTTCACGACCACGCTCGGGTTGGCACCCGCGCCGCGCCCGGTGGCGGGCCCGGCGGGCGGCAGCGGCGTGAAGATCTGGGGCGCGCAGCACGCGGCCAGGGCCAGCAGGACGCCGGCCCTCAGCGCCAGCGCCATGCTGGGCTGGCGCCTGAATACCTCAGCAGCGAGGGAAGTGCTGGGTTACGCCTTGCCAGCTACGGACCCGCCTGCTTCCCGCCCTCCCCTCGCCCTCATAGCCGTTGCCAGGCCGGCGACCTTTGCCCACATCGGCTGCCAGTGCAGCAGCGCCACGCAGCACCTGCCCGACACCAGGCTCAACGTTGGTAGGATGCGCGACAGCCCAGCGTGCAAGCGGCGCTGCGCCTCGACTGCCGCTGTGCTGGCGGAGGCGCACAGGCCCGTATCCGCGCCACAGGCAGAGGTGGCCGTGGCTCTGCTCCTACGTGCACGGCAGGCCAGCACGGCTTCCGCGTGCCATCAACGAGCATGCGTCATCCCGGGAAATTGAGTTCATACAAGCTAGGGTTGGTTCCATCGCGGAAGGCGATGGAAAAAAAGTCGAGGGACATGAAAACATGACGACGGAGGGACCGCCAAGCGCCTGATAGCCGGCAGCGTGAGGCGCACGAGCCTGGAGCAGTGTGCACTGCCAGCGAGTGTCCTGTGGGAATTGTTCAGCAGGCGCATTCTCTGGTCGAGCGCGGCGTGGCATGGCGGGCGGTCGCCGGCCGTAGGCCGCGAGCGTGTGCGCCAATGACGGGCCTATGGAGCAGCTTGCTGCTCCTGGCGGGTCTTGCGCTAGCGGCGCGGACAGCCGCACAATCATCCGCGGGTACGCCGCGCGCGCCGCCGCGGGCGCCTGCCTGCCCTGTGTCGGCGCGGCACTGCCCGCCTGCGTCTGGCAAAGGATGGGCTTGCCGCACGTCACTGCAACCCAACGCAGCCCGCCCGCGAACCGCGCCCGGGTACCGCGCGCCGGTACAGTCCGACCCGGCCGCACCCGCGCAGGCGCCGCCGGCCCCGCCTCGGCCCTGGACCTGTCCACGCCAATCGTGAAGGGCAGCGGCTCCACCGCGGCGTCCGAGCTGACGCGCGCGGCGCTCACCAACGCGTCCGCGACCGGCAATGCGCAGATGTCGCTGACGTATGACAGCGTCGGCAGCGGCCAAGGTGCGCGCCGCGCTCCGCCGCGCGGGTTCTGCCCCGGCGCGCCCCGCGGGCCGCGCGGGCGGGCCGCGGCGCCCGGCGCGCGGCTTTTCACGCGCGCCTGGTACCGCGCGCCGCTGACCGCGCGCGCGCGCGCCGCAGGCCAGAAGAACCTGCTGCAGAACGCGTACGACTACTGCATCAGCGACGTGCCGCTCAGCGAGGCCGTGTACAACTCCTCGTCCAAGTGCGGACTGCGCGGCGCGGGCGTGCATCTGGCGTGAATCTGTTGCTCCGCAGACTCGGCACGCATCTCTGGGCCGCGGCGCTGACCGCACCCCCGCGCGCGCAGGGACCTGTTCCAGATCCCCTTTGCTATCAGCACGGTCACCATAGTGTACAACGTCTCCAGTGCGCCCCGCTCCAGCAGCTTCCCGCCTGCGAGCCGCTCGGCCACGGCGCACCTGCGGGGCTGACCGCGCGGGCCTGTCCGCAGGCATCCCTAACGGCGCGCTGAAGCTTGACAGGCCGTGCCTTGCGGCCATCTTCTCCTGCGGCATCACGCTCTGTGCGCGCCCCCTCACGCCTGCCCGCCTATTTTCTTAAAATTTTTATTTTTATAATTTTTCTGGGCGCTGGCAGTAATTCGTACCGACAGGGAGTGTCGCGGCGCAGGGAACGACCCCGCGATCGTGGCGCTTAACCCAGGCCTGCAGTGCGCCCCGGGCGCCTGCCCACCCTGCGCTGCTGTGTGCTGGGGTCGGCCGCCCGGAGATGATCATGTGCTCTGGTCCGGCGTGCTTGCAGCCTGCCTGGGGTGCAGCAGCGAGGCGCCGGGTCACACCGGCCCCCATTGCCTGTCAGAGCTCGAGCCGCCCGCCGTGGGGCCTGAGCGCGCCGCGCCCGCGCAGGCTGCCCGCGCGGCCGATCACGGTCGTGGTGCGCACGGACGCGAGCGGGACGACGCAGCAGGTCACCGAGTACCTGGCGGCCGATCCGGCCGCGTGGCAGCTGGGCGCCGGCAAGACGGTCGGCTGGCCCAAGTGCGTCGTCACCGTGCAGGGCTCCGATGGCGTCGTCGCCTACACCGCCGCCAATGCGCTGTCGATCGGGCGCGCGGCCCGGGGCGCGCCGCCGGGGGCTGGGCTTCTAACGGGTGCCTGAAGGCTGCCTGCCCTGGCGCTCCGCCGCCGCCGCTGCTGCTGCCGCCGGTGCTGCTGATGCTGCTTGAAGCTCAGCTGGCTGTGGGTGGCCGCCTGCTGCCCTGCTGGGCATGGC
>JAABUV010005037.1_pt1 | contig 15320 bp, 13 predicted proteins | sample 5559971 | NCBI WGS metagenome assembly JAABUV01 (sample SAMN10711881, study PRJNA513362) | rock metagenome | isolation source: Antarctica rocks | place: Antarctica: Victoria Land, Knobhead nord | collected 2015-12-19
CGAGGGTTGGCCGGTGCGGGTGCGGCGGTGGGTGGCGTTTCGCAATGCCGGTGCGTTGTATCTGCTGGCGGTGATGGTCGTGGTGTTCTCGGTGTGGGTGCCGACGACGTTCCTGACGGCCGGTACGTGGCGGTCGTTGTTGTCGGATCAGGCGATCACGTGTCTGGTCGCTGTCGGCCTGGTGATACCGATCGCGGCCGGGGTGATCGATCTGGCGATCGGTACCGAGGTCGGGTTGGGTACGATTCTGGTGGCCCGGTTGTTGGTCGGTTCGCTGCCCATTCCATTGGCGATTGTTTTGTCGTTGATGTCCGGGGGGGCGGTGGGAGTGTTTTCCTGGTTGATGATCACCCGGGCGCGGATTCCGTCTTTCATTGCCACGTTGGCGGTGAGTTCGTTGTTGACGGCGGGAATCGCGTGGATTTCCTCGAGTCAGCAGATCGTCAATTTGCCGACGGGTTTCGGTGAGGTGGGTACCGGCCAGTTCTTTGGTTTGACGTGGCCGTTCTGGATCATGCTCGTTGTTGCGTTGTTGTTGTGGTGCGTCCTGGAACGCACCCCGGTGGGCCGGCGGATCTACGCCACCGGCGGCAATCCCGTCGCCGCGTCCCTGTCCGGAGTGCGGGTGTCGCGGATCATCTTGTTCGCGCTGGTGACCTCCGGAGTGGTGGCCGGGTTGGCCGGTTTGCTGCTGACGTCTCAGTTGTCGGCGGGGGACCCGACGGTGGGGCCGGGGTTCCTGCTGCCGGTGCTGGCCGCGGTGTTCCTAGGCTCCACCCAGTTCCGCGGCGGCAGGTTCAACATTTGGGGCACGGTGGTCGCCGCCTACGTCCTGGCTGTCGGGGTAAAGGGTTTACAGCTGGCCGGTCTGCCGATCTGGATCCCGGACCTGTTCAACGGCGCCGCTCTGCTGCTCGCCGTCGGGCTCGCTGCCTGGCGGCGAACTCCGACAACCGCCGGAAACAGCAGTCGCCGGTTCCTGAAGTTCGCCAGATCGACCTGACCGACCGACATTCGAATACGACCGGTGGTCCGCGCTGAGGCAGGCATGAACGAACCGACAACTCAGTTCGATTCGGCGGCAAGCCAATCCAGAATTCGGTTCCGGTCGCTGTCCAGCACCGGTGGCGCCGAGTGAGCGCGGCGCGTGGTTTCCACCTCCACCTCGCCAGAGCCGTCGAAGAACCGCAACGGCGAACCGGGCAAGGTGATGGATCCCAGGGTCTCGTGATCAACGTCGATGAGCAGATGCTGGGAAGCCACCTGATCCCATTCGTACACTTCCCGCAGGTTTCGAACGCGGCCGGCCGGAACACCTGCCGCAGCCAGTCGCGCCAGCAGAGCAGCACTGTCGCTGCCGGCGAAGGCTTTCTCCACCAACGCAATTGTCTGTGCGTGGTTGGTAATCCGCTCCGAGTTGTTTGCCAACCCAGGCGCAGTGGGGTCGAGGCCGAACTCGGCGCAGAAGGCCCGCCACAATCCCTCGTTGCCGACGGCGATCTGCACGGCGCCGTCCCGGCAGGGGAATAGCCCGTACGGCGCGATGGACGGGTGGTGATTCCCCTGTGCGTGCCCGATCTCGCCGGCCACGGTGAATTTGGTGCCTTGAAAGGCGTGCACCCCGACGACTCCGGCCAACAGCGACGTCCGTACCACTTGACCCCGGTGGGTGGCTGCTCGTTCCAGCAGAGCGGCGAGCGCGCCGATGACTCCATAGAGCCCCGACAGCAGGTCGGCGATGGGCACTCCGATCCGTTGCGGGTCGCCCTCCGCCGATCCGGTCAACGACATCAGCCCGGCTTCGCCCTGAGCGATCTGGTCGTATCCGGCGCGGCCGCCTTCCGGTCCGTCATGACCGAACCCCGAGATGGACAAGGTCACCAGCCGCGGATTGAGCTGTGCGAGCCGCTGCGAGGAGAAGCCGAGCCGGCTGAGCGCGCCGGCCCGAAAATTCTCGATCAACACGTCCGCCCGGGTCAGCAGGTCCGTCAGCACCTGGTGATCCTCGTCGGATTTCAGGTCGAGGGCGATGGATTCCTTGTTCCGGTTGCAGCTGAGGAAGTAGGTCGATTCTCGCGCGGCGGCGTCCGGCTGGACGAACGGCGGACCCCACGAACGGCTGTCGTCGCCGCGCCCGGGGGACTCGACCTTGATCACCCGGGCCCCCAGGTCGCCCAGGACCATGCTGGCATGCGGGCCGGCCAGCGCGCGGGACAGGTCGATGACCAACAACCCGCCCAACGGTCCGCGCGCAGCCGGGTCGGCTTCGTCGACGGTCATCATCAGGCCACCACGCCAGCCGCTCGATAGTCGTTACCCACCACGGTGTTGCGCAACAATCCCAGACGGTCCACCTCGACCTCCACCACGTCGCCCGGATGCAGCAGCCGCGGCGGAGTGCGGGAGTAACCGACACCCGCCGGCGTCCCGGTGGCCAGCAGGTCGCCGGGGCGCAGCGACAGGGTGTGCGAGATCAGCGACAACGTTTCGCCGACCGAATAGATCATTCGATCGGTGTTTCCGTCCTGCATGACCTCGCCGTTGACCCGGGTCTGAAGACGCAGCCCCTGCTTCAGGTCGCCGACCTCTTCAGCGGGAACCATGGGACCGACAGGACCGGAACGGTCGCTGTTCTTACCCAGAATCCATTGGGAAGTCATTCGCTGCGCCCGGCGCGCGGTCAGGTCGTTGAACGTCGAATAGCCGATCACCGCCGCCGCGGCTTCTTCGATGGATGCGTCAACCAGCGGAGCTCCGACCCAGGCGAGAACCTCGCCTTCCCAATCGAGTCCGTCCTCGCTCGCGGGTACCGGAACGTCCGCACCGTCGACGGTCAGCGACTGCGTCCACCGGGCGAAAAGGGTGGGGTACGGTGGCAGCTCCTGGTCCCGGAATACGCCTTCCGCTGCGTGATCCAGATAGTTCAGTCCAATGCAGAACACCCGCGCGTCGGGCAACACCGGCGGTACCAGTTCGACCGTGGACACGGTCAGCGTCGGACCGGTAGGCGATGCGGACAGGAACCGGGCTGGTTCGGCCCAGAATTCCGCCAGCGGTGCGAGCAGCACAACTTCGTCGTTGCGGTCGGACAAGGCCCCGACGCTCACGCCCGCACCGGCGTGCGGTGGCTTGACTCCCACGATCCTCATGAGGCGCTCCCTCCGTCGGCTTGAGCATCACAGCAAAAGAGCCGAATGGTTTGTGTCATTAAGCAGGATGGTCCGCCCGTCGGAAAAACGCAAGACGAGAAGCTCGCGGCTTGTGCCGCTCGCGGAGGATGAGGGATCCGGCCCACGGCCGGTGATGTCGGATGCTATTGCTGATTCTGAACCGGCAGCTGCAGATAGGAGGCGTACTGACCGCCAGTGTGGATGATGTGCTGTCCGCTGTTGGCGGGGGAGTACTCACGGACCCGAGGCATCATCGGGCCCAGCAGGTTCCGCGAACTGATGACGAACCGCAACTGCTCGCCCTCCGAGAACATCAGTCCGAGCGGAAGGAGATCGATCTGGATGTCGACGACCTCCCCCGGGGAAAGCTTCTCGACCCTGTCGAAGCTGTGGGCCGGAACGTCGTCGGTCGACAGCGCGTCGTCGAGGTGGCGGGCGGAGACCCGCAACCGCCCGTCGGAACCCTTGTACCGCAAGATCGTGGCCCCGCGCTCGGTGACGTCGTGTGCCATAGCAGTCTGGTTCGGCACGGTGAACGCCTGCAGGGGCGTGCCGTAGGCGTCCAGCTTCTGGATCAGGACGAACAGCTCCATGTCGTCGGCGCCGACGGCTTCCACCCACAGGTGGGCCTTCGGGTAGCCGACCAGCACCGTCTCTTGCTCGAAGCGGGTGAGGAAGGAGACCTGGTCCGGGTTCGCCCCGACCACATAGCTGACCGGCACCTCGTTGTCGGGCGACGTCGTCGCCAGGGTCCGGGAGCGGCCGCCCAGGAAGTATCTGGTGGAGGCGACGTCCGCGGGTGGGAACTGGTCGGCGGCGATGGCGACCCGGTCGCCGCCGTGCAGGTCCAGCACGGAGTACCGGACGCGTGGCGTCTGCTCCCAGTCGTTGTCAGCGCCTTTGAGGTACCGATCGAAGAACCGGCGCAGATCCTCGACGTTGGCCTGGTCGTAGTAGTCGGGCCACTCCTGGCTGTTGTGGATCCGCAGCCACTTGTCGGGTGAGGCCATTCGGCGCCAGGCGCGGAACGTGCCGGCGGTGTGCAGCGTGTTGGAGTAGCTGGCGACGACGTAGGCCGGCACGGTGATCTGGTCGAAGGCCGGGATCTTGTCCTCCCACAGGTCGTGCATGAGCGGGTGGCGCTCGACCTCGGTCATCAGGTCTTCCTTCTGGTTCTGACCCCAGAAGCTGCCGAGTTGGAGCATCCCGGCGAAGCCGTTGCTGGGCATTCCACCGCGCATCACCAGGTCGCGGTAGACGTCGCTGACGCCCTCCCACGGATTGATCGCGGCCAGGTGCGGGGGCTGCTCGGCAGCGGTGAACCACTGGGATACGGCCAGGTAGGAAGTGCCGCTCATACCGACCTTGCCGGTGCACCACTGCTGCTCGGCGAGCCACTCGACGAGATCGTGGCAGTCGCGACCCTCCTGGCGGTCCCACAGGACGCTGTCGCCCCCGGAGTTGGCCACGCCGCGAATGTCGGGGTTGCAGATCGCGTATCCCTGGGCACACCAGTACGCCGGGTCGGGGCCTTCGAATTTCTCCAGGCCCGAGACCAGCTTGTTGTCCAGCCCGACGACGGCGAAGATGCCGAGCACGCTGGCCGAGGTGCCCTGGCCCTTGCCGTAGGGGCTCCACGCCACGATGACGGGAACCTTCTCCGTCCCTGCGGGACGGAGGATGTCGACGTGGATGGTGACGCCGTCGCGCAAGGTGACCGGCGTGTCCTTCTCGAACACGATGTCGACGGGCAGGCTGCGAAATGGCGGGGCGATCTGGGTGCCCGCGGGAAACGTGCGGGTGCCCGGTTCAAAATTGCTGAAGATCCCGTACCGGTCGCCCGGCTCCAGCGGACTGGAGGGCACGTACACCTTGTGGTCGTCGCTCATCAAACATTCCTCTTCTTCTTCGGTGGCGGGCGCCGACGCTCGGTGCCCGCGCAGGCGAGCCGCCAGTGCTGACCGCTCCACAGCAGTCCACAGGTTGGTGGAACTGTCGGATCAACCGGCCTTCTTCACCGGGCTGGGGGCGAACCGGTCGAGAGTGGTGATGCCGGCGAAGTTGTGTGGCTGCATGCCGGCCATCAGCCGCCCGTAGTTCTCCGACAGGGCCTCGAGGTTGAGCGCGCCGTGCAGGGTGATGACGCGGGCGTCGCGCCACGCTCGCTGGATGGGCTCGAAGTCCATGATCGCAGTGGAGCCGGAGTTCCGTTGAAGCAGCTCGATCGCCTCGGCGCACCACTTTGCGGCGTAGGCGGTTTCGGCCAGGACGCGCGCGCTGAACGTCTGCATGTACTCGGGGCTTTCCGGTGTGCCAGCAGCGGCCAGCGCGCCGAGCCGATCGGTTTCCTTGGCGTTGGCGCGTGCCATCAGTGTTGCCGATTGGAGCTTGCTGTGCACCTCGGTCAGCATCAGGTGCGTCAGCGGCGCTTCCAGCTGGTTCTTGTAGGTGGTGCCGCGGATGGGGCGGCCGGCCGACCGCTCGAGGAACCGGTCCAGCGCGCCCTGGGCGATGCCGATCGACATTCCGGCCATCAGGCTGAAGGCCCAACCCAGCGAGGGCACCTTCCACAGGGATCCGGCCAGCCCGTTGTCCAGCGTTCCAGCGACGACGTCGCGGAAGTCGACCACGCGGTAGTCGGGAACGAAGTGCTCGTCGGCGGGGAGGGTGATGGAGACGCTGCCGGTGGCGCGCATGCCGGCGACCTGCCAGTCATCGAGGAACCGCAGGTCCTCGAGTGGCACCTGGACACCGACCAGGTACTTGCCGTCGCCCTCATCGGCGATGCAGCCGAGGTTCGTGTAGGGCGCCCACAACGCATCGCTGCCGAACGTCCAGGGACCGCCGGAGATCAGCCAGCCGTCCTCGACCCGCTTGGCCCGTCCGCGGGATGCGGGGAAGTGGCTGGAGCCGGCCACCCGGGGGCCGACCCACTCGGGGCCGTAGACCTCCTCGACCACCCGGGCGCCGCAGCCGGCGGGAAGCCAATTGGTCGACGCCGCGACCCAAACGCTCCAGCCGCACGAGCCGTCCCACGAGGCGACCTCGCTGACGACGTCCAACTGCTGGCGGACGGACAGCTCGGCGCCGCCGAACTCGGCCGGGCTGGCGATGTCGAACACGCCGGCGGCGTCAAGCGCGGCGATGGTCGCGTTCGAGTGCCGGCCCGCTCGTTCGGCTTCCAGCGCATTCGCCCGCAGGGTCGGGCCCTGCTCGCGCACCTTCTCCAGCACCGTCGCGAGCGTGCTGGATTTGTCGTCGGCGGCGAGCTTCATTGTCTGTGGCGTCATGGCCTGGATCTCCGGATCGGGTCAGTGGGGGAGCGGCGGGAGTCGGCAGCCGCCGGGTGTTGCCTCATCGCGCGGGGACGATCGGCAGTTGGACGTAGCTGGGGTGGTCAGGTCCGGTGTAGATCGTGTTGACCGCTCCGGCGTGGTAGCTCTCGTCATAGGACCGGACCGGGATGCCCGCCGGCGTGAAGGGCTGGATGTCGATGCGGAGCCGGGAGCCCACCCGGACCATTGCGGTGCTCGGGTACAGCCCCACCTCGATGGGAACGACCTCTCCCGGCCGCAGCGGCCGGTGGTCGGCCTCGGTGTGGGTGTGCACCGGCCAGTAGTCCGTCGTCCGGGCCTCGTCGAGTGCCCGGTGGGAGACCTTGAGCAGGCCGTGCCCGACGGGATGGATGTGCGCAGGGTCGATGGGCATCACCACGGACTCGTAGCGGACCTCGCGGTCGCGCTGGTCGATCACGCGCAAGGAGACGAACACATCCATGTCGATACTGGTCGAGGACACCCACAGGCCGGCCTTCAGGTAGCCGGCCAGGATCAGGTCCTCGGTCAGTGGATCGCTGATGAAGGAGATCCCGGTCTGCCACCGAGGCGTCCCACCCACGTACCCAATCGGCGCGAGGATGGGTCGGCCGAGGTCCAGGTGGGCGTCGTACTCGGCCTGCCGCTCGGTATCCGGCGCGGCGTCGACGATGCGGTACAGGTCGTCCCGCCGCTCGTCGCCAGTCCAATCCGTCGGCGTGGCATCGAGATACCAGCGGCGGTAGCTGGTGCGCGCGATCGGCCACTCCTGCCCGTGCAGCACCTGGTGTGCGCCGTTGCCGGTCCTGACCTGAATCCGGACAGGTGGGCTGTCCATGACGCCGTTGTCCCGCCCTTTGAGCCAATGGTCGAAGAATTGCAGGTGCTCGTCGATCGTCGACTGCTGGTAGCTGTGCGGGAACCAGGCGTCGACGAAGTCGAACTTCTTGGCCGACGCGCCGGTCGAGTGGATGAACGTCTCGCTGCTGCCGAGCTGATGGATGGTGACGCCGGTCTGCGGACCGACGATCCACACGGGGGCGGTGGCCTTCTCCAGGGCCGGGCGCATGAAAATGGACCCTTTCGTACCGTAGGCAGCCGGGTCGTTGAAGGGCGTGGCGCGGAGCCGGGCCATCCAGTCCGTTTCGCGGCGCTCACCGCAGAAGTTGCTGCCCGACATGGCTTTCCACCACCACATCCAGAAGCCTTCGCCGAACAGTCCGCCGCCGTAGGTTGCCTCGTTGTAGAGGTCGGCGTCGGTGGCCAGCGCGATCATCGCCTTGAGGTGGGGCGGTTGCAGGCTGGCGACCATGTGCTGGGTCATGGCGAGGTAGGACATGCCCCACAGACCGACGTTGCCGTTGGACCAGGGCTGGGTACCGGCCCACTCGATCGCGTCGTAGTAGTCCTCCGACTGCTGCACGCCGAACGGTGCCTGCAAACCGGGACTGCGCCCGACGCCCCGGCTGTCCACCCGGATGCAGACGTAGCCCTGCGGGACCCAGACCGAAGAGTCGACGCTCTCGTGGTTCTCGTACTGCAGACCGTCGGGATTGCCGGAGAAGAAGCGGTCCTCCAGGACCTCTTTGGCTTCGGCATCCTCGTCGTCGCAGATGCAGTCATGGTTGAAAGCCTTGCCGTAGAAGCCCTTGTTCAGCACGACCGGGTAGTCGCCGTCCGCGGCCGGGCGAAAAACGTCACCGTAGACGAAAGACCCGTCCCGCAACGGGATCTCGACGTCTGTCGACTTGATGATTCCGCGAATGTTGCGGCGGAGCTCGTTACGGGCGGCCGCCGCCGTCTGCAGCGCTCGAGGCGTCCGCGCCGTGAAGACGCCGGGTGAATCATTGAGCCGCTGCAGCAGGGCAGTGATCTGCGGGTCGGCGGCGAAGCTCGCCTCGGGCTGCTCGAAGTTGATGCCCTGCAACGGAAAGAGGTCGTGCACGACCGGCGAAATCGTCACCCCGGCTTCGACGGTGCCGTCCTGGTCCAGTGACTGGATCAGGCGCGCGAGGTTGGTCACAGCGGGGTCGAGCAGTTTGTCGATCCGCCCGTCGACCCGGTGGACGAGCTGGGCCAGGTTGACCACGGGTGCTCCCAGCGCCGATCCCAGCACCAGTCCACCGATGAGGAAGGAGACCATTTCCCCGTCGCCGTAACGGAACTCGCCTCGCTGGCCGGTGCCCCCACTGCAGGTCGGCGTCTGATAGCGCAGGCCCGCCGTCGGTCCCGCGAAGACACCGGTCAGGGCGGCTCCGGCCCGATCGTCGCCGGCCATGACTACTTCGCTCGGAGGGCGTTGAGGAAGGTGACCTTCCCGGCCTCGGCGTGCTCTCGCAACACGTTGAGCTTCATGTCGGGACGGTGCTCGGCGTTCGGTTCGGGCACAAGCGGGTTGCCGCTCCAGGACATCAGCCGGCACACCCGCCGCTGGATGCGCCATCCCGCGTCGGTGCGGATCAGCTCGTCGTCGTACCAGCCGGTGCCCGTCCACGTGGGGCCGCCCGCGGCAGACTCTCGGATGAGCAGCCAGTTCCCGTAGCTGAAGGCGTACGCCTTGTCGCCGTCGAGGTGGACCAGCTGCCCCATCATGGTGTGCTGGTGGCTGTCCAGGGTCGCGTGGAACTCGGCGAAGGACCGCTTGAAGTTCTCCAGGCCGACCCAGGCGTTCCCTGCCGGCCCGAACTCCGCTACTACATCCTCGGCGAAGACCAGGTCGAACAGGTCCCAGGCATGCGCATCCAGAGCCAACCCATAGAGGTTGAGAAGCTCGATCACCGCTGTCTTGTCGTCGTTGTCAGCCACGTTGCTGCTTTCCATTCGTCGGGACCGGAGAATCCGGCATATCGGGAAGCCGGCTGCTGAAGGCGGCGGCAGAAAGGAGATCGAACCCTGTCTTGGAACATGTTGGTGTTCTACTAGTAACATGTTACTGCGTCGAGTGCATGGCATGTCAAGACCAAGGGGAGTTCTCGGGTGCGGCGTTCTGAGCCGAGCGCAGCGGGCCGCTGGACGTGGGCCTTACGGTTCGTCCCGGTTACCCTGACGTGGCGCGTCTTCTTATCGGAAGCAGGAGAACGAGGTGTGTGGCCCAGTGACCGACGCGGACCAGCCGCGAGTCTCGCTCAATGAGGCCGCCTACCGCCGCCTGCGGGAAGACATCCTCGCGTGCCGGCTGGCGCCGGGGGAGCGGTTCACCGAGAAGCGGCTGGCAGCCGATCTGGGGTTCAGCACCGCGCCGGTGCGCGACGCCCTCGTGCGGCTGGACCACGAAGGACTGATCCGCACCTTGCCGCACAAGGGGTACGAGGTCGCACCTCTGACCTTGAAGTCGATCGACGACCTGTTCATCGTGTGGCGGGTGGTGGCGCCAGAGCTGATCCGAATCGGGATTCGCCAGGCCAGCGATGAGCAACTCAGCGCGGCCCGAGCTGCGTTCGCCGAACTGGACGCGTCGGCGGAGCAGGACGGTCCCATGCAGTCGGCGGTCCGGGACATCGAGGTGGTGAACGGGACCTTCGGGGTCCTCGCCGAGGCGACGGCGAACAGCTACCTGATCACCATCCACCAGCGGTTGATGGGGGACATGAGTCGCATCCGGGCGTTGTTGCTCACCTCAGGCCCCGGAGCCAGCACCTCGGATACCACCGAGCACTGGGTGCGCTCCATCCTCGCCGAGCCCGACCCGGACGTCGCTGCCGAGCACGCCAGGCGTTACATCGACGACGTCCACCAGCGGGTGCTCAAAGCGGTGGTGCGCTGGCCGTCGGTCATGACCAGCGAAGTCAGTGTTCGCACCTTTCCGTAGCCTCCAGAGCCGGAAGGGTGCCCGCCAGAAAATGCGCTCTTACTGGCACCCCTACGCCGGGTTCCGGAATCTCCGACCCGGCACGCAACCGCGGACACCGCGACCAACGTCTCGGACGCAGGTGCACCCCTGCGATAAGGAGCCCACGATGGACTGTCGGCTACTCGGCGCGGTAGTACTGACGGGTTCGCTGTTGCTTGCAGGTTGCGAATCTTTCGTCGAGACACCCGCAAATTCCTCGTGGATCAGCAGCGCTGAGACCCTCCGCCCGAGAACCGCGGCGCCCACCGCAAATGCGTCCACGCCGTTCATCTCGCCGACCGACCGCCCTGCAACGAGCGTGCCACTCCTCGTGCCAGGAGCGGAGACTGTGCCGGTGTGCGGTTCCGATGTACCCCCACTACCCAAGAGTTCCGCCACCTCGACACCCGCACCCGACACGTGCACCTTTCCGACGGGCGGAAGCGCCAGTCCCGCTTGCCCATCGGAGCCGACCATTGTGGTCACCGCAGACGAAACTCGGGCCCCTCTCAGCGCTGACCGGCTCAGTGGATCACCCATTGCGGGGTTCGGCCGTTTCGGCGGTCGAGAGGGCGGCTCGATGTGCTTCTCGGAATACCCTGCAGGCGTCGTGTTGCTGACCAACGAGGTCCAAGCCGTCCTCCTGGTGCCGTCTGACGTTCCGCTCCGGCTGGCGGGGCGTACTCAGTTGGCCCGAAGCGAGGCGCTCTGGGGCGCCGTTGACACCACCGTCGACCACGTCGAATTGCAGGACTCCGCACGGTTAAACGGTGTTCCGGTCAAGCTGATCCAAGTGGGCCTGCTAGCGCGAGTGTTCGTCGCTCCGGTGGCGGTTGGATCGGCCACGATCACTGCATTCGGTTCGGATGACAAGGTCCAGGTCGTCAGGCAAGGGTGACGACACAGCGAAGGCCGGCCGCCTGCCCAAGACGGAGGAGACCTCGGACCGCGGGGGAGCGTTTCCAGCTGAAGATGCTTTCCGGCCGGGCGTTCCCACTCCCCGGCAAGCGCAAGCGGCTGGAGACTTCGGCGACGCTGACGGTCATGTCAGCCTGGGGTTTCAGGGCTGTGCGTGCCCGGAGGCCCAGGCCCACGCCGCGACGGCCACCCGGTTGGACACGCCGAGCTTGCGTTGAATGTTGGCCAGGTGGTTTTTCACGGTGCCCCCCGAGATGAACAGGTCCTGCGCGATGTCGGCGTTGGTGGCTCCGCGCGCAACCCCGCGGACGACTTCCAGCTCGCGCTCGCTCAGCGCGACGTCGTCGGCCTGCCCGTGATGGCCCAGGACTCGGGAGTACCCCACCAGGGGCCGTGTAGCTCTAGGTGATCAGTGACTACGTTGGGTTGATGTGGCGGTAGATGCTGGCGCGTGAGACGCCGAGGGCTTTGGCGATTTCGGTTGGTGTTTGTCCGCTGGCTCGGCGGACTCGTGCGGCGGCGAGGGTGTCCGCGGTCATGACGGTGGGGCGGCCACCGACCCGGCCTTTTTCGCGGGCCGCGGTCAGTCCGGCGAAGGTGCGTTCTTGCAGCATGTCTCGCTCGAGTTCGGCGAAGGCGGCCATCAGGGTGAAGAAGAATTTGCCTTCACCCGTCGGGGTGTAGGTGCCGGCAAGCCTCCCGGTGAGGATTCGGAGTCCGATGCCGCGGCTGTGTAGATCGTCGGCGATGGTGAGGACGTCTTTGACGGACCGGCCCAGCCGGTCCAGTTTCCACACGCACAGGGTGTCGCCGCCCCGGAGGTAGTCCAGGGCGGCGAGCAATCCGGTGCGGTCCTTGACTCGGCTGGAGGTCTTGTCCTGGAAGATGCGGTGGCAGCCGGCTTCCTCCAGTGCGTCTCGTTGTAGCTGGACGGTCTGCGGGACGGTGGAGACCCGGCAGTAGCCGATCAGCTTCGAGTCTTTCACCTTGACCATGCCGAGAGTGGTGCACAACCCGTCTCACAACACGATGGTGCAGGCACTTGTTGTGAGACGGGTTGTGGCCGTTTCGAGTTGGCGTGTCGGTGCTAACGGCTGGGTGTCTTAGAATTGTTTTCGGACATTTGATTGGATTCGATGGTCACCGGGTGGATCTAGACCGGATCTGGCGAGAACGCAGCGCCCAGTTCTTGTCCGAGGGCCACCTCACCGTGCTGGTACGGGTGAACCCTGCACGGCGGGAAGACCTATGTCCGCGCCGAGCAACCCGACACCGACGGCTGGCTACGACGAAGACCCCCAGTGAGGGTCGCCCGTGTTACGCGGTCGTCGCGGGGCCAGCTAGCCGAATCGCAGCGGCGCGTGCAACACGCCGAGAGGTTGCGACACGGTGCCTCAAGGACGCTCATCGTGAGCCCTCGCCGTGAGCGCCGGGCGGTGAAGTGTCGGGTGGCGCCGCCGGAGCCGGACTCCAGTGCACCACCAGCCCGTCGCGGCGGCCGATCTGCTCGAGCTGGCCGGCGACGCCGCGCTGGATCTGGTCGAGGGTTTCGGCGTCGGGGGCCTCGGCGCGCAGCCGCAGCCCCAGCGAGTCCGCGCGCATGCTGCAGGTTCCCGTCCCGACCGCGGCGACAAGATGCCGGCCGCCGTCGAATTCCGCGCGGATCCCTCCCGGCCCGTGAGCGAGGTGTTTACCCAGCTGAGCGAGGTAGCGCTGCGCCCGGTCGGTATCGACGAAGGCTTCTGAGACTGGCATGGAGGTGTCCTTTCGGTGACGAGTGGCCGTCAGTCGTGCTGCCCGCCTGCGGCCGCGCCGGTCAGCGGCGTGCGCTGTTCGTACTGCTTGCGCTGTCCGTAGCGGGTCATGCCGCGCGGCTTGTACACCGACATCGCCGCGGGCACGAGCAGCACCAGCAAGCCTCCACCGGAGTGCAGGACCAACTCCATCTGAGTGCCCGCATCAGCAGCCGACGGCGTTGTCTGCGCGGCGACGCCGGCGAGGTAGTTGATGAGTTGGAGCTTCGTTAGGAAGACCACGAAGGCCACGACGGTGATCAGGAATTTGATCAGGACCCAGTAGTGCCGCACCAGGCCCCAGCGCGATCCCAGCGCCTGAACTGTCCCGATCACCAGCGAGGCCACCGCCAGCGGCAGGATGACGTACCAGGTGGTCACGTCCATGGCGAGGTAGGCCCCGCGCACCGTCGCACCATCGTGGCTGGTCGCGCCGGCGACGGCGAGAGCGAAGAAGGCAGCGACGGCGCCGATCCAGCCGACCGAGGACGTGATGTGGGTGATGAGCACGACCTTGCGCAACCGCGGTCCCATGATCATGACTGCTGCACGCCCTGACCGGCGCTGGAGCTCGGCATGCCCCCGGACGGCAGATGATGCCCCGGGCCATGCCCGCCACCACCGATCAGGCCGGTGAGCATCAACACGACGAGCACGCCCACGACGATCGCGATGACCCCCCACATCTTCACCCACCGTGGCGTCCCGGCGGGCGAGCCAGGCCGGCCCTTGGCCTTGATGTCGGGGAGCGGGTCAGACATGAGTGTTTCCTCCGCGGGCCAGAACGTGAGTTTATCGATACGCTACGTCCGAGACAATACACGGTGTTTCGACATCGGCGGCGCGTATAGTGAGCTGGTGCCCAAGCTGTGGAACGACACCATCGACGCGCACCGCCGCGCGGTGACCGACGCGACCCTGGACTCCGCTGCGGCGCTGGTGGCCGAACACGGACTGCGCGCGGTGACGATGACGCGGATCGCGGAGAAGACCGGGATAGGGCGGGCCACGCTGTACAAGTACTTCCCCGACGTCGATACGATCCTGCTGGCCTGGCACGAGCGTCAGGTCACCAACCACCTCGAACAGCTGGCTTCGGCCGCAGACCAGGCCGGGGGCGCGGGCAGGCGACTCGAAGCGGTCCTGATTGCCTACGCCCTCATCTCGCACCGATCCAAGGCGTCTCACGGACACCACGACGCCGAACTGGTGGCGTTTCTGCATCGAGACGCCCCGATCGGCGCTGCACAGCAGCGGCTCCGCGACATGATCCGGAACCTGGTCAGCGAGGGCTCCAAGAACGGTGAGCTCCGCGGCGACGTCGCGGCAGAGGAGCTTACGAGCTACTGCCTGCACGCCCTCACCGCAGCCAGCAGCCTGCCGTCAGAACCGGCGGTCCACAGGCTTGTCACGGTCACTCTGGCTGGGTTGCGGCCCTGATCATGAACTCGTTCTGACCGCTGCCCGACAGCTGCCGCGCCGATACCTTCGCCCGGGCAAGGATCCCAGATCGTCGCCAACGCTAACGACTGCGTGGTACGGCTCGACCCCCGACCCGTCACTGACCTGCGGAAGCCTGTTGCCGCAGTGGCTGTTCCACCCTGAGCTTGACTTAAGCAGCTATGCAGCACCCACCCGTTCGACCACCCCTCGGGGCTCCAGGGCAGCACTAGTTTGGGCGGGCGAGTGGGTGACGGGTGAGCAGAGCCACTGCCGCCTTGGCCAGGTCGTCCCCGGCATCGCCCTACCTGGGGGTGGCGGCTGGTGACACCACTTTTAACACGTATTCCTCCGGCAGCGGCCACCTGTTTCACCGACGCCGCCCGCAGCACCGAATTCGATCCGGATGCAGCTGAGCAATTTTGGTACTACCTGACATAATATATATTATCGGCACACGCGTATGACGAGTGGCGACAGAGTCGAGGCCCTGCGTGAGCTCGACTGAGGTTGCCGGCTGCTCTCTCCGCGGTGGCATCGCCGCAGCGTAGCGAGGTAATGGCAACACGGACGAAGGTTCGGCTTGATTTGCGCTAGACCGATTTCCAGGCCGCGATGGATGTGCCGGGCAACTCTGCCCGGGTGGTGCCCCGCAGCTGATCAGCAGCTGCTATCCACCGTGAACTTCGATTCGTCACTGTGACGTATTACAGGGAGAGCAGCGCCAAACGGATAAACTGGGTCTCAACAAACTTTGGGTGCATCACGGCCGTTGGACGGCGAGCTTCTCGGACCACGCCGATGGACCACCTGGTAGCAACCTGAACGTGCGACTCGCGCCAAGGGGTGGGCTACC
>JAABUV010005014.1_pt1 | contig 15314 bp, 23 predicted proteins | sample 5559971 | NCBI WGS metagenome assembly JAABUV01 (sample SAMN10711881, study PRJNA513362) | rock metagenome | isolation source: Antarctica rocks | place: Antarctica: Victoria Land, Knobhead nord | collected 2015-12-19
ATTGAGCTTGTCCTCGTTGTGCCGCACCGGCAGCTCGTCGTACTCGGCGGCCGCGCACAGCACGCCCAGCACCTGTGCAGGATCAGACTTAGGTTCAGGGTTGGCGCGCACCCGCACGCGCGCGCGCCACGCACCCCGCCCGCGTCTGCGCGGCAGCGAGCAGCGGCAAGCGTGCTGCGCGCGCGCGCTGTCCAATCTGCCCTCGCCTGGCCCGATCGCGCGCATGGGCGGCGTGTCCGAAACCGCGGCATGCTGGGCGCCGCAAGTCGTGGCGCTGCACGCGTCATGTGCGCCCGGCCAGGCACATCCCTGGCTGAAAACCCTAGGGCCCAGGGGTTCCAAAAAGCAGTGTGCGCACATCCGGGACAGCCATGTTGGGCTGCAGGCCGCGGGTGAAGCCCGCCATCGTCTGGTGCTTGAGGTAGTATAAGGACGCGATGCGGCCAACCGTGAGCGGCGCCACCGCCTGCTCCTCGCCCACTGCCACGCAGCCGGAGCCCTGCGCGGCGCGCCGGCGCCCCTCGGCACGGGGCGCCCGCCGCCAAGCCACCTCTTGCGCATGCCCGGGCACGCGTGCGCCCGCCGAGCCAGGCGGCAGGCCCGCCGCGGCCGGCGCCGGCCGCCCAGACGAGCGCGAGCCTGTCACGCGCGCCAGCAGGCCATCGCCGGGCAGCAAGCATTCACACACGAACAGTTCGCTGCTCACGACCATTGCGGCTTGGCCGGCGCCGCGCCAGGCCGGGCGGGCTCTGCGCGGCTGCGTGGTTTGGGTGAGGGCTAGGGCGCGCGCGCCTGCAGCTCGCCCAGCGTGCGCTCGACCAGCTGCGACAGGAATGCGCTGACGGCCGCGGGCTCGGTGGCCGGCAGGTCGTAGTAGCTGGGGTTCTGCAGCAGGCGCCGGAAGAAGAAGGTCCAGGTGAGGTAGTCCACCGCGTCCTGCGCGCTCGCGATGCTGCCCGCCACGACCTCCGCGTTGACGTGGTCGGCCACCTGCGCGCGCGCGCCGCCGCGTGTGAGTTTGTGCTATCCCTGCCGGCGCCGGGAGGCCTAAAGCAGGCTCGCGCTTGCAGGCAACAGGGCTTGCGCGGCCAGGAGCCGCCCCGTTTGGACCAGCACCGGCCTTGCATGGCCGCCGGCGGCCGCCTGCCCAATCCCGGCGCCCGCGAGCAGAGGACAGCGCCAATGCCACGCGGGCTGGGCCTCTAGGGTCTGTTAAACAGAGCCCTGCGCAAAGAATCCGGGCTTGAGGGGCCCGGGGCGCAGCGCCCGGGCGGCGCCTGCCGGGCGCGCCTGCGAGGGCAGCGACGACTCCACCGGGAACGGCTCGTACAGGAATTTCTTGTAAAACGACTTCTTGGGCTCGTGCACCATGATGACGGCCACGCCGTGCCGGTCGTACTGCGGCCGCCCCGCGCGGCCCATCATCTGCAGCACGTCCGTGATGGGGAAGTCCACGTACCGCCTGCCGCGCGCGACACAGCCTCAGGTCCAGGGTCGGCTCGACCCCGCGGGCGCGTCAGCTCGCGCGCCCCATCAGGGCCTGCGCGGGCGGCCGGAGGTGGGCTTGCAGTCCTATGATAGGGTTCCTGACCCTGTCACCTGGTCGGCGCGTCGAAGAACTCAGTGCCCTTGATGACGACCAGATGCGCCGGCGTGTTCACGCCCCACGCGAGCGTGCTCGTCGCAACCAGCACCTGCGTGCCGGCCGCCGCGTCAGGTTCAGGATTACCCCGATCCGGCCGGCGCGCCGCTGCGCGCGCGCGCCAGCGCCCCGCATCCGACATGACGACGAACTAGCGCCGCCAGGGCATGCAAGCATCCATGCAGGGCTGCGGCGCGGCCACAGGCTCGGAGCCCGCACCCGCACCCCCCGCCTGGGGCCGCACCTGGACCTTGCCGCCCACAAAGAGGTGCTCCACGAGCGAGCGGTCGGCCTCGCCCAGGCCGGCGTGGTGCAGGCCGATGCCGAACTGCAGCGTGTGGCGCAGGTTGGCGTCCTGCGCGCGGCGCGCGCGCCGGTGGCCCCCGCGGCCTGGGCCGGCGGCATACGCATGCCGCGCGGTGCCGAACTTGGCCGCTTCTGTGAACGGGTGGCGAGCGCGCTGCGGCGTGAGCAAGCGCAAGCAATCGGGGCCGCGGGCGCGCTTTATATACCTGTTGTGTACCCATAGAACCCTACAACCCTATCACATTGGGGCCGCGGGCCGCGCGCCTGGACTCCCATCAGCGCCTGCTCCAGCTCCGGCTCGGGCATGTGCACGAACTGGCTGGGCCGCTCGTCGGCGGCCGCGTAGGCGATCAGGTCGAGCGCGGTGAGCCGCGTCTGCCGCCGCGACGACACAAACACCAGCACCGGCTTGACCGGCGCGTGCAGCTGCACGGCCCCGCCCGGCGCCCGTCAGTCGCACGGCGCCCGTGAGTGGCCCGGCGAGCCCTAACCCTGTAGCAGGGGCGCGGACGCGCGCCTGGATGGCCGCGTACGCGGGCTTGTTCATGGTCGCCATGCGCGGGCAGTAGAACTTGCCCGGGAAGCCCTGGATGTGGCACTCCAGCGGCACCGGCCGCACGCTCGGCTTGAAGTTAAACAGGCCCTGCGCGCGCGCGCACGCGCTCAGGGCGTTCGGGCAGGCGAGGCGCCGCAGAGCTTTTGGTCGCTTTCTTCAGGCGCGCCCTGGAAAACCCTACAAGAAACTAACAATACCCTGGTTTTACCCTGTTAGACCCCCGGGAAAGAGGCGCGCACCTGCGGCCCGATGCCGAGCCAGGCGGCCAGGTCGGCGGCGTTGGCGAGCGCGGTGGAGAGGCCGACAAAGCGGATGGGCTGCGCGGTCTGCGCGGCAATGTAGCGCATGCGCGACACGATGACCTCCAGGATGGGGCCCCTGCGCCCGGGCGCGCCGCTCAGCGCCGCCCAACCCCGCCCCGCCATGCGCCGCCCACGAGCACGCACTGCGCACCGGCACCACGCCGGCACATGCGGGCGTGCGGGCGCATGCGGGCGTCGCCGCCAGTCCGCCGCCGGCGGCGGGCGCGCCGCAGGGGAGCGGGGCGCGGGGCGCGCCGGTCGGCGCCCAGGAGGTGGATCTCGTCGATGACGAGCAGGCGCACGCGCTGCACGTAGCCGCGCGTGGCCCATGCGCGGCTGATGCCGTCCCACTTCTCCGGCGTGGCGATGATGACGTCGGCCGCCAGCAGCGCGCGCGCGTCGGGCCCGGCGTCGCCCGTCAGCTCCACCAGCCGCTTGCCCAGCGCCGCGCACAGGCCCGCGCCCCAGTCCTTGATGCGCTCGCGCACCAGCGCCCGCCGCGCACGAGTAGGGTTAGAATGTTGCGCGCCAGCCCCAGGGCCCCAGCATTTGAGGCGCAATCGCCCACCCAGCGCGGCCGGCGCCGGCCCGGCGAGTGCCGAGACGCGTGGCGGCGCCAGCGGCGCGCCGCGCGCGCCGCGCCGTGCCGCACCTTCAGCGGGGCGATGTAGATGACCTTCATGCCGGGGTGCGCGCGGAACACGCGCAGCATGGCCAGCTCGGCGCTGATGGTCTTGCCGGAGCCCGTGGGCGCGCCCATCAGCACATTCTCGTCGGTATGGTACAGCGTGTGGAACGCCTGCGCCCGCCCCCGCCCGTCGCCTGTTGGAAAAGGGTTAGGTTTAGGGTTAGGGTGTGCACGCGCCGCCTGGTGCACCGGGGCACGCCCTCTCGCGAGCCGCGCCGGCCTGCAGTCACACCGGGCGGCCGCGGCGGCGGCGCGGGCGGGCCGGACGCGCGGCCGCGCCTGCGTCTGGATGGGGTTGAAGTGCGAGAAGCGGTACAGCGCCTCGTACGCCGGGCAGCCCAGCGCGGACAGCGGCAGCGGGTCCAGGTCCAGCAGCTGCGTGTGCGGCGGGTAGCGCTCCGGCAGAATCAGGCCCTGGAACGACACCGCCAGCAGCGCCTCCGCGCCCAGCCACTCGTCCGACAGCGCCCTGCGCCGCCGGCGCCGCGCGTCGGCGCGCGCCCGCCGCCCTCGCCTCGGCCGTCCATGGCTGGGCGCTGTGGGTCTGCTCTGACATGTCTGCTCTGACACCCATGAAGGCCGCCCTTGACGCGGCCACGGCGCTGCACGGCGCCCTGGCGGAGCGCCGGCTGCGAGTGCCAGGGGCGCAGGTCGGGGGGCCGCGCGCCGGATGTAGTACTGCGAGGGCAGCGGCTCGAAGATGGGGATGGTGAACGTCAGCCGCTGCTCCGGCTCGCGCATCATCTTCTTGGTGAGCAGCCACAGCTCGGAGTGGTACACGTGCTCGCTCTCCGAGTCCTCGACCCAGATGTGCCAGCGCAGCGCTGCGCCGTGCGCCGCGTCGCGCCACTGGAACGCCGGCCGCACCAGCAGCTGCACGCGCAGCACCGTCCTGCGCGCGCGGCCCGCGCGCGTCGGCGCAGCCGCCGCGGGCGGCCTCCGCGCGCCCATGAGCCTGAGCTCCCGGGATTCACGTCTCGCTGGTAATGGGCTGAACGCAGGGCTTGGGAGTTTGCACCCTGGACAGAGTTCCCTCACCTGGTGATGGGCTGCAGGTGCGCCTCCAGCTGCAGCGCCGGGAAGGCGGCCAGGCAGCCGGCGACGGTCGAGCCGGCCGCCGGGTGGCGCAGCACCGCGCCGATCTCGCCGGGCTCCATGTCCTGTGCGCGCGCGCGGCCCAATGGCTGGCCAGCCGCGCCTGCGATGCTAGCGAGGAGTGGTCGGGGACGCTCCTGTGCCGCCGCCGGCGACCGGCGATGCAGCGCCCGCAGGTCCACCGCCGCGGCACAGGGGCGTGTGTTTCTAGCAGAGCCCTTGCGGACACCTCTGCGGCGCGGCGCCGCCCCCCCTCTGTGGGGCGCCCGCGTGCCCTGGAACGAGCCCATGCTTGCCCTACCTTACCCTAACCCTGACCGGGCCGCGCCTGCAGGCGCTCCAGGTCGAGGCCGCGGTCCTCCAGCTTGGCCAGCAGCTCGGGCGCCAGCGCGTGCTCGAACTGCCGCAGCGCGTGCTGGTGCGGCCACAGGCGGCGCTCGAATGCCTGCACGCCGCGCCGCGCGCACTCTTTGGCGCAGTGTGCGCGCGCCCGTGCAGGCGCGCCGGCCTGCTCGGCCCTGCTCGCAGAAAGCCGCTCAAAGCGCCTCTGTGCACGCGCGCACAGGCCCGGCAGCCCCCACGACTGCGCTCGCAGGCATGCGGCCGCCAGCTCTGCGTGCCCTGCAGCCTGCGGCCGCAGGCGCCGCCGGCAGGCCGCGCGGGGCGCGCCTTGCACAGCGTGAGCGCGAGCTCGGCCACGGCGGACCAGGAGCGGCGCAGGCAGATCTCGAACAGCGCGCGGCAGATGCGCGGCGCGTTCTGGCTGACGTACATCATGTCGGCGGTCAGCGAGAAGGACTCCATGCGCGCGCGCGACACGTACGCCTGCAGCAGGATGTTGACCTTGCCGTGCTTGTTCTCGGGCCCGCCGCGCGCGTCGTGCGGGCAGTCGCGGGCGAGCGCGTCCAGCTCCGGCAGCTCGTCCTCGCGCACCGCCATGTTCTCGAACTCGCTGCTTACCGCCAGCATGGCCAGGAACTGCGCGCGCCGTGCGCACTGGGGTGGGGTGCAGAGTAGGGTACTGATCTGGGCGCCGCGCTGGGCGCCGCGCTGGGCGCCGCACTGGGCGCCGCGGCGGACTCCGCCCAGGCGGCGCGTACGCGCACACCCCCGCCTGTCGGCGTGCACCACAGCCCCCGCCTCCTCTTCTTAGACCTTCACGGTATGGGCGGCAACGGTCGCGCAGGCAGCTGCAGGGGGCGGCGGGCGGCGGGGGCCGGCCCGGCGCACGTCGGCCTCGCTCATGCGCGGCTTGAGCAGCTCGCTGAAGGCCACAATGGAGGCGTGGCGGATGTAGTAGTGCGACGCCACGCGGCCCAGCTCGGTCACGTACAGGTTCCCGCTGCGCTCGTCAAAGCGCGTCATCTTGCACCTGCGCGGCGCGGCGCAGCCGCCCCGTCTCGCGCCGCGGCCCGCATGCGGCCGCGGCCCGCATGCGGCCGCCGCCCGCGTGGCCGCGCGCACGGCGCTTGTGTGCTGTGCGTCTGTATGCCAGCCTGTGTGCTGGCCAGCCCCGGGCGCGGCGCGGCGCACCGCTCCAGCTGGCGCGCCGCGTCGGTGATGAGAGCCTTGCGGCGGCCCTCCAGGCGCGGGTCCGCGCTCAGCTCGTGCCAGGCCACGCCGTACGCGAGCGGGTTCTTGAGCATGCGCACAAACAGGTACGTGTACGACAGCCAGAGCGAGGCCTCGCGCACGTTGGTGACCGTGCCTGCGCGCGCGCGCAGCCGCCCGGATGGGGATGGCGCCCGGCTTTGGCACATGCTGGGCGAGCGCGGGGCCGCGGGGGCGCGGTCGCGGGTGTGTGGTCGCAGCGTTCAGTCCGGCGGGCGGCGTCGGCGCACGCGGGAGCGCCGGCCATCCGCGGCCGTTTTAGGGTCTAAGGCGCGGCGCAGGCGCACCGAGCACGATCTCGGCGTTGAGGTTGTCGGTGAGGTTGTCGATGAACTTGGACTCGATTGGCGCCTGGTGCGTGAGCATGCCCAGGTAGTGGCTGAGCTGCGCGTGCTGCGTAATGATGATGCCTGCGCGCAGCCCGCCCGCACGTCACAGCATGGTGCAACGCCGACAACGCGCGAGCGGCCTGCGCGCGCGGGGCCGCGCACCGAGGCCAGAGTCCTCGAACTGCGGCCGGCCGGCGCGGCCGAAGATCTGCTGTACGTCCAGCATCCCTGCGCGCACGCGCGAGCCGCGTGATGCAGAGTAGGCTGACTGTACCCTGCCTTACCCTACCATACCCTACCTCAGGGCAGCACCAGCGTTTGTCGCTCTCCCCCAGCAGGAGCCTGAACGGGTGTGCGGCCGCGCACCCAGGTCCTTGAAGGCGCCCTTCTGCGCGTCGTACAGCTGCGTGCCCTTGATGATGACCGTGTGCGCCGGCAGGTTGACGCCCCAGGCCAGCGTCGCGGTGGTGCACAGCACCTGCGCCGCGCGCGCGGCTCACGCGCGCGCGCGCTCGGGCCCCGGCCGCGCGTGGCCGACGGCGCGGGCGGCCCGCAGGGGCGCGCCTTGATGAGGCCGGCGGAGAAGGCGCGCTCCATGAGGGTGCGGTCGGCGCGCAGCATGCCCGCGTGGTGCATGCCGATGCCGCTGGGGAAGAGCTCCTGCACCTCCCTGCCGCCGCAGCGCCGCGCGCCCACCGTGAGCGGCGCTTCGGCCCGAACCCTGCGTGGACGCTCAGGCCGCGCGCGCCCGCCGTAAAGGGCCGCCCGGCGTGCGCGCTCAGGCCGCGCGCGCCCAGCGTGAACGGCGCCCCTGCCCGAGCCCAGTGTGCGCGCTCAGCTCAGGCGCCTCGCGCACGGCGTGAACGGCGCCCCGGGCGCGCCGGGCCGCGCGGGGGCGCACTTGTTGCGCGAGCGCTTGACGTCCTTGGCCAGGTAGGGGTAGGCGTCCTGGTCGGAGCAGTCAAAGGTCGCCGCCTCGCCGCCGTTCTGCGCCTTGGTGACCAGCATGCGGCCGCTCTTGCCCGTGTCCTTGCGCGAGTGCACGAACACCATGGCCTGGTGGCCCTTACGCAGCGAGTCCACGACCTGCGCCCGCAGCAACAAACACGCGCTGTGTGCAACCCCGGGCCGCCTGCCCGGGCTGCGCCCCTAACCGTAACCCTAAACCTACCCTACCTCAGCCCATTGGCCAGGCAGCGGCCCGCCCGAGCCAAAAGTGCAATGCAGCCTGGTGCAGGGGGATGCGAGCAGGGCGGGCGCGGCGGCCGGCGCGGCGCGCCTTCTGATAGCAGACCTCGTCCATGAGGGCCTTCTGCGCCAGGATGCTGCGCTCGCTGACGCCCACAAACTGCATCTCCAGTGGCACGGGGCGGTAGGACGCGTCGAAGTAAAACAGGCCCGTGTCGGGGTTGACGCCCAGGAAGGCGCCCACGTCGCGGTAGTTGGGCAGCGTCGCGCTCAGGCCGACGATGCGGATCATGCTCTGGCTGGCCTCTACCTGCGGCGCGTGCGCCGCGCGGCCCCGTGAGGCGCGGCTCGCCCGGGCTCCGCTGCCCCGCGCGGGCGCGGCTGCCAGCGTCCAGCTACCCGCGCCAAAGCGCGCCTCTGCAGTGGCTGCGCACAGGCCGGGCCGCGCCAGCGCCCGGCTCCGTGCTGCCGCGAGAGCCGACGGCGGGCCCTGGGCGTTGCGGGGTGAGGGGCGCGGCGGGCTGGCGCGCCTGGCGCAGCGTGCGCGCGATGAGCGTCTCGATGACCGGCCCGCGCTCGTCGTTGAGCAGGTGCACCTCGTCGATGATGAGCAGGCGCACGGCAGCGGCGACCGCCACGTCGCCGCCCTTGCGCGTGATGACATCCCACTTCTCCGGCGTGGTCACAATCATCTGCGTGGCCTCCAGCTCGCGCTTGGACAGCTGCATGTCGCCGGTGAGCTCCTGCACGGTGATGCCTGCGGCGCGGCGCGCGCGTGTGGGTCGGGCGGCGGGGCCCGCGCGGGCCCGCCCGTACGCCCCAGATGGAGGCGCCCGCGTGCGCGACGGCGACACCTGCACATGCCCTCCCTGCCCGGGACAGCCCCCGAGCGCTGGGCAGCTACCGTGTTGCCCTGTTGGGCACCAGCTCCTGATGGGGCACGCGGGAATGGCCCGGGCGGCTGTGAGGTCCCAGGTCCCTAGCCCTCAGACCTTATATCTCAGACCCTAAGCCTATCCCAGCGGCGCACCAAGCGCGGCCAGGCGGCGCGAGAAGGTGGCGGTGACCTCGGCCGCCAGCGCCTTCATGGGCGCCACGTACACGATCTTGAAGTTGGCCTTCTGGATGACGCCGGCGGCCATGTTGTGCCCGATTTCGCGCAGCACGGCCACCATGGCGATGTTGGTCTTGCCCGCGCCCGTCGGCGCGCAGACGAGCAGGTTCTCATTGCTGTTGAAGGCTGTGGGGTAGATGCGGCTCTGTATGCGGTTGAGCGTCCTGCGCGCCACGCGCGCCGGCCGCTGCGTCAGACCTCACACCCTGCCGGGCGTGTTGGGCATCCGTGCTGTGTCAGCAGAGACTGGGGTGGTTGCAGCGCGCGCGCGCGCGATGTGCGGCGCCCCAAGTGCCAACCAATAACACTGGACGCGTCGCGCAAGCCATGCGTGACGCGTCTGCATGGCTCGCCGGGCCGCATGAAGGCGGGCCGCGCGCTGCGGCCAGGGGCGGCGCGCACTTGTAGCCCTCAAACGCCAGCTGCGCCCACTCGTCCAGCTCACCGATGCGCACGAGCTCCTCGCCCGGCGCGGGCGCGCCCGCCTTGACCGCCGGCACCAGCACCTCCTCGTAGCCCTTGTGGTTCCTGCCCGGTCGGGCATGAAGGTTGGGTAAGGTCCGGTTGGGTGCAGAATAGGATAGAGTAGGGCAGGCCCAGCTGCCGTGGCCGCCCTTAGCAGGGTCCCTCCAGAGGCAAGCGGGTCGCCCGCTCGCCGCGGCTGTGCCAGCCCCGCCGCTAGGACGCCACCAGGCACGCTTGCCCACGCCTGAGCAGCGGCCCTAAGGCCGTCTGCGGCCGGCCGCCCGCGCTCGCGCCCGGCGCGCGCCAGGGCCGCGGCGCGCGCTCCAGCGCGTCTGGCCAGCCACATACTGGACACTCATAAAATGCCTGAGCGCGTCTCTGCGGGGCCGCCGCGCCGCGCCGGGCCCAGGCGCCGCGGGCGCGCGGCGGGCGCGGGGGCGAAGTGCGGCGGCGGAGGCGCACTTGCGCGTGGTGCCCTTGGGCAGCGCGCCGCGCGTCCACAGGCTGCTGTCGTCACCGGCCACCTTGAACTCTAGGTCGCCCACCACCAGCGCGCCGCCCTGCGCGCGTGCGCGCACATGATGCGCGGCGGATGGCCACGGCGGCGCCACGCTGCACCGGCGCAATGCGGCCAGGGGGGGCCGGGAGCGCTGAGGCCCGCAGGAAGCAGAGCTGAGCGCGTGCCAGCAGCATCACAGGCCCTGCATGACGCAGCCCGGACGGCAGAGGCAGCAGGCGGCACAGAGGCGCACGAACCGATGCCCAGGGCCAGCAGGCAGCATGCTGGAGGGCGAGCTGCGCCATGGGGCCGCAGCGTGCCTGGCCCTGCGTGTCGCGCAGCAGCTCGGCCTCCACCAGCGCGTCCAGGCCGTGCGCGCCGAGCCAGTCGATGTCGGCGTCCGCGCCCGGCCGGCCGCGCCCGCCGCGTCGTTTGTCCTTGCGCTCCAGCTTGTCCAGCAGCTTCTGCTTCTCCGACGTCACGCTGCGCCCACGGAGATCTCAGAGGGATAAAAATGGGGCTTCATGGGGTTCCTGGCTGTGCAGCTACTCCCCATGGCGATGCGGCAGGTCTCGTGCAGGCAGCGGTGGCAAGATGGCCCCAGCCATGCCCTGCACACAGAGACTATTGTCAAACGCTAGCTGCTGCGATGGGCTCTCGGGCTGTTCAGGCGAGGGCGGCGCAGCCGGGAGCCGGGCGCGGGCCGCGCCTGACGACGGTGCCGTAGCTGGGCATGCTGGGCCGGTCGGCGGCCGCCGCCGCGCGCTCGGCAGCCACCTGCGCGCGGATGCCGGCCGCCACCGCGCGCCTGCCGCGGCCGGCCGGCGCTCAGCAGCCTGCCAGCATCCGCGCACCATGAAGCCGGCGCCAGGCGAGCACGGGGCACTACGGTGCAAGAGACACATGCGCGACGGTACGCACACACGCCGTCACGGCAAGTCGTGAACTACCCTAACCCTAACCCTATTCACAGGGCGGGCAGCCGGCCCGCGCGCGGGGCGCGCCGCAGCGCCAGCAGCTCCTGCACGGCGTCCATGTCGGTAGCGTCGCCGAGTAGGTCGAACAGCTCGGCCGCGGCCTCCTCGCCGGGCGCGCGCGACAGCAGCACGCGCGCGACGGCGACCGCCACAGAGTCGTCCGCGCCGGCGCTGCCGGCGCCGCCGCCGGCGCGCGCGCACCACTCGCGCAGCCACCGAGCGCCCACCTGCGGCCGTGCGCCCGCCTCGGCGGCGCGCCCGGGGCCCGGGCGGGTGGGCGGGCGGGCGGCGGGGCGCGCGCCTTGGGCGCGGCGGGCTGCTTGGGGCCGTACTCGCCGTCGTCCTCGTCGTCGCTGGCGAGCAGGGCGGCCGGGCCGGCGGCCGCGCCGGCGGCCGCGCCGGCGCCGCCCAGGCCCGCCGACGCGGACAGCATTGCACGCAGGTCCTCCGGCGACGGCTCCGACCCGCCCGTCTCCCTGCCGGACGCGCCCGGCGTCCGCGTCACGCGGCCATCGGGCCGAGATGCGCGACGGCGGCCGCGTCGGCGGCCGCGGCCGGCCAAATTACAGCAGGTTCTGTCCATTAAACCCGACCCGCTGGGTTACCAGCTGGCGTGCGCGTGGGTCGGCGCACCGCCCGCCCTGGGCGCCCGCGCCGCCCGCGGGCGGCGGCTCCTGGTCGCGCGCCGCAGGGTCGGCGTCGAGTCGCACGTCCAGCTCGGCGCCAAACTCCGGGCCCTGCTGCGGCGCGCCGGGCGCGCCGCGCGGGCCGCCCAGCTTGGCCTGCCAGCCCTGCGCGCGGCGCGGGGCTTCAGCGTCGGCTCCGCCACTCGCCCGCAGAGCCGCTGAGCCGCGCATCGCGCGTGCGCCGCGGGGATGCGGCGCACCCGCAGCTGTGCGGCGCACGCCATGGCGTCCTGGACCGCTTTGTCATCCAGCGGCCCCAGCAGACGCTCCAGCGCCTCCCTGGCGCTCGGTCGCCGCCGTGAGGCGCGCGCCCCGCGATGACTGGCTGGGGGCGGGCCGGCTGTTGCAGCGCGCGCGCCTGTGCGGCCGCAGAAATGTGGCGAGCGTCACGCGGCGCGCCCCTGACGGCCGCTCGTCCGGCGCGGGCGCGCCGCGCAGCGCCGCCCAGACCGCAGCTGCGGTCGCCTGTGCGCGCGGAGGCTCCGCGTCCTCGGCTGCCGGCAGTTGGTACGTGCAAACAGGGGAGCGGCGGCGCGAGCCCGGCGGAGCGGCGCTGCCCCGTCTGCTCGGGGAGCAGCCTGCGTCACGGCCCGGGCGGAGCAGGAAGGCGCGCGCGTGGTGGCCGTGGCGCGCGCCTGGACGTCCTCTGCGGGCGCCTCGCCGCCGAGCAGCTGGCCGACCAGGCGCACAAAGCGCTCGTAGTCCTCGCGCGCTGCGCGGGGCGCGGCGGCCCAGGGGCCCAACAGATCCTCAGCCAGCTGCGACGCTCCCACCGTCTTCCCCTGGCTCGCGCGCGGCCGCTGTGCCTGTCAGGCCTCGGCAGGCAGGCCTGGATGATGCGCAGGAGAGGCCGGTGCATAGGCCAGGAGAGGCCATTGCTTTTGCAAGGACGGCAAGCAGCAGGAGGACAGGCGGCGACCTTTGCGGCAGCCGTGGCCTGGCGCGTCTGCAGCAGGGCCTGCGAGCGCTGGATGAAGAGGGCGGCCACGTCCAGCGTGTGCGCCTCGGCGCCAAAGGCTCGCAGCATGGTCGTCAGCCGCGGCACCTGACAAGCACCCACGCAAGCACTGTTAGTAAGCGGGGAGACGATTGCGCGTTAGTGCCAGCCAATACGTAAGAGCATGCCTGGAAGTTGCTTTGGACCTCCATCTCAGCTGCTACTCTGTGGCCTACTCGAGCACGTCCGAGGCCCCGCCTCTCACCACGCACCTCCCGTTCCTCTGCCATGTCAGTAGCGCGCCATGCTCGCACGTGCACTTGACCCTAGAGGGCAAGGGCCGCTGCTCGGGCATGAGCACCACCGCAGAGCGAATGCTGCGCAAAGGAGTGCTGGAGCGGACGCTGCCGCTCCGCGTCTGACCACGCTGCAGATCACTCACCAGCTTACAGCAGCGGCGCAGATGCCGGCGGCCTTGCTCCTGCTGGTCTGCGGCCCGGGGGCGAGCCTGCCAGGCCAGTGATGCGAGCAGACCCCCAGGCTGAGCCTCGGCCGCTCGCTGATGGCGACCCCAGCTTCCCACCGCTGCCCCAGGTATATATTTCTCCTCTACACAGCCCGCGCAGGCGCCTGCTGCACTCACGATGACTCAGACTTCCTCGCGTCTGTCCTGGACCTGGCATCGTCCATGCTGTGGGCAAGCGACCAGGGCTGCGGGCTGCTCAGGTCGACCTGGGCCTCCTGCAGCGCGCGCTGAAGGCCGTCTTGGACGTCAACCCGGCGCTGCTGCCCGCGCACCTGCACGCGCCGAGCCGGCAGGCGGAGCTGCTCGCGGGCACGCAGAGCGGGGACAGGCTGCGCCAGCTCATGGCCGAGCACGCCGAGCTGGGCAGCGTGCTGCAGAAGTTCCAGGCGATCGGGCCGGCGCACGCGCCGAGCGCGCCCGCGGCGCCGCCCGGCCACGGGCACGGCCAGATAGATGGGGCTGCATCCGGCTTCGGGCCGGCTCAGAGCGGGCACGCGTCGGGCTCGAGCAGGGCCGGGTCCGCGGCCCAGCCGCGGCCGGGGAACGGGGCGGCCGCGGCCGCCCACCGCGCGCCCGCTTACCACGTGCGCGCCGCGCTCGTTCGCTCGCACGCTGGCTGGCGCCCGGTGCGCGCGCGCCCGCGCTGACCCGGCCGGCGCGGGGCGCAGCCGCAGCAGGGCTGGCGGGGGGCGGGCGACGTCGCGTGGCCCTGCCTCTACGTCGCCCTGGTCGGCGTCGCGTGCACGTTCCGCCCGCCGCTGTGGCTGCTGCTGCCGGCGCTGCCGCCGGCGTTCGTCGTGGGCGTGCACCTCGTCATCGTGCGAGGCGCGCCGCCCTGCGGCTTGGCGGGGCGGGGTGTGAGCGCCGGGCGGCCGCTGGGCAGGGCAGCGCCTGCGCGGTGTCACGATGCCGCTTGCAGGATTGCGCAGTAAGGCAGAGCCGCCGCGGCGCCCAGGCAGCGGCGCGCGCGTGCGTGCACGGAGACGCGAGAGCGCGCGCGCGCGCTCGCAGGCTCGGGCATCCCGCCGGCGCGGCTGCCGGCCTCGCGCATGATGGCGGCCATGGTGGTCGCGATCGAGGTGGCGACTCTGGGCACGTTCGTGCACGGCGTCGCGCCCGCGCTGCCCGACCGCCTGCCGGAGTCGCTCCTGCTCGTCGCTCTCTTCCTGGCCAGCTTTGTTCTGCACTTCCGGCGCGCCCCCCATGACGCCGCCGCTCGGCACACGCGCCTTTTGCCACAGCTGCCGGCGCGCCGGTTCACGGCGGAGCCCGGACCAGTCGGTGGGGGCAGCGCGCTCTGCGCCGGCGCCCCGGCGCGCGCACGCAGCCTGTGCCTGTGTGCGGCCGGCCGGAGGAGCGCGGGCCCAGAGGCGGACCGCGACCCCGCAGGGCGGCGACCACGGACCCCGGCTACCTGGACGGCAAGCACGACCCCGAGCGCGGCGACGGGCCGGGCGGCGCGCGCGCACGCTCCCACGTGGGCCCCTGCGGCACCTGCCGCCTCCAGCGCCCGCTGCGCTCCAAGCACTGCACCGTCTGCAACCGGTGCGCGCGCCCGCCGCGGTCCGAGGACAGGCGCCGCGCGCGTTTCAAAAGCCCGGCGCGCGCCGACCGCTGCGCGCGCGCAGGTGCGTGGAGCGCTTCGACCACCACTGCCCCGGTGCGCACCGCCCGCGCCCCGCCGGCCCGCCCTGCTCGCCCCAAGCATGCTGCACGCGCCGGGGCGCCGAGCGCGCGGCGGCGCCGGCGTGCCCGCGCTGAACGCGCGCGCCGCGTGGCCAGTGGTGCTCAACTGCGTCGGCGCGCGCAACAACCGCACGTTTGTCGCGCTGGTCGCGTGCATCTTCGTCGGGCAGGTGCTCATCCTGCGGCTGGCCGCCGCATACCTGCGGCGCCTGCTGGCGGCGCGCCTGGGCGTCCCTGCCGCGCAGGCGCGCCTGGGCATCGTGGCTCTCGGGCTCGCTGCCCGGCAAGGCGCGGGTTCGCGGGCGCGCCCCCGATCGGGCAACGGCGCGGGCGGCCGAGCGCGCCGCGCGCGCGCAGGTGCGCTGGACGCTGGGCGGCGCGTGGACGGCCGCCGCCATGGCGCCCGGCGTCGGCCTGCTCGCGCTGGTGCAGGTGGGGCCACCGCCTCCCTGCGGCGCGCCGTGCATGCCGAGCCGCGCCCCGGGGCCGGTCTGCTGATGGAGGTCGGCGCGCGCCAGGTGCCGCTGACCACTGGCAACTGCGTGCTGGTGCTGCGCTGCGCGCTTTGCATCCTGGCCAACCTGACGACCAATGAGCTCATCGGCCGGCGGCGGTACGGCTTTTTGAAGGCGCGCCCCCCCAAAGCCCCCCGGGTGTCAACTTTGGCCTCATGGCAATGTCTGCAGCCATCCTGCAGTCGCTTGACG
>JAABUV010005039.1_pt1 | contig 15313 bp, 24 predicted proteins | sample 5559971 | NCBI WGS metagenome assembly JAABUV01 (sample SAMN10711881, study PRJNA513362) | rock metagenome | isolation source: Antarctica rocks | place: Antarctica: Victoria Land, Knobhead nord | collected 2015-12-19
GGCCGCACCAGGGCAGGTGCGGCGTCACGGGGACCTCCCACGCCTCGCCATACTTGTTGTTCATGCCCATCCAGTCGCTGTCGGAGCCCTTCATCTGGACGAGCGAGATGCCGCCGTACCCGGCCGCACGCTGCGCGGGCAGGCAGGGCGCGTCAGGGCGTTGCAAGCCCTAGGTTAGGGCTACCTCTACCCGCAGGATGGGTCCACAGGCATCAGCTTGCAGCACGCACTTCAGACACAGGGATCCTGCACTGCGTGTGGCAAAGTGCTTGCCAGCAAGCAAGCTTGAGGTGCTCATGGCGCAGGCGTGCAACCGCCCCAGGGCACTGCGGCAATGCCTCCAGCAAAGCGGCCACTTCGCGGATGCAGGCATGGGAGTCACTCCAGCATGGGAGTCACTCCAGCGCGCCTCGACAGCTATCCGCAGCCAGCCGCCCTCGCCAACGTTGGCATGGATGTTGACCTTGAGCGGCTCGGGCGGCGTGCACTCCACGCGCCTGTACTGGATGTTGATGCGCCCGCCCTCCATGGGCGCAATCTGCAGCGCGCCCGCCGCGCACCCCGTCAGTACCCAGCCCGCACCGCGAGCTCGCAGGCCTCACACCAACTGCCGCATGAGCTGGCAAGCCCTTCAGCCCGCTCAATCCGCACGGCGCCAAACCAGCCGCGTGCGCGCGCTTCGCCTATGCACAAGCAGCGACGCGCATGCCCTGAGACATAGGGCTCACGGCAGCGCACGGGGGCACCGCTGCTCAGGCAGTGCGCTCTGGCCGCGCACCTTGTTGAAAGTGAGCGCCTGGATGTCAATGTGGTCCGTCTCGCACTCTGGGCAGACGTCCGTGATCGTCACGGTCACGCTGCGCTGGTTGGGGTCCTTGCTGCAGCGGCCCTGCGCGCACCGCAGCGCCGCTCGGCTCTATCGCCCTGCAGATGTTCCAAACACACGCACTCGGCAGAGCCCTCCAAGTGTAAACATCCATGTTCCAGCTGGTACCCAATGCGATGGATGATGGTACATACAGCCAACGTGGGGCTTGAAAGAAAAAGGAGCTAGGGCGCACCCCATACGCGCCGCCCACGTCCACGCACTTGATCTCAAAGCACATCCCGCACGCGTGCGCGGGCCCGGCGACGGAGAACGAGTTGGTCAGCGACAGCGCGGCCACGCTCCAGTAGGGGTACTGCGACTTATCCAGCTTGCCATAGCCGCACGCGCCCTGCCGCACGCCCGGCGTCAGCCCCTGCCTCATCCAGGCCACTTTCGCAGCTGGGAAGGTGCGGCGCCAGGGCTGCGGCAAGCCAAACAAGGCACCATCCATGCCAAGCTCGGGTGCGAGCATCCCGGGGGGGGCAGCACCTCAAGCGTGCCAAAGCTGGGCGTGTACGGACTCATGCCGTCCTGGGCGCCGCCGTAGTTTGTCTGCGCGGCCCGTGGCGGCGTCAGAGCGCCGCCGCGCAGCAGCCGCAGCCGCAGCCGGGTCACATGACACATGCCGAGCATATCCTGACTCAAGGTGGGCGCAGGGCGCACCGCAATACCATCGTGCCAGTCTGAAAGTGGCACGGCGGCGCAGCAGCCGAGCAGCGCCGCGCAAAGCGCGACTGACCTAATGCGCATGGTCTGAGACCGGCTAAAATTATCCGCGGTGGGGGCGCCCGATCGGCAGGCCGCTGAGGCCGGCGGCGTAAGCGGCTCAGCCTAGCCCAAGGCCGCCTGGCGGCGCAGGTTGGTGGCCAGCCGCCGAACCGCCCGTGACCAAGACTGACCGATGCAAAATGAATCCAGCGGCTGCTGAGCGCGAGTCTGTACTAGTGGCCGCTCCTCGCAGAGCCCCTCGCAAGTTGGCGGCAGCGGCAGGCGGCAGCGGCAGCCGGTGATGGTCCGCAGTCGGCGTGTGAGACCTGCGCACGCGCATCGCCGGTGGCTTCAGGGGGCAGCGCCACCAGGTCGTGGCCCCGCTGGCTGGCCATACATGGATCTGTGGACCAAACAAGACTGGGAAAAAAGAGCGGGGCATTGGCGCTGACGATAGCTAAGCTTGCCAAGGGCCGAGGCCAACCACAACTCGCGCCGGACAGGCCTTGCCTCGCCGCCCCCGGCGGCATCGTTTCGGGTGAGCTGCCAAACAGCAAAACGAGGCCGCAGGCCGCCGTCAACCACATCTACGCCAGCCCGCCCCAGAGGGCACAGCCAGGACCACGGCCAGTCACGAGGCCGCCGCTGGGAACGGCTGGCCGTGGCCTGCCCAAGATACGGCGCCTGGGCACCAGTAGTAGACTCACCTGGTCTGCTCTGTGCTGGTGGCTGGCTGCTGATCCAATGGCTCGGTGCTCGTGCCGGCAGAAGCGGTGGGGTGCAAGTTCTCGGTGGACACGGGAGCGTTAAGTGGCTGGAGCGCTTACAGCCGGAGAGTGTGAGCAAAGTGCCTTGTTCACGCCGCGCTTCCAGAGACAGACCAGGAGCATGAATCTAAAACTTTAGGTCATCAAGGTAGGGCGCCGCGATGGCGCTGTCTTACATAGCAACGCCTATGCGTACCAGGACGTCTGATGCGAAACTGCTGCCGCAGTTGTGCATGTGGGCCAGCTGATGGCCGTCTGCACTGGCGTGCCGGTGGTCCCTCCTGCTGCGCCAGGATGCAGTGCAGCGCACGGCGCATCCCGTCCCCCAAGCACCCGTCCACACCCCCTTTTGACAACTTGTGGCTGGGGCTGGGGAGACTGAAGGCGACAAGGCTGTGCTCGCGTAGTATGACCACAGTGGGGCCACAGAATGTTGGGGGAGTGCAGCATCTGAGCCTCCGCACAACGCAAACAAAGGTAGCTGGCGCACTTGACTTGAGTCACAGCGCAATAAAGCAGGCCGTCGGGCTGGCAGAGCCAGGCCAGGCCGCTCTGTGCCCTGGCGCACAATACGACCCACACAGATGTGCGGGATGTTTCGCGTTCTAACTGCCTGGACAGCAGCAGACCGCGAAGTTGCGGCCGGACAGGGGCCAGTGTGCTGCGGGCTCTCGCTGTGGGCTCTCGCTGTGGAGTGGGTGGCAGTGACTCAGACTCATACAGAAAGCATGCCTGTACCAGGCCCTGGCTGCGCACGTGAGCCAGCTGCTGGGTCAGCCGTTGCGGCGGCGCCAGCTTGCAATAGGTGCGCTTGAGGCTGCAAGCGCAGGGAGCCTGCAGGCACATCAGCATGGGGTTACATTCGCTGACTTGTCTTGCCCCTTGTGGCTAGCAGAGGAAAAATACAGTGGGCACGGCGCGGCATTCCTGTGGCCTGGGCTCGTATTGTTATTGCTGCTGTTGCAGCTGCAAACGTGAGGTTCTTCTTCACCTTGCTCTTTTTCCGGTAACTCCAGCATGCTTGCTGGTACTCGGTTACTGACCACACTGGTCATCATGCTTGCTACAAGAAGAGCTGCACGATCCAAGTTCAAAGACACCGGGCTGACCCTCAAAGCAGACACCTGTTGCCTCGAAAGACACAGAATTCTTACAGGACACCTTCTCATTCAGCTTCTGTGTCAAAGTATGACTCACCCCCACCCACGCTCTGCTCCAGCGCGGGCGCGAGCCAGCGCGCGCTAGTCTTCCGCCAGAGCGCGGCGCGCCATCTCCACCGCGGCCGCCTGCGTGTCCGCGCCGCCGATGAAACCGCTGGCGTGCACAAACACCAGGCCCGGGATGCCGGCCGCAGCGCACAGCTCCGCGTCGCGCAGGCCGCGCCAGGCCGCCGGCAGCGAGCGCCGGTTCTGAAAGCTGCCCGCCGACACGGACACCGCCTGCACGCGCCACTTGCGCTCGCGCTCGTCCTGCGCGGCGCCCCGCTGCGCGTCAGAGGCGCTCGCAGCAGCATGCTGGCCGCTGCGGGCCGCCTGACACCACGCAGAGCTATCAACACACACACACAGCAGGTCTGAGCGCCACAGGAGCAACTGCAGGTTAAGTGCCAGACGTGCTAGTGCCTCTGCTGGCCATCAGCGTTGCACGTCTTCACACCCCGCACCCGAGCTCGTTATGAGCTCGTTGCCGCTGCCTGCTGGCGCGAGGGCGAGGCCGCTGCTGCCTGCTGGCACGAGGGCAGAGCCGCGGCACACCTCGTATATGCAGAACTTGAGCGGCGTCGGCAGCGCCAGCTCCTCCTCCAGCTCGTACAGGTGCGCCTTCCAGGGGCAGAACGTGTCCAGGCGGAAGATCTCGCCCGAGCCGTCGACCTCCAGGCGCCGCTCGATTGCGCCGCGCACGTGCGCGCGCGCCGGCAGCCACGCCTGCGCGCGGGGAGGGCGGGTTGCGGTGCGGTCGCATGCGGCCGGGGCCTGTGGCAGCGGGCGCCCGGCCAGCGCTCGCACGCGCGTGCTGGACGCCTGCACGGGCCCGGCCCCGCCATGGCAGCAGAAACGCAGGCCTGCGGCGCTGCTGGCCGTGCGCAGCCTGAGCCCAGCCCACTGCAGCAGGCAGCATCTCAGGCCGTCCGCGCTGGTTGGGAAGGGCCTGCAAACAGGTCCCCGCAGCACCCACATGCGCCCGTGCGCCAACAGCGCCACGGAAATATGAGGTTAGACAGAGCACAGCTGGGCGCTGTGCTGATCTGGGTGAACGACGGCGCCGCTCCGTCGCTGCCCGCGCTTGTGCTGACACGTGTCTGTACCTCTGCGAGCATCGGGGCTTGCTGAAGGGCTGCTGCACTGGACCCCGCCACCCACAAGCGTGCCTGGGGTGGCATCCAACCTGCCACGGCAGCGCTGAGGCGGGCGCACACGTGTGCGGTGTAGTCGACCGCGTCCTCAAACTCGCGCCCAGTCAGCTCGACCGCGCGCGCAAAGCCGGCGTCCGTGGCGGCGGCGCTCGCGTCGCCGTTCCAGCGCGGGTTCAGGCCGCCCACGCGCGACGCCAGGTCCGTGTTGCTGACATACCGCGGCCGCTGCTCTGTTTCGTACTGGTTCACGCCTGCGCTGCAGGGGGCGAGCAGGTTTGGCGCGAGCGCTGCCCCGGCCGCTGGCAGGCAGTCAGCCGGGCGTGAGGCTGCCAGCACTGGGACCGCGCGTGTCAAGCTGCAGGCCGCAAGCAGGCTTCCCACACTTGCCATCATCGCTGGCGGCTGCCAGCCAGCAGAACAGCGCTATGGCCTGCACCGTTATCGATGGCGTCCAGAGCCTCCATGAAGCCCTTGTACACCTTCAGGTACACGGTCTGCACGTCCGGATGCTCCGGCGGCAGCTGCATCATGCTGGCCACCGCCTCAAGCCCAAAGTGCTTGTACACCAGGCCCGCGCTCGAGAGCTTCGTCGTGAAGCCTGCGCAGGCGGGCCCGCGCTCAGGGGCGCGCCACGCAGCCGCCTACCTGCAGGCGGGGCGGCGCGCCGCGCACCATGGCCGAACGTCTCGGCGAAGCCGCGCTGGTGGTGGTCGAAGCGCCGGCGGGCGGGGTCGTACACGCCGCCAACGTCGATGACCACGTCCAGGTCCTTGAGCACCTCCGGGTCGCGCGAGCGCACGATCTCCGCGCCTGCGTACTCGGCCGTGCGCCGCGACAGGAGGTAGCAGCCCAGCGCCTCGTCGCAGTGGAAGCTGCCGCTGTGCGTGCCGATGCGCTTGCCGATTGGCCGCTTCAGGCCGCCGGCCGCTGCGGACATCTGCACAGGCCTGAGCAGCACGCGGCCCAGGTTCATGCACAGAGCGCTGCTAGGAGCTCAGCTGCGCTGTTGACCGGCTGCTCTATTCAGCAGTGTCTGATGCAAAAGTTTATATCATAGTGCACTGCATCAAAGCCCCAAGTTTGCAATCCGCGCAAAAGGCGGATTGCACACGGCCATCAGTGCCTTGGCCATGGAGCTCCTTGAGATCAGCACCTCTCAGCCACGCATTTCATGGCGTCAGGATCTGCATGGTGTCCAGCTCAACGACCACCTCTAAAACTCATCATTTTTGTCACTAACCCGCAATACAGGCTTCTTTGCACACTCTAACAACAGCACCCATAAGCGTTCAACAAGCAGCGCATGCAGTCCAGCAGCACAGAACATCATTTTTGCCACACACCGACATTGCACATGAAAGCCCCTGAATCCAGCTGGAAAACACGTACAAATTGGAAAGCAAGCCCTAGCCCTGCTCCATGGTGCGGTAGCGGCGGATGCCGCCGGTGCCCCACGCCTGGATGAGCACCTCGTACAGAAAGCGAACGGACGCTATGGATGGTACGACCTTCATGTAACTGCTCACCGCTCCCCTGCGCGCGCGCACGTGCACCACTGGCGGTGCGGCAAGTGGCGCCAAGCTCACCGCACATGCACATACCTGACCTCACGGCTCGTCAAGCTGGCGCGGGCGGTACATCCAGGCTTCCTGATAAGTGAAAGGCTGCCAAGCTCAGGTGTGGCTGAGCGCACGCGCTGTGGCAGCCGGGCCCTGCAGGCAGGGAGCCTGGGTGGTGCGCTGTCCTCGCCGCAGCATGGCTGCGCACGGGCGCCTGAGCAGAGCCGAGCATCGAATGCCGTGTCCGCATGCAAGCTAGCGCGCCTGTAGAAGCCGCGCAGGCCCTCGCTCGCAGCGATCTGCCGTGCGCAGTCCAGCGGGCCCCGGTACATGACCGGAAAGCCCGGGCTGCCTTGCACCTGGCGGGACACGCCCTGGCCGGTCAGAGACTTCGCGCCCGGCAACCTGGGCTCCGCGCTCACAGACGAGCCGGACAACCAGACGCAGCTCTTGGCTAGAGCTGTTTGCTGGCCACATGCAGCGTCCTTGGGGCTGCACGCAGAGCAGTGGCCGCCAGCCTTGCACAGTGTCCAGAGCAGGGCGTCGGAGAGCATCAGGCACCATCAGGCACGAGCGCACTCCGACTGCCCACCCACCAGCAGCATGCAGCCACGGCGCTCGGCCGCCATGGCGCGCGCGCGCGCTCAGGCAGGGCCGCGCCCGCAGGCCGCGCACCGCCGCCCACATCACCATGCAGCCGAGACACCGGGCCGGCGCGGGCCCCTCTGAGCAGGGCCGTGCCTGCAGGCGGCGCATGACCACCTCCAGCGGCATGCACGCGGACAGCACGCAGAACGCGGCGCAGCCGGCGAGCGTGCCGCGCTCGGACGGCGTCGGCGGCCGCTGCAGGCCGCGCCGGTACGCCACCGTGAGCGCCTCGTACGTGGCGAAGCCCATGCCGCAGCCCAGCGCGCTGCTGGCCAGGCCCGCCTGGAAGCCCTGGTACAGCCCGCCCCAGCCCTGGCTCCTGCGCGCGCCCGCGCCCCTGCGGCGTGGGTATAGGGTATAGAGTATAGGGTGTATGGTGACCCTCACCCTAACCCGAGCCCAAGCCCTGCTGTGCGGCGTGCCAAGCGGCATGCGACGCGGCCGGCCCTGGCCCGCCCTCGCCCGCCCCGTAGGCCGAGCCGCGGGGCGCGCCGCCGCCGGGAGGCGGGCGGCCGCGCCTGATGATGCTGCGCGCGAGGCCGGCGTAGCCCAGGCCGGGCGGGTGGTTGCCGACGCTCATCTGCGTGCGCAGCGTCTCCATGGGGTAGACCGCGAGCGCGGCCGTCGCGCCGGACAGGCAGCCCGCGGCCACGCGCTGCGCGTTGCTCAGCTGCGCCGGGCCGCCGGCGGGTTCCGGCCGCGCCAGCGGCGCCATGAGGTCCTTGCTCACCGTGTCGTACACCTGGCGCCCCGCCCGGCTGAGCTTGCACAGCTATTCCTAGATCGGCTCTCACAGACAGATCATGGCCGGGTACGGCAGGGCAGCGGCCGGCCCGGCAGCAGACGCGTGTGGCGGCACCTGCGGATGCGCGCATCGACCCCGCAAGCACGTGGCGCCGGCGCGGGCGCCGCACCGCGAACTGGATGGCGGACTGCGGCACGATCTTGACGACGGACGCCAGGTTGCCGCGCCAGAGCCCGAGCAGGCCGCCGGACGCCCACATCTTGCGCAGCGTGGGCGCCAGCCGCGCATTGGCCGCGTCGGCCATCATCATGGTGCGCAGGCGCTCCAGCGGCGCGGTGACCGTGCGGCTCACCGCGCCGGCCAGGCCGCCCGCCAGGAAGCGCGCGAGCGGGTCCGACGGCGGCACCTGCGCAGTTTGAGAGCGCATGAGAGCAGGACGTGCTCCGTGGCAGCCTGCCTGCGGGACGCCCTCCGGCGCCACGACCGTGCGTGCCTCACAACTTTGGCTCCGCAACCTTGCAAGTCAGCTAGGGGCAGGCAATACGTTGGCCATGGCGCCCATCTGCGCGGTGCACCCTGGAGCAGGGATGGGACCATGACGGCCTTGCTGACGGAGCATATATGCCTTTTCAGATGGCAGGAGATTCACAGAGAGTCAGGTGAGGTTGACATGCACTGCCACACATATGATCCAGGCTCCTCTGTACGGCACATGCATACGCATGCAAGGCACTTTGCAAGGGCAGGGATGACGGCCAGGTGAGCACCATGCACAGCCGGTACTCCGTAGCTGCAACCCTGCACGGGCACTTCAGGCTTAAACAATGGACGGGCCGCTGTGCTCCTGTCAACAGAAGGCGTGGCATGGCTAGAATCGTTATTTTGTGCATTGCCGCACAAACACAACCTGTTCAAGGCATGTCACACCAGCACCCTCCACGACCCCGTCTCAGACCAGCAGATGCTTTTGTAGAGGACGCTGCACGTGGCCGCACCAATCTGAGCAGTCAATCCAGTCCCGTATGATGCGCGTTGGGGACGCAATCTGTGCCTGCACAGCACAATAAATCTTGGTGTGACAGCCAGAGGTGTCCAGCCTGCACAGCACAATAAATCTTGGTGTGACAGCCAGAGGTGTCCACAGATGCGAAACATCGCAAGCATCTATCTGAACAGCTCGCTTGAACCTCGTACTGGCAAGCACACCGCCTGGCAAGCAGACCGCCGAGGTACAGAGGACGCAACCCGCAGCCCCTTTTCAAACTCAAGTCTCAAACCATGCCGGTTAACACATGCACGTTTCACTGCTTCTGCTGTCGCGCGGAGGCGGGCCCCGGGCTCGCCTGCGGCAGCAGGCACACAAAGCGACGGAACTCGTCGTAGTCGATGTCGTCGGAGGCGTCGCGGTCAAGCAGCGCGACCATGCGCGCGCCGTCCTCCGCGCGCACCTGCCGCCGCTGAGCAGCATGGGCCAGGCGCGCACACGGGTGATAGGGTAGGGTTGGTTATCACCTACGCTAACCACAGGCCAGGCGCGCGCACATAGGCGACATCCAAAGTGCAAGCGGACCGCATGTGCATGAGCCTGCACGGACCTCGTGTCGGCGCAGGCGCGCTGGCATGCACGCACAGTGGACGGCGTGCTGCACATGTGCAAGGACCCATGCAGCAGCGCAGCGAGGCCGGTGACAGAGCGCGGGCGCCGCACTGGCACGCCGAGGCAGCGCAGCGCCGCGGTGACCTCCCCCTGCGAGATGGTGCCCGAGCCGTCCGCATCAAAGCGCCTGCGCGCGCGCGCATGCTGCTCCTCCACGAGCCTTTTGAGGCACGGCTTGTTGCGTGAGAGCTAGACGCTCACATTATGTTACCTCCCTTGCATGCATGGACGATACCATGCAGCCCTGCCGGACTGCGCCTGATGTCGCAAGGCTGGCAGGGAACCTGGCTCACCTCCCCTTGCATGTCACCATACGGCCGCAGCCTGTGCACAAGCGAGCGATGTGTGAGCTGACCAAGCACACATGGAGACGGCAGCGGCGCAAGCGCGCACCGGAAGGCCTGCCAGATCTTGGCCTCATTCTTCTGCACATACGAGGCAAAGTCCTCGAAGCTGACGCGCCCATCCGCGTCCCGGTCGTACTGCCGCTGCAGCGCGGTGATGTAGGACGAGCTGGCGGGCAAGCCCAGCCTCTCCAGCGCGACCTGAGGACGCGCCCGGTCATAAGCAGAGACCCTCAAAGGGCCGGTCAGGAACAGGCGCTTGGGAGTTTGTTGCCACGTCCCCGAGGCCGCTGACTGCGTGCCGGCACTGCCCACACGCACCCTGCCAGCCTGCCTAGCAAGCTATGCAGAGCCCCAGACATACTACGCCGGTGCACCAGTAAGCAGGCCACCAAGCAAGACGCACGGCGCAAAATAGGATTGAACAGGATGCTAGTACAACAAGGGCTCCTGGTAAGCCCGGGCTGCACTACCGCAGCCAACAGTGAGAGGGCAGGCTTGCTCAGCACACCTGCAGCTCCTCCTTGTCCAGGCACCCCGAAGCGTCGGTGTCAATCTCGCTGAAGAGGCGCCGCAGCTCGTCCGGGTGGGTCAGCGGCTGCTGGACGGCGCAGGGTATGCCAATGCCGTCCTTCTTCATCCTCTCAACGGCTACTGCGAGCTGCCTGCTCCGCTTGTGCCGGGCACTTTAAGCATCTGCTGTGCACGTCACCTGAGGACCCTTGTGCCGCTGCTGCACAACGCCCGTGCGGTGCTGAGAACTGGTATGCAGCTGCGCGATGTTGTGAGCTTGCACGTTGTGCATCTTGACAGATGAGTGCTGACGAGCACAAGGCACAGCAAGCCGCACACGCCTATCATAGGTGCTGTGTTTACTGAGCATCCGCAGACGTTGCCAAAGCACAGCTGTCGGTCACCTATGCTCGTCAAAAAACTCTTACTGTCTAGCGCAGATTTAGGGCAGAAGTACGATCCCAGGCTAAGCAGGCCACCATTAAGACAGAGTTCAACTGTGTTCAATGACGCACGCGGCGTCAATCAACTCGGCGAACCCATCGCCACCATGCAGTGCGGGTTTCAAACGGGCCTGATTCCAACAGGCCGTCTTCACTTCTTGGCCAGCTCTCGTAGCCTGCGCTTGTACTCCTCGAAGGTGCCGTGGAAGGGCGTGATGCGTCCGCCCTCCACCGCCCACAGCTCGTCCACCGTTGACTCGATCAAGAACTGGTCGTGGCTCACCATCAGCACGCCGCCCTTGAACAGGTTCAGGCCCTGCGCCAGGGACACTGGTCGGCTCACGAGCCGCCATCCCCGGGCTCACATGCGCATGCATGGCCACAGCACATCCCAGGCATGCAGTGGCGACGAGGAGCGATGGGCGGTGGCAAAGGGCGCCCACCTGCACCAGGGCCTCCACAGCATCCAGGTCCTGCGGAGCATGCCAGCGGGGTCAGCGCCCTACTGCATACCAAGCACACCGGCAAGGCTTGCGAGCCCCCAGTCATGCACAACGGCGCCCCGTAGCGCATGCATGCGCGGCACCGCCCTGGCAGCGCGGCGCCGCGCGCACCAGGTGGTTGCTGGGCTCGTCCAGCAGCAGGATGTGCGGCTGCTCGAAGGTGACGCGCGCGAACGCGACGCGCGACTTCTGCCCCCCGCTCAGCGTGTACATTGGCTGCAGCGCCAGCTCGCCGCCCACGCCGAACGAGCCCAGGTGCGCGCTGCGCGCAGGCGCGCGCTCGGCTTGGGCACAATAGGGTAGGGCATAGCGGGGCCGCGCGGCTGCGTGCGGGAGCGCGTGCAGCCGCAGGCGCTAGGACCTGGGAGCGCCGGCCCTCTCTGGGCGCTGCCCTTCCCACTCGAGCACGCAGCACGTCGGGTAGGTGCTCCGACACGAGCACGGCGACTGGGCAGTTTAAACGCTGGCGGGCCGGGGCGGCCGCCGCGGCCGCGCACCGCTGCTCCTGGTCCTTGGTGAGCGGGAAGCACTTGAGCATGTACGCCAGCGGCGACAGCGCCAGGTCCAGGCCGTCCACGTGGTGCTGGCTGAAGGTGGCCATGCGCACCTGCGCGCCGGCCACGCAAGCCCAATCGTGATCGGCCTTTTCCGACCTGGGAACAGCCCCGCAGCCGCCCGGCGCTACGCGCGCCGCGCGACCTGCCGTGCTGGCAGCAGGCTCGCGCCCGCAACAGCACCCCCCGCACTGACGCTGGCCAGGACGCCTCCAGGGCGGGTTTTCCTCCACAAGCATCATATGCAAGTGCGCAACGCTCGAGGAAGCGTGCGCCCCTGGAGAGTGCACGGCATGAAGGGCCTGCAGGAGGTGCCGATGGGCAAGGCGCGCCTTGGGGTTGCGCGCGATGTGGCCCTTGGTCGGCTCAAGCGCGCCCGCGATGAGGTTCAGCAGCGTGCTCTTACCAATGCCTGCGGCGCAGCATGTGCGTTCGGGGCGGCGCCATGCGCTCGGGGCTGCAGGCGCCCTGCTGAGTCCATAGGAAAACTCCGTGGAAGGGTTCGCATGAGTGCGACAGGTCGCACGAGTTTGAGCGAGACAGGCGCCGTGGTGGGCGCGCAGGCGAGGTCCACCGCGCACGCTGCACCAGGCGGTGCGGGGCGGGGGGCGGGCGCATGCCGTTCGGGCCCACGATCGCGAAGCGGGAGTCCATGTCCAGGCCAAAGTTCAGGTCTGCGAACAGCGTCGGGCCGCCCGGGTAGCCGAAGCTGACGTCCACAAAGCCCAGGATGGGCGGCGCGACGGGCGCGGGCGCCGGGAACCTGAACACGTACTCTGCGCGGCCGTGCGCACCCCCAGCTGCTCGGCCAGGGTCCCTGGTGCAGGGTAGGGTAGGGTTAGGTTAGGGCACTGAGCAAGGACGGTGTTTACGATGGGTATGTGTCGCCTTGACATTGACCGGAAGCATGTGTGCCCATGACGTTGATGCACAGGGCACAGCAACACCAGGGCAAACGCGAGATGTGTAATTATAGGTGGGATAGGAATACACATTGGTGGCTGTCTACGCAGCAGTAGCTGAGTGTAGCAATTGCAGACACGGCCGCCCTTCACACGTCCAAGTCACGCGCCAAAGCCACCCCGCACCTGGGTCGTCAGCGATGGTCTCGACGTCCGCGAGCCGCTCAATGGCCTTGATGCGCGACTGCACCAGCGCCGCGCGCTTGGCGTTGAAGCGGAAGCGATCCACAAAGGCCTGGCGCGGCGGTGTGGCAGCTTGATGACCCAACCGCAGCCCAGCACATGCAATGCGCTCCTTCAGGACGCGACTGCGCATATCAAAGCAGCGCCGAGTCCGTGCATCACAACAGGAGCAAGAGGAGTCAGCAACCAGCGCGTTACAGCTGCATTGCTGGGTTGCGGCGTACGAAGCGTAGCAACATGCAGGCCCCTTGAGTCAGCTGAACGCAGGCGGGACGACAACAGGGCGCGGCGCCTGCCTGCATGTGCTGCTTCTTGTGCGCGACGGACTCCGCGGCCTTGCGCTGGTTCCGCAGCCGCTCCGCCGCCGTCTTCTCAAACACGTCGTAGTTGCCGCGGTACGCTGTGAGCTTACGGCTGCACAGGCCCGAAAAAGAGTCGGCGTGCCTGCTGCAAGCGCGCCCAGTGTGCTCACAGGACATGCGCGGCAGAGGGTGCGGCCCGCACCTGTGCAGATGCACGATGTCCGTGCAGACCGCGTTCAGGAACTCGCGTGCGTGCGACACAATCAGCAGCGTCTTCGGGTACCGCAGCAGGAAGTCCTGCCACCGCCGCCGCGCCTCCAGTCCTCAACCGGGCTACTCACAGCAAGGAGCGCGCAGTCCACCGCATGCTTACGCTGCCTTGCAGACAGCAGCGGTGCGTGGCACAGCAGTCTGTCAGTGCCCTCCCGGTGAAAAATGCCCTAATATACCCTAACCCCCAGGGCGCCGCGCCTCCAGCCAGAGCACTGCGTGCAGGTCCAGGTGGTTGGTCGGCTCGTCCAGCAGCAGCAGGTCGGGCTCCACAAACAGCGCGCGCGCCAGCTGCGCGGTGCGCGCGCGTCAGGATAGGGTTGGAGTTTGGTTACCTGCCCTGACGCGCGGACCTCGCCCCCGCGCACAGTGACTAGCCAGTCCTTTCTCCTGCTCTGCGTGCGGCTCTCGGGCGGTCCGGCCGGCGCGCGGGCACGCCAGGTGCGCAGCAGCGGGCGGCTCGCCGGGCATAAGGCGTCAGGCTCCGCGGCCCGAGGCGCCGTCACAGGCAGGCCGGCACCACTTCCCTTGGCGCCGGGCCGCGGCCGGGCGCACCGCCACGCGCATGCGCCAGCCGCCGCTGAACGTCTGCGTGGCGCGCAGCTGCATGTCCGGCTCAAAGGAGAGCCCCGCCAGGATGGCCGCCGCGCGCGCCTCCGCGCCGTGCGCATCTATCTCTTCCAACCGCTTGTACACCTGGCGCCGCGCGGGGCAGCTGGCACCTCTTCGCCCATGGCTGTCCCTCCAGCCCAGCCCGCATGGGTTGCTGGTGGCTGCAGAGCCGACCCTGCCGCGTGCCGTTTTGAAGCGCAGACCCGCACGGCACAGTGACCGTCCGGCCGCAGCCAAGCTACCTGCGCGCCCTGTCGCTTGCGACGGCACACGCCGGCCACCCCCACTGCACACGGGAGGGCTCTTGTCACAGAGCGGCCAGCGCGCGCGCTCTGCCCTCCCTGCGCACCAGCAGCCCCTGAGCGCCGCTCGGCGCACCTCCACCAGCCGCGCCGTGGCCTCTGGCGCCGGCGCCGCCCCGCCCGCGGCCTTGCCGCCCGCCGCGGCCTTCCCGGCGACTGCGCCTGCCTTGGCGGCCCCGGACCCGGCCGCGCGCCCGCTGGTGCCGGCGGCCGCCCCCGTGTCCGCGCGGATGTCCGCTGGCGGCGCCTTGCCGCCGCCTGCCGTGGCGGCGCGTTAGCGGGCAGCCAGGTGGCAGAGCTGGCGCAAGACTCATGCACGACGAGATGGCCATTCCTCACAAGCTCTTGCCAAGGCACCCAGCGTATTGCAGGAGGCTGACGGCATAAGCAGCGCGCCGACGTTACGACCCTTGCATTTTCTGGGGTCAAAACTTGACCCAGACAACGACCAGCGCTCCACTCGGCGCCCTTTCAGGCTGGCACGAGCTGCCCGCGCGCGCGCCGCTGCCGTTCGCGAGGCCAGGCTTGGCGTCGGCGCCGTCCGCGTTCAGGGCGGCCATGAGCGCCGCCTCCTCCGCCAGCAGCGCGAGGCGCTCGGGGTCGGCCGCCAGCACCGCCTGCAGCGCGCTCGTCGCGTCGCCCGTCACCTGCGCGGCCGCACGGCCAACTGCTCGTCGCGCGCTAGTACAGACCGAGAAAGGACGCTACAACATCGCGCAAGTTGCAGGAAAGCACACCAGTGAATACCGTTGTGCGGGCTGGAAATGCGCAGCGCTGTGGGCACAGGCAGTCATGACGCCGAGTAACACTTGTGTGCTGTCGACGACAAGTGCGGGGTGGTGGTGTTGCAGTTCCGGCCAGACGGCCTGCAGCGCTTGCCGCAGACGACTGGTGGCCCGCCTCACCGGCCTGTGCTGCCAGCGCGGGGCGCGCCTCCTGCTCCACGTGCAGGATCTGGCAGTTGGCCGGGATGCCCTTGATCTGGCGCGTCGCGAGCGCGCGCAGGAAGGTCGTTTTGCC
>JAABUV010005040.1_pt1 | contig 15310 bp, 13 predicted proteins | sample 5559971 | NCBI WGS metagenome assembly JAABUV01 (sample SAMN10711881, study PRJNA513362) | rock metagenome | isolation source: Antarctica rocks | place: Antarctica: Victoria Land, Knobhead nord | collected 2015-12-19
GCATCTGCTGGAAGGGCCGGCCTGCGTCTACGCCCTGATGCTGGCGGGTGTCACCGATGACCAGAACGCGGTCCCCCGGTCGGATCTTCTCCAGAAAGGCTCGCATCTGTTTGGTGCTGGCAAGGCTCGATTCGTCCAGCATGTAGAGATGTCTGCTGGCAGGATCGCCGTCTTTCTGGCGGGCAAGGAAGCTCTGAAGCGTGTCGGCCTCAATCCCGGCATCACGCAACTGGCGTGCCGCCTTGGAAGTTGGGGCGAAGCCCTCGACCTTGTAGCCGCCCTGCTCCGCACCCTCGCGGATGGCGGCAAGGGTGGTCGTTTTTCCGGTGCCTGCAAGACCCTGAAATCCATGCACGCGGTCGGTGCTGGTCAGTACCTCGCGGATCGCGGTACGCTGCGCTTCGTTCAGGAACTCTCGTGAGTTTGTCTGCCGCTCGGCGGCATCTTGATTCAGAAACGGCGTGGAAGCGGCGCGTCCATTTAGAACATGATGCACGTTCGCTCGCTCAGCCGCAATTGTCTCCGGCGTCGTAAAGCTGCGGCCGGAGCTATGCTTTTGACCCTGAACTGAACGGAACTCGCCTTCCTCCCGTCGCCGCTGAAACTCGCTCTGCACTTCCGAAAAGCTGACCTCTCCCATGCCGCGGCGTAACGCCTCCCGCATGATGACCCGCTCATCGGCCCCGGCCTCGCGCTCGAAAACCTTCTCCTTGGCAAAGGCTACCGCCCCTCGGGAATCCGGCTGCAGGCCGGTCCCCTGCGCCGGCACTGTTGGCAATGAAACAGGAGCTTATAAGCCTCTGCCTCTGGTTGCCGCCCGCAACCGGGGGCGGGGGATGGCGTTCGCTCAGCTACAATTCAGGAAGATGAAACGTTGTTTCATGAAACCTGTCCCTAATCCACCGGAATGGCCTGGTGTTCCATCGATGAATGCTACGGGTGCCAATGCGAAGAAGGAACTCGCGAAGCGTCATCGCGGGACGCCGGAGCCTGTGAAGCGTGGGCAGGACTTGTCTGCGGTCGATGCAGAGGCTGAGATTGAGGGTGAGGACCCTTACTTCTCGCGAGCAGTCGGAAAGTCTTTTCTGATGCTGAATCTGCTGAGCCTGGCGGATGAGCCGCTGACATTGAATCAGATGACCTCGCAGGCGGAACTGACCAAGAGCAGTTGTTTTCGTCTTCTGCACACGCTGGAGCGACTTCACCTCGTGGCGCGAACGGTCGACGGCCGCTACCTGTTGAAAGAGAAAAGTGCAGGGGCCTCCGCGGCGCGAATCACCAGCGCTCTGCTGCAGGTGGAGCAGCAGCATCTCCGGTCGCTGAACGAGGAGTTTGGTGAGACCGTCTCCGTCGCAGTTTTGTTCACGAATCACATTGAAGTGGTGCAGACGCTGGAAAGCCCGCGCGTGCTGCGGATGGCGAATACTGTGGGTCGAATCCTGGCTCCGCATGCCAGCTCTCTGGGAAAGGCGATCACCGCCTTTCAACCGGAAGAAATTTCCCGCAAGCTGCTGGTGAGTTATGGCGTGCAGAGGTTCACAGCGAATACGATTACGGACGAGAAACTTCTGCGCGAGGAGTTTGGGCGCATTCGAGAACAGGGCTACGCCTCCGAAGCGGAAGAGTCTACGCCGGATGGCTACTGCTTTGGAGTCCCACTGTTTTTCCAGTCTGGAAAGGCTCCGGGCGTTGCCGTGGCCGCGCTCAGCCTTTCCATGCCGAAGTCGCGACTGCCTGACGGAGAGGCTCGCAGTTACATGGTGCAGCGGCTGTTGACGACCGCCAGTCAGGTCAGCGCTGAACTTCATCCGCAGATCAGTGGAGCGTCGCCTGCGCACCTGGCTTGAACGTGCGCCACATCACAGGAGGAGAACGATATGCCCGAGAACACAGCCAAAACCGTATACCTTGCCGCAAGTGGAGACCTGCGGCTCTCAGCCAACCAGGTGTGCTGGCCGGCGCAGGCAGCCATGGAAGCCGCGCTGACCAAAGCGCTGACGGCTGCCGGAGCTACGGTAGTCCGCGCCCACCCGTTTATGGAAAGCAAGCAACATGGCTTTATCGATTCACAACGCTACGGCATGGACGTGTTTCAGGATATTCCCAGCGAGGCGCCGCTGGTGGTTGCGGAAGCTGTGTGGCAATATTCTCACCACGTGCTGGCGGGGCTTACGACTCATCACGGGTCCATTCTGACGGTGGCGAACTGGAGCGGACAGTGGCCTGGCCTTGTTGGCCTGCTGAACCTGAATGGGTCACTGGCCAAGGCCGGCGTGCGCTACTCGTCTTTGTGGAGCGAAGACTTTACCGATACGTTTTTTCTGGATGGAATTGCAGCCTGGTTGCGGACTGGAACGGTGGATCACGACCTCTCCCACGTTCACCGTTTCATTCCCGCCGGGCAGAGCCGCGCGACGCAGATGGGAGAGCGTGTAGCGCAGTCACTGAAGAAGAAGAAAGCGATCCTGGGTGTATTCGACGAAGGCTGCATGGGCATGTTCAACGCCATCGTGCCGGATGATCTTCTCCACGCCACAGGCATCTTCAAGGAGCGGCTAAGCCAGTCGACGCTGGCGCACGAGTCCTCGCTAGTGAGTGATGCCGAGGCGAAGCAGGCTTACGAGTGGCTCCTGGCGCGAGGCATGCAGTTTCATCTGGGCACAGACCCGGCGACGGAACTGACGGAGCAGCAGGTTCTTTTGCAATTGAAGATGTACATAGCCGCCGTGCGCATTGCCGACGATTTCGGTTGCGAAGGGATTGGCATTCAGTATCAGCAGGGGCTCAAGGACACGCTGCCTGCTTCTGACCTGGCCGAGGGCCTGCTGAATAACGTGGAGCGCCCGCCGGTGATGTGCCGTGAAGGAAAACGCGAGCTGTATCCAGAGGCTGCGCTGCCGCACTTCAATGAGGTCGACGAGTGCGCCGGCATCGACGCGTTGGTGACGCATCGGATATGGCGAGAGCTGGGACTGGCACCGGAAACGACTCTGCACGACCTGCGATTTGGCGAGGTATACGAGGACCAGTTTGTGTGGGTGCTGGAGATCAGCGGCGCCGCGCCGGCGGCACACTTTGTGAACGGCTATGCGAGCGCCAGCAGCGAACGGCAGCCGCCCATGTATTTCAGGCTGGGTGGTGGAAGCCTGAAGGGCAACAGCAAGCCTGGAGAGATTGTGTGGAGCCGAGTCTTTGTGGAAGACGGAAGACTGAAGGCCGACCTGGGCCGCGCCACCGTGATCGAGCTTCCAAAGGCGGAGACAGATCGCCGCTGGGCCGCAACCACACCGCAGTGGCCCGTGATGAGTGCGGTGCTGCATGGTGTGTCACGCGATGCGATGATGGCGCGACACAAGGCCAATCACATCCAGGTGGTGTATGGAAAAGACGCCGCCACAGCGGACGAAGCGATGCTGACAAAAGCCGCCTGTTTTGCAGCCATGGGCATGGAAGTGTTTCTTTGCGGTGTGCAGCCTGAGACGCGATAAGTCTCAGGCTGCATCCATCTCAAGAGAGGCAGCGGTGTCTGGGCCGGATGTGCGGCGCAGGCGGATAAGGTCGCGCGGAAGCGTAACCCACGCACCCACGACGAGCAGAACCGCCGCGACCACATAGGCAACGGATGAGGCGCTGATCGCGGCCCCGAGGCCGTAGTGGCTGGCCATGATGCCAACGGCGAGCGGCGCTGTTCCGCCACCCACGGCCCAGCCAACACAGTTCATCAAACCGCTCGTAGTGCCGCGCGACTGCGGAGAGATGACGTCGTAGGCGGAGGCGAAAATGTTGGCATCGTAAATACCCTTGCCGAACCCCCAGAGGATGAGCAATACCATGGTGCCGCGCAACGTGCCGGCGTACCCGCAGAGGGCAACGCAGGGTGCCCCGATCAAAACACCGATCGCCTGCGTGAGGAGGCGTCCGCCGGGAATGCGAGCGGAGAGTTTGTCGGCCATCCATCCGCCGGTGAAGGCGCCGGCGACGCTGCCTCCCTGCGCACAAAGTGTGGCGGTCAAGGCGGCCCGCGCGATGGACAGATGAAATCTCTCGTAGAGGTAGGCAGGCATCCATGACAGCAGCACGAGGGCGACGAAGTTGGCGCAGACAAACACCGCCATCAGCAGCAGCGCAGTAGGTGTGCTCAATACTTCTTTCAGCCGGGCCTTTGAGGACGATACCTGCACCTGCGGCAGCGAATCTGCCGTGCCCCGCGGAATTTCGCGGAGAAAGCGCAGCAGGATGATGCCGAGCACAGAACCGAGAACGCCCAGCACAAGGAACGAAATGCGCCAGCCGTATCGCTCGGCCATATAAGCCGCCCAGAAGCCACCGCCCACCGTACCCGCATATACGCTGGTGACGAGCACTCCCAGGGCACGCGAGCGCGACTGTTTCGCATGGTAATCACTGATGAGAGAAGTCGAGGCCGGGTAGTAGAGCGATTCGCCCAGACCCTCCGCAGCGCGAAAGAAGATGAGGTGGCTGAATTTGTGCGCGAGTGCGGACAGGGCGCACACGATGCTCCAGAACTGCAAACCGCCGAGGATGGCTGTGCGGCGCTGGATACGGTCGACGATCAAGCCCGCCACTGGCCCGCTAAGACCGTAAACCCACGCGAACGCCGAACCCAGTAGGCCCAGTTGGACCGAGCTGAGGCTAAGCTCTTTCTGCAACAGTGGAAAGACCGAGAAGATGGCCTGACGATCCGCGTAGTTGAAAAAGCAGATGAGCCAGAGCATGAAAACCACGGTCCACGCGTAACGCGTGGTGGGCTGCACCACTGCCGGTTCTGTTTTAAGGCGTTTCATTTTCGACAAAACACTAGCATAAAGTGAACCAGAATCCAAAATACAGTCAGCGGCGTGCAGGCGGACACCATTCTGGGCCAGACAAAAGAGTCTCCTCACTGCTTGGCGCATGGAATACCCCATGGAGGCTCAGCGTCCGGGGTGGGTTTTTCGAGAGTTGGGCTTGCGCTCCAATCGCGCTCATTTCAAAAAACATGATGCTCTTGCATTTTATGAAACAACGGGGTACGGTTCTGTTTACATAGCTCCGCCCGGTGCGGGGCAGAAAGAGGTGCGCGGATGAAAGTCATGTTTTTTGGGAACGAGATGGAGGTAGGCGGGCCTTATCTCTCGACGGATCTGCGGGATTCCAATGACATCCTGCACGATGGAGAGAAGCTGCAGGAACGCCTGAAGAGCGATGGGTATCTGCTCATCCGCGAGTTGCGGAAGCCGGAGCTGGTGCTGTCTGCTCGCCGGGCGGTGCTTGAGTCCATGCAGGCTCAGGGCCTTTTGAAGGCGGGCACAGAGGTGATGGACGGCATCATCAACCCGAACGCGGAGCGCTCCAGTACCACCGGTGTTCGGGCGAACGAAGAATACCGGCAATTGCCGGAGGTGCAGGCTATCTTCGCAGACCGCGCGGTGCCTGAGTTCTTCGATCGCGTCCTGGGCGGACCGTCGGAGGGCTTCGATTTCCAATGGATGCGGGTAGCCGCGGCGGGTGCTGAATCGACCATCCATTCGGACATCGTGTTCATGGGCCGGGGAACGAAAAATCTGTATACGTGCTGGACGCCGATGGGTGACGTCACGCTGGATATGGGACCGATCGTTCTGTGTCTGGGTACGGACAAGATTGAGGCGATGAAGAACACTTACTGGGCGTCCGATGTCGATCGTGATTTGATTCAAGGTCACTTCAGCAAAGATCCGCTGGAGATGGTGACGAAGTTTGGCGGGCGCTGGTCCACGACGGAGTTCCATCCGGGCGACGTGCTGATTTTCGGCATGCATATTCTGCATGCTTCGCTGGCGAACCGATCGGACCGGTATCGCATCAGCGCAGACACACGCTACCAACTGGCTTCAGATCCGTTTGATGAGCGCTGGAAGGGCCTGCCGCTGAAGAAGCACTATGCCTTCTGGGATCCCGCGACCAAGCTGGAACCTCTGGAAGAAAGCCGTCGCCGCTGGGGCCTATAAGTGAGCCTTGCACCTGCGCACTTTCAGGTACCCTGGGCGTCCATCCCGGCCAGTCACGACGGAGGTCTTGGTTCGCGGACGCACGGTGTGGCCGTTCTGCGGGATGGCCGTGTCGCTGTGCTGGCCCAGGCCACGCCGGCTGTCCACATCTTCGACCGGGACGGCCGGCTCGTGGATTGCTGGGGATCCGGTCTGGGCGGTGCGCATGGATTGACCTGTGTCATGCAGGATGGCGAGGAGTCACTCTGGATTACAGATCAGGAGAGCGGCGCAGTGGGCCGGTACGATCTGGCCGGACAACTTTTGCAGAGCATTGCACCGCCCTCGCATTCGGAAGGCCCCTACTCGCCAACGCAGGTAGGGGTCGCGCCGCACACCGGAGATGTTTTTGTTGCGGATGGGTACGGAAGCAATGTGGTTCGCTGTTACACATCGTCAGGAGAATGGCTGAGAACTCTGACGGGCGAAGATTCTTCGCAGCGTTTCGCACGCCCGCACGGCCTGGCTTTCGATGAGCAGGGTTTCTTGCATGTAGCCGATCGTCGCAATCGTCGCATCGTTGTCTATAACGAGCAATGCGACTTTCAGTTTGAAACAGATGAAGACTTGCACAGCCCCTGCGCCATTACTTTTGGTCGCGACCGGATGTTCGTTCCTGAGCTGTTCGGCGGCATCAAGGTATTTGACCGTGCGTTTCATTTGCTGGGAACCTACGGCACCAATGTGGTGCAGCGGCCGGTTGAAGGCTGGGAAGGGCAGGAGGGCTGGGGCTGGCCGATTCTGCCGAACTGGCCCGACGATCTGAGCACAGAGCTTCCGGCGGAGACCTGGATAGCGCCGCATGCCTGCGCGGCTGCTCCCGATGGCACGATCTACGTGGTGGAGTGGGTGCGGGGAGGACGGATTACACAAATCGTTGCAGAACCGTGTAGCAGAACCGCCTGAACCTCGTCATGTATTCTGTGACGATGCCGCGTAAGAGCGAGTCGTTAAAGGGGCCTTCGAGCTCCCTACGTGAACGGGCTTACAGCCATATCCAGCAGCTCATAGCCAGTGGGGGCCTGGAGAGTGGGAGCGCCATCTCAGAGCTTCAACTGGCCCATACGCTTGGCAGCAGCCGCACACCGATTCGTGAAGCGATGAGCAGGCTGGCTGCGCAGGGTTTGCTCGAGCAGAGTCCGGGCGGCGGCATGGTCGTGGCTCAGGTACAGCGCGAAGATATTGTTGAACTCCACGAACTGCGCGAAGCTCTTGAGCTGTACGCCGTTCGCAAGGCTGCGCGCCAGCCGATGCAGGACATCGAACGTGTCAGGATTCAAAAGACGATTGAGCAGATTGGAGAGTTGACAGAGGAGCTGCGGGGAGGCAAAAAGCCAGTGCTGAACCAGGCCCAGATGCATCGCTTTCTGACAGCGGACCTTGGCTTCCATGCGCTCCTGGTGAGTTTTGCTCACAACTCCCGATTGCAGAAGATGATCTCTGAAACTCGTTTGTTGATCAATGTGTTCTCGCTGAAACGCCGCGGCCACGATATTGAAAAGCTGCAGGACATCCAGCGGTATCACCAGTCGATCCTGGATGCTGTGCTTCATCAGGATGCTGAGGCGGCAACGGAAGCGCTGGGGGATCATCTAGCGGCAAGCCAGCGCGAACGGCTGCAGGAATACGACCACAGCCGCCGCGAAGCGTCCTTAAGGGAACACGTTCTTGCCATTTTTTGAGGCTGGAACGAGACGAAAAACCCCAAAGCACATAATGTCGACACGCTGGTTGCAGTGAGTTTATTATGTAGACAACGGCAGTTAGTGTGTATACGATTCGCATGTTCTTAAGCACCCAGCTTTCGTTGGAGAAACATGCGCATACTATTCCGCTCGGTTCTTTTCGCGGTTCTGTTCTCTATCAGCCTGTCGGCGCCGTTGCATGCGCAAGGCATTTACGGCACTGTTCAAGGCACGGTCATGGATGTTTCCGGCGCTGTTCTGCCGGATACCGTGGTCACCGCACGCGAGCTCAACACCGGTATCGTGCAGACATCACGGACCAATCGCAGTGGTATCTTCGTCATTTCGAGCATGCGGCCGGGCACTTACACAATCACCGCCCAGAAGGAAACGTTCAGCGATGTGATTCGCCAGGGAGTGACTGTCCGGGTAGGCGACCAGATCTCTCTCGACCTGACTATGACGGTTGGTGGCGTGAACTCCGCTGTGCAGGTGACAGGCGAGGTTCCGCTGGTGCGAACGGACGACACTATCGTCGGCACCGTGATCGACGAGCGCACGATCAAACAACTGCCACTGAGTGGCCGCTCCCCCTTTGACCTTGCGCTTCTGACGCCGGGCGTGCAGCAATCTGCCGTGAGCAACGGCACGAGCGCCGACAGCCAACCCAGGCTCAGCGGTGGACGTTCGCGAACAAACGAGTTCACGCTGGACGGAACGTCCATCACCGACCCCCGGCGCGGGACATCCGTCATCTCGCCGAACCTTGATGCCATTCAGGAGTTTGCCGTCATCACGAACGGCATCCCCGCTCAGTATGGCCGTCTCGCGGGCGGCATTATTACGGCAACCCTGAAGTCGGGGACGAATCAGTACCACGGCAATGTCTTTGAGTTTTACCGCGGCGACCGCTTCGGCACCGCCAGAAATTACTTCGCCAGCAGTGTGCCCCACCTGGTCTATAACCAGTTCGGAGGCATTGTCGGTGGCCCTATTAAGAAGGACCGGCTCTTCTTCTTTACGGATTACCAGGGAACCCGTATCCGGCAGCAGACCATCTACAACCTGACTTTGCCTACCGCGGCTGAGCAGACCGGCGACTTCAGCGATGTATTGGGTGGGCCGGTCGGAACAGATGCTCTCGGCAAAACGCTACTGCGCAATCAGATTTTCGATCCGGCGACTACGCGAGTAGTCAACGGAATCACTGTGCGCGATCCGTTCCCGGGAAACAAGATTCCTCAGTCACGCTGGGACCCTGCGGTTACGAAAGCGGCTGCCCTTTACGTTCAGCCGAACCTGCCGGGACTGTCACAGAACTTCTTCGGCCTGCAGTCAGGCGGCTCAAATCACGACCAGGCGGATGCACGCGTGGATGCGCAGCTTTTCAAGTCGGACCTCGCCTTCGTCCGCTTTTCAGTGGATCGCAACTATTCAATCGGGACGCGGCCCTTCCCAACGGCAGGCGGCAACCTCGGCGAGATTGACACCTTCTATTCGACCGCGATTGCGTGGACACATACCTTCTCGCCAAGCCTCGTGAACGATTTGAGGCTCGGGGGCCTAAGAGGGGAGTTGTACCGGCTGACACCCGCGACGGACGTGAGCAACCTTCTAATCCCGAATCTGGCGCAGGCCGCCCTGCCTACATTCAACGTGGCGGGCTACTACTCGGTGGGCGACTCTCCCGCCTTCGACCCAACGCAGGAGTCCTATCAGCTTGCTGACGGAATTACTGCCGTCAAAGGTAAGCACATTTTGGGCGTGGGCGTCGATTTCCGTCGTTTCCGCATCAACGATCTCCAACTGACTGCAACCTCGTATAACTTCAATACTCTTCAGACAGCCAATGGATCGAACAGTAATACCGGCAACTCTTTTGCCAGCTTTCTTCTCGGCGCCAGCAGTCAGTACAGCGCTGATCCTAATCGTGGCCGCTTCTATGGACGGTCGAACTACTTTGGAGCGTATGTTCAGGATCAGTACAAGGTGACGAACTCCTTTACGGCAAACATAGCCTGCGCTACGAAGTGGAGCAGAATCCCAACGAGAAATATTACAACGGCTCTAACTTCGACCTCGCCTCAGGTCAGGTCATCACGATGCGGCAGCTAGGCACAAACCGCGTCCAGCACACACAATGGGGTAACTTAGCGCCCCGCATCGGCTTTGCCTGGCAGCCGTTTCACGACAGCACGGTGATACGCGGGTCGTATGGCATTTTCTACACACCCCTGACGGGTCGCGCGACATCGGCTTATGATCGCTTCCCTAAGTCGCGGAACTACACTCTGCAGTCTTCTAGCGTGGCGCCGGCAGTTATTGTTTCGCAGACACCGGCCATTCCGACCGACCAGTTCGGTTACAACCTGATTCATTTCCACGACGACCCGAACGCGCATGTGCCTTACTTCCAGCAGGTTTCGTTCGACTTACAGCGTGAGATTCCCGGCAGGATCCTTGTAGGCGCGGGATATACAAACAGCGTTTCACGCCATTTGTATGCCAATGCTCAGTACAACCAGATTCCGATCGGCGTTGTGCAACAAGCTGGTGGTGGAACACAGGCGCTGAGGCCATTCCCGAAGTATGCCAATGTTGGTTATTTTTGCGAATGCCAGAGCACAAGCTACAACGCAATGCTCCTGCAGGTGGAAAAGCGTTACAGCAACGGCCTTCTACTTCGGGCGGCGTATACGTGGTCGAAGTTTATCGATGAGCAGGATGATAACTTCAGCGGGTTGTATCCGCAGGACGAGTACAACCGGCAAGCTGAACGCGGACTGAGCCTCGCCAATATTCCCACACGCCTGGTCCTATCCGGTATCTACGATCTGCCGTTAGGCCACGGCCGGGATTTTGCGCAACAAGGTCCCCTCAGTTATATCCTCGGCGGCTTCGAGCTGGGAGGCATTTTTTCCACTCAATCCGGACAGCAGACCTGGGTGCGTTCGGCCAATAACACCTCCGGAACATTCAGCCTGTTGATGCGGCCCAACCTGGTGGGGAATCCTTTCCTGTCAGGCGACCAGCGGACTATAGCTCGCTGGTTCAACACCGCGGCGTTCCAGGCTCCGGCTCCGTTAAACTTCGGCAACAGCCCCAAGTCTCCAAATATTCAGGGACCGGCCTGGTATAACCTGGATTTCAACATTCATCGTGACATTCGTATCCCCGTGACAGAACAGACCCGTATCGAGTTGCGCGGAGAATGCTTCAATTGCGTGAATCATGCCAACTTCCTGCCGCCGAATGGTTTGCAGGGCACAACCACGTTCGGTCGGATCACCGCGGCACAGCCGGCACGCACCATCCAGGTGGGCGGAAAATTGTGGTTCTAATCAAAGGGTAGCTCTTCACCGCGGTTCCGTGGTGTCGAAGAGAGCGGGAGTGCTTCCATGCGCTTGCTTATAACGGCGTTGTATATTGTGGCTGTGTCTTATGTTTGTTCGTCGCAGGTGCCTGGTGTTGTTATTGACCACCAGGCACCGGCAACGCGTGAATATATTGGATCGCCATCGATAGTCATCCTGGCGAACGGCGATTATGTAGCTAGCCATGATCTTTTTGGCCCGGGCTCATCGAGTACAACTTCGGCTGAGACCAAAGTGTTCGTATCCCATGATCGTGGAAAGACCTGGAAGCAGACCGCGACGCTGATGGATCAATTCTGGTCGAACCTGTTCGTCCAGGCGGGTCGCCTCTACCTGATGGGCACCTCTGCGGAATATGGCCGCATTACGATACGGAACTCTGAAGATAACGGGGCTACCTGGAGCCAGGTCCACTATCTGACTCAGGACCCGGGATATCACACCAGCTCGATGCCGATGGTGATACGCGAAGGCCGCATCTACCGTGCGTTTGAGTTTCATCCCGCCGGTCCGTGGGGATCATTCCGGGCGTTCATGATGTGGGCACCAGCAGATAGTGATTTAACGGACGCGAAAAATTGGAGCTTTTCGGAACGCCTGAGCTTCCCCGATGACGCGGAAGGCAATACCTGGCTGGAAGGCAATGCCGTCCTTGGTCCCGATGGTTCGATTCTGGACGTGTTGCGCGTAGACAACCTGGAACGCGCGGCCATTCTGCGACTGGACGGAAACCGCCTTGTACTGCAACGCTTCGTGGAACTTCCTGGCGGCTCGAAGAAGTTCAGCATCCGCTTTGACCCAGCGAGCAAACTGTACTGGACGCTCGCCAATCCTGCACTTCCTGGGCAGGACTTATCCGTCAGCTCCCCTGGATCTGTCCGCAATACGCTCGCGCTGTTTTCTTCTCCCAATCTCGAGCACTGGAGTGCGCGAAAGATAGTCCTAAAAAACCCGGATGCCAGGCTGCATGGCTTTCAGTATGTTGACTGGCAGTTCGATGGCAACGATCTGATCGCAGCCTCACGGACGGCGTTCGATGACGCCGAAGGCAGCGCCCACTCTTATCACGATGCTAACTTCCTGACCTTTCATCGCATAGCCGAATTTTGCAGCCTCGGCAACGTTGCGTTAGCCGGCGAGTCCTTTACGTCTGCAGAGGTCGTGTCCGGCGAGCAAATGCAGAAGTGGACGGCGCAGACGCATAGCAGAGCGGCTCGAAATCCGGACGGAGTAGCCAGTCAGCGGATTGGATCGTACGGGACGCATACTATGACGCTCACCACACGCACAGCGACCGGCACTGCGGAACAGCATCGCGACTGGTGCGACATCTTTGTGATCGTTGCGGGCGAAGCGGATTTGTTGAGCGGAGGCAAGCTGGTGGATGCCCACACTGGGGCCGACGGCGAGATACGTGGGACGGCGATTGCAGGTGGCCAAAGCGAGCATCTTTCACCGGGCAGTGTGGTCCACATCGACCCACAGGTTCCGCACCAGTTACGAATACCCCCGAATGCCTCGTTGACCTACTTCGTCGTCAAAGCCATCGCGGAAAAATCAAAATAGACGTATCGAACTGAGCTAAGGATGACTTAGCCATACGAGACAAGAGGAAGCTAACATGAAGTCGCATTCTTTGCCCGTGCCATTTCGGGGCATTGTCCCGCCGATGGTGACCCCGCTGCTCGGCTTCGACGAATTGGATGTCGCGGGCCTGGAGACCCTCATTGAGCACATCCTGGCCGGAGGTGTGCATGGTCTTTTCGTCCTTGGTTCCACAGGAGATGGCCCAGCTCTTAGTTATGCCTTGAGGAAGATGCTGATTGACCGGGTATGCAGACAGGTAGCCGGGCGCGTGCCGGTGCTGGTAGGCATCACGGACACGGCTTATAAAGAAGCCATGGACGTGGCGGAATATTCCGCGAAGGCGGGAGCTGCAAGCGTAGTGTTAGCTCCTCCCTACTACTTTCATGTAAGTCAGCGAGATTTACTGCGTCTGGTAGAAAGCGTGTCGAAAGACTCTCCGCTTCCTTTCTACCTGTACAACATGCCGAATCTGACCAAGATCGCCTGGGAGCCGGAAACTGTTGTGCGAGCTGCTGATTTTCCGAACGTGATGGGATTAAAGGACAGCTCAGGCGATGAAGATTACTTGCGGTCTATGGTGGATGCGGTGAAGCACATGCCGCAGTTCAGCGTGTTGGTTGGACCGGAGCACATGCTGTTGGACGGTTTGCTCCATGGTGTTCACGGCGGTGTGTGCGGAGGTGCAAACCTTTTCCCGCGGCTATTCAGTAATCTTTTCGACGCCTTCAACAAGGGAGATATCGCGGAGGCAAGGAGATTACAAGATCGGGTAATGGAGATAGGATCTCCGCTGTATCTCACAGGGGAGCCAGAATCGAGCTATATCCGGGGTCTGAAAACGGCGCTGGAGGTGTGCGGTATCTGCTCAGGCCACCTCGCCCGACCCCTTCTGAGCGCGGACGAAGTTCAGAAACAGGAAATTCGCCAACATCTGGCGAAGTTCCCTGAACTTTCGCAAGGATGACGCGCGCTCCAGCGCGAACCCAGAGAGAGTGTAAGAAGCGCTGCTCTACGTAGTCCGCGTCCAAAGCAAGCCCTTCCCTAAGCGCATTGTTACGTACATAGCTGTAAAGGTCTAGACTGTGGATCGTCGAACTTCGCATACGGAACTGCTCCGCTTTCGCACTCCAATCGGGCGACGACGAAAGGGATGGGCGCCCCACCTGCAGTCTGTCATCAGGAGGAAAAGCATCTTCAGAGCATTCATCTCAACACGAGGCTGCACTTCTAGCCACCTGCCTGCGGCCGGTTTTTCATGCAGGCTCAAGGAAAAAATGCTCTGTTGCATTAACCTTGCTGATCAGGCCTAGGGCGGGCTGTGGCGATAGGATGGTCATGTTCAAGCGTTGCCGCTTTCCTGTTGAGATCATCCTGCTTTGTGTTCGCTGGTACTGCAAGTACGGCATCAGCTATCGGGATCTCGTAGAGATGATGCAAGCGCGCGGTGTGGAGGTGGACCCGTCGACGATCATGCGCTGGGTGCATCCGTTACGCACCTGAGCTGGAGAAGCGAGTGCGCTCGAGCGAGTTCCTGGCGCGTCGATGAGACGTATGTAAAGGTTGGTGGCCTGTGGAAGCACCTGTTTCGCGCCGTGGACAAGCATGGCCGGCTGATCGACTTCATGTTGGCAGATCGTCGCAATACACGGGCGGCCCATCGCTTCCTGGGCAAAGGAGGTGATCGCAAAGGTAGAGATGACTTGCTCGACCCAGTAAGCTCTTAATGACTCGGTTCGACAGAATCCCCCGTCAGCTCTTTCCTCGGAAGATCTCAAGTAAAAGCCACAGGTTTATGCCAGCGATCACAAAAGCTACGCAGTAGCTGGTGAACCTCAAGATCGAGCCGTTTACAAAGCCACCCATCTTCAGCTTGTCACTTGTGAACGCGACGAGAGGAAAAACTGCGAAGGTGCTGGGCGGGTGGCCTTTTCGGAAACCGCGTTCTTCCACACCGGCCTGCCGTTCACCATTCTGAGCCAGCCGTACACCGCAAACGGCAACGGCGTCTTCCAATCCAGCGGTCCTCAGTTTGCCCGTCGGGTGCCTGGGGTTCCGGTTTATCGCAAGACCCCAGTCGACGGTGTAACGGTAGCCGGAACAAAGCAATGGATCAACCCGGATGCATTTGTTTCCACAGTTGACCCTCAATGGGAGCATGTACCGGCGGCGATTCACCAACCAACTGTCAGTTTGGCGATTCTGGCCGAAACACGGTGCGCGGTCCGCACTTCGCCGATTCGGAGATCTACATCACCAAGAACTTCAAGCTGCGAGAGGGATTGACCTTCCGCTTCGATACCCAGATGTTCAATGCCTTCAATCACCCGAACTTTGCGCTACCCAGCAACGTGCAGGCCGGGGGCCCGATTCGCTCATACCAGCGCGCTTCGGAGCCTTGCAGAGCACAATTTCGTCCCCAACAGGACTACTAGGCTTGGGATTGGGTGGAGACAGTTCACCGAGAATGATCGCATTTCAAGGAAGAATCGAGTTCTGAAGTGCTACTCGAAGTGGTGTTGCTGCAAAGTTCGTTTGTCCAACGTTCTGCAAAGTAGAAATGTCCGTAGCAGTCGTGCGGTGGGAATGTGTGAAATCACGTACTTGTGATTTCCAAGGACTGTGGGAAGAGTGGGAC
>JAABUV010005041.1_pt1 | contig 15308 bp, 26 predicted proteins | sample 5559971 | NCBI WGS metagenome assembly JAABUV01 (sample SAMN10711881, study PRJNA513362) | rock metagenome | isolation source: Antarctica rocks | place: Antarctica: Victoria Land, Knobhead nord | collected 2015-12-19
GCACATTAACCTGACCGGGGATTATGCCTGGCGACAGAGCAAGCAGGTCGAGCGCGGCAAATTCCGGTCCTTACGCCCGTTCGCCAATCCTTGACGTACGATGTTTTCCGTTTCGTGAGCAGACCCCAGGTGGGGCTCGTCCCGGACGACTGGCAGGCGTGGCTGCTGCGCACCACCGCGCGGCAACTGCTGGTGAACTGTTCGCGGCAGGTGGGCAAGAGCGAGACGACCGCCACCCTGGCGAGCCACACCGCGATCTACACGCCCGGCGCGGTCGTCCTGCTCCTCTCGCCCTCGCTGCGCCAGTCGGGGCTACTCTTCCAGAAGGTGAAACGCCGCCTGCGCGAGCTGGGCCGCGACTTCGCCGCGATCGACCAAGACAACGCGCTGAGCGTGCGCCTGCGGAACGGCGCGGAGATCCACAGCCTGCCCGGCAAGGGCGAGACGGTGCGCGGCTTCTCCGGCGTCGCGCTGATCGTGCTAGACGAGGCCGCGTTCGTGGCGGACGACCTCTACACCGCCGTCTCCCCGATGCTGGCCGTCTCGGGCGGGCGGCTGATCCTGTTGTCGACACCGTTCGGCAAGCGCGGCTTCTTCTTCCGCGAGTGGTCGGAGGGCGGCGACGCCTGGGCGCGGATCAGCATCACCGCCGACGAATGCCCGCGCATCCCGGCCGCCTTCCTCGCCGAGGAGCGGCGCAAGCTGGGGCCGCTCTACGACCAGGAGTACGGCTGCCAGTTCCTCGATCTGCTCACGGCGGTCTTCCGGCACGAGGATGTCCGGGAGGCCCTGAGCAACGACCTACAGCCCTTATTCGCCCTGGAGGTGGCCTAGATGGAACGCTGGTGTATCGGCCTCGACCTGGGGCAGACGAACGACTACAGCGCCTTGTCGATCGTCAGCGCCCCGCAGGGCGTGCGGGAGGCGCAGCACAACGTGCCCTGGTTGCAGCGCTGGCCGCTCGGCACGCCCTACCCGACGATCGTGGGCGACACCGTGGCGCTGGTCGCCCGCCTCGCCGCGCAACACCCGCAGGCCCTCAGGATGCTCGTGGTCGACGCGACCGGCGTCGGCAGGCCGGTGGTCGACCTCTTCACGCAGCGCCACGTCCGGCTAGCGGCGTCGCTCGTCGCCGCGACCATCACGGGCGGCAGCCAGGCGTCGTTCGCCCCGCGCCCGGGCGGCGGCCAGGAGTGGCACCTCCCCAAGCGGGAATTGGTCAGCGCCATGCAGTTGCTCTTGCAGTCGCGCCGCGTGCACATCGCGCCCGCCCTGCCCGAGGCGGCGACGCTCGCGGCCGAACTCCAGAACTTCCAGGTGAAGATCACGGCGGCGGCCAACGACACATACGGGGCGTGGCGCGAGGGCACGCACGACGATTTAGTTTTGGCGACCGCGCTGCCCTGCTGGGCGCTCTTGCACGGGCGGTGGCCGCAACCGTTCCGGCCGGCGGTGGGCGGGGAGCGGGCCCGACTCGACGGCCCGCCCCTCACCGATAAGGAGATGGTGGCCCCGTTCGACGGGCGCGGGGCGACGCCGGGCGACGTGCCGATCGCGGCGTTCGGGCGGGGGCGGCACGGCTCCTGAGCGCGGCGGTGGCCCGATCGTACCGCTCACCCTGCGGGGTGACGTTCATCCCACCAGCGCCGGAGCCGCCCCCACACGCCGGGGGCGGCTTCCTGTACCGCTGCGGGCGCTCCCTGCGCCGCTGGGGCCTCCTGCGCGGCCTGCGCGACTGACGGCCGATCGCGCTCGGCCTCGGCCAGCTCGGCGCGACGGCGCAACTCGGCGATCGTCAAGGCGTGCGCGGCGAGCGCCTGGTCACGCGCGGTGAGCTGCGCCTCGACACTCTCCCGCTCGGCCTCCAGGCGCCCGATCCGCTCGGCCTGGTCGGTGATCTGCGCGACGAGCGGGGCAACCGTGGCAACCTCGGCTGCCGCCCTTTCCGCGAGCAGCAGCGCCACCCGACGCGCCACGGCCTCGGCGAAAGCGGCAGAGTCGGCAGCCGTGGCAACCGTGGCAACCGTGGCTTCCTCGGCTGCCGAGGCGGTACGGAGCCGCTCGACCGCCTCGGGTGCGAAGAGCGGGATACGCGCGGTGCCGCGCTTGAACTTCCCGACCTCGGCGATCCGCCCCTCTTTGCGCCAATCGCGCAGGCGGCGTGTGCTGATGCCGAGGGCCTGCGCCGCCTGATCGGCGGTCAGCAGGGTTGCCATGGCTTCCTCGGCTTCCGGGGCTTCCTCGGCTGCGTTTTCGCGCATCATGTCTTCACTCATGCGACTGAGGATAGCATACGGGACAGCGACACCCTCGCCGCCCCTTGTGCCAATTGCCCTCACAGCCTGCCGTAATTCGTGCGGTGGGGCCGATGTGTCGCGTGGCGCGCGCCGCTACACTCGTCGCAGCGGCTCCTTCCACCCTCACTCTCACCACCCCGCCCCGGCCACATCCCCCCACGGTGGCCGGGGCACATTGCGCCCGCCGCCGCCCCGGTCGGTCCGCAGTCGGCACCCTTCCTCGGCACGCCCCTTGCTCCGTCCGGGGTGGCGCGGTGGCGAGCGGCACAGCGGGGCTAGCATTCACTCTTCCCCGCGATGGGCGTGCGACTCGTCCCAGCCACGCCCGATCGTCACACGAAGTCGTGTCACTCGAACGCCAACCCCATATCCTCAGCGAGCACGGCGGCCACCTCATAGAACAGTCGGTCAACCCACGACGCGTAAAACGCCGCGTGCGCGCCCTGTTCCCACCGATCGCGCACTTCCTTGATCAACACCTCGCGGACGCCGGGTGGGGCCAGCTCAGCCCACGCGGGCAAACAGATCACCGCCAGACACTCCGAGACGCAGCAGGCACACGCCTCGCTGAGGCCCGCGACGAACGACACACGCCAGCCCAGCCGCCGCCAGGCGCGCTCGATGATGCTCGCGGTCTGAGATCCTTGCCACGCGATGAAGCGGTCGGCAACCTCGGCGAAGGTACGATCCTGTTCCCGAATGCTCATCGTTCTCTCTCCATACCTCGCCGACGACCGCCGGCGGGACGTTCCTCACCCCGGCGGGCGAGGCGCGGTGTCGGACGGGGCGGGGCGATCCGCCTAGCGGCGCGTCGGGTGCGGGCAGCGCGCCATGATCTCCGTGATGGTCAGATCGCCGCGCGGGATGGCGTACAACTCCGGGAACTGCGCCGCGTGGTCGGCGTAGGAGCCGCGCCGGATCGCGGCGGCGGGCACGGGCGGCGCGAGCGGCACCGGCGCGTCGAGGGCGAGCACGATCGCGGGGGGCACGGTCTCGCCGGCGAGGCGCGCCAGGTCGGCCCAGATGGCGGCGAGCGTGAAGCGCTCGTTGAGCGGGTCCGGCACGCTCTCGGCGCGCAGCTCGGCGACGAGGGCCAGCAGCAAGGCGTTCACGGACAAGGCGGGGGTGGTCGTCATGGCGGGTGCCTCCTGGGGCTATGTCGCCCGAATCCAAGTTGGAACCGGCCTCACCGCTGGCACCAGCCACGGCGGCAAGGGGGCCGAATCCAAGTTGGATGCATATATATAAAGGGGTACTGGTTCCAAGTTGGATTCGGCTACGCGGCGAGTGGTGCGCCGTCCGTTTGATCGTGGGGGAAGGTGTCGCCGAGCGGGAGGAGGATCGGCAGCACCACGTCGTGCCCTTTGTCTGCGGGGCCGGTTCCAACTTGGAATCGGCTAGGCAGCGAGCAATGGCGCGGCGTCAACCGGGAAGAGGCGGGGAGCGGCTTGCGCCGCCCGCTCCCGCCAGACCTGCCGCGCCGTGTCGAGCCGCTCGCGCAGCTGCGAGGCGATGAAGGGCTGGTGCGCGGCCTCGGCCTGGAGGACGTACCTGGCGAGGCTGTGACCGTGGGCTTCGAGGTCGGCGAGGGGCATCCGCGCGCAGCGGACCCGATGGGCGACCGCGCGCCAGGCGGCGGCGGCGTGGACCTGGTGCCAGCAGACGTGGCCGAATTCGGCACCGCGACAGAAACAAAAGGTGTCGAGGGTGTCCAGGTCGAGCGCGGTGACGTTGTGGGCACCGGCCTTGTGCTGGCTGGCACTTTGGAAGTAGGCGATCTCGCCGGCGGCGTCGAGGGTGACGAAGTGCAGTTCGTCCGGGGTGTGGCGCAGCGCGCTCTGCGGCGTGGCGGTCGTGGCGGCGGTCGGGGCGTACATGGGATACTTGCCTCTCTGAGCCTTCGGGCTCGGTATCGGTCTCACCGTTTGCTTACCAGGGCTGAGCGGTGAGGCCCTTTTGCGTCAGGGGGACTGTTCCCCCTGATATAGACTATTCTACACTACTTATCGCTACATGTCAAGTATAATAGTGTAGAGTTGACTAGCGTGTAGGCATGCTGTTATAGTGTCGTTACAAGGAGGTGAAGATCGTGCAAGAAGAAACGCCGAGGGAATGGCTCACCGTCGACGAAGTGGCGGCGGAGTTTCGCGTAAACATCGAGACGGTACGGCGCTGGATCCGCGCTGGTGAGCTGCATGCATTGGACCTGGGCGGTCCACGCGCTGGCTACCGCATCAAGCGTGCTGACCTTGATGCTTTTGTGAGCAAGCGATACGGATCACAATCAAAAATAGCGGCGTAGCCTAAACTACGCCGCTCTATGGCTCACCGGGCTATGACCACCGGCGAGCGAAAGGATTGTAGCACTATGGCGAAGTACGAAGTCTCCGAAGACGCGATCCAACGCATGAGCGTGCGGATGCTCTCCGAACCGCGCTACCAGCGCGAGGCCGCGCTGCGTGCCAACTTCGGGGACGAGCAGCAACGCGCCAACGGTCGGCACATGATCCGCGTATCGCTGCGGGAGGCGCTCACCACGTTGCGCGCCTGCTATCCGCGCGCAACGCAGCAGGAGACGATCCAGGCGCTCCGCGACTTCATCGAGGCGCAACCGACCCGTCGCCGCCGCGCGATGGAGCGGGATCTCCTGGCGTTCGCCTTCGATGCGGCGATCATGATGCTGGATACCGAGGAGCGCGACGAAGCGAACGCGGCCCTCAGTCACGCGGTAATCATCGGCGAGGGAGCGTCTGAAGCGGTAGGGCGGCTCCTGAATACCCGTATCCTACTGCCCCGTGAGGAGTAGCGCCGTGGAGGAGCTGCACGCCGCGATCGCCGCCCGGTCCGCCGGCATCGTGCTCTACAACGATCAGGTGACGCGCGGGCGTAGGAAAGCGGCGTAGGAGGTAGGGATGGTGCAGTGGGTGAAGCAACGAGACGAGGACCACGCCGCGCGTGCGCTGGCGCTGCGCCCCGGGCGGATCACCGTCTACCGCGAACTGCTGGCGAAGCAACGTCAGGGGGCGCTTTCGACAAGGGATGCGGTTGCGCTGGACGGATTGCGGGAGTTGCTGCGCAGCAGTGGTGGCATTCCCGCTGATGAGGAGCCACCAGCCACGCCGACGACCGAGGAGATCGAGGATCGCGGCTGATGCCGCGCGGCCATTGCCCGACCGGCGACACGCCGTACCCGGCGGCGCGGCTCGCCCGCCTGATCCGGCGGCTGGAAGCGCTCGGGATCGCGGTGCAGGCCGACGAGGAGGGGCAGCGCCTGGCGCGGGCGCTCGGCGCGGCGGCGCTGTACATCCCCGAGGCGGACAGGCCGGGGGTGCTGGTCTTCGGGGAGCGGCCCACCTGCGCCGAGGTCCTCGAAGAGTTGGCCCACATCGGCCAGCATCGCGCCTCGGGCTGGCGGGATCTCAGCGCGGCGATCCCCTTCCTGGAGATGGAGACACAGTACCGGTTGATCGTATGTGCCCTGCGCTGGGGCTGGCCGAGGAGCGATATCGAGCGCCTGGAGCGGGCGTTCTTCGTGTGGATGAGGCGTTATGAGGGACTTTCTCCGCGCTAGGCACGCCGCGCAGGGGGGGCAGGCCGTGCCGCTTGGCCTCGCCGCCGCGCCGGCGAACTTCATGGTCCTGGTGGCGAGCGCGGTCGCGGGGCGCACGATCGTGGCGGTGCAGGTCTACGCCGGCGCGCCGCGCGTCGGGCTCGTGCTGCGCGTCGAGGGGACGGCCGAGCGCTGGGAGGTCAGCGGGATCGGCACCGTGCCCCTCACCGCCCTCGATGCGGGGCGTTGGGGGCTGTCGCTGCGGCCCATCGCGCACGCGGGCCCGTTGCGCGCGGATCAGCGCCTTGTGGCGGCGTGAGGGGAGGGGTGCCGTGGAAGAGTTGCACGCCGCGATCGCCTCGTATTTGCACGTGCAGCGCCTGGCGGCCGAGCGTCGTCGCCAGGCGCGCGAGTCGATCCCGCTGGAAATGGAGGTCACGTTCTTCCCCGCGCCGCGCTGCCAGGTCTGCGGTCGCCCGGTGGACGACGACGGCGGGCTCTTCAATCTCCAGGACATGCAGGCCAGGCGGCAGTGTTCTGAACATTACTGCCCGTTCTAGCGATGCATGCTGGTGACGAGGGCGCTGATGCTGCTATGCCAGGGGCGGCGCGGCCCGACATCCTCGCCCTGGAAGCGTTCGATGAGGTCAACCGTGTGTCACAGGACAGCCCCGAGGGGCTAACCCCGGCACAGATTCGGGCTGTTTGCGATGCGCATTGTCTCGTATGTCAGCAGACGATCGGGGGATCCGAACAGGCTCGGATCCTCGCCTGCCGCCTGCAAGGTTGTGAATTGCGTGGGGTCGATGCCTGGATGGCAGAGGTTGCCTGGTTGAGCGCTCTCGAACAGTCGCCCCTATGGGGGGCGGCCCCTGTCCCGGCTCAGGCGGTCGCGGGCTTCAACCGGCACATCCACCAGGCCGCGTGCGCCACGTTCGCTATCGGTCTGGCCCCTGATGGGACGCTAGAGCGTAGTTATGCGGCGACAACGCTGCGTGGGCTCATACATGCCGCCCTGATCCTGGTGATAGCGTATAACGCGGGCGACCGTGGTGTCTTGAACGTCAACGAGAAGAGCGTATCGGCGCTTTTAGGGCGGGTGCGGACCGAGCATAGCGCCGCCCGACGTATGCGGTCCGAAGAGCGGCAAAAAGCGGATGATGCGCGTGTCGCCGCGCTGTATGATCAAGGCATCAACGCCGCGCATATCGCCCGGGAGATGGGCTGGTCGAACGATCGCGCGCGCGTCAATAAAGCGCTCCAGCGCATGAAGCGCAAGCAGAAAGGTCGAAAACACACGCTACTATAATCGCCGCCCAGATGTAGATGAACTGTCGCTTTAGCTACATCACGACAAGGAATGTGCGGCCAGTTACACTGGCTTCGGGTGGTTGGGATGTAGACACGTAAGCACGCGCAAAGGGGGGCCATGACCATGAGCGTAACACCCACGACCGACCGGCGTTTCGTGTCGATCGGCGTCGCCGCCGAGCGCGCCGGGTGCTCGCCGCAGACCTTGCGCGACATGGAGATACGCGGGGAAGTCCCGCCTGCCGCGCGGGTCGAGGGTCTCGGGCGGCGGATGTATAGCCTTGATGACGTGGAAGTGATCCGCCAGGCACGCGCGGCCCGCAAGGCGGGGATCGCGCCGCCGGTGGCGGTGTAGCGCAAAGCAAAAGCCGGTGGGGTTTGATGCTTCTCACAGCCCCCCACCGGCACACCTTATTGGACCAGCGGACTCGCGTTTACCAGGCGCGATCCCACCACAACGGTCTCACCGCATTGTACGTGCCTCGCGGGGCGGTTGCAATGGGGTAGCCGTAGAAATGTAAGGCTAGTATGACCACAGCGCGACAGCCCCAGCGTCTTGGCGACATCGCCCAACGGGCACAGATCGCCTACTTCCGTACCCAAGCGGCCCAGAGCCTGCCCACCGGTCGCTACGACGCGGATGGCGCCTTCTACCTCAACTTCCCCTGCGACGTGCTCGGCGGCGATACGTTCGTCTCCTCCTTCCGGCGCGTGATCGCGCTCAACCTGCCGTTCGAGATGATCGATTACGAGCAGGAGCGCCCGAACCCCGGCACCATGTGGACGCACTGGCAGTACGGGCCGCGCACCGAGGCGCTCGCGCGGTTATTCTGGCCCGGGCTGACGGTTGAGGCGAAGGGCAACGCGAACTATCAGCAAGGCGGCGAACTAGCCGCGCAGCTGAAGACGATGCGCCAGGCGCTCGTCGCCGCCGAAGCCGCCGTCCGCTGCGGCGTGGCGGTCGGGCGATGACCACGAAGATTAGCGTCGCCGACTTCTTCGCCTGGCGCTTCGACGGGCTCGGTTCCGAGGAGACGATCGAGATCCGCTCCTTCCTTCTCGGCGGCGGTGCCCCGCGCCAGAGCTGGCACGCCACGCCGCTGGAGGCGGCACAGGCGGCGCTCTCCCGCCCGGACGAGCACGAGGTCTTCTACGGCGTCAATGCTCGCCAGCGCGGCGGTGGTAAGGCCGAGCACGTCACCCTCCTGCGGGGGCTGTGGGCCGATCAGGATTACAAGCATTCCCCGGATGGCGCGGCCGGTGCGGCGCGAGCGCTGGCCGCGTTCCCGCTCCAGCCCACGGCGGTCATCGAGTCCGGGGGCGGCAATCACCTCTACTGGCAGTTCGCCGAGGCGGTCGCGCCGAGTCCGGCTATCGAGGCTCTCCTGTTACGACTCTACGCCGCGCTCGTGCCCGGCGACGGTAAGCTCGACTCGGTGCAAGACCCCTCGCGCATCCTGCGCGTTCCCGGCACCCTCAACCACAAGACGAACCCCGCGCGCCTGGTGACGATCCGCGACGAGGATCCCGCGCGGCGCTATGCGCCGGCCGACTTCGCGCTCTTCCTCCCGGAGCCGGTCGAGCAGCCCCGCCCCGTGTGGTCCCCGCCTTCCGGTGGCAGCCCGCGCCCCGCCTTCGATAGCGTCCCGCCCTTCGAGGAGCTGCGCGAGATATTGCGTCATATCCCCGCCGGCGGTGACTACACGACCGACTGGTTGAGGATCCTGGCCGCCGTGCACTCGGTCTATCCCGGCTCAGATGGCATCGCGCTTTGCGAGGGGTGGTGCCCCGGCAAGCCCGGCGAGGTGGCGCGCAAGTTCGCCTCGTTCAAGCGCGACGGTCGGGCCGACAACGCGACCAGCCTCGGCACGCTGATCCACCTGGCGAAGCAGCATGGCTACCAGCCGCCGCGTCCCATGGCCGCGACATTCGTGTTCGTGGATGCCAATGCGGAGCCCAGCGTGGTGCCACTCGATCAGGTGCGCGCCGCCGTCTTCGCCCTGCAACAGGAGAACGAGGAGCTGCGGCGCGATGGCGAGCGTATGGCCCGCTTGCTGGCGTTCTGTAAGGACGAGCACAAGCGCAAGGACGCGCGCATCGAGGCCCAGGAGACAGAGATCGCCGCCTATAAAGCGGCGGCCGCCCACACCGACGCCACGATCGGCGGGGCCATCTTCGATATCGCTACCGAGGTGGTCGCCGCGCACCAGCGCGGGGATGTGCTGGTGGAGGACGGTCGCCAGAAGGTTCGCGTCAGCTATAAGCGCGCGGCGCTGAAGGGCGTCCGCTCCGCTCAGACGAACAGTAAAGCGGTGCACAAGATCCACGATTCGGGGCATGTGTCGGTCGCGTTCCGTCCCTTCCGGGTGGAGTCGGAGAACTATTCCGGTGAGGTCGAGGCCGCCTACATCGAGATCCCGACCGAGCATTGCGAGACGCCGGCGAAAGCGGCGTTGTATCTGTTGCCCCCACCGGGGCCGAAGAAGCAGGGCGGGGTGCGCAGGCGGATCACGCTGCCGGCATTCGATGAGGTGGTCGAGGGTCCGGTGAAGTGCGTGACGGAGAAGCGCAAGCTGTGGTCATCCGTCGCCACCGAGCGCGTGGTGAAGGTCGAGGCGATCGACAGCCACACGGAGTATTTCAGCGACCAGGGCGAGCAGATGACCGTCGATGAGGTGCGCGACTACCAGGAGCACATCGGCTTGAAGGCGCGTGTCGCGGTGCCTTCCTACCGCCCGCCGGTGCAGCAAACGCTTACGGAGGTGGATCGCGAGCTGGTGCGCCCCCCGATGGGGCAAGCCGACTTCGACGCCTGGCTTGACGAGGAACCGACCCCGATTCCGCTGCATGGCCCGCGCTGTCGTGCACAGGGGTGCGGGGGGCGCCCAAGTAGTAGTGGCTACTGCGAGCGGCATGATTCGTTGCTGGCGATGGCGACGGGAGCGGACTGATGGGCGCGCATGCGCTGTGTAGCTCGACTCGCTACATCGTGTCTCTCGCCCTCTTCATGGGCGTTCTGTGGTGGCTAGTGGCGAGTTTGCTCCAAGGCTTCTCGTGGGGGACAGCCCTGGCCGGGGTACTGTTCACGGTGCTCTACCTCGGTGCGGGTTTTCTTTTCCGCTGGATCCGTAGCCGTAAGGGCCGGGAGGTGAGCTGATGGGCACCGTGACGCCGTTCCCCGCCGCGATCGTGCCGGAGATACTGGATATGGCCGCCGCCGAGCTACGCGCGCACCTGGCCGACCTGACCAGGTGCATGGCGCTCGCCACGCTCCGCACGGTGCCCGACTGCGTGGCGATCACGCTGCGGCGCGAGGTGGGCGGGCGGTATTGGGACATCATCCTCGGCGCGAACTACTACCAGTCCAAAGAGGATGGCTCGCAGCTGGCCTTCTACGTCTGGGACGCCACCGAGACCACCATCGGCCTGGACGAGGACGAGCTGCCCGAGGAGATCATGGGGCGGGATTCGTATGAGTCGCCCGAGGAGGCGCTGCACGCCGCGCTCGACGCGCTGGCGCAGGAGGACTGAGGTGCCGAAGCTCAGCGACATCATGAAGAAGCGGCGCTCGCCCAACTGCGGCAGCATGATTGTCACGTTCGGGGGGTGGTGATGCTGGCTCAGCGCATACCGAGCCAGACCACGGCGATCAGCAGCAGGACGATCAGGGCACCAACAAGGTGGGCGCGACGGTCGAACGTGGTGTCGGGCATGGCAGACTCACTGGCGACGTGGTGGCGGGGCGACAAGAGACCGACCATGAGGAGGCAAGATGAGTGCCACACCGCCCTCGCCGCCCTACACGATCGTCGGCTACCCCGGCCCGGGCCTCGCCACCATCGTCGATCGCCGCGACCAGACGCCGCGGCTGTGGGCGCGGACGCTGGGGCGGCGGGGTTCCCCCTTGGGTACCAAGGAGCGCCGGTGTGCCAACTGCGGGATCGCGTTACCCGGGGCGTTCCACAAGCCGCCCCCCTATCCGCGGAACGTCGACCGGCTGTGCGTGGCCTGCGTCGAGGGGACGCCGTGCGGGCTCAAGGCACGCCTACCGGCATTGGCGTGCCCTGAGCATGGCGTACGAACTGGGGTGGTACGGGAGTGGTGCACGAGTAGGGCGCAAGTAGGGTGTTTTTCCGCTATCGCGGTCGTCAGGAGGACATAACGATGGGCGAGCAGGGCACGAAAGCGCCGACGAGGGAGCCGATCCCCTTCGTGCAGGATCCGGCGATGCGTGAGGTGCTGAAGGCGCGCAGGCGGGCGCTCCTGGCCGAGGTGGCCGCGATCGAGAAGCATCTCGGGCCCGAGCCCGCCCAGCCGCTGACAGCGTAGGGGGGTGAGTGATGGCGCGACAGTGCCCGGTCTGCGGTTCGGACCACCTCATCCCTGGCGTCGATCTCCGCGATCGCCACGGGCAGTACCCCTCGATACAGCATGAGGTCGAACTCATCGCCCATCCGACGCACTTGATCAATCGTGGTGGCATCACCTCACCGGTCCAAGCGACCGTCTGTGGCAGCTGTGGCTATGTCATGCTCTTCGCGAACTTCCCCGCAGATCTCTGGCGCGTGTACCGTGAGGCGCAGGGCGAGAAGGACTAGACGTTTAGGGCTAAACTGTCCGTAACCGCATAGGCCGCATCTGTAATACGTGTTACAGATCCCGCCCCCCGAACCGCGAGCGCCGCGCATGCGCCCCTCGCCGGACCAGGGGGCTTTGTGTTGTAGAGAAGGAGGCCCACGATGGCGAAGACCGCGACCGCCCCGACGAGCGACCTGGTGACGCAGCGCAAGCACGTCGCCGCCCTCGAATCCGAGCGCGCCCAGCTCGCCGCCCGACTGCGCCAGGCGAGCGCCGACGGCGACGCCCCGACCGTGCAAACGCTGCTCACGCGCCGCGAGATGCTCCCCGTGCTGATCGCCGAGGGCCGCGCTGCGCTCGTGCCGCTTGAGGTTGCCGCCATCGAGGAGGAACTCGATGCGGTGGCGGCCCGCCTGATCGCGCAGCGCGTGACCGTGGAGGAGGCCGATCGGGCGCGCGAGACGGCGCGCGCGGCGTACCAGGAGGCCGAGCGGCGTTACGGCGTGCAACAGGCGAGTTTCCTCCCGCTCACGACCGAGCGTCAGTTCCTGCTCCAGCGCCGTCGCGAATTGCGAGCGCAGGCGGCCGTCCGGGCCTGATCAGCGGCCCCTGAGCACCACACCAGCACGAGGAGGGAACGACGATGCCGAAGACTCCCGATCCACGCCAGTTCAACGCCCCCGCCGTCGCGTTCGACGCGACTCCGACCAGCGCTGACGGGCGCATGAGCGCCGCGCGCCGCGCGCAACTCCAGGCGAAGTATCCGGCGTTCGGCGACGAACCCCAGGCCACCGATCGACGGAAGATGACGCCCGCGCGCCGGCGCGCACTCCTCGGCCACACGGCCGAAGGGCGAGCGCTCCTCGCCGCCGAGGATGCGCGGAACGGCGCCCCAGCGGTGGCGCATGCATAGCACCGCACCGACTACCACGCCGGACGCCGCGTAGCCCGCGACCCCCCCTGATCGCCCGCGACGACGCGGGCGCGCGCATCCTCAATGACGAGGAGGACGATGATGGCCACGACGCGTGTCACCTTGACCCCCACCGGTACGCCGATCGACCGGCCCGCGCGCTACTTCGTGGCGCGCAGCATCGCCAGCGCCGCCGCGTTGATCGTCTACGGGTGCCCGTACCGGGGGATCGCCCCGGCGGGCGGGCGGCTCGGCTTCCGCTTCGCCGACCCGGACGACGCCCTGCCCGCGCTCGAAGCGGCCGTGCGGGCGCGCACCGCACCCCCGGTCCAGCCGCGTACCCTGATGACCGCCTACTTCACCCTGCGCACCGACCTGGCCCACGCCCGGGCCGCGCGGGAGGGTCGGCAAGGCGCGGCCACGCGCGGAGGGCACCACGATGGGTAAGGCGGCCAAATCGCGCGCGCTCCGCAGGCGCCAGGACCCCGACCGCCACCTCCCCGACGTGACCGGGCCGATCGCGCCGGGCACGCTGGACCGGCCCACCCTGCGCGCCGCGATCCCCCGGGTCGCCGACTTCTGGCACGAGCTGCCGGGCCGTCGCGTCGCGTGCGACCTCTGCTATCGCCGCTGCGAGCTCGCGCCCGGCGAGGCGGGGTGGTGCGACCTCCGGCGCAACGACGGGGGGCGGCTGCGGCTGGCGGAGCACGGCGTGATCGGCAACCTCCAGCCGCACGTTACCCATTACTTCTACTGGCGGCAGCACGCCCGGATGGTGTGGGTGTCGGGGGTGGGCTGCACCGCCGATTGCGTCTTCTGCACCTCGACCGATCTGGCGCGCGCCCCCGAACGCCTGACCTGGGGGCCGAGCGGCGAGCGCGCCGTCGGCCAGCACTCCGACGCCGGCGGCTGGGCCTATCACCGCGCCATGCTGCACCCGCAGATGATCCCGGCACTGGCCGAGCAATGGGGCTGCCGCGACGTCTACTTCGGGGCGAATGAGCCGACGCTCACCTACGAGTGGACGCTCGACGCCGCGCGGCTGGCGAAGGGGGCAGGCCTCGGCACGGTGGTCGACACCAACGGCTTCACCGCCCCGGACGCGATCGCGGCGCTCGCCCCGTTCATGGACATGGCCTACGCCGGCGTGAAGGGGAGCGCCGACCCCGCCTTCTACGCGAAGCGGATGCGGGCCGAGGGCGCGGTGCCGCACGTCCTGGCCGCGCTGGAGGCCTGGCACGCCAGCCCAACCATGCTCGGCGTCTCGGACACCATCGCCCCGCCCCACTGGTGCGACGAGGCCACGGCGACCGAGACGATGACGCGCTTCTACTCCTGGATAGCCGAGACGCTGGGGCCGCTCACGCCGCTCCAGGTGCGCGGGATGGTCCGCCCGGCGCGGGAGTACGGGGAGTGGTTCGACCCGCTCCTCCCCCATGCGGGCGGCGACGGGGCGGTGGTGGCCTTCATGGAACGCCTGCGCCTGGCCAAGGCGATCGCGCGCGACTGCGGCCTGCGCTACGTCTACAGCGACGAGCACCGCGAGGTGCGCTGCCACCACTGCGGCGGCGTCCTGGTCGGCAAGATCGGGTCGGTCGCATTCGACCTGCACGTCGGGCCTGATGGCGTCTGCGCCCATTGCGGCGGGCAGACGCCGATCGTGGGCATCTCCCGCGCGGAGTACGACGCCATCCAGCGCGAGGAGGGCTGAGATGGGGCGCACCTGCACCGTCTGCACCCATGCGGAGCGCCACGCCATCGATCAGGCGCTCGTGGCGGTCGAGAGCCCATACCGCGACATAGCGCGCCAATACGGCCTCTCCAAAGATGCCCTGCTGCGGCACAAGGCCGACCACCTGCTGCCGGAGATCGTCGCCGCGTGGCAGGCGGAGCGGCACGGCAACGGGATAGAACTGGCCGACGAGCTACGCGGCTGGATAACCACGATCAGTAAACTGATGCGCGCGTGCGACGACTGGCTGACCGACCCCGGCGACCCGGAGCGCTTCACCCTCGCCCCGCACACGACCGAGATCGTGATCCACACCGAGGAGACGCAGGGACCGGACAGTCGGCCCCTGCGTCGGAAGCTGCGCCTGTCCGAGGCGCTCGCGCGGGTCGATGGCGCGGCGGACGTCGGCGCGATCACGCTGGTCGAGGCGAAGACGGCGGACCCGCGCAAACTCATCCTCGATACCGCCAAGGCGCTGGAGGGGCAACTGCGCCTCCTCGGCGAGTTGCTCGGCAAAATCCAGACGCAGGGCACCGTCAACTTCCTGGCGTCCGGGGAATGGCTCACCCTGCGCGGCCAGATGCTCGCGGCGCTGGAGGCCTTCCCCGATGCGCGCCTCGCCCTGTCTGCGGCGTTGGAGGGGGACGATGTCCGCGCCGCCTAGCCCGCTCCTGGTCTCGCGCTACACGCCGCCGCCGTTGCCGCGCGAGGCGACTGCCGTGGCGCGCGTCTCGGCCTTACCGTCGGTGGCGCGCGACCTGGCGTGCGCGTTCGATCCTGCGCGCCTAAGCGCGCAGGTGGGGGCCTGCTCACGAAACGGAAAAGATCGTACGCGAAGGCTGCGGCCGGGCCGCAGAACGCTGGGAAGGATACTGGCCGCTGCGGCCGTCTTGGCGCGCGGGGGTGATCCGGCATGGCAGTGCTGTC
>JAABUV010005043.1_pt1 | contig 15301 bp, 12 predicted proteins | sample 5559971 | NCBI WGS metagenome assembly JAABUV01 (sample SAMN10711881, study PRJNA513362) | rock metagenome | isolation source: Antarctica rocks | place: Antarctica: Victoria Land, Knobhead nord | collected 2015-12-19
TTCGCACAAAAAAGGCCCGGACGGACCATCTACCCACCGGTTTCTGGGGCCAACGGCGACCGCGCGCGGCCCCAGAAACCCCTGCTCCGCTTGACCTAGCCGCCTGATTCAGCGGAAACTAGAGGAGTTGATTACTAGTTTAACACGCGTTTGACGTGCTCTTAACGCTCTCTTAACACCCGATTGGTACAGTTTAGGTAGAACGCTGTCGCCTGGTAGCGGGTATCCCTCGAGATGAGGCGACGCGCTTCGTCGGTTGAGCGGTGAGCGAGGCGGAGAGACATATTGAGCGCGTTGCTTCATCCTGATCTTGGCCATAGCAAGGAACCTCGGTTGATCCATGCGCTGCCGGGCCGCGCGCGCCTGCACGCGCCGGGCTGGTCGGAGCGTACGCAGCGCCTGCTGACCCCGCGACTGCTACAACTGCGGGGGGTACGCCGCGTGCAGGGCAACCCGCTCACCGGCAACGTGCTCGTCCTATTCGATCCCGTGGCGACGGATGCTGAGACTATCCTTGCCGGACTACGGGCGCTACTGGATGGGACCGCTATGGCGTCCAGTAATATTCATGAGCGCTCGGCTCCTCAAGAAGTTGGCGTCGGCCTGAGGCTCATCCCGACCCTTGCCGTCGGACGTTCAATGGAGCAGGCGGGCGCGGTCGTTGTGCGGCGCTACCATGCTGTCGCCCCGTATCTCGTCGTCACGACGGGTCCCGGCCAACCTCGACGGCTATCCTCGGTCGTCGTGGCGCCGCCGGCTGGGCGCCGCGACCGGACTTCTGGCATCATGCGCCTGCTCAACGATGTAAGCGGTGTGCTGGGGATAGGCGCCTGTGTCGCCAACCTCCTGCTCTCCGGCAGTGTATTCGGCCTGATCGTCAACGGCCTGGAGTTGCTGCATGTCTGTAGCGAGGCGTTGGTCCGGCGTCCTAAGACACCAGAGGTGGCCGGGCTGGCGGAGTACGGTAATGGCTACGTCATCATCATGCGTGGAGCCGCCTGGGTCGTCGTCTAACTTCCCCGGCGGCCACCTTGGTCCGCGTCACGCGACTCACATTGTGACGAAATTGTCTTTTCGTACGCGCCGTTTTGTCATATCTATCGTTCTTGTATGCGTTAGCCTTTAAGAACGTAACGCATGTCGTTCCGCATGAGTTTTCCCGCTATCTTCCTCGATGGTTTGACGAGGCATATGCTGTTCACACAGCATCCGCTGTTCCGTTGCTACGGCAGTGTATAATACATCGTTACGGGATATAAAAGTAGGTCGGATGGCTTGTCCGGGGTGTTCCTCAATAGACGTGACCGTTGGGTGCGCCACAGCAAAGTTCCCAGCACGCGCACAGCGGCCATGCCAGTTGGCTGCCGCGCCGCACAAGGGAACTTTCTTGTGGCGCACCCGTGACCGTTCCTCAATAGACACGACCGTTGTGCGATGTGCTATGCTGCACGTTATACATAAAACAAGGAGAATAGATAATGGCTCTCGACGATTTTGTGGAGTCCGAGGTAGCGATTGTTGCAGCGGTGGCGGCGGCTGTCTTTTCGCCGCGCGTGCGCGGCGTCCTACGCAAGGGCGCCGTCTATGGGGTGGCCGGGGCGCTGGTCGCCGGTGACGCGATTGGGTCGTTCGCTCGCGGTGTTGGGCGCGGCGCCCAAAACGCCGCGAGTACGGCGGCGGACACCGCCGGGAACGCCGTAGCCGCGACAACGGATGCGGTCGGGAGCGCGGCGGGTGCGATGGCCGACGACGCCAAGAACGCGACGGGCGCGGCGCCGGCCACGACCGAGTCCGCGGTGAGCGAGACCCCGGCTACGCCCGAGACGGCCGCGGATGAGTTGGCCGCTGTCGCCCAGGGGACAACCGATGGTACGACAACGACCGGCCGGCGGAGCCGGCGCGTCCATGCGGAGCAGACGGAAGGCGCCCCCAATGAGTGAAACGCAGAGCGAGGCCACCGCGAACGTTGAGCAACGCCCGGCCACGGCGCGCGCCGAGGATGCTATTGACCAGGCCGGGGAACGGGTCGGCCAGTTCGCCGCTCTCCTTGGCCATCGCCTTCAGGTCTTCGCGGCCCGTGCCCGCGAGGAGGCCGAGGATATCTGGGCCGAGGCCCAGAGCATGCGCCACGCCGACGAGCAGCCCTAGCCGGCGGGAGCGTCCCGCCAGTTCCAACCCCATCCCACCACCCGTTACCCTGCCGATGACCAAGCGCCCATGGGCCCATGGGCGCTCCTAATTATAGAGAAGGTTTCCGCGTCTACTATGAGTATGGCTAGCGCCATCGACCCACGCCTGCTGCGCGCGACACCGGGCCGCGCGCGCGTCCATGTGCCCGGCCTGTCCGCGCACGACGCCTCGGCGATTGAAACGGCGATCCGTCGCGTGCCGGGTGTCCGCGCTGTCGAGGCCCAGCCCCTCACCGGCAATGTCCTGGTCCTGTACGATCGCCAGGTGACGAACGATGATGCGATCCTCGACGCCACGCGCGCGTTTGAGCGTAGCGTGCCCCATAGTACGGGAGGCGAACTCCATGGTACGGGACAAGACGCCACGCCCGCGTCCAGCGAGGAACAGCAAACGTCGTCGACCGCATACACACGGTCCCCGCGGTCCCCGCGCGTGATATCGTCCGGTCGTGGCGGCGCCAAGCGCGCGCGTATCGCTGTGCGCGGCCTTGACCGCGACCCCGACCTGGCGCGCCGCGTCGTCGAGCATCTGGAGCGCCGCCCCGGTGTGCGCGCCTGTGCCAACCCGCTCACGGGCCGCGTGTTGGTTGAATTCGACAAGCATCAGGAGGACATCCGCGACCTGCTGTCCGACGTCGAGGGCGTGGAGTTGCCCGACTTGCCCGGCGAGGATAACCCGACCCACCCGCTCGACCCCGCGCCGCTGGTGCAGAGTGCGACGCGCACGACGGGCGCGACCATCGGGCTCGGTCTTATCGCCGCGCAACAGGTCGCCGGCGTGACGGTCTCCGCCCCCGGCGCCGCGCAGGTCTCGGGTATCATCGGCATCGTCCAGGGTTTCCCCGCGACACGCAACAGACTACGCGCCATTCTGGGACGCAACGTGTCCGATCTCCTGTTCAGCGGCGCCAACATTGTCGCCCTCGCCCTCTCGGGCAGCCCCCTTGGGTTGACTGTCACGGGGCTGGAGTCGTTGCGCTTGCTGACCGAGGTTGTGGCGCACCGCCGCGCGTACAAGCGCTACGAGGAGCGGCTGGGCGACGCGGCGGACGCGGAGCCTGGCGCCACAGTGCGCCTGGAGGCGGGCGAGCGTAGCCCTCTGACCGCCACGGTCGACGCGGGGACGGGTACGGCCATCGAGCGTGACGGGTCGCCGATCTCCATCGGCCCCGGGGCCTCGATCTCGGCCGGCGCGCGCGTGCAGGGCGGCCCGTTCGTAGTCACGCTGCGGGCCGATAAACCGTTCACGCCTCAGCCGCGCCCCGCTCCTCCGGTCGCGACGTTGCCCGACCGCTACCAAAAAGCGTTGGGGCCGGTGTCGCTCGCCTACGCCGTGGGCATGGGTGTGGTGACGCGTTCGCCCGGCCGCGTCTTCGAGTCGTTGCTGCTGGTCAACCCGCGCGCGGCCCTCGTCGGCGGCGAGTCGGCCAGCCTCGGCGCCGCGGCGCACGTCCTGCGCGCGGGGGTGACGGTGGTCGGCTCGCGCCCGGATCGCGGTGTGCGCCTCCCGCACGCCCTGGTAATCGACGGGCCGCGCGTGCTGACGGATGGGACTGAGTTGATCGGGGTGGTTCCCCTCGCCGAGATGGGCGAGGCCGCGGACGCGCAGGCTCTGGCGGCCGGTGTAGCCGCGGCGGCGGGCTCGCCGTGGGGCGCGGCCTTCCGCGCGTCCGGCGGGACGCCCGCGACCGAGGGCTCATTCGACGGTACGACCGCCGGCGCCATGATCGGCGACGCGCGCTACACGCTCGGCCCGCTACACGCGGGAGAGAACCTACCGGCGGCGGATCGCCTGCGTGGGCGAGGGGCCGCATTGGTGGCGCTGCGCGGCGGCGAGGGGCGGCCCCTCGCCCTCTTCGCCCTGCGCGCGCGGCTGGCGCCCGGCGTGGCCGACCTCGTGGCGGCCTGTCGCCGTCACGAGGTGGAACTCGGATTGATCGGCTGTGGCGAGGCCGCGCGGGCGGTCGCCCAGCGCGCCGACGTGCCGTTGCTGGACGAGGATGACGCGGTGGCGGCCGTGCGCGCGCGCCAGGAGAACGGCGCTCATGTGGCCGTGCTCTCGGACAGCGCGCACACGGCGGAGGCTTTCGACGCGTGTGATTTGGCCATCGGCCTGACATCGGGACGCAGTAGCCGTTTCCCCGCGCGCGCCGACCTGTTGGCCCCCGATCTCGCCGGTGTGGTGTCTATCGTCGAGGCTGGCGCGCGGCGCGAGGCCACGGCGCGCGACTCCGTGGGCTTCTCGGTCCTGGCCAACATCGCGGGCGCCATATGGGGCGTCCGCGGCGGCGCCGGTATCGAGCGCGCCTCGTTCGCCGTCTACGCCGCGACGTTGGGCGCCCTGGCCGACGGTTGGCTGCGGCTGCGCGGCGGCAAACGCGCGCCATCGACCGTGGCGCGCCTGGTCGATCCGCGTCCCGAGCGCTGGGGCGCGCGCGACGCGCAGGATGTGCTCGAGACTCTCCATACCACGGAAGAGGGCTTGACGAGCGCCGAGGCGCTGCGGCGGCGCCGCGAGACGCCGAAGCCGCCGCGCCGCCACGAGCTGCTGCGCGCGATCCTCGACCAAGCGCGCTCGCCTCTTATTGGCATCCTGGCCGCCGGCGCCGGCCTCTCACTCGCGCTCGGCTCGCCGCTGGACTTCGCCCTCATCGGAGCGACGATCGGCGTCAACGTGGCCGTGGGCGCGTGGCAGGAGCGGCGCGCCGGTCAGGCCGCCGCCGCGCTGGAGCGCTTGGGCGCGGCCACGGCGCGCGTGCTGCGCGACGGCGCGCCGGTGACCGTACCGGCGTCCGACGTTGTGCCGGGTGATGTACTCGTGCTGCACGCGGGCGACCGCGTCGCCGCCGACGCGCGTCTGTTGGAGGCGCGCAACCTGGAGGTTGACGAGGCGTCGCTCACCGGCGAGTCTTTGCCGGTGTCCAAGACCCCCGACGGCGGGATCGACGTAAGCCGCATCGTGCTGGAGGGCAGCGACGTGACCGTGGGGACGGGACGCGCCGTGGTCGTGGCCGTGGGGCAGGGCACCCGTATGGGCGCGACCGCTGCGGCTCTGGCCATCGAGGAGACTACGCAGAGCCCATTAGGGGCGCGGCTCGGCCGCATGTTCCGCCAGGTGTTGCCGCTGATCGGGATCGGCGGCGCTGTCGTGGTGGGCTCGAATTTGCTGCGGGGACAGGCGTTGCTGCCGTCGCTGGTCGTGGGCGCGAGCATCGCTATCGCCGCCGTACCCGAGGGTCTACCGTTGCTGGCGGGCGTCGGCCAGGCCGCCGTAGCCAGCCGCCTGGCCGGCCGCAAAGCGCTGGTGCGCCGGCTTGGCGCGGTGGAGGCGCTTGGCCGCGTCGATGTCGCCTGCACGGATAAGACGGGCACCCTCACGGAAGGGCGTTTGGCCCTGACGCTCGTGGCCGATCCCCACGCGGACGCGCCGCCGTCGCGCGAGGACATGCCTGTTGACCTGCGCGCGGTGTTGCGTGTGGCTGGCCTAGCCAGCCCGCGTCCCGACGCCCCTGACGCGGACGCCCATCCCACCGATATGGCCGTCGTGCGCGGCGCCGTGGACGCGGGTCTGGACGGCGACCTGCGCGTGGAGCGCACGGCGGAGGCGCCGTTCGATCCTGTGCGCGCCTTTCACGCCACTATCGTGGGCGACCAGCTCTACGCCAAGGGCGCCAGCGAGGCGCTGCTGCCACGCTGCGACCGCGTGCGCGACAGCGGTGTGGAGAAGAAGCTCGACGAGGCCGGCCGGCAGGCCCTGCGTGACCGCGCCGAAGACCTGGCTGGGCGCGGCCTGCGCGTGCTCATGGTCGCCGAGGGTGGGGCGCGGACGCCGGTCGACGACCCGCGGGGGCTCGTGGCGCTCGGCTTCGTCGGCATCAGTGACCCGCTGCGGCCGGACGTGCCGGCGGCGGTACGCCGCTGCCAGGAGGCGGGTGTCCGTGTGATCATGCTCACCGGCGACAGCCCGGCCACCGCGCGAGCCATCGCTGACCAGGCGGGCTTGCTCGATGGGGGTGATGTGCTGACGGGCGCCGATATCGCCGAGTTGCAGAACGGCGACCTCGACCGGCGGCTGGAGCGCGTGGCCGTGATCGCGCGGGTCACGCCGCTGGACAAGTTGCGCATCGTGGAGAGCCTGCAGCGTCACGGCCATACGGTGGCCATGACGGGCGACGGCGTCAACGACGCGCCGGCGCTGCGTCTGGCCGATGTGGGCGTGGCGATGGGCCGTGGCGGGACCGAGGTGGCGCGGCAGGCCGCCGACGTGGTGCTGGCCGACGACGACTTCGCCACGTTGGTGGAGGCGTTGGTGGAGGGACGCAGCTTCTGGCGCAACATCCGGCGCGCCCTGGGCCTGCTCCTAGGCGGCAACCTGGGCGAGCTTGGGTTGGTGGTCGGGGCCAGCGTGCTGGGTCTAGCCTCGCCGCTCGTCACGCGCCAGATCTTGGCTGTGAACCTGATCACCGACGCTCTGCCCGCCCTGGCCGTGGCCTTGCAGCGGCCGGCGGACCGCAACCTGGCGGGGTTGGCCCGCGAGGGCGAGGGCGCGCTCGACAAGCCGCTACGCGACGACGTGCTGCGCCGTGGCGTGGCCACGGCGGCGCCTGCCCTGGCCGCCTACCTCGTCGCGCTCGGGACCGGCGGTCTGCCGCAGGCGCGCGCGGTCGCCTTCGCCAGCATCGTGACGACGCAACTCGCGCAGACGCTGGACGCGGGGCGCACCGGCGACGGCCTGACCCGGCCGGTTGTGGCCGCCGTGGCCGCTTCGGGTGGCCTGCTCGTGGCCGCCCTCACCGTCCCGGCGCTGCGCGACCTGCTCCTACTGGCCGCGCCGACCCCGTTGGGCTGGGTATTGATCGGCGCGGGGGGGCCGGCGGCCGTCCTACTCAGCCGCGTGATCGGCGCGCCGGAGACCGGCACGCGCCGGCCGGCGTTAGCGATCCCAGCGCTGCCTCGGCTGCTGCCGGCTTCGGCCTCGTAGCATGTCGAGGCAGCCCCATCCGTTTCTCGAGGCGCGGCGACTCCTGGCCGAACTGATCGGGACGTTCGGGCTCACATTCACCGCCGCCGGCGGCCCGGTTATCGTCGCGGCCAGCGGCGTCAGCGTCGGCCTACCGGCCCTGGTCGTCGCGCCGGCGCTCTTCGTGATGGCCATGATCTACTCGGTCGGCAACCTCTCGGGGGCCCACTTCAACCCCGCGGTCACGCTGGCGTTCACCCTGCGCAAGGACTTCCCCTGGCGCCGCGTGCCAGGCTATTGGCTGGCCCAATTGGCCGGTGCCGTCGCGGCCGCGCTCTTACTACGCGCGCTCTTCGGCTCCGCCGGGCATCTCGGCGCGACGCTGCCGCACCACGGGGAGTTAGCCTCGCTGGTCATGGAGATCGTGCTGACCTTTTTTCTGATCACGGTGATCCTGGCCACGGCTACGAACCACAAGCTGGTCGGCCACCTGGCCGCGTTGGCGGTGGGCGGAACCATCGCACTCGACGGGCTGTTCGCGGCGCCGATCAGCGGCGCCTCGATGAACCCGGCGCGTTCCTTCGGACCGGATCTGGTGGGCGGCCAGATGTCCACGTATTGGATCTACCTGGTAGGACCGCTGTGCGGTGCGGTTATCGCCGTGGCGATGGCGTGGCTGCTGCGTGGCGGCACGTCGGAGTATGCGATGGAGGCCGCCCAGGGTCATTAGAAACGTATGGCATGACTCATGCTTTGTTAAGAGGAGGTAGGGTAGGGGCGATGCTTGGGGAGCTGATCATCCGCTTCGTTCTCGGTGGCTTGATCGTGTCGATCTTCGCCATCATCGGTGAGGTCTTCAAGCCCAAGACGTTCGCCGGTATTTTCGGGGCCGCGCCATCGGTCGCCCTGGCCTCACTGGGCCTGACTTTCCTGACCAAAAGCATGAAGCACGCGTCGCTGGACGGGCGGTCGATGCTCTGCGGGGGTATCGCACTCGCCTGCTACAGCCTGCTGGTCGCCCGCCTGCTCCTGCGCTGGGAGTGGAACACCGTCGTCGCTACCGTGTCGTCATGGCTGGCATGGCTAGCGGTGGCCTTCGGCTTGTGGGCAGCTTTCTTGCGATGAGGGCGCCATGAACGTACAATTCGAGCCGTCGAAGGTGAAGCAGACGAAGCCGCGCGCCTACATTGTGCGCTTCGTCTTCGGCGGCCTCATCACGGCGCTCTCGGGGTACCTTACCACCAAGTTTGGCGTGGCCGTGGGCGGCCTCTTCCTCGGCTTCCCCGCCATCCTGCCGGCGAGCCTCACGCTGGTAAAAAAGCACGAAGGGGAGGAAGCGGCGGGCGACGACGCGCTCGGCGCGGTCGCGGGGAGCATCGGGCTGGTGGCGTTCGGCGTGATTGTGTGGCGGCTCTCCGACACCCTCGCGGCGTGGCTCGTTCTCCTCATCGCGGCGGTCGTGTGGCTGGGCCTATCTATCGCCGTTTGGCTGCTGGCGCGCCGCTTCATGCGGCGGCAATAGGTCTGACCCCCGCCTTTTTCTCGATAAGCAGACTGTCCCTCACATGCCGTCGGCAAGCGCTCGCAGGTCTCGTGAAAGCTCCGGCATGGCCGCTAGCGCGCGCCGGATGGCCCCTGCCTGACCGGCGAGCGTTTGGAGGAAGGCTTCCCGACGCACGGCTGGCACGATTGTCGTGGGCACGCGCCGGACTTTGCGTGGAGCCGCCTCCATGAACGCGGCCAGCCGTTCGAAGCGTGGTTGGGCCGCGTCGACCTGCCCCGCCACGCGGGTCAGACACGCGCGATCCCCGGCGCCGATCGTTGCCGTCACCCTTACCCTACCCGCGACAGTTTGGCTCTCGCGCATCGACGTGGTTAGCGCGTCGAGCATGGTCACCCAAGAGGGGATATCCTGCCCCGTGTTGCGGGCGACCTCGCGCGAGACGGCGGACGCGATCAGCCCGCGCGCGACAGGCGGCAGGGCTCCCACGCCGCCCTCGACATCGCGTACCGCGTCCGCGATCGGCGCGATGTTGTCGAGCACGGTCATGGCGCCCCTTTGCACACGCGCGCATAGTGTCGGGATGTCTGGCGCCATTTTTCAAGAATCTCCGTCTTGCACGAACGCAACAGCGTTTAGTTAGCACGACAATGTAGCATTGGCCTGCGACTGACGTCGCAGGCCAATGCTACATTGTCGTATTAGAACAGGCCAGTAATGTGGCCGCCGCCGGTCTGGTAGATCAGCAGGACGTTGAGCAGGAGGATGACGGCGGCGCAGACGCTGGCGCATAGCGTCGTCGTGCGCCGGTTGACTAGCGTGCCCATGACGTCGCGCCGTCGTGTGAAGACGATCAGGGCGATCACCGGGATCGGTAGGACGAAGTTGAGCACGACCTGGCTGATTACCAGCGTGCGCGTTGGGTCGAGGCCCAACCACGCCACGATCACCGCGGGGGCCATCGTGACCAACCGGCGTACCCACAGCGGGATGGTGAAGCCGACGAACCCCTGCATGATGACCTGCCCGGCCATCGTGCCCACCGTCGAACTGGAGAGCCCCGAGGCCAGCAGCGAGATCCCGAAGACGGCGCTCGCCGCGGGACCGAGCAGCGGGGTGAGGGTGCGATAGGCGCTGGGGATGTCGGCGATGCTGGTCAGACCGTGCATGTGGAACGTCGACGCGGCCATGTAGAGCATAGCCATGTTGATCAGGCCGGCCAGGCCCAGGGCGAGGAGGATGTCGGGGATGGTGAAGCGGAAGATGCGCCGGGCTTCGTTCTCGGTGCGTGGCACGATGCGGTCCTGCATCAGCGACGAGTGCAGGTAGATGACGTGCGGCATCACCGTGGCCCCTACGATGCCGGCCGAGAGCAGCACGCTGCCCGGCCCCACCCACGGTACGACCGTGTGGTAGGCGACTTGGTTCCAGGCCGGCCGGTCGCGTAGTGTCTCGATCAGGTAGCTCGCGGCGATGACGCCGACGAAGGCGGTGATGACGCGCTCAAGCGGGCGCACACCGCGCTGCTGCAGCAGCAGGATGCCGTAGGTGGCCACACCTGTGACAAGCGTAGCGGGGAACAGGGGCAAGTGTGTTAGCAGGTTCAAGCCCAGGCTGGCGCCTAGAAACTCGGCCAGGTCCGTGGCCATGGCTCCGATCTCCGAGCCGGCCCACATGGCGTAGACGAGCGGAGTGGGCAGATAGATGCGGCACAACTCGGCCAGACTCTGTCCCGTGGCGATGCCGACCTTCGCCGAGAGCGTCTGGATCAGCATGGCCATCAGGTTGGCCAGCAGGATCACCCAGAGCAGGTTGTAGCCGAACTGGCTGCCGGCCTGGATATTAGTGGCGAAGTTGCCGGGGTCGATATAGGCCACGGAGGCGATGAAGGCCGGCCCCAGGAAAGGCAACAACGCGAACAGCCCGCGGCGGTGTCCGTCGAGGGCTTCACGCGCCCCGATCCGAATATTGTCTTCTTCGGGCAGTGTATCAAGTGGGACCCCGTCGGCGGGCAACGGGCCATACTTTCTCACCGTGTCGCCGCCGTCTCAGGCGCCTCCTGGGACCGTTGGCGGTCATCGGTCTGATCCGTGGGCACTCCCGCGATGAGCGTTTCCTCGGGCCATGCCAGCACCCGCCGCGCGATGGGCCCGCCCACGGCATGCGTCAGCGCGCCGACACGCACATGTAGCACGTCGCCGTAGGGCGCGACCTCCGCGACCACAATAGCGGCGCCGGGGACAAGACCGAGCGTGCCCAGGTACTGCAGCAGGGCTGGGTCGCCGTCGGGGACGCGTGATAGGGTGGCTGAGGCTCCCACGGACAGTTCCGTTAGCGGCACACCGTCCGTCTCGTCCATCACGCCGTCGCGGCTGGGGATGGGATCGCCGTGTGGATCGCGCGTAGGCTGACCCAACTTGGCGGCGATGCGCTCCTCCAGGTCCTCAGAGATGACGTGCTCGAGCCGTTCAGCTTCGGCGTGGACCTGATCCCAGGGCACACCGAGGTGCTCGGCCAAATACAACTCGAGCAGGCGGTGGTGGCGCAGCACCTCCAGGGCGACGGCGTGGCCGCGCGCGGTCAACTCCATCCCGTGATAGGGAGTGTGGGTAAGGTAGGGGCCGGTCGCGTCTTCGGCGAGGCGCTTGACCATGGCCGTCACCGAGGCGGCCTTGACGCCCAGCCGGGTAGCTAGCGCCTGCGTCGTGGCGCGCCCGCATTCATGCTCCAATGTGTAAATATTTTTTAGGTAGTCCTGCTCCGCGGTAGAGAGCGCCTGATCCATGTTTTAAGTCCTATAACGTAAATTTAGCCCTATCTAAAATATAGATTGTTTCTTCGTGTAAGTCAAGTTCCTCTTCGCCCCCCCGCCCCCTCCGGGGGGGGCGAAGAGGAAAGCGCGTGAGGTGAATATGTAATTCCTGTAGCCGCGTGCTAGAGCAGGTTTTGGCTATTAGGGCAGGACGCGCAGCGCGGAGGCGACGACCAGCGGGTCGAGGCGCGAACCGGCGGCGTCTCGCAGCGCGGTAGCCGCGTCATGCGTGGAGGCGCCGGCGCGCATGGCGCGGTCGTACGCGACGGCGACGGCGATGACGCGGCTACCCACGGGTATCTCGTCGCCGCGTCGCCCTTCGGGGTTGCCGGAGCCATCCCAGCGCTCATCGTGCGCGCGCACGAGCTCGACCGTCGCATGTAGGGATGGTAGGTCGCGCAGCAGTTCTACCACCGCCTGCCCGCGCGCGCGCCGCTCATCCAGTGGGCGCTCCTCACCCACCCCACAAGCGCTGGCGGCCACGAGTAGGGGCTGGGGCGCCGCCAGCAGGCCGATATTGTGCAGCAGCCCGGACAGCGCGACGCGCGCGCGTTCATCGGGGGCGAATTGGAGCGCGCCGCCGATGGTCCAGCACAGCTTCGCGACCTCCCGCGCCTGTTCGGCCGCAGGCGCGTTCACCAGGGCGAGCGCGGCGACGAGGGCGCGCGCCGCCTCGGGCGCCTCGGGCATGACCAACGGGCTTGTCGGCTGCCCATCGGCGTGCACGACGCGGTTGCGTCCGGTGTTTTTCGCGCTGTAGAGGGCGTGGTCGGAGGTCGTGATGAGCGCAGTGCGCTCGACGTCCATGCCGGGGTGTGTCGTCGCCGCGCCGACGCTGACCGTCACGTCGATCGGGCCGGCGGGTGTGGCGATCGGTTTGGCGGCGACGTGCGCGCGCAGACGCTCGGCGGTGATGTATGCGGCGGTGCGGCCCGCTCCTGGCAAGATGACCAGGAACTCTTCGCCGCCCAGGCGGCCCACCACATCCTGGGCGCGCACAGACTCCTGGGCGCGTCGCGCGAGGGTCGTGAGCACGATATCGCCCGCCGCGTGCCCGTAGGTATCGTTGATGACCTTGAAACGGTCGACATCGAACAGGAGCACGGAGAGGGGTTCGTCGCCGCGCTCGGCGTGGGCCAGCAATTGGTCGAGTTGGCGCTCCAGGCTGCGGCGGTTGGTCAGTCCGGTCAGGGCATCGGTGAGCGCCTCGGCGGCGAGCGCGTCGCGCTGGTCCTTCTCCTGTAGCACCTTCTTGATGCGCGCCAGCAGTTCCGCGTTCTCGAACGGCTTGGTGATATAGTCGGTCGCGCCGTCGCTAAGCCCTCTGACTTTCGAATCAGTATGCGCGAGAGCGGTGAGGAGCAGCACAGGGATGCCGGCCGTGCGCGGGTCGGCCTTGATAGCCCGGCAGGCGGCGAAGCCATCCATAACCGGCATCATGACATCGAGGAGCGCGAGGTCGGGTCTATGCGCCAGCGCCAACTCGACGGCGGTCTGGCCGTTGGCGGCGTCCAACGTCTCATAGCCCGCTTCGGTGAGCACCATGACCAAGAGGTCCCGGATCGACTCATCGTCGTCCGCGACCAGCACCGTGTGCCGCATCTATCATGCTCCGATTCTAGCTGCCGGGGTGGGACGCGCCGGACGCTGCTCTCTTAGCGATCAGGATAGGAGAATAGCGGGTATGGAGCAATAGCCCGAATGGGGGATACCAACGAGTCGGGAGTGGCATACGGCATCCAACGTCTGTCGATGGCGCTCGATCTGTCCGATATGCTTCTCCCGACTCCCGACTATACGCGTGCGAGCGAGGCGACCTTACGGGCGCGGGAGCGGTCGTTGGCGTCGAGCAGGCGCTTGCGTAGGCGCAGCGCCTTGGGCGTGACCTCGACCAACTCGTCCTCGTTGACGAAGTCGAGCGACTGCTCCAGGCTGAGCACGGTGGCCGGGGTCAGGCGCACCGAGATTTCGGCCGTGCTGGAGCGGATGTTCGTCTTCTGCTTGGCGCGGCACACGTTGACGGAGAGGTCATTCTCCTGCTTATTGAGCCCTACGATCATGCCCTCATAGACGTCGGCGCCCGGCTCGATGAAGGTCGTGCCGCGCTCCTGCGCGTTGGCGAGGCCGAACGAGAGCGCCGTGCCGTCCTCCGAAGCGATGAGCACGCCATTGCGCGTGGCGTTCATAGGCCCATACCAGGGCTCGTAGCCCAGGAAGATTGAGCCCATGATGCCGTTGCCGCGCGTCGCGGTCAGGAACAGGTTGCGGAAGCCGATCAGGCCGCGCGTGGGGATGGTGTACTCCAGGCGCACGTTGCCCGAACCGTCGTTGTGCAGGTTGACCATCTCGGCCAGGCGGCGGCCCAGCGATTCGGTCAGGAAGCCGACGTGGTCTTCGACCGTGTCGATCACGAGATGCTCGACCGGCTCACACTTGCGGCCGTTGACTTCCTTCGTGATGACCTCGGGGCGCGAGACCTGGAACTCGTAGCCCTCGCGGCGCATCGTCTCGATCAGGATGGCCAGGTGCAACTCGCCGCGCCCGGAGACGAGGAACGTATCGGCGCTCTCGGTCTCCTCCACGCGCAGAGCCACGTTCGTCTCCAACTCGCGCATCAAGCGCTCACGGATCTGCCGCGACGTGACGTACTGGCCCTCGCGTCCGGCGAAGGGTGACGTGCTCACGCCGAAGGTCATCTTGACCGTGGGCTCCTCGACGTCGATGGGCGGCAGCGCCTCGGGGGCGTCGACCGAGGCGATCGTATCGCCGATGCCCGACTCGGATAGGCCGGTTAGGGCCACGATGTCGCCCGCCGTAGCCTTGTCGACAGCGACACGCTCGAGTCCGTGTGTGATGTAGACGTTGGCGATCTTGGCGCGGCGCTCCAGGCCGTGGCGGTCGATGTGTATCACGGTGTCGCCCGGCGCGATGTGCCCACGCGCCATGCGCCCGACGGAGAGGCGGCCCTGGTAGTTATCATAACCCAGCGTCGTCACCAACATCTGGAAGGGACCATCGGGGTCGACGGCGGGGGCGGGGACGTAGCGCAGGATGGCTTCGAACAGCGGCTGCAGCGACGTGCCCGGCACGGCCGGGTCCAGCGTGGCCGTACCCTCGCGCGCGACGGTATAAATCACGGGGAAGTCGAGCTGCTCCTCTTCGGTGGCGAGCTCGAGGAAGAGATCCTGCGTGCGCGAAAGCACTTCGGGGATGCGTGCCATCGGCCGATCGATCTTGTTGACGACCACAATGGGGTGCAGGCCCATCTCGAAGGCTTTTTTGAGCACGAAGCGCGTCTGCGGCATGGGGCCCTCGACGGCGTCGATAAGCAGGAGCGCGCCGTCGGCCATGTTGAGCACGCGCTCGACCTCACCGCCAAAGTCGGCGTGGCCGGGGGTATCGATGATATTGATGGTGACGTCACCGTACTGCACGGCGGTATTCTTGGCCAGGATCGTGATACCCTTCTCGCGCTCCAGATCGCCGGAGTCCATAATGAGGGTGCCGCCGGTCTCGGTACGGCGCAGTGAGGCGCTCTGCTTGAGCAGACCGTCGACGAGCGTTGTCTTGCCATGGTCGACGTGCGCGATGATCGCGATGTTGCGAAGGTCGGGGCGAGCGGAGTGATGCGGCATAAAGATTCTACGATCCCTTGAAGAAGACACTAAAAGACCCTATTCCACTACTGTCGGGAATAGGGATCAATTACTAGTATACTCTAGTTTCCGCTGAATCAGGCGGCTAGGTCAAGCGGAGCAGGGGTTTCTGGGGCCGCGCGCGGTCGCCGTTGGCCCCAGAAACCGGTGGGTAGATGGTCCGTCCGGGCCTTTTTTGTGCGA
>JAABUV010005046.1_pt1 | contig 15298 bp, 16 predicted proteins | sample 5559971 | NCBI WGS metagenome assembly JAABUV01 (sample SAMN10711881, study PRJNA513362) | rock metagenome | isolation source: Antarctica rocks | place: Antarctica: Victoria Land, Knobhead nord | collected 2015-12-19
GCACGGCTGCGCAGTGCGGCACGCATTTGATGTGACGGTGGAGGCTGCGAGTGGGCTCCCGGCCGGCGACGCGGGCGCTGCTGCGCGCTTCATCCGCTACCTGTTCCCGGGTGCGGCTGAGGCCCCAACCCTATCTCAACAGGGTTTGGCACTGAAGACATCCATGCAGGTGGCAAGCGGATTGGGCCCTGCAGGGACAGTGTACATGCCGTGGGCCGCGCCTAAGCAGCCCCTAGCTGGCTTAAACAGGTTTTAAGCAAGCACGAGCATGCGCTCTCTCGTTGATACGACAAAACTTTTGTCTGCGGAAACGCGATAGCGCGGCCGGCGCGGGGCAGGGGAAGAGGAGGCGCTGTTTACGCGCGACGCGCCAGCCGGCGCCGCGGCCGCTTTCCACGCCAGCGCCTGCCACGCCATCGCGCTGCTGCCCGGCGAGCGGCTGCGCTCCGTGCTGGCGCCACGCAGCCGCCGCGGCGCCGAGTGCCTGCGCTTTGAGGTGCGCGGGGCGCCGGCGGCCGCGGCGCCGCCGCTGAAAGACAGGGTCTGTCTTGTGACAAGATCAATCTTTTCCAGATTATTGCAAGAGGCATGTGATGCGCGAGGAATTGTAGCTCGTCGTGCTCGTCGCGCTTACTACGGATTCCCGGCGACACCCTGCCTGGCGGGCGCGCGCGCAGCTATTCGAGCGGCGCGCGTCCGGCGTGGAGGTGCTGCTGGCGGCGGCCGAGCTGCCGCTGGACGAGCTGCTGGCGCTCGCGGCCACCGCGGGGTTAGGGGTAGGGGTAGGGCCCGAGCCCGAGCCGGGCGCTGCGGCGGCGGCCACCGCGGCCGGCGCTTCGTCTGAGCCCGGCCGGGACAGTGTGGGCGCCGAGCTCGGCTCGGCTGCAGCGGCAGCGCCCGAGTCGGCCGCTGCTCATGCTGAGATAGGCACGGCCGCGGCCGCCGACCCTGACTCGGTCCTCGCCGCGCCCGAGCCCGGCCCGGACGCTGCCAGCGCCGGGGCTGCCCCGGGCGCGCCTCCTGAGCCCGCCAAGCTCGCCGCCCGGCAGGCTCAGCGTCAGCAGCCGGGCCCGGCCGGGTCTGGCTCAGCGCCGGCGGCCGAGCTCGGCCCGGCTGAGCACGGACCGGCCGCGCCTGGCCCGGAGGCTGGCCGGCCGGCCGGTGCCCAGCCTGAGCCCGGTCCGGAGGGCCTCGCAGCAGCGTCGGAGCGGGCGGGCGGGCCGGGCCGCGGCGGTCAGCCAGGCGCGAGCGCGCAGCCTCCGCCAGACCCGCGCGCGGAGTCCTCGCCAGGCGGGCCGCCGGGAGCAGGCGCCGGCGCGCCGCCCGACGGAGCGCGCACGGCGGCACTGGCTGCAGCGCTGCCTGACGGCGGCGCTGCAGCCGCGGCGCCGGGCAAGTGCGGGGCCACAGGCAGTAGCGCGGCGCCTGCTCCGGCGCTGGCGGCCGCGCGCCGCACGCTGCTACTGCCGCTGGTCCACGCGGGCGCAGGCGGCGGGGGCGCGCTGTGGCGGAACGCGCGGCTCAGGGTCTGCGTAGGGTACAGCGCGGTCGCGCTTGGCGCGGGCGCGGACGGTGCGCGCGCGGCGGCGCTCGCAGCGGATGATCGAGGAGCGCAAGAGGTTTCTGGCGATGGCAGCGTTTGGCAGCAGAGCGACGGGTCCGGCAGCGACGGCGCCAGCCTCGGCGATACTGACGGAGGTAGGCCTGCGCAGCCCGGCGCTTGCGCTTGCACAGCAGCCGCACTTGTCTGCCGAAGAGCCGTGATCCGCGAGCGGCAGGGTGGGCAGGATGCGGGGGTGGGTCTGTCAGCTGTCTGCTCTCATGTGGACTACTCGCCGGCTGCCAGGTCAGTGCCTGAATGTGATGCGTCTTAGGGCATTCATGTAGGCCTCCATCAAGCTAGAGGGGCTTGTTGCCATGCCCCTGGAGCCCGAGTTGAGGGGGATCCTGGGCATGGGCGCAGAGGGCCTGCCGGCGCCAGCGGCGCAGCTGCGCGCGGTTGGCGCCGTGCTGTGCGTGGAGGTACTGCGCGCGTGCGGGCTGGCGGCCGGCGTGCGCGAGGCCGCGGCCTGGCTGGGCGGCGGTGCGCGCCCTGCCCCCGCGCTCACGCTGGAAGCCGCGCGCGCCGTGTGCGCGGGCTCGGCGCCGGGCGTCGGGCCCGGGGCGCCGGGCTGCTCACTGGCGGCCCGCGCGCGCGCACGCGAGCGGCAGTGGTTACCATGCGCTGTTCCCGCGCGCCTGGCACTCTTGCCCCAACCCTGTATGCAAGCACTCCTCGATATGGAGCCTGCAAGCCCACAAGTGCAACCTGTAGGGCCCCACAAGCCAAAAAGTACGCGCAGTAAGGTCGTGTGCGCGCAGGCGCGGGGCGCCTGGGCCGCGCAGCGTCGGCGGGGCCGCGCACGTACGCGCGCCTCGCGCTCTTCCCGGGCGACGGCGCGCTGGCGGCGGCCGCGCCCGCGCTGCGCACGCCGACGCAGCCGGCGGGCGCCTGCCCGGAGTTCGCCGCGCGGCGGGAGCTGCCGCTGCGGCTGGACGCGCGCTGCGTGCATGCGCTCTCCGAGCGGGTGTGCCTGGCCCCACTCGGGATTTTAAGTAGGGTGCACAACACCCTGTCCCACTGTGAGTGTAACGAAACAGCCAGTGTGGGCGCGCCCGGAAGCGTGCCCCTCAGTCGCTCACTGGTTGCAGGCCGCCTATTTGTCGACGATAGAGGCTGTCCGTATTGCCATTATCAATTCGTGAAATGTGCCGCGCGCAGGAGCTGGTGCTGGAGGTGTGGCACCAGAGCGAGCGGGCGCCGGCCAGCGCGGGGCCCGGCCTGCGAACTGCAGCTGTGGACGACCGCGCCGATGTGTTCCTGGGCAGCGCGTCGGCGCCGCTGGCGGCGCTGCTCGCGCGGCCCCAGGCGCGCACTCACCACGAGCGTGCTGAAATGGGTACCTGCTGGCGGCGCCTCCATTTCCCTGCAGGGCGTGCGCTGTGTCCTGCCGGTCTGCATCCGCGTCGCCCTCAGCGAGTGCCTGTGGCGGGCATGCATCCCTCCTATCGAGCGGCCAGGGCGCGCAGCCCGCGGCACCGTGCGCAGGCCCACATCCGGCCTGCTTGCTGCAGGGGCTGCGCGCGTGGCTGGCGCTGCGCTCGCGGCGCGGGCAGCCGGCGGGCGCCGTGCAGGTCGCCATCTGCTTCACCGCCCTGGGCGGCCGGCCCTGGCCCTCGGCGCCCGCCTTCAGGCGCGCCCGGCGGCGGCGGCGGCGGCCCGCCGAGAATGTGCAGCTGCCATGTCTGCTGCATTTGTGGCCGACTGTGGCCTGGTTTAGGGCTGTCCAGTGCGTCTGCTTCTAAGCCGGGACGGTCATGGCATTGCGCAAGGCGTTCAGCCACCGATTCCCTCGTCTGAATGTATGTCGCTTGTACCACATGCCGCTTGTGCGCGACCGCCAAGGCCCGCACCCTCTGGCGCGTATGATGCTGCAGCGCCTGGAGGTGTGGGTGAATCATATACCCTGTCCCTACCATATGAGCTGAGGCAGGCACGTTCGGAGCGGCAGCTCGCTGCTGGAGAGCGCGCCGGAGCTGGCAGAGCTGCTGGCGCACGCGCTGCCGGCTCCGACCTCGCCGCTGCTGGCCCCCAACCCTGCGGCAGGGTTTGCCGGCGGCGCCGCGCGCCTGAGCGTCGCGGTGGAGTGCGCGCTGGTGCCCGCCGGCCCGCCGGCTGGCAACCCAAAGGCCGGCCATCCTGGGCCTGCCCCAGGCGCGGCCCGCGCGCGCTTCTGGGCCGCGTACCAGCTGCCCGGCCGCGCCGGCACCGAGGGCACGGCCGCCGTCGCGGCCGCCGCCGCGGCGAGCGCGGGCGCGCCGGCGCTCAGCATCGGCCTGCAGCACCGCGGCATGTACTGGGTGCGCGCCGCGCGCCCCAAAGTAGCCCTGCATGTGGCGCGCGGTGCAGCCGCGCTGTCCTCGGACGGCCCTGGCGATAGGGGTACAGCGTCGGGCGTGCTCAAAGCAGTGGTGAGGCTGCTCTGGGGGCACTGGTGTCCCAGCGCCACTGGGCTTTCTACTGCTGCAGGGAGGTGCGATTGTCCTGCTGCGCAGACCGCCGCGTAACTTAGCCACCCATGCCCGAGCCACTCCTGTCATGACATCCAATTGCATATTGCAAGGGCTTGCATCCGCGTTTGCCCTTCCGGCAGAGATGCGCCCGCCTCATGCGGCGTGATCTGGTTGTGATGACTGCTCATACCTGTTCGGTTATGCCCACCTGCCAGTGCCTTGGGCGACGCGTGGCACGCTTGTGGCCAGGTGGTGGGGGATGCGGCGCTGGCGGCCGCGCTGCGCAGCCGGCCGCTGGTTGTGACGCTGCTGGCTGGCGACGGCCCGGGCGCGCCTGCGCGCCCGCCGCGCGCGCTCGGCAGCACTGAGTTCGACCTGGCGCAGCTGCTGCACCCCAGGTGGGCGCGGCTCGGCCCAGGCTTTGCTGCTCGTGGGACCGGTGTGTCGTGGCGGCATGCCACCGGCCACATGCACCTCCTGAGCATTGCTTCGTCAAGTGCCGCTGCTGCACCCTGGGCGGCGCAGCTCGCCCTGCCCCTCCCCTTTCAGTTGACTCGTCAGGTGTGAACCCGTCTGTTTGGGAGCACGCTCGCGGCGACATAGGATGGACATGCGTTGGAGCTTTTTACAGTCCTTTGAACAGAATTTGCATGCGCATAACAGGCAATGTCCTGATGATCGGCAGAGCGCCGCACAGGTCCGGCAGCATGGTGGCCGATGCGCGCTGGGTGGGCGGCGTCTACCCGCTGATCCACCCGGAGGCCGCCGACCTAGGCGGGGCGAGCGTGCGGCTGAAGGTGCGCTGCCGCGTCCTCAAGCCTGTTGACGCTCACGCCAGAGGTGTTTGGTGCGGTGGTATGTTGCAGATTGCATTCTGAGCATGTCATAGCACCGAACAAGGCTCAGTAGAGATGATGACGATACCTGCATGTAGCTCATACAGCGCAATAAGTCGTGCATGCGCTTGCAGGTGTGCCTGGAGCTGGCTCCTGAGGGGCGGCCGCCCTCGCCTACGGCTGTAAACGGCGGTTCCGAGCTCCACCCTGCTCTCGGCGAGGTCCTGGGCGGCACGGCGAGCGAGTGCGCGCGTGGCGGAGCAGGCAGCTACGGAGCGCGGCCGCCAGGCGGCCTGCACGGGCTGGCCCCCGTGGCATCGCCTGGCCCCGCGCTCGGCGGCACGCTGCCCGCCGCCGCTGCAGCGCAGCTGGACAGGCTCCTGGGCGCTGACCTGCGCGCTACGGTCCGCGGCGCGGCCCCTGCGGCGGCGGGCGGAAGCGTCCCGTCCGCCGCCCTTCTGGACGGCGCCAGCCCTGACTCTAGCTCTGCTGCTTCCCAGCCTGGTGAGCCGGGCCAGGCGGAGGGCGGCTCGCCTGGCGCGACTGGCTCGCCAGGTGGTGCGCCAGGTCTCAGGGCGCCGCATGCAGACGCAGCCCTGGCCAGCCCTCCCCGGCTCCCGCCGCGCCGTTCTGGCGCGGCGCCCGCCCCGCTGCCCAGCCAGGCAGTGGCGCCTGGCCAGGCAGCGGCGCCTGGGCAGGCAGCGGGCGCCGCGGGCGCCGCGCGAGCGGCTCGAGCCGGCTTTTGCGTGGCGGTCGAGTGCGCGCTGAACCTGCGGCTGCCGCCTGCGCGCGCCACGCCGCGCCCCGCAGCCGGCGCCGGCGGCTACGCCACCTGCGACTTCGTGTGGCCGCCGAGCGGCGAGCGGGTGGCGACGCCGGCGGCGCCGCTCGCGCTGCGGGCCAGCCTGGATGCCGGCGCCGAGGCCCTAGCAGGGTTTGCGGGCGAGCCCGGCCCGGCGCGCGGCGCGGCGCGTTGGGGCTTTGCGCGCAGCCTGCCGGCGCCCGCGGCGGGCGCGCGCCTGCTCGGCGCGCTGGAGCTGCGCGTCTGGCTGCAGCAGGAGCACGCAGGCCGGCCGCCCACAGCACTGGAAAGCTCGGAGGGGGAAGAGGAGGGCGCGCGCGGCGTGTCCCCCGCGGCCGGCGCGGCCGACGGCGGGCGCAGGCGTGAGTTGGCCGAGCCAGGCCTGACTGAGGCGGTGGGCGGCGAGCCGCGGCCGGGGTCCGGGGAGGGCCTGGGCGGCGCCACGCTGCTGGGCGCCGCGCGCGTCGACCTGGCGCTCGTCGGCGCGCTGGGGCAGCTGCGCGGGTGGTACAATGTGGTCGGGCCCGGGTGCGCCGGCGCCGGCTCCGAGCGCGCCGCATGCAGCGCTTGCGTGCGCGTCTCTGGGGAGGCGACATGCTGTGACGTGCCGCATGTCTTGTGTGATGCGTCTGATGCAGCAGCGTGAGGAGCTGTGCTCACGAGCGGCCGTGCGCTGGCTGCTGTGACGCCGGCAGCCTGGCAGAACTGTCCAGGGCTGCCTGCTGGCCGGCCGGCCGGGCAGCTGCGGATGCATCTGTAGAGGAGGTAGGCCCTACCCTATCCCACACCTGTCAGCGTGCACACCCTGAGGCCTTCCATGCACCCGCAGGGGCGACCTGTGCGGCCAGCTGAACCTGGCGATCGTGCCAGAGCAGCCGGCGCCAGCAGACGCTGGCATCGCGGAAGCCCGCTCGCCCGCGGCGCAGCGCGCAGCGGCGAGCGCGGCGGAGGAGGCTGATGGGGACCCGCCAGAGGGCGCCCAGCATGCGCCGGCCGACACCATGGCGGCCGCCGGCGACGGCGGCCGGGACAGCCGCCAGCTCAAGGCCGCGCTGCGGACCAGCCTGCAGGCGCGCCCGCTCGCGCCCTACCAAGCCGTCTCAGGATGTCCATTCAGGCTATGTCCAGTTGCGCAATAGGGTCAGGACCAAGGCCCTAATCCAATTCAATGATTCAATGAATTTGCCAACAGACATACCTGACGCCTAGCCTTACAGCTGCGCGCTTCTGGTGATATGTAATCCTTGAGCGGCTCAAACGCATGCCGTGAGCCGCCTGCATCGCTAAAGCAAGCCCCTTGGCGCCGGCCTGGGCCCTCAGGAGGCACACGCCACTGCGGCGCGCACGCGCCTGTGAGGCGCAAATAATAGTTCCACAGCTTTGGCTGGTCCCTGTTCGCAGGACCTGGACGGCCTCACGTCGCGCTTCCACGCCGCGGTCTCGCCTGGCCCCGCGCCCGCGCCCGGCGCACCCGCGCCCGCCCTGCTGCTCGCGCTGCGGCCCAGCAGCCCGGGCGCCGCGGCTCCAGGCTCGGATGCAGCCCGCGCCGGCGCGCGCACCGCCTCGCGGCTGCCGTGGGTGCTGGGCGCGGACGGCGGGCTCCAGGGCCCTGGAGGGCACCGTGTCGACACCGCCGGCCCCGCCGCCGGCTGCGCGGCCGACTCGGGCGCCGCGGCGCCCGCGCCCGTGAGCCCCGTCGGCGCCTGCCGCCTGCGCACATGCTCTGACGACGAGGACCTGGAGGTGAGCCGAGCGCGCGTAACCCCACATTTACCAGCGCGCGCAGCATGCACATGTCGTGGCAAGCGCGCGCCCCGGCCGCAGCGGCCGCTGGCCGCTCTGGACTCGGCGTGCCTGCCGCAGCCCAGTCACGCCGACCGCATGCGCCTCTGCTGCCAAGCGGTCTGTGACAGGCAGCAATTATGAGTGAAGGCACTGCAAAGTCTGCTGTGGGTAGACTCGAGTGATAGGGTATGGTAGGGTTTGTGACCTAACATTAAATAGCATGGTGAAGGGTCACTACTCTGTATGGTGCCAGCAGGTCCTGGACCTGGGCGGCGGTAGCGCGTCCGACAGCGGGAGCTCCGACGCGGGTGGCGTCGGCGTGCTGGACTGCCGGCGCGGCCAGGCCGCGCTCGCTGCCGACCGCAGGTGCGGCGCAGTTTTCAGGCGGCCTAGGCTGCTGGCCTCGGCAGCCCCCAGCAAGCTGACAGCCGCGGTCGTGCCCGTCCCCAGGGCGCGCCTGTACTCCCAGGGCGTGCCGTCTCTTGTTGGCAACACGGTATGGTTGCGCCAGTGGTAGGCTGTCATTCATTAGACTGCTTGTGGGCCGTGCGCACTCACACGTACTCAGCCTTACATTGACACAGATGTGCGGCTGGTGCTATGTGCAGCTCAGCGCAGACGCGCCTGCTGCAAGGCATGGCTGAAGCCCGACGCAGCCACAGTGCTGCGTTGCTAGGCAGGCAGCGCCGAGAGCCGCGCGGCAGCTGTGCTGCTTAACATGGTTGTCAAGTATCCACAGTGCTGAGCTGGCCGCAGGCGCCGCTCAGAGCCGGGCGCGGCGGCCGCGCTGCCGGCATCGCTGCTGCCGCAGGCCGCGGACGCGTGGCTCTTCAGCGCGCGGCCCGCCGGGCGCCTGCCGCCGCCTGTGTCGGCTGCGGAGCTGGGGCCAGGTTCGCAGGGTCAAGCGGGGTCTGCGCGCGGGGCAATGCCCGCCGCGCCGGCGGTCTTTGTCAACGTGCTGCTGCCCGTGGCGCCCGCGGCTGCGAGGGGCGTGACCGAAAGCGGCTCGCGGCAGGATGCGCCCGGGTCCACCGCTGCAGACAGCGCGCGTGGTGCAGCTGCTGATGCAGCCGATGCTGTGCGCGCGGACACCGACGTGCGGGCAGCGCGGCGGGCGAGTGAGTCACTCTTCGCAAACGCCCTGCCGTCCGTCAGCGGCGGTGGCAGCGTGGGGGATGAGGCGCGGGCAGAGCGGCAGTCGGCAGCAGCGCTCCTCGCGCCCGCCCTGCCGCCTGCCGCCGGCGTTGGCGCGGGTGAGGGGTCAGCGGGCCACGCGGCCTCCGGAGGTGAGGGGCAGGCGGGGTGGGGCGGCGCAGCGTTCAGCAGCGCCGGGGCGGCCGCAAAGGGTACAGGCTCGGGGCGCACAGCAGCGCGGGGTGCACGCCGTGGGCTGCGCTTTGACGACCCCGCGCCGCCCGCGTGCGCCCCGGCCGCCCTGGCGACTCCTGGCAGCAACCCAAGCTCTGCTGTGCCGAGCCCGCAGCGCTCGCCGGGCGGCCTGGCGGAGGCTGCTGCAGCGCGCGCCCTCGATGACGAACGGGGTAGATCAGGGTTTGCGGCCAGCGCGGTGGCCGCGGTCCCGCGCGGCGACGGGACGGCTGGGACGCCGCGCTGTGGCGCTGGTCGCGGTCGGTCACAGCGGGGAGCAGCAATGTCTTCCTCCTCGTCTTCCTCCGCGCCTGCCTCGCCTGCGTCCGCAGCCTCGGCCGCCGCCGGCGGCAGCGGGGGCGACACCAGGCCCGCTGAAAGCCCCGGCGCTACGCCCGCGGCTACCTGCGGCGCGGGGGGCGCCGCCGCCAGTGTGTGCCGCACCCCAGGGGCGCGCGCCGGCGCGCCGGCTGCCGCGGAGGACTTGCAGCGCCCGGAGGGCTCGGCGAGCAGGGAGCGGGCACCGCGGCCGCCCGGGAGAACGCCCGCGCCCGTCGCGTTCACGCCGGCGCGGGCGCCGCCGTCCGCGCGCCCCGAGCCGGACCCTGACGCAAGCCCTGAGCGCGACGGCGGCGGCGGCGGGCCGGCGGGGCCCGCCCGCGCCTGGGACGTCCGGCCCGCCTACCTCGGCGGCCTGGGCCCGCCGGCGTCGCGCGCGGGGATGTACGCCTTCGGCCCGGCGCTGGAGGCGGGGCGGGACGCTGCGCCGGGCGCGCACGCGCCGCCGACCGCCGCCAGCCCGCTGCGGAGCCCGGGGCCTGTGGAGGCGGCTGGCGCGCCGCGCGGCGGCCCCGTGGCAGGCGCCGGGGGGCCGAGCTTGGGGCCGGCCGCGTCGCCCGCGGCGCTGCCCGGCTTCCCCGGCGGGCGCCTGCGCGACGTGGTGCCCAGGCCCACGCCGCAGCCGTACAGGTCGACCGCGCTCGCCGCGTTCTGGAGGTGCGTCCTGGGGCCGAGGCGGCTGAGGTGGCGGCGCGTGCGCGTGCCTGTGCGATTCCGTGCACTTTTTTGCTGCAAGAGCTGAGGGCGCCAGACATGCACAGGACATGCATCATGCAGGCGAATGGCATGCACAGTAGGTGGTTGTGGGGCATTCAATCACGGCTCAATCACGGCACTGGTGAGACGGTTAGGATTGCTCTACGTCACTCTGACTCGGCGCTGGGGCTGCGGCAGCACGCGCGCGGCGCCGAATGGGCTGGCCGCGCCGCCGCCGTCGCCCGCGCGCGCAGACGGGCACGCGCCGCTGCGCGGCGGCATCACTGCGGGCTCCGTCGCGCGGCTGCTCGCACGGCTCGAGGCCCGGAGCGGCCCCGAGCCCAAGGAGCCCCGCGAGGGTTTAGCAGAGCCGCCGGGTGCAGAGGGCGGCCGCGGGGGCTTCCCGCCAGGCCCGGCGGCAGCGCCGAAGCAGCCGCAGGGCAGTGCGGTAATGGGCGGCGCCGGGGTTGGCCGGCGGCTGCGACCGCGCTGGTATGGCGACACAGAGACCGAGCGCATCGCGCGCATATTGCGCGCCGAGCGCGGCAGCGGGGTCGGCGCAGAGTGTGCGTGACAGAACTGTTGTGGGTGTAGCAGGTTTGTGTGTTGGGTGTGTGCGTCAGGTTTAGAGAGGGGACTGGTGGCCCGCCGTTTGCGGCACGATGCCGTGGCTGCTGGCCGCATGGCTCCTGGCCTGTCCGGTTACAAGGGTGTCAAGAAGGCTGACATGTGGCTTCTATGACATGGTCTGTGTTTTTGGTTTTCTCGTGTCCCTGACAGTGCGCAGGCTTATCAATACGGAGGCGCCGATGTACAGATCTAGTGTGCTGTTCTGGTGCTTGTGCAAGCAGGTACCCTTGACATGTATGTGCACGTTTCCCCAGCATATGGTCTGGCGTTTTGACACCTCCCTCCACCGTGCCATTGCAACACGGCAGTACTGTTACGGCTGCTGGCTGGTGAAGTGTAAGGAGAGCATGCTGCACCCCAGGACCACTTCACCACCAAGTGCATCGCATGCATGGGCCGCCCATTTGCCCTGTAAGCACTGTCAGGAAAGCATGGAGATGGGCTGGCTGGCCACATGCGTGCTCTTGCTTGAAGCAGTGTTCCTGCTTGAAGCAGCCTGCTTCTCTCAAGTTTATAGCTACAGCCCACACTGATACGCTGGCACTGGGCTCAGCTGTGCAGCGCACTGCAGCAAACCCTTTCCTGCACGTCCATTTCAGCATACAAGCCGTATAAAGCTCACCACAATACAGCAGCGCAGCCGCATAGCAGCGCGGCCCTCGGGCGTGCAGTCCATACATTTGGGGTATGCGTCTGCAGCCCATTCCGTGTGCAACACGTCCCACTGGGCGGGACAAAGTTTCTCACACGTCTCAAAAAAGCTGGCAGACTCGCATAGTTCGCATGCGTATGTCTCCAGGATGACCAAGGATGACCTGTCATTGATGCCCAGCAAAGCAGTTCTACATGAAAAAAATAGACACCCACCTTGTACATTATTCACGCCTCTCATTTGCTCTGATCCAGTACAGAAAATACTTCGCGCATACGTTCAATAATGGACACACAAGATGCGGTGTCAGGTGCACACTTTTATACACCCAAAGTGGGCACATCCACTCATGACGTGGAGCCTGGCTGTGGGGTGACGGGTGTGTCAATCTGCCACCGCAGTTTATTGTGATACACCCCCTGCGCAAAAGCAGTGCCTGCCCTAGCTCTCACAGCCCCGGTTCACACACATGTTTTCAGAGCGCGTGCGTGCAGGCGCAGGCGCCGGTGGCCAGCGGCATGGGCAGGCCGCCGGGCGGCGCGCCCCGGAGCACGGTGGACGCGATGAAGGTGGCGGCCTCCATGCGGTCCACAAAAAGCCGGCCCTGCAGGTGGTCCACCTGCATGCCTGTGCCAGGGTCAGGGGTCACAAACAGCCGGCCATGCAAACGGTTTACCTGCGCCCCAGCGCTGAGCCTAGGGTCCACGAACACCGGCCCTGCAGGCAGTCCACCTGTGCCCCGGCGGAGCACAGGGCCCTGACGCCGGCTGCAGCAGGGCTGCTCGCGCATCCAGGGATGTGGCGCGGCACTGCTGAGCACTGCTCAGCCATGCCAGCCAGCCAAGCACTGCTCGATGAGCAGAACGCGTGTCGGCCGCGAGCGGCGCCGAGCGTGTGGAGCTCGCTGCACGCTGGGACTGAGAAGTGAACATGCACAAGAACAAAAGCGCTGCACGTGTCTTGTGGCTCATTACACAGCAGGCCCGCACGTGGCGCAGCTGTCAGGGGGCCGCTTAGCTGCCGCGCGGCAGTGCACGCAGTGTGTCGGGCAAGCAGCACACGTTGTGCTGCGGGGTGCACCAGCCAGTCAAGGGGCCCTGAAGCGAGGCACTTTGCAGCCAGCGGAGTCTTGCGCCAGGAGCCCCTGCCCAGGACATTGGCCGCAATCAATGGCGGGCGCGGGCCGCGCACCTCGTGCTGCAGGATGCGCGCCTGCCAGCCGGACGCCTTGAAGCGCAGCGGCGTGCCATCGGGCTTGTAGCCGCTGCACTCCACGCTCAGGTAGCGGCCCACCATCGCCTGCGCACACCTCTTCAGTGCTCGCACCCTCGCCACCCTTCCGGCTCTGGCGGCACGCTGCTGCTCTCTTAACCGCTGCACACCCTCAGCACAGGTGATGGTGATGCGCAGTGCGTGGGCAGGCTTGGGGCGGCAGGCACTGGTGCCTCCGGGCATTGAGCGGGTGCGCAAAGCAGCGGGGCGCGCGCCTGGTAGCCCGGGATGCTCAAACAGCCCTCGAAGAACCGCGCGCCGTCGGAGCCCACACGCTGCACACAGACGCGGCGCGCGCCATGAGCATCTCACGCCGCGAGAGCAGCTGTGCACGAGCGGGGACGGGAACGCAGTGACCGAGCCCTGCTCCGTGCGCCGCGGGCTCAGACCTTTAGGGAGGGGTTGCAGACAGCGAACGCAGGGAAGGGAGCCCGCCGCATCGCCGCTGCACGCTCTGGCGAGGAGCGCGCGATGTACTCCGCTCTGTCCTCCAAAACTATCACCTGTGGCACAGGCACGACGCGCCACAGACTCAGCACAAGACAGCAGAGCTAGTGCGCGGCTTGAGCTGTCGGGCTTTCGGCGCACCCTTAAGGGGATACCAATCTGAGGAGCAGCAAGGCCCACTCCAGGGGCGTCGCGCATCGTCTCCATCATAAGCGTTACCAGTTCCTTCAGCTCCTTTGTCCCATACATTGACTGCTGCACGGGTCGGGCAACCTGGCGTGATTACGTTGTCAGCCAGTGTAAAGAAAGATGCCTGTTGTAATACCAGTTCTCGCACATAGTTCTACACTTCTCTCCACACGCACCTTCCGCAGCACAGGCGTCCCAGCGAGGACTATGGGCAGGCCGTCTGCTCCGGAAGCGCACGGTACAAGCCGTTGCCTGCACCTCTGTGTGCGTCGAGAGCACGCAGGACAAGGATGCAAAAGCCCGAAGAGCTGCCCGCTGCGCATTAAGCTATAGGGGGAGGACACGCTGCTGCGGCACACCAGACAACTCAATGTACACTACATGATCAGCACCAGCTCAACCTGCTGCACTGGTTGCACAGACCTTAATCACGTACTCGACATACACGCACAGTGTGTGCGTGAGACTGGGAGACTGGGAGACTGGCAGTCTCAGACTGCGTTCGTCGAGAAGACCCTTGCTAGGACCCTGAACCTGAGAGCTACACTGCTGAGCAACACGTGACTTTCCTCGCAAAAAGCTTGCTCAGCAGCTAGACTACCGAGCGCCAGAGACTCTGTGTTCGAAGCACGCCCGGCTGCTGCAAGCTGTTCTGCACTAGGCGTCGCAAAAGTAGAAGGTGTGCCTGCGCCCGCCCCACTGGCACCTCCGGTGCTGGCGGTGGACCGTTAGCTTGGTTGGCAGCATAATTGGCTTGCTGAGCGTTGGCGCTGCCGATGTGGTCTCGTGTGTGCAGCTTCTGGGGTGGGGGTTGCTGTTCTCGCTGTTTGTGGCCTGAGAGGGAGCATGGGTTGCCGCGGGTTCCTGCACAGCTCCAATGTGGCGCGTTGGTGCATATGCGCAGGTGTCCACCATCTGAACAGGCACTTTGCTGTCACACGGCAGTCTGCTGTGGGTAATATATTCGCCTCTACTTGCTTACGTGTTTGCCGCACTGCAGGAACAGGTCGTACCTATGGCGCACCCCACGGCGCTCAACCGCGCGCAGCGCACGCAGCTGCTCGAGAAGATGAACTCGGGGATCTGCTCGCCTGCTCTTGTGTCAGCGCGACGGCCCAGCGCCAAGGAAGGCCAGGACAAGGGCAGCAACGGAGCGCCTGAGCGGCCGCAGACGCGCACCGAGTCCGGTCACCTGCCCGACCTGTCCGGTGCGCACTGGTGCTGCGCCACTGCGACGCAGCATAGTGTAGCACCTGACTGCCTATTTCCCAGCGCTGTACGGGTGCCGTTGGTGTGTACACTCCCCAGCACTTCAGGTGACTCAGCATTGAGCTTGCTTGCGCTCGTGCAGGCATGCACATGATGCGAATAATCCACAAGACGAGGATGCAGCTGCCGCCGTCGCCTCCTGACTTGAGCATCCTGCAGAGCTGAGAGACCTTGTCGGTGCTCACCGCTGAGTGGCAGGGAGCTGATGTGCTTCCCAGGTAGTGTCCAGCTTAGTTGTTTGTACGGTCTACACATCGTCCGAGTGCCATTCCCCAGCGTCAAGGCGCGGGGACAACAGCTGAGATGGGAGCACAGCCATGCAGCAGCTGATTTGCTTTGCCGCGCGGCAGTCGTTTTGGGGTTTTCAGCGCCGTGTTGTACTAGGCGTCACAGCTTTGTAGAAAGATTCTGCCTGTGCTGGCGCCAGTCTGTCCGATCGTTGGTCGCACCCTTCGGCGTACTTACGAGCTTGCCTCGGTCTGCATTTGGAGAGAGTGGGAGTGTAGGTCAATTTTTTTGCGTGTCATCATGACAACGATGATGCATATGAGCGCATTCACATGTGGGGGCATGCCAGAATGCATGCACAAGCACAGCCCTGTAGGGCTTGTAATGGTCTGGCAGCACGACTGTGTTGCAGCGAGTCTCTGGTTGCACTTGTTCTTTGCAAGTATGGATTTGGTGCCACTCCTTTGCAAGTATAGTTTTGGTACCACTCTCCTATACGCGCAAACTCCCTGCATGGGTCAAGCGCCGGTCACCAACTGAGGGAAGCTTCAACATGGGTGGCCACGACACACAGTGGTTTTTTACATAAGGAGCGCCAGGACAGTCACTTCCGTCATGCATGCAGCTATGGTTGACTCGTCGCCCGTGCCAGCCGCAAGCTGGTTCATTCCGCTCAATGCAGTCATGCATGGGCGAGGGGCGCCTCAGCCCCAGCTCTCTGTGTGTCAGAAC
>JAABUV010005047.1_pt1 | contig 15297 bp, 10 predicted proteins | sample 5559971 | NCBI WGS metagenome assembly JAABUV01 (sample SAMN10711881, study PRJNA513362) | rock metagenome | isolation source: Antarctica rocks | place: Antarctica: Victoria Land, Knobhead nord | collected 2015-12-19
ACAGGGGTCACAGGAAGAGATGCCATGGGTAGGAGTCTTTCAATCGCAGTAGGAGGTAGATGCCGTGAGGGCCACGACGCTCCTTCTAGTTTACCATAACTACCACTTTTCGGATAGGCTGTAAGCCGTGTGCGCCGTTCATCTCTCACTACAAGAGGGGGCGGCGCGGAAAATCCGAAACACTACACAGTCAATAGCCTACTTGGTACGGGCGGAAGGCGCCCGCCAACTCGGGTGGGACGCGGCCGCGGATGTAGGCGCCGGTAGGGCCATAGTCCTCGTCGTCGATGGCGCCGCGCAGGTGGATCAGGTCAAGCAGGTCTTTGGCCTCGTAGGGCAGCAGGACTTCGACGGGCTGGAAGCCGGCCGCGAGGACATCCGCGATGCGTTTGCGTAGTTCTTCCAGGTTGATCCGCTGCGCCGCCGAGATGGGCGCCGGATTGGGGAAGTCTTCCAGGTACTCGTCTATGGTCTCCTCATCGACGAGGTCGCACTTGTTGAGGGCCGTCACCACGCGCTTGTCGTCGGCGCCAAGCTGCGCCAGGATCGTATAGACGGTGAGCGACTGCGCCAGCGCGTGCGGGCTTGAGGCGTCGACCACATGTAGCAGCAGGTCGGCCTCGCTGACCTCTTCCAGTGTGGCTTTGAACGCGGCGACGAGGTCGGTCGGCAGCTTCTGGATGAAGCCGACGGTGTCGGTGATGAGCGCCTGCTGGCGATACGGCAGCGGCAGCGTGCGCGTGGTGGGGTCAAGCGTGGCGAAGAGCTTATCCTCGGCGCGCACGTTGGCCTCGGTCAAACCGTTGAGCAGGGTCGATTTGCCCGCGTTGGTGTAGCCGACGATGGCGACCACGGGGACGCCCTGCCGCCCGCGCCAACGCCGCTGCACGGTCCGTTGGCGGCGCACCTCCGCGATGGCGCGGCGTAGCTCGCTGATGCGCGCCCGGATGCGGCGGCGGTCGCTCTCCAGCTTGGTCTCGCCGGGTCCGCGCGTACCGATGCCGCCACCGAGACGCGAGAGGCCGGTGTCGTGGCCGGACAGGCGGGGCAGCAGATACTCGAGTTGCGCCAGTTCGACTTGCAGCGCGCCCTCGCGCGTGCGCGCGTGCTGGGCGAAGATGTCGAGGATGACGGCGGTGCGGTCGAGCACGCGGACATCGAGCGTAGACTCCAGATGGCGCTGCTGCGCCGGGGTCAGTTCGTCGTCGGCGATGACGGTGTCGGCGTCGAGGGCGGCGATCTTATCGCGTACTTCCACCAATTTACCCTTGCCGAGGTAGGTTGCCGGCACCGGTTCACGCAGCCGCTGGTAGAGGCTGCCGACGACATCCGCGCCGGCGGTGGCGGCGAGTTGAGCGAGTTCGTCCAGCGAGTCCTGCACCGACCAGGGCGCGTCGGGCCTGTCCTGGTCGATGCCGATGAGCAGAGCGCGTTCGGGGGCGGGCGCGGTCGGGACCGTCTTATGGTGGTCGGGTGAGGGGTGTAAGATGCGGGTCAGTGGCAGTCTCCTCTATTGACATAGGCGAATATTTAGCAAACGACGGGTTTCAACAGCATCTTGAAGATTGCCATATTATACCTAATTATAGATCATGACCTATTGCCGGGCGCAGGCGCCCCCTATCCCATAAGCGGGCGCTATCATTGCAAGAGATATTGATGGCAAGGAGACACGGCGTCATGGTTGAGGAACTACGCGAGGCTAGCGAACAGGCCGAGCGCCAGCCGGAGGAGATTCAGCGGCGCATCGCCCAGCTCATCACAGAGGAACTCGAAGAGCGGGAGTGGGATGCATTAGTTAGCAGCGCGGCGTCACAGCAGTTTCTCGCCCATCTTTCAGCGGGCATCGACACTCAAGAGGCGGCTGGTGAGGTGGAAGACGGCGGTTGGGAGCTATAGTGCTGCGATTCATACCCCTTCATACCGGCGCGCTCCATCGACGACCGTTACACGCGCCCCACCGGCGTCAACGCGACCGCAAGCGCGCTGAGCCCCAATCCGACCGCGACCAGCCCCAGTTCGGCGCGTGGTCCGAGCGGGCCGAGCAGCGCCCCGCCGAGGGCCAGCCCGAGTGGCTGTCCCCCGAAGAACAGGAGGCGAAAGACGCTGTTGACCCTGCCCTGTAGTGCGTCCGGCGTGAGCGTGAGGCGGTACGACATCTGGGTGACATTGGCGATGGGGATGGCTACGGCGACGACCGCCAGACCAACCACGAGCATGGCGGGGACGGTAGCCGCCGCCAGCAGCGCCACGGCAAGCGCCTCGATCACGACCGTGCCGACTATGATCCGCCCGAATCGTAGGCGTGCGGTCACCCACGGCGCGATGACGGAGCCGAGCAGGCCGCCGACGCTCCCCAGGCTCAGGATGAGGCCGATAGTGCGCGCGTCCGCGTGCAAGTGCTGCTGGGCGAGCACGATGATGGCCAGGTCCGTGGGGCTGGACAGAACACCGATACTCGCCGCCAGCAGGGCGACGCTGCGGAGACGCTGGTCGGCCCAGAGGAAATGGAGGCCCGCCGCGATGTCGCGCCGTAGGGACTGGGCGGCCACGGATGGGCGGTCCATCTGAAACGGCGTGCGGATGAACCCAAGGGAGGCGACGGACGCCAGGTACGAGAGGCTGTCCAGCAAGTAGGCCAGGGCCGCCCCGGCGATCGTCGTGCGTGCGAGGCTGATGAGGGCGCCGCTCAGTGCGGGGCCAAGCAGCGTCGCTCCGGACAGCGCGCTCTCGTTGAGGGCGTTCGCCCGCGGGAGCTGGGCCGCGGGCACGACGCGGGGCAGCGCGGCGACCTCGGCGATGTTGAAGAACACGAACGCCGTGCCCGAGACGAGGGCGACGCCGTACAACTGTGCCACCGTCAGACGGCCCAGCGCCTCGGCCAGGGGGACCGAGCCGTAGGCCAACCAGCGCGCCAGGTCGCAGCGGATCATGACGGCGCGGCGATCCCAGCGATCGATGAGCGCGCCGGCGGGCAGGCTGAGGATCAGGTACGGGACGGCCTGCGCCGCGGCGATGAACCCCGCCTGGGTCGCCGAACGGGTGAGCGCGAGCGCCAGGAGCGGGAGGGCCAGCGTCGAGACACTGGTTCCCAACGTCGAGACCGCCTGCCCGCTCCAGAGTAGGAGGAAGTCGCGATTCCGCCCCAGGCTGTTCCTGCGTTTCTCTGCCGTGCTCTCTGCCATCCTCGTGTCCTCTCATCCTGTCATCGGGCTACACTACTATCGTATGACACCGATGCAAGGTTGAAAGGTTAGGCAACGGGTCGAGGCGTGGATAGGCGGCCCGTGTCTCACGCTTTACTCGAAGGTTGTGCGGCAAGGTGACGAAGAATCTACGTCCCATCGACCTGGGGCGCGCCGTTGGCTTGAGCGCGCAGAGCGTGCGCAAGTACGAGGAGTGGGGATCCCTCCCACCAATAGAGCGGAGCCCCACTGGCTATCGACGCTACGGCGAGCGCCACCTGCGCGCCCTCCACGCCGCCCGAGCGGCGATCGAGGGGTACGGATGGCAGACGGCGCGACGCATCATGCAGCTCGTCCATCAGGGTGAGGTGGCATCCGTGCTTGCGACAATCGACGCGTGCCATGGGGCTCTCCACCAGCGGCGCGGAAACGTGGAGGACACCCTTGGCGTCCTGCGCGCCGCTGCGACGGCGGAGCCGCGCGTGCCGCCGACGAAGAAACGCCCACGCTGGCGCACATGCCTCCGGGTCGGAGAGGCGGCACAGCAGGTCGGGGCGCGCGTGTCGGCCTTGCGCTTCTGGGAGGCGCAGGGGCTGCTCTTCCCGCACCGCGACGAGAGTAGCCGCTATCGGCTCTACGATGCGGAGCAATTGCGGCGGCTACAGGTCGTGGTCCTTTTGCGAGACGCCGGGTATGCGTTCGACGTCATCCGTGCGGTGCTTGACGAGGTGGAGCAGGGCCATCCCGAGCGTGCGGTGGCAGCAGCGGAGGAACAATTGCACGCGTTAAAGGCGGCGAGCCAACGGTGTAGCGCGGCGACCGCCGCTGTGTGGGGATACATGCAAGCCGAAGGGATCGTTACCAGGGCCATGTAGTTTTCCCCTCACCGCCGCCCCCTGCGGATTGGTCTCTCTCCGCTGCGCTCCGACAGCCCACCCGACTCTCCCACAAAGGGTGCGGGGAGACGCGTAGCACACGACAGGCGCCCCCCCTCTCCCGCGTCAGGGAGAGTGCGCTGGACCGTCGGCCGCAGCCGAGGGGCCAGTTAGCCATGGGGTGGGGGTGAGGGCCGTGTATCAAAGCGCCGTGCGGATAATGGTCACGCCGCCTTTGGCGTCATGATAGACCACCGCGCCAAAACGCTTGAAGCGGTCTAGCGCCGCTGTCACACGCTCACGGTTGTTGTTGTAGTAGGTGTATGCCTCGATCTGGCCGAGGTAGATGTAGGCGACGTGGTACTGCCGCAGCAAGGCCCCGATGGCCGCGGGATCGGTACTGGTGTAGAGTGTCTGCAGGTCGCGAAAGCGCGCGCCCACGATGTCATTGCCGTGCCAGAGGCCCTCGTGTGAACCGCCCGAACCCAGAATGTCTTGCAGGCCCGTGAACGTGGAGATGCGGTACATCAGCTGTTCCTGACAGACCCACGCCGTATTAGGAGGCATGGTCAGGCAGTCCGTCGTGCCAGGGTAGGGCCAATAGTCCTGCGCGCCGGGCACACCGTTGTTGAGGATTTGATCGGCCTCGAGGATGACAGGGTGGCCGGGCACGTTGGCGTTGATCCAGCGGATCGCGGCGGCGTCGGCCGGGATGGCGTTGGTGATGGTGATCGGCGGACCGCTATAGCTGCTTAGGTAGGCCGCGCCGTCGAGCGTGGGCGCGGCGTTGGCGACGGGGTTGGTGTAGAGGCTGAGGTCGCTCCCCGGCGAGAACAGCGCTAGCAGCAGGTAGATCCCGCCCGCCGCCGCGACGACAACGGCGCCGCCGGGCGCGACGAAGCGCCGCCAGCCCGCGCGCAGCTTCTGGGCGAGGGCATAGAGTCCGTAGGCCGCGCCCAGCGCCAGCAGCGTCCACGCCTGGTAGTAGAACTTAAAGACCGTGTTCATGCGGTACAGATCCCCCGTACAGGCGCCCGAGGCGTCGGGGCCGCAGAAGAGGTCCTTCAGGAAGGCGACATCGCATAGGATGATCAGGCCGATGCCGCCCACGCAGAGCAGCAGTGCGAAGGCGTTCTCACGGGCGCCGGCGTAGGCTTGGCGTGTCGCTAGGTAGAGGGCGGCCCCGGCGAAGGGTAGCAACAGCCCCGCCGTGGTCAGGCCCGCGACGGCGCCCAAGACGAGGGCCAACAGCAGCGCCGCCACGATCAGCAGGGGGCCTCGTGAGCCGACCGCCCCGAACGAAGGCAGCGGCAGGCGCGGCAACTCGGGCAGGTCGGCGCCGGCGTCGTCGCTACTATCATCGTCGCGGTCTCGACCGTCGCCCTCGACGTCCGGCTCGCGCTCCAGTACCGCCATCGCGGCGCGGCGGCTACCGCGCCGCGCGGACCCCTGGACTGTCGCGGTGGCGCCTGAAGCCACGATAGCGGCGGCGGGCGCCGCCGGAGTCCCGGCCGTGGCGAGTCGGGCGCCGCGTGGCAGGTAGCCGATGATGAAGGCGGCCACGGGGAGCAGGAAGAGTCCAAACATGGTGAAGACGTCGCCCACCGGCGAGCCATGCAGGTGGACGCCGAACGAACTGTACTGCGGCTTGAAGTCGTGGTGGAACTGAACGAAGAGCAGGTAGCTCAACAAGAGGACGCCGACCGCGATGCCGACCCCTTCGCCGAGCGCGCGTCTATCGAGGCTGACGAGTCCCGGCACGAGCAACGCCGCGCCGATCAGCAGCAGATAGGTCGGCCAGTCCCACGAATTCATGAAGTATAGCGCGCCGGCCGAGAGGCCCGCCAGGAGCATTGTCGTGACGCGCAGCGTGTCCGTCCGCGCCAACGCGTCCCAGCCCGCGGCCGGGGCCAGCGCCAGGTTCAGCGCGATGCCGATAGCCAGGATCGTGAACGGCAGCGCGATGACGTGCGGGTGCAGATCGCCGAGCAGGAAGCTAAAGGCCGGGAACTCGGTGATGGTGCAGGCGCTGGGAATCGGGACACATTGCGTTGGCTCGACGACGCGTGATGCAGTGAAGAAGCCGAAGCTCGCGCCGCCCTTGCTCAGGTATTGCGAGAGGCCATTGAGGTTGCCGATGAGCAGCACGAAGATGGGTCCGAGCGCGGCCCAGCGCGCGCTGCGTGTCAACCCGTAGGCCACGGAGTAGGCGGCGCCGCCGACAAGGGCGAACAGCAGCGCGAGAGCCAAGTTGTAGCCGACCGTCGCGCTCACGCCGGTCAGCGTCACGAGCGTGCCGACGGTCAGGTAGCCGCCGTAGTAGTAGTTGATGGTGGTCCCGGCCAGCCAGGGGTCGTAGGGCGGGAATGAGGTCGCCTTGTGCGAGGCGGTCATCAGCGCGAGGTCCATCGGCTTTTCCGTGGAGAGGATGCCGGGGTGCGCCGCGCGCACCAACGCCCACGCGACGAACAGGCCGATAAAGAGCGCCTCCTCGATCAGGAGCGCCGCGCGCCGCTGCCGGAACCAGCGAGGCAGCGTCGTCCAGTCGGGGCGCAGCAAGACGAGGCCGACGGCGCACACGACGACGGCGCCGATGGCGAGCAGCGCCGCGTTGTTGCCGCGCCCGAACAGGCTGCCGGCCAGGTAGTTGAGGTAGGTGATGAGCAGGATGCCCACGAGTTTAGCCAGGCCGTAGCCGCGGTCGGCCAGACGCGGCAGCGCAGCCAGCGTCAGCGGCAGCGCCGCGAGGCCCAGCAGTTCGACGACGACGAGCCAGACGAAAAAAGCTGCCACTGTTGCTATCCCACCACCATACAGATCGTGACGCCCTCCCTATCGTGTGGGCGTTGCAGTGTCCCCCCGCGCGACCGTAGGTCGGCAAGTGTATTCAAGATGGCTGACTTCCGCTACAATACTACTCGACTGATTGTACGATGAGATAGAAGTCGCGGCAAGAGTTGAAGGTGGTATTGATGGGTGTGCTGTTCATCATTGTGATAGCCGTCGTCCTTCTCCTGTACAGCGTGTATACCCTCTGGCCTGCCCTACACAATTCCGTCGATACCCTCGTCGCGCCTGGCCCGAGCCAGGTTTTCCCGTTCGCCGTCAAACATCCCCGCGTGGAGTCCCAGGTCGAGTCGCGGGAAGGCGCAACGTCGCGCCTGGGTTCGAAGGCGTCATGGGGGCTGTTGATCGCGCGCGAGCGTCTCGCCCTCTGGATCTTGTTTGTCGCGGCGTTGCTGCTACGTGTCCTCTTCCTAGAGAGCGTGCCGAATACTGTCACCGCCGACGAGCTCGACTTCTCGCGCGACCTCATGGCCATTTTCACCGGTCACGGAACGGGTTTTTTTGGCCTGGACTGGACGCCTGAGCCGGCCTTGAGTATCTATCTTATGGCTGGATCGTGGCGATTGTTCGGTATGACTCTGTTCGCTGAGCGCCTCGTTTCGGCCATTCTCAGTGCTATCGCCATTTTCCCGTTCTACGCGCTAACTCGCCGTGCTGTGTCTGTACCGGCCGCGTTCATCGCCACGGCGCTCTTCGCGTCGGCCCGTTGGTACCTGCTCTTCTCGCGCAGCGCCTGGAACAACGCCCACATTGTCCTCTACATGTTGCTCGCCGCCTGGGCGCTCGCTCTGGCTCTGGAGCGCGGCCGCGGACGCTACTGGGTCCTATGCGGGGCCGCGCTAGCTCTGCTGCTGTATGGCTATTTCGGTGGCCGCGCGGTCGTGATCGCCTTCATAATCTATCTACTCATCGTGCTGTTGCAGCGTGCGCGCGGCGCACAGCCGGGCGGGTGGCGTCCTGTGCTCGTCGGCGGGATCATTGCCGGCGTGGTCTGTGCCGCGCTGTTCGCCCCCGAGATGCCGACAATTCTCGCGAATCAGGACGCCTTCAACTCACGGACCAACGCGGTCTACATTTTCAATCAACCGTTGCAGCCCGGTCAGACCAAGCTCAGCGTTCTGCTCGACCAGGCAACGGCGACGGTGCGCTCGTTCGTCTTTATGGATGGCTCGTACAGCGGTGGAACGATGGGGCGGTACAAGCCGCCCGGACAAGGCTGGCTCGATCCGGTCAGCGCGCTGTTGTACCTGGGTGGGCTTGTGCTTGCCGCCATCCGCTTCCGGCGGTTCGCGTTGTGGTGGTGCCTGTTCCTTATCCCGCTGGGTCTCACGCAATTGCTCTCGGTTGGGACGCCCGACGGCGCCAGGGGGCTTCCGGCCGTCGCGCCGATGTACTTTTTCGCCGCGCTCGCAATCGACTGGCTGCTGCGCTTGCGCTGGTTCTCGACCGAGTTGGCGCGGGTGGGCGTGCTAACCGCCGCCTTGCTGGTCGGCGCGTTTAACGTGTCGAGCTACGTCAATTGGGTTGATTCTCCGGCCCAGCAGGCCGCGCGTCAACCGGCCGTGCCCGTCGAAGGCTACTATACGTGGCGGGACTTCCAGCTCGCCCGGCTGCGCGCCGGCCAGGGGTCTATGACGGCCGGAGAGTACGACACTCTGTCTCCCGCGGAAATCGCGGCGCGGATCTTTGGGCTGCCGGCGCCCGCTGCCCATTGAGCAGGGCGCCTATTCCTGCCCGACCCTTGACACGCTCAGTCGTTGTCCGCGCATCTATCCGGCCCCATAAGGCTGGTAACTTACCGTCGTTCCATTAGTCACTTGCAGGATGAACAGGCGCCGCCGCGGGAATGTGGCGTGGAGTTCCGCGTAACGCTGAGGGGTCGATGCGAGCGCCCAGACAGTATCCCTCGTCGCACTGGGGTTCATGAGGGTTGACGGACTGTTCAGTGCGGCGGTGACGTTGGAGAAAATGTAGCTATCGCCCGTCACGATGATCGCGTGTGGCGGCGCATCGGCGTAGATGCGCGACAGTTGCAGATCGGGCATCCAGGCCATGGCGGTGAAGTTGCGGTACAACGCGACATGGCGCGGCAGGTAGAAGAGCACATCAGGCACGGTGAGGGCGACAAGGATAACGCTGGCCGCCAGGAGGCCGCTGACACGGGGACGCCGCGCCCGTGTCAGCGCGAGGATGTCGCCTGCCGCATCGCCCAATGTTTGTATACCGCGCGCGGTAAGGAGCAGTAAGGCGGGTATCGCTTCGTAGTAGTAACGCGGACCGATGGCGATGCCGTTGTAGAAATAGCCCATCATCCCGATGATGACACTTGCTGTTAGCGCGCCGTTGAGCGCGTCCCATCTGTTTGCCCGCCCTAAGACGAACGGTAGCAGCGGCACGGCCAGGGCCATGTAGTAGGGCCAGCCGAACAGGTCGAGCGTCACCCCCGTGATCAACTGGTCGGTGTTGGTCAGCGCGGCGGCAAGCGTGTGTAGACCCCACCAGCCATGGCCGGCGCCGAAGCCGTAGCGGTCCGACTGATTTAGCACCCCACGCGGCGATAACAACGGGTCGCCGGTGACACTCCAGTCATACAAGAGGTAAAGTACGCCAAAAAGGACGCCGCCGCCGCTCCACGCCAGGATGGGCGCTATGGCACGGCTCCGTTTTCCGGTCCAATGCCGGTTCCACAGGTAGCCGAAGAGGCAGACCGTGAGGGGAATGGTGATCAACAAAGCACTGACCTCACGGCACAGGAAGGCCATACCGAGGGCTGCGCTGGCGCCAAAGGTGGGCCAGAGTCGGTGCCCCCACTGTCCGCGCACGAGCAGATAATAGGCGAGGGTGATGAAGAACGCCGCCTGGACGTGGCTGAAGTAAGCGCCTACCTGGAACAGGAAGAATGGCGAGAGGGCGCCTAGGACGACCGCGATCGTCGCGACCCAGCGTCCGTAGAGGCGGCGGCCGATCGCGCCCACGAGTGCGAGTGTTCCGACAGCGAATAGCGGTTGTACGAGCCAGGGGAGGCCAAGGAGTATGCCGGGAACGAGGGTCAACGCGGTCCCCAGCCCGTATTGCGCGACCCAGTGGCCGTTGACGACGCCGAAAAATGGGACGGGGAAGGAGTCGGCGAGCGGAGGCGGGGGCATAAAGAGCCGGCCCGAGGCCAGGACTTTCGCCTGGAAGACGTATGCCTGCGCGTCGAAGATGTGCGGCATGCCGTTGTATTCACCGAGCGCGACGTAGAGCGACGAGGCCAGGAAAATCGCCAGCGCGGCGAGGGAAATAATCGACGACGCCGGATAGCCACGCGCCCATAATGCTGAGACCGGTCCGCCATAGTACGCCGAGACCCGTCCGCCGCGGTACGCCGCGAACGCCGCGCCGAGGACGACGGCCAGCAGGAGTAGAAGGATCGCCCACGCCACAGCGTACGCCAGCGTGTGCGCGTTGATCGCGAGATACGGCCAGGGGTCGGTCGGGACATACCATTGTGCTATCGTCGTCGCCGAACCGGCTGTCGTCGGAGTATCGACGATGGTAAGGGCCCGATTGGCGCGGTCGAGACGAATCGTATAGGCCCCCGTTGGGAAGGCAAGTTGCACCGACACAGGTTGCTCGATGCGGTAGATATCGCCGTCGAAGGTAAAGGACTGTCCAACCGGGATGCCGGCCACGTCTTGGGCCGTATCGAGTAGCGTGACTGTCCCAGTAGCTGGGCTGTTCAGGTGGAGGTTGCGCCATTGGTCGTATCCGTCCTCGCCGCGCAGCCAGCGATCAAATGCGATATAGGGAGTGCCTGCAATGCTATGTAAGTAGGTCGAGTCGAGGTTCGCGATCGATGCCGTGAGCGACTGCGAACCGTCGATGCCCCACTCGCGGCTACTTGGGTCGTTCTGTGGCAGCGCGACGCGTATCGGAGGCGTGGGCCATGTGAATGAGTGCGATGCGCCATCGACCGTGAGCGTGGCGTGCGTACCCGCGGAGACCAACCGCAGGTGTACGGGCGTATGCTCGGCGAAGAGCGCGTCGATAGTGAAAAGGAGGATAATCGCGCCGAATGTCGCGAACAACACGTTTCGACGATCCAGTCGTGGTAACCTTCGCGCTGGCGGTGCGTGTTCGGGCAACGGAACACGCGCGAGGGGTTTGTCAACGATCGCGCCTCGATGGAGCGCTGGCGCGTCGCGCATGGGTGAGACGGCCGCTTTCGCGCGCCCATGTAAAGCTCCTACGAAAGCGGACCACCCCTCGGGAGCGAGTTCGTAGGCGGCGTACAGCGCACAGAGCAGGGCAACGGCAAGCAACAGGTAAATTTGCATAGCCCCCTCAAGGCAGTGTCACGACGAGCAGACGGGCGCCGGCGCCGTCGGTAACCAGGACATCGCCGTTGGACAGCCGCGCGAGTCCCAGCGGTTGGATAGGGCCCAGCGGTTGCCCCGCTACCCGCAGTGGCAGACGCGTGGGCGTCCCTCCGTGGAGGGGATAGACGAGGAGCGCGCCGCCGTTTGGATCGGAGGCGAGCAAGCGGCCATCGGCGAGGGGAAGTACATGCACGGAGTGGATCGTGTCCGACTGCGGCGCGCTCCACTGCATGACAAAGTGACCAGAGGCGTCCTCGTGCTTGATGCGCGCGTTTGCGTCGTCGTAGATGTACAGCGAGGAGTCCGGCGCGACGGCGATATCCGAGGGTTGGTTGTACTGCGCCGGTCCGCTACCGAGCGGGCTCGTCATCTGTGTGATGAGTTTGCCGTAGGGCGAGAGGACCACGATCGCGTTGGAGCGCGGGTTAGCCGCGTAGATGGTCCCGTTCTTACCGATGGACATACCGCGCGCATCCTGCAATAGCGCCGAGTCGTGGATGATCTCGCGGATGAAGCGGCCGGAGATATCGTACTGCTCAATGGCGCCGCGGACCGCGTCAAGCACATAGAGGTTGTTCCCTTGCGTTGCCAGGGCAAACGGCTGCGCGAGCGCAATCGCTCCGTTCTGTACCGATGTGACAAGGCTTCCCCCCTTATCGAGGATGGCCAGGCGACTGTTATCCGTGTCGGCGACGGCGATGTAGCCGTTCGGCAGTTGGATAGCCTCGCGCGGTCCTTTGAGCTTGGCGCCGACGCCGAGTACGGTCTTGGCCGTGATCGGCGCGCCCGCGATGGCAGCGAATGGGATGGAGGTGGCCGCGGGGATCGCGGCCGGCCTCGGCGGCGCGCTCGCCGTTGATGTCCCCAAGATTCGTGAGAGCGCGAAGAGGAGTAAGATCACGGCCAGGATCGCGGCGAAAAGCCCACGCTGGCGCCGGGCGCGCATCCCCTGCGTCGTGGCGCGCGCGCGGTTCGTCCGCGCCCCAGCCGCCCCCGTCGCTACGTCATCGGTCGCGGCGTGAGCGTCGAGGGGCGTCCCGGCAGGGGGGACGGGGCGGGCACCGGCGTTCGTGGCCGCCGGCCGCGCTGACCACCCCCGCGAGCGGTCGCGGAAGTGCGCGCGCGGGGCGCGCGCCGACTGTATAGTCTCATTCTCATTGGCGGCGGGCGCTTCCGTGGCGCCGACCTCCGGTTGACCGCCCTGGTCTTCGTCATCGGCAGCGGCAGCAGTGACGTGGTTATTGGCGGCAATGACGTGATCGTCGGCGGCGGTAATGACGTGGTCATCGGCGAGTTGGTGATCGCTATCGTGATCTTGCATATATAAGGATAATGCCTTCTTTTATAATGGGAGAAATGAGTATAACGATATCGCGGACTGGCCTGTATTGTACATCACCGTGCGCATGACGCCACAGTGGCCGTACGCTTTCGTTTGTGTGGCGCTCCATTGACGCTGCCATGACGCTATGCGCCGGTCTGACTCGCTCACGATACATGGTATCGATCGTCACTGTCACGGTAGTAGCCCGTTAGGCGGCTGGCAATAGCCCATTTGGGTCCCCTTGACTGTCTAAAAGGGATGACAGCGTTAAAGGGTAGGCCTTGTTGTGTCGATAAAAGGGCTATGACGAGTAGTACTAAAGGGGCTGTGGCGCGTCGTACCCTGTACCTATCAGTCGTACGCTTTACCTATCAATTGCAAACGCCCTACGCATCGTGCATACTACGTGTCATAAAGGCGCCTGGCGCCAGTGGGAAAAGGTCGGGGGCTAGTGGGCGCGCGGCTTGTATGACGGAGCGATCATCCTTTTATTTGGTGAATTGGGAGAGCGAGGGACCATAATGCAGCGAGTCGGAATTGACCGTTCCCGCCGCGCCGATTTCCTGATCGGTGCGGCGGCCGCGGGGGCGGGACTACTTTTAAGTGATAGGCGCCGCGCGGCGGCGGCGGCGGCAACCGATGTGATGGGGCAGGCGAGAACCGACGCGACGGCCCGGGCGAGCATCCAGCAGATACTCAACACGGCGCTGATAGCGGAGCAACTCGCGATGACCTTCTACTATAAGGGTCTCACGACGCCAGCTATCATGCACGACCACCGTCTCGGCGGCCCGTCGGCTAACCCCAATAATCCCGGACAGCCGCCCGGCGGCAGCCCCGCCAATGTGAAGGACATGCAGTCTATCCTGGACTCCGAGGTCAAGCACGCGCAGGCGTTGGCGAACGCGACCGCGGTGTCGCCTTATAAGAAGTTCTACTTCCCGCGCGACACCTTCCGTGGGTTGGGCGCTTCCAATGAGGCGGGGACGTACCTACAGGTCATGGACGCGCTGGAGACGGCTTTTGTCGGCGCGTACCTCGCCGCGGTCGGCGAGTTCGTGGCGCTGGGCCGCTCCGACCTGGCCGGCGTCATCGTGCAGATCATGGGTGTCGAGTCGGAGCACCGCATGTTGGGGCGCTTGATCTCAGGATTCACGACGGCCAACAACCTGACGTTGCAGAAGAATCCCTTCACGAGTGTCAGTGACGCGGCCAAGGCGTTGCACCCTTTCGTCACCGGCCAGGGCTTCAGCGGCGGCGCTACAGCCCCCGTGAACTTGCCGGCGGTCGCGGAGGCCGAGCGCGTGGTCGGCCGCTACGCCACCCGTATCGTGACCAATTTCCTATAGGAGAGAGCAAATGCCGATCACTAATAAAGGTCTTGTCGCTGTGCTAGCCCTCTCCGCCGAGGACGAGGGGGCGCCCTTTCCGCCGGCCCACGCCGCGCTCGTGCAGCCTGTCGCGCCTGGAGTGGGCGTGCGCGCGACGCCGACGCGCGGGCTTTTCGTGAAAGGGGCGCTGGCGGCGGGCGCCGTCGCCGCGCTGACCGGAGCCGCCCCGCTGGGCCTCTCCGCCGTGGCCCCCGAGGCCACTGCTTGCAACGAGACGGTGCAAGACGTTCTCAATACGACGCTCACGTTCGAGCGCCTGGCCATGACCTTCTACCACACGGGGCTGGCGTCAGCGGCTATCGTTGGATCAGGGCGCGGGGGCCATGCCGCCAACACGCTCAATGACTCGCGCATCGGCGGCGCCCGCAGCGTCGCGCACTTGCAAACCGCCCTCGACCAGGAGAGCCAGCACGCGCAGTTCCTGATGGACTACGGCGCGACGGTGCAACACAAGAGCTTCTATTTTCCCGACGCGGTGTTCGCGGGGGTTGGCTACACAAGCCATAGCGACACGTTCCTGTGGTCGCTCGACCACCTGGAAACGGCGTTCATTGGCATCTACCTCGCCGCCGTGATCCGCTTCGGCGCGCTCGGTCACGGCGACCTCGCCGTGACGATGGGGCGTATCCTGGGGACCGAGTGCGAGCATCGCGCGCTTGGGCGTGTGATCGCGGGCGATGATCCGGTCAACAACGTCACGCTTGAGGTCTCCTCATTCACCTGCGTCGGCGACGCCGCTAAGGCGCTCAACCCATACCTCACGGGCGTAGGGTTTAAGGGCGCCACGCGCCAGGTTGCCGTGCCGAGTCAGAGCGATATCGCGCGCCTCGTCGGCCCTAACGTCAGCACGGAGATGTAGTCGGAAGTCGGAAGTCGGAAGTCGTCGGTAAAGGGTGATGTCTCACGCTGATACGTCAATCCCTTGTGCGCCCACACGCTAGTCGGGCTTGCTGATAACTTCCGACTTCCGACTTCCGACTGGGTGCACCTTAAAATAGTGGAATCGTGCGTCAGGGAGCCTGCGACGGCGGTCGCATGGCAGACAAGCGCCGACTGCGGTCGGGTGTCGCCCTGTGATGTGACGCTCCGACGCGTTCGCCCTGGCACCGCAGTGCCCGTGGTCTGCCATGCGACCGCCGTCGCAGGCCGCGTCCCACTATTTGGAGGTGCACCCCTTCCGACTTAATAACCTGTTAATGTCCAGTGATTCTGTCACCCATAAGTGTCCAGTGAAAATGTCACCGGGGCCGACGCGCCCGTAGCGCTCTCATCCGGTCACGCGCCTGTTCGCGCGTGCGCTCCTCGCGACAAAAG
>JAABUV010005048.1_pt1 | contig 15296 bp, 29 predicted proteins | sample 5559971 | NCBI WGS metagenome assembly JAABUV01 (sample SAMN10711881, study PRJNA513362) | rock metagenome | isolation source: Antarctica rocks | place: Antarctica: Victoria Land, Knobhead nord | collected 2015-12-19
AAGTGCTTTGATTCAGGAGACCAACGAGCTTGGTGAGGGGAGTGTGCTTACCGTGACGAGAGAATCAGTGGATGTGAGGAAGTTGGCAGGGCGCATGGCATGCCTCAGCATGTTGCCAATGGTGCTGTTGCAGCCAGTGCGAACCACCATCGCCAACACCTCATCATCCGGATCCTCATCATTCCAAAGCTGTATACACACTCAATATCTCACAAAAACAGTCCATACGCCATGTGAATGTTGATGCATACTGCAACAGGCTACGGTGCATATAAAGTCATTGCATGCAGGGAGTACTTGTGGCCAGGATGAGTGAGGTGGCTTTCGAGGTCATGTCATCCTGTGACATGGCTTTGCAAGCATTGACAGTTTGGCATGGGCATGTTGAAAGCAATGGAGGACCTGCTAAAGCTGTGATTCATTGGTAGACTGCAGCTTAGAATTTCGACTGCTTGGATGGCTCATTGAGCATCAAGTGTTTGCTAGTACCTGATGCACAACTGTGCCAGCGAAGATGGTGCAGGTCTGATGGGTGTCGGGGTGGTACTTGGCAGCTGCAACGCTGTCTTCAGCTTTGTAGGCGTGCTTACGCACCTGAGCTGCCTGTAGTAGATAAACCACATGTGTTCAACATCACTGTCAAATGCATGCTGACAGGGTAGCATGACCTGTCTGACGTGCAGATGCCATGTGAGCCAACATTGCGTGAGATCTTGCAAGCAACAGAAGCAAGCAAGCAGCAGTATGTGCACAGCATGTCCCACAGAGCTTGTAGGTGTTGGGAATATCGTGACGCTTGCTGCTCCTGTACATGTCTAGTGGCTTCACAGTCATTCCATGCAACTCTGTGCAGGCCACAGCTCACATCACTGAGCTACATGGCGGCTCTGCTCTGCAATTTCACCCTGTCTGTTGGAACGCTACTTGATACAACAAGGCTAGCACTTACCTCTCCAGACATCATAGACTCTTCCACAAGCCCAGCTCCTCTGAGAAGCACCATGTCGCAAGTGGCTTTGCCGCGCTGCACCACAACTACATCTCCTGGCACCAGCCGGCGTGATGACAAGGCCATGATGCGACCCACCCATACAAACGGCACCACACACTGCTGGTCCAGGACTCTGCAATTGGCATACAGAACAGTGCGTATCACTTACAGCTACTTCCCATTGTGCATCTATATAGGACCCTGTCGACAAAATCAGACTGTTACAGTGGCTTCAGCGCCGTATGTATGTAAGGTAGACATTTTGCAATGAGGACCAGATGCCAACCCGGGACTTTGGTTAGGCTGAGCTTACAGCACAGCAAGAACCAGTACAATACAAGACTTTAGTGGCTACACACCAGTCTTATAAGCAAGAGGTCTGTCATACAAGCTGTCTGAGTGCAGCAACAATCATGCAACAGATTTTGCCGTGCTGAACACAGGCATGACCTGCCCCTCTGCCCAAGCATACAAGGCCAGGGACACAGTTTAGCTTGACAAACGGCTGAGCAAGAGGCACACTACACCTGATGAGCATTCTGCGATTGGCATATGTGCGCAAAGTTGTTCGCAAGCATGCTGCAATGGTGATGGCAACCATTATCGCGGTGAAGACCTGCCTGCCGTACCAGCATGCATACACCAGCTCGGCATACTGCACCACAATGCAGAATCAAGATTGCATGGAATCTGCCATGACCATGCATGCACATCGTGACATGATGGACAAGTCAGGCTGCAAATAAACATCAAGCTTTGGGACACGGCCAAGCTGAGCTGAAAGCTTGCAAACTTTGTATTGTTGCATGCAGCTGTGCTTGCACTGGCCTGGAGGGCATAATGCATACAGGCATAAAAACAACACAGAGCAGAGCTGACACAGACCGCACATTTATGGCATTACATAAATGGATTGCACATAGCTGTCATGACCCAAAGTTGTGTGTTGTAATGTAAGAAAGACCGTGGCAAATCAGGAGCATCAAGATACCTGAATCAGGAAAATCACAAAGGACAGGGTCTGCAGCAGTATGGGGAAGAAGTATGGCTTGGCCAGCTGCAGATCATTGTGGCCGTATAGCAGACACCGGTCACGCCTTGGCCACTTTGTTGGCAGGTTGAAGGTGGTCCAGTCAGCACCTGAAAACTTGTGGACTGTGAGTTTGGATGATCTTGCTTCAGCTTGTGATTTTGAAAGATCATCATTGACTGTGGTTTCTTCTGATGGCATGCTAGGTGTGATGCAGATGGTATGAAGTGGATGATGTGCAGGCATGACAAGTGGAGCAAGTGATGCAGTGATCATGCAACGTGATAGGCAAACCCAGGATTGACTCCATGCAGGTTTGTGGGAGTAATTTTAGCTGTGGTGGTGGATGCCTGCAGCAGCAGACGGCAAGGTGACAGCATATCAAATGTTTTGTGAAACCACCATGACACAGATGAGTGCTGAGCAAGATGGGTTTGATGTTGATAGGCTATTTCCTCTGTGTCGACCTATTGTGCAGTGCTAGCGCAGCTGTTCAGTTGCTTGCGTGTGAGGCTGTTTATGCAACGTAGTATGGGCGGATGAACACGCCTGAGTCAATGCCAGCAAGATCCTGTGCAGCTGACCAAATCTGCTGTGGCATGTTGCTTGGCATGTCGTCCAGAGGGAGAAAGGCAGACAAGTCTGCATGATAGATGTACAGCTGAGCTGTCAGACGGAACACTCTGTAGACTGGCTTGTGTCCTCTGTTGCAATGCTGATTGATCCACTGCAGACACAGGTTTGTGTGAGTTTGCAACCTGAACTTCATAAGGAAGCAGTCTCGCGCAGTTGAGCCATTGCTCTGACTGGTGATGCTTACCTGTTGCTTGGCAGGCAAGCGTGCTGATGAGAGAAGGCTGATCCTGACAAGATGCTGCTTGCCATTGCGTAACTGCAGGCGCCACAAGCAAAGGTTGCCAACCAATGCTTGTGTTAGAGTTGCAAAATGAAACACACACCGACAGGTGCCAGTCACCTTGACGCGAACGAACTCTGCGTTGTTCAGTGAGCATTTTCGCAGGAGAAGCCAGATGGACAGCTGTGGAGCAAAGGTGGACAGACCGATAGTCGTCACCAAAAGCAGTCCACGAAGTAGGCCGCTTTGTGCACAGAAGCAGTAACCGGTGCATTTGCGCACCACCTGCACATGCCACAGTTGACCTTAAAATTCTGGGGCTTCTGCCCTGCAAGGCTACACTGCTGCACGAACCAACGAGGCGTGCGTGAGCCACGCTTGATGTCACGTACAGTGTCGATAGAAGAACCAGTTGTAGCTTCCTCGGAGGACGAGCCCGGCATGTTGCTTGTTGCGAGCGGTCGATCAACATAGCAGCTACTGTCGTCTCAAGCTCCCGCAGCGTTGGCGTACGACAAAATCGTTGCACAGTTCAGACGGATCATCCTCACCGATCATCCCCTGGTCAACATTTGCAGCAGAGCACCAATGTGTACTGTCTAGTTAGCCTGCTGTCTTCTATGCAGTAAGCTCGCACAAATGCATGCCCAATTGTGAGTATAATGCAAACAAACAAAACACGCATGCAATGATCGAACAGGGCTCACTTACCTAGGTGGCAGGCCTGGTAGGCAGCATGTCTGCAAGCCACATCAACCAAAGGTAATTAAATAAGCCCAAACCTTACATATAGCACCAAACATTGGGCAAAGTCATCCTGCGACTGTGACCACATGGAGTCTTGCAAACTGAGAGGCACACTGTCAAGATGAGCATGGAAGGACCAAGCTGGGGTTCTTCTGAACCCAGGCTGAGACGAAATGGTGGACCATCAGCAAGGAAGCACCCTGTCTGATGCGGAGCGACGTCACAACATAAAAATGCAGCCTCAAAACGCTCTGGAGATTGCCTGGTCTCAGGTGTTGGATCGATGTGGGGACATAGACGACCACTAGGCTATAACCAAAGCTGGACAAGCTCCTTTGCAGAGGACTGACAAACATACATGAATCAAAAGCTGATCACTGGCTGGCTAGTAACCTCCTTGCAAATCCTTCATAAAGTTGGATGCTAAATTGGTAATCTTGCGGCCAGCTGTTGAAGCCATGCTTTTCAGCTGTGCAGCATCCTGGCGAGCCTGGTAAGCTAGTTTGTTGACCAGCTCGTTAGCATCAAAGTCAGTGCTCATGCCTCCACCTCCACCACCGCCTCCACCACCTCCACTGCCTTCCTCACGGCCATAGTAATCTGCTGAGGATATGGATGTTGCACTCTGAAAATGTAATCCAGCAGTCAGTGCCAGCACAACCTTGTTAGGTCAATGCATTGTGTGGTGCAGTGACAGCTAGATTGGGGGTGGAGCACTTGCGACTTTACTTTTCTGGTTCATTTTGTGCTCACACGACACAGTAATGTATGCATGCTGCTGACAAATGCAGGCGATCGCTGAATCCAGGAAATGAAGCAACAGCGCAGGTACACAAAACAGCAACAGGAACGATCATAGCAGCAGCCAGACTAAGTGACCAATGCAGTAGCAGTGCCAGAACGCTGCACATTTGCATAAGACATCTAGAATACCGAGAACTTGGAGAGCATGGCTTGCTTCTCATAGTCATTGCTCTTGTTTGTATCCTCATCATACATGGAGGAGGAAATGGACTTGGCATTGCCAAAGCGTCGCCGCGCTTCATCGTTATCTGTTGATGCCTGACTGGCTGCCTTGCTGGCGCCACTTGCTGCGCTAGCTGACCTACAAGGCAAGTGACACACTCAGCTTCCAGTGAGCAACTCGCATGCACCTGTGCTGTCTTCTCCTGTACTTAGAATTTTGTTTGTTGCCAACATATACAACATGCCATGAGGTACATCTCCCAGATATTCAGGGTGGGGTATGCCTTTAAAACGCTCTAAAGTGTGTCTTAAAACGCTAAAGCCATCATAGCATGCAATGCAAATTGCATGAGCTTTGCCATAGACGTGCGCAAAACACAACATGCAGAAGAGCTAGCAAACACAGGTATGGATCAGAAGATCAGCTTTCAATATGTCTGCCTGCCAGAAAATTGCTGCCTTGTCACTGCAACAGCATGACAAGACACATTGCATGAATGAAACCTCCTGGTGGGAATCAGTGCAAATACCAATGCAGAGCAAGCTGTGCGTGTGTCAGGACTCACTTTCTGCCAGATGCAGAGCTCCCCATCGGATTGCTGAAGAAGTCGTTGTTGCCCAGAGAGACGTGCCCATCCTTGCCACGTGTCACGCCAGGAGCTTTCACAGCCTCATCCTCCGTCAGCATGTTGTAGGCGAAGCGGCTGCTGCCAGCACTGGACTTGCCGGTCGTGCTAGCCTCTGGTGCTGACTCACTCTCCTCCACCTGCAAGAATGGGGCGTTGGAAAAAAGAGAAGACTGTGCCCTTAGGCGCCGTTTGAAGAAAAGCCTGGAGTGAAGTATATTCAGCTTCTTTGCAGGAATGGGGCTTGAACTATGAGCCTGCAGTGACTCTGCAGCACTGCCATGAGTATGACTGCTGGTCAATTTTGTAGTTGAGACAGACCTGTGTTAGTGGCCTCTGTTTGGAAATTTGCTGGCTGTTTTGGCCACAGCAGCAAGGCAAGAAAGATTGCCTCAGGACTGTAGCAGCATCTCTGCTTATGTACGCATGGATAATCCATGAGATGTCACTGATCACGAGGCATGTTGCAGGCATTGATGCATGATGACTGCTGCTGTGGCAACTGTGACTGTTGACTGCTGCTGTAAGGTCAAGATGTCAAAAGACCAAACCTGAGCAGGTTGCATTGCATGGCGCGACACAGTCACCTGACTTCCGCTAGCATTGAATGGAGGAGGGAATACACATGGCTCTTTCAGATGTCATGCCAACACCAGCGCCATCTTTCTATGCCTTCCTCTGCTGGGTTCACCATTGCAACTTGTTCATAAGGTACTGTTTGCTGGTATCAAGGGTGTTCATCACATTAGGTGCTGGTGTCAGGTGTTTTTACAATGCTGGTTGAGGGACAAGCTTACCGCAGCAGGGGCGGGCGGCGCTTGTTCCTCTGGCTTCTGGTCAAACAGGCTCTCATCCACCTGCCTGGACATCTTCTTCACTCCCAAGCCTCCTGTCCTACCTGCAGGCTTGCGCCCTGACACCAGTCGAGGCTTTGGGGCTGTTCGGGGTGCAGAAGGCTTCACACCTGCAGCAGTCATCATGCCCTAGCCTGAGTAGCCTAACTCTGCCCAGGAACTTCCGCCAAGCCCCTGATCAGTGTGTCCCTAGAGAGTATCAGCAAGCATGCTCATCAACGCTGCTCAAAGCTGTTTGAAGCTATGTTTAGATGTGCGATGATGTGTACGCTTGTTTGATGAATTTGAGCGCATCTGTGCCTGCTTAGTGAAGCTGCAAACACTACCTTGAGCCATGCATTGGTAACAGGAGAGTTTGTGTCACTTCCAAGCCTTTCTGACGAGCCAGCAAGTATAAGCCAGGCAAACAGCACACACTCAGTATAGTGCCTACAGTCATGGCACCAATGTCATCATATGACGCATGCAACTCATGCCAAACATGTCAAAGCTGTGGTGCTTTCATTCTTTCGCAGCAATGTCGTGCAAGCTGATGCTGCAAGCATGTGTACACAAAAAATCATTCAATGCATGGGATGAATGCCTTGGCAGCAAGCAGCAGGTACCTTGTGCTGAGGTCATGCTGGCTGTGGTAGAGGCAGGAGCGCTTTCCACAGAGGAGTCATCCAGAGCTGCAAGATTGCTAGCTGAGCCGTTCTGTGATGAAGGCCTGCTGGAAGTGCTCCCATTTGCTGCCTCCTTATCCGTCGCAGTGATGGCTGCTGTGACTGTGGAAGGCTCTGCAGGCTTACCCTTCAGGGTGGCCAAATATGCTGCTGTGTCAAACTTGGCAACATCCTTTTCAAGCTGCTGCTTATACTGCTGTGCTGCCCTGGAGGTGTACTGCAAATGAACAACAATGTTGGCAATAAACTGGTGTTGTGCACTTCATGCACTGGGTTTTATGCGCTATGCTAAGAACGTCAGGCAGTAAGGTGGTGGTCAGTCAATAGGAAGGCCAGATATGAAGGCCAGACATGAAAACCAAAGCTGACCTTCTGCTCAATCTTGTCAGAGCCCAGCTCTGTCCAGCCATGTTGCTTGAAAAATGTGCGTCCTCTTTGGTTGCCTCCGACCGCAGCAATCTGCAAGTCGCACTTGAAACCATATAGATGTACATTCAATGCCACTGAAATCGAAGTTTTCAACTTGTTAGATGGGAACAACAGGGCGATCAATAGATAGCTGTGCATTCAAGCTTTTGAAGCACAAGGGGACTCAAGGACACTGACCTTGAGCTGTTCCTCAGTCCATGAGTCCAGGGTTGTTGACCTTCAAAATGGATGCAAGGTCAGTCACTCAAAGGCCAACAAGGTGCATACAGCTGCTGACCCAATACAATTCATAGCTGCAGGCAAGCCCAGCCACACTTCCTACCTGACAAATGACAAGTGAACCCCCAAGCTTCTGTGTACACCGGCACATGCTAAACATATGAAGACGCCATAAGGGACTGATGACCATGTTGGGTTTTTTGCAGGACAATCGAAGCAGACCTACAGCAGCCACACCCGTCGTGAGATTTGATGGTACTCCCGACATCAATCCTCGTTGCCCTCTGTTCGCAGCACGTGAGCAGCATTGGACAACAGCATCTATATCTACTGATCTGAAAGCAGTGAACTCGGAAGCCCTGGCTTGGGTACAACCCCAGACAACGGCTGTGAGGTTGCCAGAAGACAAAGTATGGCAAACTGATAAACAAAGTTTTGCCAATTGGTATGATGGCTCTGACCTTGTTCTCGGGCTTCGCACGAAGTTTTTTGAACAGCGTGTCCCTGTCGAGTTTGTCAGACATCGTTCCTGGCCAGGTGGCACCTGATGTAGCAGCCCCGCGGGTTGTCCCCGACTAGTCAGTGCCGAAGGGCGACTGAATCACCTGGGCACGTTTACTTGAGCTGTTCAACAATATTCTTATCGCCAAATGCAACAAAGGTGGAGGTTTGCTCCTGCGGTGACAAACGAAGTGCTGCACAGCTTTGCCTGAACTTCTCTAGCAGCAGAATAATCAGACTAATTGAGGTGCATTTAAGTTTATGTCGATTTAATCGAATGCGATTGCCATCGAAAGTGTGAGCGGCTGGCACTGTCGGCATTGCTCCGAAGCACCGGCCCCTGCCATCACCCGTGCGAGCGTCTACCAGGTCAAGCAAGCATCCCGTGCATACAGACTGGCGTCTTGACCACCGGATCAGATTGGTACTTAAGGCTTCGCAGAGCTGCTGCTGCAGTGCTGATCCAGCATGGTGTCGGGACTGCTTCAGGGCAAGCTACCGTTAGGCAATGGACGCAGAGCTGGCGACATCAAGCAGCGAAAACGCGCGCATGCCAGGCCAGTCGTCAGCGAAGCCGCTCGCCCTGGACAAGACGGATTTGCCAAGTGAGCATCACGCTGCAATACCTGTTGACCCACTCTATGTATCGATACTGACGCCGCGCTGCATGTTTGGGCACCGCTAGCTTGAGTGCATGTGCATTGAATTGCATGCTACCGAGGGAAAGCCAGCGCCTGACTTTTGTCTTCTTCGCAGGGGCCACAAGCAGAAAAACAAGCAGTCAGAGCCTGCACGACCTGTATCCACTGACGCCCTGGCGAGCTACAGCCAAGGTGTTAGCCTCAGCAAAGAGCTTGGCTACAAGCCACAAGAGCAGACATCTGTTGAGAGGTAAGTGTGGTCACATTCCTGGGTGACTTCTGCCTGGGGGATGCGGTTCTGTGTATGGCTCTTTACACCCACCCTCTACAGCAATCAAGGCACCCTGTGAACTCGGTGGTTGCAGCAATGCAGGCCAGAAATGTCCAAGGCTATGACACCATTCAGAAAGACCAAGATCGTTTGCACCATTGGCCCCACTTCTTGCAGCCGTGAGGACCTGTTCGGACTAGCAGATCAGGGCATGAATGTTGCAAGGTGACTATTGAACTTTTCCTTTGTCTGTGCTATGCCTGTACCATGTACTTCAGCATCATTTCACACCTGGGAGTATACGCAGTGCATCAACACAGACAGATGACATTGCATCGTTCAATCACACGTGGTGGCTGTCACACTTCCGCAACAATGGCAACATCCTCTGAAAGTTGCTGCTGATGACAGGACCACATCTCAGCTCAGGGCTGCATTGCTTGCAGCTCATAAACCCCCTGGCTTATGTTGCTTTTTCTGTTTATTTAGACAAACACACAATGCAGGCTGAACATGTCACATGGGGACCACAAGTCCCACAAGGCTGTTGTGGACTTAGTGAAGGAATACAACAAGCTGAACAGGAACAATGTGGCCATCATGCTGGACACCAAGGGTCCTGAGGTGCGGAGTGGGGATGTCACTGAACCCATTGACATGAAACCAGGTACTGATACGTCAGTGTGTAGGCAATTTTGTCACTGCATATCATCATCTGCTGGCTGCTGGATAACATGGAAACAGGATGCTTGTAAAGTCATCAGCACCTGGCGTGTCACTGTTTTTGTCATGCTGGTGGTGCATGCTGACACCCACGTCATGCACATGTTGGGTTTCTAATTCATCATCTGCTCTCATTGCCATGATTATACAATGTGAGAAATGGATTGGTGACAAGTGGTCAGCTTGCAAAAGGCCAACTCATCTTGTCCACAGCAATCAAGCTCAGCTTGTGCACAGGCGCCAAGTACACCTTCACAATCAAGGAGGGTGCAGATGGCAAGAATGGCCGTATTTCGGTCAACTATGATGGCTTCATTGATGATGTCAGCGTGAATGACATGCTGCTTGTGGATGGTGGCATGCTGAGCCTGAAGATCCTGGAGAAGACCAAGCAGGATGTGGTTTGTGAGGTGGTTGATGGCGGTGTCATGGGCTCCAGGTACGCTCTACACCATTCACTGCTCATCAGCATTATCATGTCATCATCATCAACATCATGACATGCATTCTAGTAGGGCTGCAGGGCCTGGCTAGGTACTCTCCAAGGCAATCAGTGGTCTTCAAGCACTTCTGCTGTTGACAGTCCTAGCTGATGCCTTTGCCTGACGCAGTCAAATTGGCAATCAGCAATCAGTGTTGTTTGCCAGGTCTTCATGACAACCTACCGTACCAGATTCCAGACGGCTGTTTGTGAGGACAACATTCAAGCAGTCCCAACTGACTCAATAACGTCGACTACTGTCTTAATTTTGCAAGTAGCGCTTACATCAATACACCAATCACCAGGCGTGACCTTCAGGGATGCATTGCAGGCGGCACCTGAACATCAGAGGGAAGAGTGCAAACTTGCCAGCCATCACAGACAAGGACTGGCTGGATCTGCAATTCGGCATTGATGTGGGCGTCGACTACTATGCTCTGTCCTTTGTGCGCAGCGCTGATGTAATCTACGAGCTGAAGGCATACCTGGCAAAGCAAGGTACTTCTCAGCTGCATCAAGCCACATTGCGCGGATCAAGCAGCACCCATATAAAGGCACACTTGTCCTGGTTCCCAAGCTGCATGCTTGTGCAGACCCAGCAGGTGCCACAGACAGTGAGCCTCAGCCTGACAACACCGGCCAGCAGCAACAACTTGCTTGCACAGAGTGCATCGAAATGCCACATCACAATGCATTTTGAGTCCTGCAGCCCGATTCAATATGGTCACTTATAGAGGCTGAAGTCTGTGCCAGTGTAAGCTAGGCACGTGCGAGGCCAGTCCTGAGCTTGTCCTGAGCTTGCATGTAACACTGGTCATTCATGTGTTGATTGGATGGCAAGATGGCAAGCTCAAGACAAGTCACCCTATAAATCTTTCTGTCATGCATTCCTGCAGGAGCAGCCATTGGCATCCTGCCCAAGATTGAGTCAGCAGACAGCGTGGGCCACCTGAGTGACATTCTGGATGCAGCAGACGGCGCCATGGTTGCCAGAGGCGACCTGGGAGCTGAGCTTCCAGTCCAAGAAGTGAGTGCTCTCCATTGGCTCCTCTCTCATCAAGCACAAAATAATTGTTTTGTCCTTAAACTGTACTCAATAACAAAATAAATTGTCATCAAAAGGCAGCAGATACACAATGACACCATTGAGAAAATATTCCATGCAATGAGTGCTGTCTGTTGGGTTTGCTCTCTCTCTGCTTGAACAAATTTGCTGAATGATGTCATTGGTAATTTGCTCCCTGCTGAGGTGGATGATGACAATCGGTGGTTGCACAGCTCAAGGCTCATAGAGACCTGACTCCTGCATCATCTTCAATCATGCCTGCTTGAGATCTTGGTTGATCTCAAGCCGAGACACTGCTTGCAAGCTATGAATGATGTGTGACTGGATGAGCTCTAACAGTCCTGCTTGATAGGCCCTGTCAAGTCAGGTCCCAAGCAGCAAGGCTAGTTTTGCTGAGCCAAACACCCTCTCATGCTTGCAGGTCCCGTACTGGCAGAGTCGCATTGTACAAGGCTGCAGGAAACGTGGCAAGCCTGTCATTGTGGCAACAAACATGCTGGAGTCCATGATTACTAACCCCACACCAACCCGGGCTGAGGTATCAGACATTGCAATTGCTGTCAGGGAAGGCACAGATGCAGTGATGCTGTCTGGCGAGACTGCCTACGGCAAGTTCCCGTACAAGAGTGTGAGCGTGATGGCCACTGTCGCAAAAAGGACTGAGAATGCAATGCTGACGTACCAGGTACAGCCCTACGGCAATCTCTTTATGCTGTGAGTATGTCAAGGCAAAAGGATGTAGGTGGTGCATGGGCTACAATGGTAGCACGATGTCCACATGCTGTGCCCTCTGTCTGTTCAGTCCAAAATTGCTATGTGCTGTTTGTTGTGACCTGCATCGGCATCAAGCTCCCTGTCTGAGCATTGCTTGAGACTGTTGTCTTTGCCTGTCACACCAAGCTGGTGTCATGACCGGCTGAACAGCTGTTTGATCCTGAGAAAGCCATGAAATTCAAAATACCTTGTGCATATGGGCATACAAAACATAGGAAGTCAATGCAAGCATCTTAAGTCCAGCCACATCACCCACCATCTCTGTGCAGAGACTTGGTTATGTTACAATTTTGAGAGAGAAACCATCAGAATGTTTAATGATTGGACAAGGGCAAACATTCCAAAGACCATTGACGTGTTGACTGCTTGCCACATCAACCACCGTCTCTTTGCAAACACTTGATGCGATGAACGTCCTCTTGACAGCTTGGCTGCCTGTGCAGGGCACAAGGAGGTTTGGCAGTGAGGAGTCGGAACCCATTGACTGGATTGTGGCACCCAAGTCAGAGAGCAAGTCAGGCAGCATGACCCAGCCAGGCCTGTCAGAGATGTTTGCCTACCATGCCACCACCATGGCCAACACCATCAGCACCTCCCTTGTTGTCTTCTCACGCAAGGTATGGTCCTGTCAGCACCTTGTGATCTCACACAAGGTATGGCTCTGTCAGCACCAGTGTGCTGCTGCAGTTGTGGTCACAATGCTGTCTGGCATACTTGATCCGCATCTTGTTCTGACTACTCGAAGCCATTCCTGAAAGAAGGATAGTACCTCCACCGGGAAGCCACATGTTTTTTTCTTGGGCTCCTCTCTTGATCGACAATGCCAGGCGTCCTGTTGTCATTACTTTCCTGCCTCTACTATCAAGGAATCAAGATGCTGAAGTCAATGGGGATGCTGACACATAATTGAGCAACAGGTGCAGTGACTCTGTCTGTGAGCTCATGTGAAGCAAGGTTGTGTTTGTTGCCTGCAGGGTCACATGCCAGCATTGCTGAGCCATTACAGGCCAGACTTCCCTATCTATGCCTTCACAGAGAACAGGGACATCCAGCGGCGCCTTGCCTTGTACCATGGCATCACTGCCTTGTACATGAACTTCTCACAGGATGCTGAAGAGACCTTCGAAAAGTGGGTCACGCTTGCTGTTCCTGCTCCTTGGCAAGCACCATGCCAACAGTGATCAGCCAACTGCGTGCTAAACCCTTTTCTGTGGCATAATGTAGCGTCTATTTGTTGCGCACTGATGTTGTACAAGGCATGTGCCGGAATATTTGCATCTTTGATGTAGGTTATGCTCATATTGATAATGGTTTCAAATTCAGTCCTTCAAAACATTGTGCGAAAGTTTGAAGCAAATGACTTGGTTGCATGGAAAATAACCATATGTTGGGCATCAGTCCACTTTGCTTTGACAGGGCACCTTGCATGGTCAGTCTCTCCATCTGGGTCATAGCTGTTGAGGCTGATGACCACATACAGGAAGCTGCTCAGGACTGTACACACTGACCCTAGGGCAAGACACGCATTGGCTGGTTGGATTTTTGATTGCATTCATTCACCCATGATGATTGATCAAAGGAATGAATGGATGCTGATGCTGATCACCACATGCTGACAAGAGGTGCTGACGTGCATGCAGGGCCATCAATGAGCTGAAGAGCCGAGGGTATGTCAAGGGAGGTCAGCAAGTGGCCATTGTGCAGAGCGGCAAGCAGCCAATATGGAGATCTGCTTCCACACATGCAATCCAGGTAACAATATTCATCAAGTGCTGGCAGCGCTGCAGCATGTCAAGTTGCGACCAAGTGTATGATCACACATGCATGCTAGCAGCTGCACTGGTCTGTATTGCATCATGAAATGCTGAAGTGTAGGGGGAACATTGAGCTGGGATGCTAAGTTTGGGTGCAGTACGTGTCGGCGTGTGATGATGTGAGGCTAGATTAGGCCAGACTGGATTAGGCAAGGTCAAGTCAGGCCACATCGCCCTGTCAAATGGTATCTAATGTTGCTTCACCCCCTGACCGCCAAAAGCATCACAGCAGTGTGTTGCTGACCTACCCCACTTGGGAATGATAAGCTTATGCTGACGCCTCAACGTGTTCCTGCCATGCAGGTGCGCCAAGTTGCTGTCGACCCCAAGTTGAGTTCAGAAGATGACTGAGCCTTAGTTGACTGTACTGGGGTGCAGCGAGCCAAGTTGAGTGTACAGGATGATGCACTAAATTATGGCTGAGTCTACTGGAGTGCAGTGAGAGCAATTTGACCGCTTAGTCTTCAGCATTGAATGTTATTTTGTTTGTTGTGAGCGTAATCATTACTGTGTTAAGCATAGGACACTGTGGCATCATCACAGAGTAGATAGACTTGTATGTTGCTGTAGCTGAGTGCTTGCTATCTTGAATGACAAGAGAGGGTGTACCGTTGAGAGCTATCCCAACTAGAACGACTTGCGTGTAACGCGGTGGTCAGAACAGCTTGCTAGGTTTAGAGAGGTCTCATAATCATGCATGCCTGTCCTTGTTTTGACAGTAAAAATATTCGACATCACTCTTTCCAAATCGGATTCTGGCCTTGAGCGACGCCTGAGGTCTGGCCTGAGCTTGTTCATCTGCTGTCGACCTGCTGTCTGCCTAAAGCAGATGCGGCATCGCTGCGTTTGTGATAGTCCAACTTCAGGTTGAGGGCTGGCAGTCGAGTGCTGCGATTTGCACGTCGCTTCCTGGTGCTAGGTCAATTGCTGCCCCTACCCGTCGCGTAGCACCCCGGTCTTGCCTGTCATCCATCGTGTCCAGGAAGTCCACAAGCAGGAATGCTCGCATGCATTGAGGCCGGTGGCGGAGTTGCAGTTTCAAGCTCGTAGCCTGCTTAAGCTTGAGAAGGATCTCTGTAACGCCACTTCTGCGGTTGCTACCAAGACAGCATGCGCCGCAGTAGCGGGAGCATCAAGCTGTCACTCTTGTCAAGCTTCAAACGGCGAACACAGGACGATTTGGACAATAAGACAGCCGCAGAGGCAGCAATTAAGGCAGTACATGATGCAGAAGGCACAGGTCAACCTTTTGAGACGGTGGTGGAAAACGCCCTGCACAATGAGACGGAAGCTGGACTTTCGCATCACAAGAGGCCTCCATCTCGTGGTGCAAGTCTGCAGAACATTCTCGGCAAGGCTTCTTCTTTCAAGCGTGCTACCTCCTTTGTCAAGAACCCTTCTCTCCAGCGCAACGTGTCAAAGTAAGCCGGGACAGAGGTCTCAACACACATCTGCCCAGACATCCAGATGTTCAAGTTGTGCAACCATTGCGCATCAGGGCAAAGATTGCATGCAAAGCAATGCTGTTGTTGCTGTACAAACGGTGGAAGCAACCTGTTGAGGTTGTCTTAAGACATGATTGGGAAGAGACTCACACAGTGCGTGCCACACAGGGTCAATCACTACCTCTCTCTGGTGGTCG
>JAABUV010005051.1_pt1 | contig 15287 bp, 16 predicted proteins | sample 5559971 | NCBI WGS metagenome assembly JAABUV01 (sample SAMN10711881, study PRJNA513362) | rock metagenome | isolation source: Antarctica rocks | place: Antarctica: Victoria Land, Knobhead nord | collected 2015-12-19
CGCTGACCTTCGGGATCGAGTCCCTGACCGCCCCGCACGATGAGGAGCAGCGCCTCGTCGTGTACACCGTCGAACCCGACTCACCCACCGCCCACGTACTCCCCCTGCTCGCCGGGTGGGGCACCGACACGAAAAACCCCGGCCCCGATCTGACCCCCTGCGCGGCCGACCGTAGAACCGTGAACGACCCGAGCCAGGCCATAGACCCGTGAGCGAAGAACACGCCACCCCATCGTTTCCGAATGAGGATCCCTATCCGGACTTCGCCGGACTGCGGGAGTTCGCGGTTGCTCAGGCCGTGGAGCTCGAGGGAGGGCGCTGCACTGGGTCGCGCTCGACAAGCAGCGACCGGCCCTGTTGCTGACTCGTCCTGAGGCGCTGGACTACCTGCGACAGGTGACCGTCGCGCCCATCACCAGCACCGTGCGCGGGATCGGCGTCGAGGTGCCGGTCGGGCCGGCTCAGGGATTGGACCACCACAGCGTGGTCAACTTCGACCACATCACCACGGTCGACCGTCGCTTCCTCGGTGAGCGGATCGGTGCGCTCTCCCTCGCGCAGGAGAACGATGTGCTGCGGGCCATCCGTGAGGCCTTCGGCTTGCTGCCATGAGGCGATCCGACGGGCCCGACTGATCTACCTGGCCTCGTCGAGCAGGCCCCGCAACGCGTGCAAGGTATCGCGGACGAGCTCGGTCAGGGGCGCTTCGCCGTGTCCGTCGAGCCAGCGGTCTACCGCGACGTCGAGCACGGTCACCGCGACGTGGGCGGCCAGCGTCGAGGTCAGCTCGTCGAGGCCGCGCTCCTGGAAGCCCTGGCTCACGGCCGCGGACAGGACGGCCTGCTTCTGCAGCGCGCGCTCGCGCAGGCTCGCGTCGGCGGCGACGACGGCCCGGTGGGTCATTAGGTAGTCCCGCTGGCCCTCGAACCTGGTCGACGCGACGACGGCGAGTCCCTGCTCGATCAGCGTCATCGGGCGAAGGGACGCCGGCGCGTCGGCCATCAGTTGCGCGACCAGCGCCGGCAGGCTCTGCTCGACCCCGAACAGCACCTCGCGCTTGTCGGCGAAGTGGCGGAAGAACGTACGGGTCGTCAGCCCGGCCCGGCCGGTGATCTGCGGGACCGTGGTGTCGGCGAAGCCCTGCTCGACGAACAGCTCGAGGGCTGCCTGCTCCAGCCGCCCCCGAGCACCCGGCTCCCAACGCGCCATCTCGGCATCGTAGATGAGGACACGGCATGTCATCATGAACTAGCGTGACGACACGTCGTGTCGTGGCCGGTACGGCGACAGACTGAGGTCGAGGAGCAGCAGATGACAGATGAAGCGTGGGTGCTCGGAGCGACGGGGCGCACGGGTCGGGCGATCGCCGACAAGTTGCACCGGTCCGGCGTCCCCCTGGTGCTCGTCGGCCGGGACGAAGCACGCCTGTCCGGGCTTGCGGCCGAGCTCGGTGGGCCGCGAATCGTGGCAGGCAGTCTCGCGTCGACCCTGAGCGTGGTCGCCGCGTCCAGGCCCGGTGTGGTGGTGAGCACCGTCGGCCCGTTCACGACCACGGCTGCGCAGGTGGCGTCGGCGTGCCCGCCGGGCACGCACTACGTCGACGTCGCGAACGAGCTGTCGGCAGTCCAGACGGTCCTCGGGCTCGACCGGCGGGCCGCTGCCGCCGGCCAGGTGATGGTCACCGGTGCCGGCTTCGGGGTCCTCGGCACCGAGAGCGTCGTGCTGCGGCTGTGCGACGGCCAGCCTCGGCCGACGCAGGTCCGGGTCGACGCGATCCCCTCCCTGGCCCTGGAGGCCGGAGTTGTCGGCGAGGCGCTCGCCGCGACCATCGTGGAGATCATCCGCTTCGGCGGCAGAAGTGTGAAGGGCGGGCGCCTGGTGGCCTCCCCCTCGGCGGCCGACCCGCTCACGCTCACCACGCCCGATGGTGATGTCATCAGCACCGGCAGCGGTGCCAACGGCGAGCTCGTCGCCGCCTGGCGTGCCAGCGGTGCGGACGGCGTCGTCGCGGTGACGACCGCTGCCCCGTCGAATGGGCTCGTGCGGCTCCTGCTGCCCGCAGTGACCGGCGTGGTCCGGTTGCCGGGGATGGGCCAGCTCGCGACCCGCGGCATCGCGCGGGTCCCGCTCCGCGCCGCAGCGCGCCCCCGCCCGTCGTCATGGGGCCATGCCCGCGTGCAGTGGCCCTCGGGCCTGGTCCGCGACGGGTGGTTGCGGGTCGGCGACGCGATGGAGTTCACCGCCTCGGTCGCCGCAGAGGCCACCCGCAGGCTGCTGCGCGGCGAGGGGCGACCCGGCTCCTACACGCCCGGCGCCCTGTTCGGCGCCGCGCTCGCCGAGGCGGCCGGCGGCTCGTTCGTTCTGGATCAGCCCCGCACGACGGTCGGCAGCTGACGCGCATGCCGACCAACACCGCTGCGTGGCTGCCGGCCAAGCACGCCCGACTCGAGGTCGGACCCGCGCCGTACACCCCGCCCGCCGAGGGCGAGATCGTCGTCGAGAACCACGCCGTCGCCATCAACCCGCTCGACTGGATCCTGCAGCTCGTCGGCAACGTGATCTTCCGCTGGATCGACTACCCCTTCGTGCTCGGGGCCGACCTGGCCGGTGAGGTCGTCGAGGTCGGTGCGGGCGTCTCGCGCTTCCAGGTCGGAGACCGCGTCCTCGCCCACGCCGTCGGCACCGACAACAAGCGCAACCGCGCGGCCGAGGGCAGCTTCCAGCGCTACACCGTCGTGCTGGCGCACCTGGCAGCGCCGATCCCCGGCACGCTGGCGTACGAGGACGCCGCCGTCCTGCCCCTCGGGCTCTCGACCGCAGCCTGCGGGCTGTTCCAGACCGACCACCTGGGGCTGACCCACCCGAGCGCGAGCGCCGTACCGGCCGGTCAGACGGTGCTCGTGTGGGGAGGCTCGACCAGCGTCGGCAGCAATGCCATCCAGCTCGCGGTGGCCGCCGGCTACGACGTGGTGACCACCGCGTCGCCGAAGAACGCCGACTACGTCACGGCGCTCGGCGCGAGCCGGGTCTTCGACTACCGCAGCCCGACCGTCGTCGACGAGATCGTGCAGGCGCTGGCCGGTACGACGCTCGCGGGCGCGATCGCCGTCGGACAGGGTTCGGCCGACCCGTGCCTGGACGTCGTCAGCAGGTGCGAGGGCCCCAAGCTGCTCTCCACAGCCAGCACGGCGGTGTCGTTCGACGGCCTGCCGGACCGTCCGGGCAGGGAGCTGGTGCCACTGCTGCTGCGCCTGTCGGCAGCCAGCGCTGCGACCGCGATACGGAGCCGCCGACGCCGCGTCCGCATGAAGTCGATCTTCGGCAGCACGCTCATGGACAACGAGGTCGGCGAGGCGATCTACGTCGACTTCCTGCCTGCGGCGCTGGCCGACGGACGGTACGTCGCCGCCCCGCCGCCGCAGGTGGTCGGCACGGGCCTAGAGGACATCCAGGCGGCGCTCGACCTGCAGAAGCGGGGCGTGTCTGCCTCCAAGGTCGTCGTCCGGTTGTGAGCGCCGCGGCGGGAGTGGTCGAACGAGCCCGAACGGCGCTGGGGCCGGTAGGTACGCTGCTGCCGTGGTCGCCGGCGCGGTGGGCTCCCGCCGCGGAGCAGGGCGATGCCGTCCGTCGGCTCGAACGGGTCGGGTACGGCGCGGTCTGGCTGAACGAGGTGCTCGGCAAGGACGCGTTCGCGCAGGCGGCCCTGCTGCTCGCAGCGACGGAGCGGCTCGTGCTCGGGACCGCCATCGCCAACGTCTGGGCGCGGTCGCCCCAGACCGCGCGCGGCGCGGCAGCGCAGCTATCGGAGGCCTTCCCCGGTCGGTTCGTGCTCGGGTTCGGTGTCGGCTACGCCGACCAGGCGACGAGTGTCGGACGGCAGTACGGCAGCCCGGTCTCGACGATGCGCGAGTACCTCGACCAGATGGCTGCGCCGGCGCAAACGGCCCCGCCCGAGGCGAGCTTTCCCAGGATCATCGGCGCCAACGGTCCACGGATGCTCGCGCTCGCCGGCGAGCACGCCGACGGCGCGATGCCCGCCGGGGCGGCGCCCGACGCGACCGCCGCCGCCCGCAAGGAGCTGGGGCCCGACAAGCTGCTCGTCGTCCTGGCGGATGCTGGTACGGGTGACCCAGCGGCGGTCGCGGCGCGAGTGCGGGCCCACCTGGCCGCGGGAGCCGACCACGTCGTGGCGCTGCTGCCCATCGGTACCGACCTCACCTCTGGGGTGGAGCGCCTGGTGCAGCTCGCGCCGGCACTCCACGAACGAAGCTGACCGGTCGTGGATCACTGGCTACCGGGACGCCGCAGCTGACTCCCCGAGCAGGAGCCCCGGAACCGGGTTACTACGCCGACGAGCCGACCTGCTGCCGGACGGCCATCCCCCCGGCGAACCCGGTACTTGACAGCGCGAACGAGCGGCGCCCCCAGGATCCTGCGGCCGGTCAGCGGACAGCCGCGGCTGCCAGTCTGGCCTATCGCGGTGACGGGCGGCTCTGGTCGTGGAGGATCCAGCCGTAGCGCAGCAGCGCGAAGAAGGTCCTCAGCGCCTCGCGCGGTTCGGCCTCGCCGGCGGCCAGCTCGAAGGAGTCCAGGGCGAAGCGGGCGAGCGCTCCGGCGACGAGGGGGCCGGCGTCGGTGGTCTCGTCGATGGCGAGAGCCAGGGCGTTCTGGAGGCGCAGCCAGACGCGCTGGGAGTGCTCGCGCAGCGCCGGGGTGTTCTCGACCATGCGTCGGAACGACACGACCGTCGGGTCGGGGTCGGGCTGCATCGGCCGGAGTGAGCCCAGGTAGGCCTCGAGTGCGTCCAGCGCGTCCTGCCCGGGCTGGCGATCGCGGACCGAGGCCACCAGTGCGGCCTCCCGGTCGGCGTCCTCGTCGAAGACCATCGCCTCCTTGCCCCGGAAGTGCTGGAACAGTGTGGTCACCGACACGTCCGCGGCTTCGGCGACGTCCTTGACGCTGACCTGGTCGTAGCCGCGCTCCATGAACAGCCGGGTCGCGGCCTCGGAGATCGCCGCCCTGGTCGCGGCCTTCTTGCGCTCCCGGCGGCCCACCACGGGCTCGGCCGCCATCGTCTCGCCCTGCGCTGCGGGCCGGGTCACTGGCTGACTTGTCATGACCTGAGTCTAGACGACAACTGAGTTAGTCAAAGATCGTAGTTGGTGCGTTTACGTAACGACTGTGGTTGACTGTGCGCTCAGCAGCACCCCGGCAAGAGCCGCTGCATCCCCACCACACGCAGGAGGTGTCCCGTGACGCTCAGAACCACCGCGCAGACGTCGGCCGGCCCCGCGGCCGACCAGAGCCCTGGGCAGCGCAGGTCGCCGTCGGTGCGCCTCGTTCTCGTCGGGATCCTCGGGGCGATGCTGCTGGCGATGCTCGACAACCTCATCGTCGGCACCGCGATGCCCACGATCGTGTCCGAGCTGGGTGGCTCGACCCACCTGGCATGGGTGGTCATCGGGTACACGTTGGCTACCGCGGTCTCGACCCCGGTGTGGGGCAAGGCCGGTGACCTGCGCGGGCGCAAGGCCCTGTTCCTGCTGGCCATCGGCCTGTTCATGCTGGGCTCGGTGGCATCCGGGGCCTCGCAGTCGATGGGCGAGCTGGTCGGCTTCAGGGTCGTGCAGGGCCTGGGGGCCGGAGGCATCGCCGTGACCGCCTTCGCCCTCGTCGGAGACTTGGTGCCGCCGCGCGAGCGGGGCCGCTACCAGGGGATGATCGCCGTCGTCGTCGCGATCGGGACGATCGGCGGCCCCCTGCTCGGGGGCTTCGTGACCGGGACGCTCGGCTGGCGCTGGGCGTTCTACATCAACATCCCCCTCGGGCTGTTCGCCCTGGGCTGGTGCGCCCTGTTCCTGCACGTGCCGGTCACGCGCCGGCGGTCGCGCATCGACGTCGCCGGGATCGCCACCCTCGCCCTGACCATCACCTCCGTGGTGCTCCTGACCACCTGGGCCGGGTCGCAATACCCGTGGCTCAGCCTCCAGATCGTCGGCTTGGCGGTCTTGGCGATGGGATCCGCGGCGGCCTTCGCGCGCGCGGAGTCCCGCACCGTCGAGCCGGTGCTGCCGCTACGGCTGTTCGTCGAGCGGAGCTTCACCTCCGCCAACGTGCTCGCGATGGTCGTCGGAGCGGTGATGTTCGGCTCGGTGCTCTACCTGCCGCTGTTCCAGCAGAGCGTCCAGGGCGCCACCGCCGCCAGCTCCGGGCTGCTCCTGCTCCCCCTGATGGTCCCGGTGGTGGTGGTCACCACGCTCGTCGGTCGCACGATGAGCGCTACGGGGCGGTACAAGATCTTCCCCGTGATCGGCACAGTGTTGATCGCCGCCGCCGCGGTCGGTCTGTCGACGATGACCGTCGGGACCAGCCGTTTCACCACCGCGGTGTTCATGGCAGTCCTCGGGGTGGGGATGGGCTGCGTGCAGCAGATGACCACCGTCATCGCCCAGAACAGTGCGCCCACGGCCGACCTCGGAGCAGCCTCGTCCGCGGTGGCGATGTCCCGCACGATCGGCGCCTCCGTCGGGGTCGCCGTCTTCGGCTCCCTGTTCACCCGCGCCACGCTCGACCAGGTCGCCGGCAGTACCGGCTACCTCACGGGAGTCGCTTCCGGCACCCACGGGATCTTTCTGGCGGCGGCCGTCCTCGGGGTGGTCGGCGTGGTCGCCGCCGTCGCGATCGTCGAGGTCCCGCTGCGCTCAGGACCCGCGCCGCAGGAGCCCCACCAGGGCCAGGCGTCCACCACGCCCGCGGGCTCCTGTGCAGACCTCCGCCTGACCCGTCCAGCCCCACAGGGCGGCTCTCCGCCGACTCTCCACACGACGATGGGATATCCATGATGCGAGCAGTGGTGTACGACCAGCTCGGCGGCCCCGAGGTGCTCAGGGTCGACGACGTCCCCGAGCCGCACGCGGGGCCGGGGCAGGTCCGGATCCAGGTGCGCACCGCCGCGCTCAACCCCCTGGACACCAAGCAGCGCCGCGGCTTCCCCGGCGCCGGGCAGCCCGAGGAGTGGTGATCCCCGGGATCGACGCGGCCGGGGTCGTCGACGAGGTCGGCGAGGGCGTCACGGGGGTCGCGATCGGCGACGAGGTGATCGGCCTCGGCCAGGGAGTCCAGGCCGAGCGCGCCGTACTGCGCGCCTGGACCGTCAAGCCGGGGACCATGACCTGGGAGGAGGCCGGCGCGATCGGCCTGGTCGGGGAGACCGCCGCCCGAGGCCTGAGCATGCTCGCCCTCACCGAGGGCCAGACCCTGCTGGTCGACGGTGCCTCCGGCGGCGTCGGGAAGATCGCCGTCCAGCTCGCGATCGCCAGGGGAGCCAGGGTCATCGGGTCCGCCTCACCCGGTTCGCAGGAGCTGGTCGCCGCGCTGGGGGCCGGGCCCGTGCTCTACGGCGAGGGTCTGGCCGACCGCGTCCGGGCGCTGAGCGACGGTGGGGTTGACAAGATCTTCGACACCACCGGCAAGACCCCGATAGGCGACCTCGTCGCCCTCGTCCCCACCGCCCGCGACGTGGTGACCATCGCGAACTTCGGCGCCGGCGGCGCCGGCGTCCAGGTCAGCGGCGGTGAGGGCGCCGACCCCTTCGCCTGCCTGACCGAGATCGCCGATCTTTACCGCGCCGGAGCCCTGAGCGTGACCGTCGACCAGGTTCTGCCCCTCGAGCAGGTCGCCAGCGGCCATGAGGCCGTCGAGGCCGGAACCACCAAGGTCGTCCTGACCCTCGACTCCGCCTGACCCACCTCTCGTCGCCCCCGAACCAGCACCAGGAGACCCTCATAAGAACCGGCACCGCAGCCACCACCACCCACCCGATCGTCATTGTCGGCGCAGGCCTCGGCGGTCTCATGGCCGCGCGTGTGCTGCACGTGCACGGAATCCGTGCCACGCTGCTCGACCTCGACGCCTCGGCGACCTCACGCAACCAGGGAGGCATGCTCGACCTGCACGTCGAGTCTGGCCAGGCCGCCCTACGCGCCGCCGACCTGTGGCAGGAGTTCCTCGGCATCATCCACCCCGGCGGGGAGGCGATGCGCATCATCGCCAAGGACGGCGAGGTCCTCCGCAGCCAGGACGACGAGGGTCGCGCACCCGGCGAGGACGAGCAAGGTCGCCCCGAGGTCAACCGCGAGGACCTGCGCCGCGTCCTGCTCGCCTCCCTGCCCGACTACGCCGTGCGGTGGGGCTCCAAGGTTGTCACCGTCGCCTCCCTCGGTGACGGTCGGCACCGCCTCGAGCTCACCGACGGTCAGGTGCTCACCACCGACCTGCTCGTCGGAGCGGACGGCGCCTGGTCCCAGGTCCGCCCGCTACTCTCAGCCGCCCACCCCGTATACAGCGGGGTGTCCTTCGTCGAGAGCGACCTGCTAAGGGCCGCCACCGCGCACCCCGCCACCGCTGACCTGGTCGGCACCGGCCTGATGTTCGCCTTCGGCGAGCAGAAGGGCTTCATCACCCACCTCGAGGCCGACGGGTCGATCCACGCCTACGTCGCCCGCAAGGTCGGCGAGGACTGGCTGTCTACGATCGGCTTCAGCGACCACGCCGCCGCCAAGGCTGCGGTGCTGCAGCACTTCGAGGGCTGGGACCCACGGTTGCGTGAGCTCATCGCCGACGCCGACGACGCCCTGGTGCCCAGGCCCATCCACGCCCTGCCGATCGGTCACTCCTGGCAGCGTGTACCAGGAGTGACCCTGCTCGGCGACGCCGCTCACGTCATGTCTCCCTTCGCCGGGGAGGGCGCGAACCTCGCCATGATCGACGGCACCGACCTCGCCGCGGCGCTGGTCGAACACGCCGGCGACGTCGAGGCCGCGCTGGCCGCCTACGAGAAGGTGATGTTCCCCCGCGCCCGCAGCTCGGCGCAGGAGTCCGCCGATAGCCTGGAGATGATGTTCGGCCCCACGTCGCCCCAGCCGCTGCTCGACATGTTCAGCTCCTTCGACCGTAAGGCCGCTGGCTAGCCTCAGGGACTTCTCGTGATCGACGACGCTGACCTCGACGTCCTCACGCTTCGCTCCAGCCCCCGGCGCACAGCCTGACCGTCTCACCGGACCGGTCTCTGGCGCGGGTCGCGCACCGGGGTCAGTGTCCGTCAAGCCCGACGCAGCTGCTGGCGCACTATGACTAGGGTTGCGCCGGCCGCGTTGTCAGGGTCCCAGTAGCCGAACGACCACCGGACGCTCGACGAGGCAGAGACGGTCAGTCGCGATCTTGTCCGCAGAGGATCGATGACCGGCCACCCACCGTGGTGTCGCATCACAGCCCGAGGTAGGTAGCGATCTGGTGGCTGAGTCGGTCGAGTTCGGTATGGGTGAGCAACCCTCGTCGGGCCAGTAGCTGTCGTCGGGCGACGGGTTGGAGGGCGGTGATGTCGGCGTAGGACTCGTCGTAGCGGGTGAGCCCGGCGTCTGCGGTAAGGGGCACGTGGGTCTGCTCTGGTCCGCGGGTACCCGTCACCGGGATTACCGCAACGTGACCGAGTCGGGCGTTCAACGGGTTGATGCTGAGGACGACGGCTGGGTGCAAACCGAAGTCGTCGAAGTCGACGTCCCACACCTCGCCGCGGAATGGCTCAGGCAGTGACATCGGATCGGTCGTTGCGAGGCGCTCCTCGAACGCCTACTGGCAGCGGTGGCTCGTCGTCGCCGTAGAAGTCGTCGATGCTGCGGGCCATGCGTTCCTCGGCCGCACGACGGTGCAGCAGCTGCAACGCCGCCTTGACGATCTCGGTACGTCCGTCGAGACCCAGCACCTCGGCATCGCGGCGCAGCTGAGCTGCGAGGTCGTGTCCGATCCGCGCTTGCCAGGTCTCAGAGACCTCCGTCTTCGCCGTCATGTGTATACATACTGCCGTACAGGCTCTTACTGTCAAGTGCCGATCGACGATCCTTCATCGGAGGCCGACCTCCGCCGATGGCTGCGCCGGGGTCACGTGTCCCTGTCCGCGGCTGCGTGTGAGCCGACGGCGGCTGCGGTGAGGAGCAGGAGGCCGCCGAGGAGGTAGACGGCTTGGATGCCGAGGGTGTCGGCGAGGAGGCCGCCGCCGAGCAGGCTCAGCAGCCGCCCGGTCTGCCAGAGCATGTCGAACCCGGCGAACGCCCGGCCTCGGAGGTCCTCGGGGACGAGGAACTGGATGAGGCTGCTGAAGGTGACGTTGCCGGTGGAGGTCGACAGGCCGTATAGCACCAGCGCGCCAGCGGCCAGGGGGAGGTTGGTGGCGACGGCCAGGACGAGGTCCACGACGCCCCGGACTGCGTAGGGCCCGAACACGAACACGGGGCGGCGTGGGTCGCTGATACGCCGCAGCAGCAGCAGCGGACCGAGGGCGGCGCCGGCGCCGATCGCGGCGACGAGCACCCCAAAGCCGCTGCCACCACCGAGGCGGTCCTGGGCGAGGACGACGAGCAGGGCGCTGGTGGCACCGGCGGACAGTGCCGCTAGGAACTGCCCGACCGCCAGGGCCTTGAGCAGCGGCAGCGCGGCCAGGGCCGCAAGGCCCTCCCGGGCGCGCGCGAACGGGCTGGTTATGTGCACCGGTGCGGTCCGTTCGGGTTCGCGCAGGCCCTGCAGGACCAGGGCGCTGATACCGAAGCTGGCGGCGTTGACGGCGAAGGCCACCCCGAACCCGACGTGGACGGCGAGCAGGGCGGCGACCGGGGCAATGAGGATCTGGGCGGTGACCGCTGCGGTCCAGATGCCGCTGTTGGCGGCGACGAGCTCCCCGTCGTCGACGACCGAGGGCAGCAGGGACTGCGCGGCGGGTGAGAAGAACACTTGCCCGCAGGACAGCCCGAACGCGACCGCGTAGGCGATCGGTGCGCTGTCGTGCCACACCGCAAGGGCCCCGGCGAGCAGCACCCGCGCCAGGTCGGCGATGACCATGACCTGCACGCGCGGCAGGCGATCGACAAGGGTGCCGGCCAGTGGCGCGAGCAGCAGCACCGGGACGATCTCGGCGAGCACCGCCCCCGACACACCCAGCCCGGAGCCGGTCACCGCGACCAGAAGCAACGCCAGGGTCGTGAACTGGGCGACGTCACCAACCTGCGACACCGTCCGAGCCACCCACAGCCGCCGGTAGGCAGGCTGCCCTAGCAGCCCTCGCAGGTCAGGCCGGGCCGTGGTCACCGTTCCATCGTCGCAGGAGGTCATCGCTGGTGGTCGCCCGCGAGGGGGTCGACCTGCTCTGCGACGAGAGCGTGGCTACGCAGGAGGACGCGTCATCCGCGGGAAGGGTGGGGCCAGACCTGGCCCGGCACCCCGGCACCACATCGGGGTGGCGCACTGTGCTACTCGCCGGGGGTGTTCTGGGTGCGGTGGGTGGGGGTGCGCCGCACCCAGAGGTAGAGCCCGGCCCAGGTGAGGTAGCCGGCGGCGATGGCGGCGTTCATGACGGTGAGGTCGGGTTGGGAGTACATGCCCGCGTAGAGCACCGCCCCGGCCAGCGCCGCGGGGATGGCGGCGACCCGGCGCCGGGACAGCGCGAACGCCGCGGTCACCAGCAGCGCGGACACAACCAGCAGTATCGGCCCGATCCGCAGCAGCACCCCGAGCGCCCCACCGGGTGCCCCGGGTCCGGTCCCTGACATTGCGGCCATCCCCGTGGCGGCGGCCGCACCGCCGACCCCGACACCCACTCCGACCCCGATCATGGAGGCGGCGCATACCACCGATCCGACCACGCCCAGGCCCCCTACCCCGGACGGCGCGGCGCGGCGCACTACCGATCCGGGACCACTCGTGTCCACGGTGTTCATTGCTGTCTCCTCAGCTCTGCGCTACCGCGCAGGGGCGGTGACCCGTCGTTGGCCTGCCTCCAGACGGTACGAGGTTGCAGTAGCGAGGGGGTGGTGGTCGGCGGTAGCGGGGGTTGGTACCACCGGGCCGGGGGTCCCCGGGTGCACGGTGCTCACGTCGACACCAAGCAAATCAGGCTCAAGGCCGGCAACGGCCCACCGCGCCGCCCAGAACAAGGTGACCAAGCGCGAGGTCAACCACCCCGTAGACGAACCCGCCTCGGAGACGTCGCATGGCCGCAATCCCGCGAGCTCGCCGTGGCGGGTTCCGCTTGCAGGCAGTGATTCCGAAGCAATCGTTCATTGGTCAGGCGTTGGGGTTCCTGATAGCGGCGGTGCTTGGATTCGGTCGGCGGTGCGTGCCGGTGTGGGCACTTCGCCGGGGTGTTGCGGGTCGGGGGCGGTCACGGCGGGGCTGACCCGGCGGGCGATCAGTCGGACGATGACGGAGTCACGGCTACAGCGCGGGCAGACCGTCTCGCCACGTGCGGTGGGGTCAAGGCAGGGCAGACTGTTGTGGAAGAAGTAGTCGCGGTCGTGTCCGTGGCCGTCCTCGACGTGTTGCACGTCGTAGTCAGCTATCCAGCTGTTCCCACAGCCAGCACAGGTGAAGCTGAACCGTTCGACCGATATTTCCTTGATCACCATGGCGTGAGGCTCCCTTCTTCCTCCACACGGTACGGCCGGGCGGGACCCTGCCGACGTGCGAGGCAGTTCTCTGAGGCGACGGTCCGCCAGGCGACAAGCGGGAAGGCGCCATCGTGGTGTAGGGGTCGCGGCCCTGCCGCGCCGTGCAGCGCTCAGACTCCGAGCGAGCCGTCGATGCTCTCGCGGATGACGTCGGCATGGCCGGCGTGGCGCGCGGTCTCCTCGATCATGTGGAACAGGACGTACCGCACGTTGCACTCGATGATGTCCGCCCACGCGCAAGGGCTGTCGAGATCCATCGACGCCGCGACAGCGCGGGACTCCTCGATCTGCTCCCGGTAGTACCCGACCCAGTCGTCCACCGTGTCGTTCTCGTCGACCACCAAGTCGGCGTCCCTGGGCTCGGTCCGAACGGCGGGCCACTGCTCGGGGAGCTCACGTCCGCCCATGACGACCTGGAACCAGCGCCGCTCCCACGTCGCAGCGTGCTTCACCAGCCCCAGCAGCGACAACGAGCTCGCGGTCGGCGTCGCCCGCGCCATCACGTCATCGAGCCCCTCGATCTTCCTGATCAGCCCCTCCCGCTGAGCGTCGAGGAAGTACTCCAGGGCCGCGCGCTCCGAGGTGAGCACGAACTGCTCATTCTCATCACTGGTCACCCCAGCAGGGTAGCGACGGCGCGTCCGAGCGGGCGGTCCACCGGCCGCGCCCTTGGGACGGCCGCGACGCCGTCCGGTAGAGGAACCCCGTCCCGGAACAGGATCCCTATCCGGTGATGAGCGGAGCGGCGGTGAGGTGGCGTCGACATGCGGCGGCGGCGGGGTGAGCGGCCGGTCGTGTCGGTGGATGAGCCCGATGGGTGGGTGGGCGGGTGGGTTGGCCAGTTCGCTCGCGGCGATTGGTGGGCCGGGAGCGTGGGCTGTGGAGCGGGCGAGGAGTGCGACGCCGAGGCCGGCGGCGACGAACTCGCGGATGCTCGTCGGGCTGGTGGTCTCGAACTGGACTCGGGCCTGGAAGCCTGCAGGGCAGTGTCGACCGTGCTGAGCGCATGGGCGCGGTTGAGTCCGACGACGAAGGCAGCTGTCCGACGCTGGCCGTCAGCCCCCGCAAGCGCACGCATACCTCGGAGGTTAAGAGCACGTCGTTCACTTGGCCGAACCCCAGGACGGTGTGCGGTCGGTCTGTCGGCGCCGGCGTCTTTGGGCGGCGACGAGCAGTCCCGCGGTGCTGAGGACGGCGCCGGCGGCGGGGGCGGCGGCGTAGCCGAGTCCGCCGCTGATGGCGAGCCCCCCGGCCAGAGGACCGAGCGCGTTGCCGGCGTTGAAGGCCGAGTGCACTGCGGCCGAGGTCAATGTCGGCGCCCGGCCACCGGCATCGAGCAGCTGCCCCTGCAGGATCGCCACCAGCATGAAGCCGACCGCACCGATCATGAAGACGTTGACGACGGCGAGCGCAGGGACGTGTGAGGTCATGACGAAGGTCGCGAGCGCCGCGACGAGCGCGGTGAGCACCCGTGTGAGGAACACGTTGCTCTGCTCGGCGGTCGTCACGTGCGCAAGGATGCGGGGGGAGAGCAGATTGCCCGCGGTGGAGCCCAAGCCGAAGACGGCCAGCCCCCAAACCGCCGAGGCGTTCGAGAACCCGGCCTCCTCGTGCAGGATCGGAGCGAGGTAGCCGATTGCGGCGAAGACCCCCGCGAAGCCGATCGTGGTGATCAGCAACAGGACCAGCACCGGGCGGCCAAGAAGCACCGTGGCCTCGGTGCGCAGGGTCACCCCGACCGCGCGGGGGACCGCAGGCATCGTGACGACCAGCGCGAGGAGCCCGAGCGCGCCCAGGGCGGCGACCGTCCAGAACGCTGCCCGCCAGCCCAGCTCCTGACCGACCAAGGTCGACAGCGGGGCGCCGGCCAGCGTCGAGAGCGTCAAGCCGAGGAAGGTGGCCGAGACCGCGGCAGGTCGACGCTCCGGCGCGACGAGCTGCGCGGCGATCACGACGGCCAAGCCGAAGACGGCGCCGTGCGGCAGCGCGGTGACGGTACGGGCGGCGAACAACCACCCAAAGCTGGGGGCCAGCGCCGAGGCGCAGTTGCCGGCGACGAACAGCGCCATGAGCGCAAGCATCAGCTGTCGGCGGGGCAGCCGGGTCCCGAGCGCGATCATCAGCGGGGCCCCGATCACCACTCCGATCGCGTAGGCGGAGATCAGCGTGCCTGCCGACGTCGTGGAGACGCTCACGCCGTCAGCGATCTGCGGGAGCAGGCCGATGCCGACGAACTCCGTCGTGCCGATCGCGAACGTGCACAACCCGAACGCGAAGACGACCGCGGGCAGTCGGCTCACGTTCACGCCGCAGAAGGCAGAACTCGCCCGAGCATCGCGGCGACCGACTCGGGAGCGCGACCGGTGAGGTTCTCGACATCGGCGGTGAGCTGATCGAGGGCACCGATCCGCACCGCGGCACCGAAGGAAGTCAGCAGGGTGATGACCTCGGCGGGCAGGCCGGCTGCGGCGAGCCCGGCCGCGAACGCGTCGTCGTCGAGCGACTCAGCCGCCACGTCGCGCCCCCCGGCGGCGGCGTAGAGCCGCGCGAGGTCCGCGCCGCCGAGCAGCTCAGGCCCGGTGATGTCGTACGCGCGTCCGTCGTGCTCGGGGCCACCGCCCAGCACGGCTGCGGCTGCGGCCGCGCAGTCCTCTCGGGAGACGTAGGCGCTGCGGCCCTCGCCCTGGTTGTGCCGGAAGACCCCGGCGGTGAGGGACTGCTGGGCCTCGGGCACGCGGTAGTCCATGTAGAGAGCGTTGCGCAGAAATGTCCAGGCCAAGCCGCTCTCGACGA
>JAABUV010005053.1_pt1 | contig 15281 bp, 13 predicted proteins | sample 5559971 | NCBI WGS metagenome assembly JAABUV01 (sample SAMN10711881, study PRJNA513362) | rock metagenome | isolation source: Antarctica rocks | place: Antarctica: Victoria Land, Knobhead nord | collected 2015-12-19
TCGCGAAGAGCGATCTTGTCGTTGGTCATCGTGGTGGTCCTCGGGTCAGTGTTGCGTCTCGCAAACCAACCCTACCCAGGTTCACCGCGGTGGCCGCTTCCTACACCACGCCCTGGGACACGACCCGGCACGGGCGTCGCGCAGCCGGAAATAGATCGAGTGCGGCGTGGTGTCCTCGCGAAGGTCGACGCCGCACGGCACCGCTTCGGAGACCGGCAGCAGCAGGTCTGGCAGCATCGGCGTGTCCATCTGGTGATCACCAATCGTGTCTGCGTCGGGCGGCCCTGGCGGATCCCGGACCCGCCAGAACACGAAGCAGACTCGACCCGCCGTGTTCCAGATCGATGTCAGAACTATAGTCGTGCGTTACATCAGTAACCCGGATTCCGCTCGCCGTAACTGACGATGCTTGGACAACAGGACGCCGCGGCGCGATCCTCCTCGCATCGAGATCGGGCCTTCGGGTCGTGGGGAGCATGACAGTGATCGACCTGAAGCAGCTCGTGGGCCGGCTGGACGCCGTCTGCCAGAAGGCGCTGGAGGGCGCCGCCGGGCTGACGCTCACCCGCACGCACTACAACGTGGAGCTGGAGCACTGGCTGCTGACGCTGCTGGACGCGGACCGCTGCGACGTCGTTCTCGTCCTGCAACGCTCCGCCGTCCCGGTCGCGGTCCTGCAGGGCGAGCTGCGCGCGGCGCTCGACACCATGGCGACCGGCAACGGCAGGGCGCCGACCCTGGCGCCCGAGCTGGTCTCCGCCCTCTCCAACGCCTGGCTGATCGCGTCCGTCGAACTGGCGCAGAGCCGTGTCCGCTCCGGCCACCTGCTGTGCGCGATGCTGGCGGATGGGCCGGCCGGCGCGCGGCTGAAGGCGCTCGCCCCCTCGCTGCGCGGCCTGGTCGCCGAGACGCTGCGCCGCGACCTCGCGCAGTTGGTCGAGGGCGGGAGCGAGGCGACCCCCGACCCCGACCCTGCGGCGCCCGCCGCCGACCAGGCGACGCCCGCCACCGCCGCGCTGGACCGCTTCACCATCGACCTCACGGCCCAGGCCAGGGCGGGCGGCATCGACCCTGTGCAGGGCCGCGACCAGGAGATCCGCCAGCTCGCCGACATCCTGACCCGGCGGCGCCAGAACAACCCGATCCTGACCGGCGAGGCCGGCGTCGGCAAGACCGCGGTCGTCGAGGGCCTGGCGCTGCGCATCGCGGCCGGCGACGTGCCCGACGCCCTCGCGTCGGTGTCGCTGCGCACGCTGGACCTCGGCCTGCTGCAGGCCGGCGCCGGCGTGCGCGGCGAGTTCGAGAACCGCCTGCGCGCGGTGATCGACGAGGCGCAGGGCGGGCCGCGCCCGGTGATCCTGTTTGTCGACGAGGCGCACATGCTGATCGGCGCCGGCGGCGGGCCGGGGCAGGCGGACGCCGCCAACATGCTCAAGCCCGCGCTCGCCCGCGGCGCGCTGCGCGTCATCGCCGCGACCACCTGGGGTGAGTACAAGAAGTATTTCGAGAAGGACGCCGCCCTAAGCCGGCGCTTCCAGGTCGTCAAGGTCGAGGAGCCGGACGAGGCGGCCGCGATCGGCATGGTGCGCAGCCTGCTGCCGGCGCTGGAGCGCCACCACAGGGTGCGCGTGCTCGACGAGGCGATCGGCGCCGCGGTCCGGCTCTCCGCCCGCTACATCCCGAGCCGGCAGCTCCCGGACAAGGCGGTGAGCCTGCTCGACACCGCCTGCGCCCGGGTGGCCATGAGCCAGTCCTGCGAGCCGGCCACGCTGGAGGACTGCCGCCGCCGCCTCGGCCTGATCGACGCGGAGCTGCGCGTGCTGCGGCGCGAGGCGCTGTCCGGCGCCGGGCACGAGGACCGCTCGGCGGCGCTGCAGGACGAACGCGCCGGGGTGGTCGGTGAACTCGCGGCGCTGGAGGTCCGGTGGGGGCAGGAGCGCGACCTCGTCGAGGCGCTGGGCGGAGGGCGGACGGCGCTGGAGGAGGCTGTCGATCCGGCCCTGCTCCGCCCGCGGCTGACGCGCTTCACCCATCTGCGCGAGCAGCTGGAGGCGCTTCAGGGGGAGCGGCCGCTGGTGCACGCCGTGGTGGGCGCGCAGGCCGTCGCCGAGGTCGTGGAGGGCTGGACCGGCATCCCGGCTGGGCGGATGCAGACCGACGACATCCGCACCGTGCTCGGCCTGCGCGAGACGCTGGCGCGGCGCATCGTCGGCCAGGACCACGCGCTGGAGGCGATCGCCCAGGCGGTGCGCACCTCGCGCGCCGGGCTGACCGACCCGCGCAAGCCGGTGGGCGTGTTCCTGATGGTCGGCCCCTCCGGCGTCGGCAAGACGGAGACCGCGGTGGCGCTGGCCGAGCTGCTGTACGGCGGCGCCGCCAGCCTGACCACCATCAACATGACCGAGTTCAAGGAGGAGCATAAGGTCAGCCTGCTGATGGGCAGCCCGCCCGGCTACGTCGGCTTCGGCGAGGGCGGCGTGCTGACCGAGGCGGTGCGCCGGCGCCCCCACTCGGTGATCCTGCTCGACGAGTTCGAGAAGGCGCACCCGGGCGTGCAGGACGCTTTCTTCCAGGTGTTCGACAAGGGCACCCTGAAGGACGGCGAAGGCCGCGACATCGACTTCCGCAACACGCTGGTCATCATGACGTCCAACGCCGGCTGGGAGGCGATCGACGCCTTGGCCGCCGACCCCGAGGTGGCGCCCGACACGGCCACCCTGACAGAAGCCCTGCGGCCGGTGCTGGCCCGGCACTTCAAGCCGGCGTTCCTCGGCCGGGTGACGGTGGTGCCCTACCTGCCGCTCGCCCCCGACACGCTGCGGCGCATCGCCGCCCTGCAGCTGGACCGCGTGGCGCAGCGGATCAAACGGAATTTCGGCGCCGTCGTGGACTATGGCGCCGAGGTCGTCGCGTTCGTCGCCGAGCACGGCACCGACGCGAGCGCCGGCGGGCGCGGCATCGAGGCGATGCTGGTCCGCAGCCTGCTGCCCGACCTGTCCCGCCAGATCCTCGCCCGCATGGGCGAGGGGCGGCCGATCGGCGGCATCGACATCGTCATCGGGGACGACGCGCTCCGCTGCACGATCCACTAGCAACAAAGGACCGAACTCATGGCCATCTACATGGACTACAACGGCATCCCAGGCGACGTCGAGGAAACGGGACACTCGAAATGGATCGAGCTGACAGGCTTCAGGTGGGGCTTCGGCCGCAACGTGTCCCTGCAGGTCGGCTCCGGCGCGGACCGCGAGCCCAGCCTTCCGGCCTTCGACTCGATCACCGTCAACAAGCCGAACGACTGCGCCTCGGGCAAGCTCATGCAGGAGGCGCTGACCGGCAAGGGTAAGCCGGTGCGGATCCACTGGACCAGGACGTCCGCAAGCGTCGCGGCGGTATACCTGAAGCTCGTGCTGAACAACGCGATCATCAGCGGGTATGACCAGGGCGGGGGTGACCGGCCGGACGAGAAGCTGGAGATCAGCTACACCGCGTTCGACTTCGAAACCACCGAGATGGCGAATGACGGCGGAGACGGCCAGCCCGGCCACGTCGTCTACAACCTGGCCGGTGCCCAGCCCGGCTAGTGCGGGTTGCCTGACCTGCCGGGCCCGTCCGGGCCGCCGCCGTCCCACGCGGCCCGGACATCGGGGAAGGGGCACCCTCATGGCCGCCGGAACCATAAGCGTCGCCTGCCGAGCCAGACAGCAATGACCTGCGACGGGCAACTCGGCGGCTGCGAACAGCCGGTTCCGAGGGTGGGCTCCGACTGAAGGAAAACCCTTCCGCTCCCCGACATGCATCCACGTCCCCGCACGGTGGTGCGGGGACGAACAGCTTTCGCCGCCGGCGCCGCTGCAAACGACCGAATGGTTGGCTGCCGTGTGAACAAGGAGTGTCAATGATGGGCGAACAACATCTTTTCACGGACTTGAAAGCACATGCTGAAAAGGAATTTACATTCAAACAACGAAGGCTCTTGTCGGGTTCCGGGGTGGTAAGGAGCGCGTCATACAACTAGCCCCGCGATGAGGGCACCGAGGAGGGCTCTGCCTCTGCGGCGTGCGTTGTGCACGAACTGGAAGAAACCAAGGGAAACCAAGGTAGTCCGGCAGCTTCTCCTGCGAGATGCCACGATGCGGGCGCAGCCAGGAGCGCAGCAGCGACCAGAAGCCCTCGATCGTGTTGACGTGGACCTCACAGAACCCGTCGCCATCCTCATCGCGGGCGTATTCGCCGCGCCCATGGCAGACCGTCTTGTGGCCGTAGCCCCAGCGTTCCAGGCGGGCGTAGATGCCATACTCGTCGGTGTGGATCAGGGTGCCCGGGGCGACAGCGCCCGCGATGATTGGCTTGATCGTCTTCTGCTGCACGTTGGCCAGCATGTGCAGGACCACCTAGCCGCCGCGCTGGATCAGGCCGGGGATGGGTGGCTTGTACTTCTCCAGCGTGCCCCGACCCGGCGCTCCTGCCAGCCTGCGGCACCGCTCAGGCCGCCCCTTTTTGCGACTTCCTTTTGCTGGCCCTTGTGCCCGGCCACGACGTAGACCTCGTCGACTTCCACCTCGCCGTGCAGCGTCACTGCCGGGGCTTTGGCAACCAGGCCACCACGCAGTTGCTCCGTCATGGCCTGTACGTCAGAAGCACACAAACCCAATTCTGCAGCGATCTGCCGGTTCGAGAGGTTCAGGCCCATGAAATAGAGGCACAGCACCCATACCCGTAGCGGCTGGTGATGACCGGCCAGCACCGTGGCGGTGAGATCGTCAAAGCGCCCGGCGCATGTCTTGCACCGGTAGCGCTGCCGATGCGGCTGCGTGCCGTCGTGACCGTCACGGATGACTGCACTGCTGTCACAACAGGAGCAGCGCACACCCGTTGGCCAGCGATGCTGGCGGACAAGCGCGAAGCACTTGGCATCGTCCAGCAGTCCCGACAGGCTGACCAGGTTAGATGCAGCCATGATGACAGAGGCTCCTCGCGGCAAGATAGGTGACTGCTCCACACCTTCATCACACCAGATGCCTCACCAACCAGCTACTCAGATCCACCACCCTGGAACCCGACAAGAGCCTTGGCATTTTGGTCGTTTTGAGAGAGGCCAGATCATCCATGCCGATCAAGGTGAAATGGAGCGGCTGGGGATGGGCGGCACGTTTATGGTGTTTCCTCCAGGAAACAACGGACAAGTGTCTCTCGACTATGTCACAGGGCAACGAGGTGTTATGCCAGGCGCAAGCGCGGTTGATATGGCCGCTTTTGTAAGATATTGTGGTACTCACTATGGAAACGATATAAATCAAGCCTCGTATTTTTACGTCTACTTTGGATAGGTGCTTTATTTGTGATTGATCACCCTGGGTGCGGGCTACTGCGGCGCGTAGCGTTGCTTGAACGACGGCCAGCACTGTTGCGCCGTTTGCTTTGGTCATGCTGACGACGGGTAACTGCTCACCTAGGTTGGTAGCCTGACGGCGGTAGTTCCAGACCGCCGGCGGGGTTGTTGACGCGGGGCGGGATGGCTTGGCTGACTGTGTGCATGACGCCCGAGGTTGATCCTGGCAGGCTGAGCGATGCAGAGAAGGATGCGCTGATCCTGGCGCTGTTCGCTCGCGTTGCGGCCCTGGAGAAGCGGGTCGAGGAACTGACCCGCCCGCCGCGGACGCCGGACAACTCCTCGACACCGCCTGCGCGAGGCCACAAGCCGAACCGGCCGTCGGGCGACAGGCCCCCGCGCGGCGGCCGTCCCGGGGTGGCGCGTGCCCTGGCCGAGAACCCGGACCATCTGGTCGAGGCGCGCCTGGACGCCTGCCCCGCCTGCCAGGCCAGCTTCCCGGCCGAGTTGCAGACGCCGCAGGGCGTCTATGATCGCATCGAACTGCCGCCGGTCAGACCCGACGTGACCCGCGTGCATCTGTTCGGCGGACGCTGCGCCTGCTGCGGCGTGCGCTCTGTGGCGCCTGCGCCCGCGGGCCTGGAGCCGGGCTCGCCGTTCGGGCGCAGCGTCGAGGCCATGGCGGTCTATCTGCACTACGCCCACGCAATCGGGCTGGAGCGGCTGCGCGCGCTGATGGGCGAGGTGTTGGCCTGTCCATCAGCGAGGGCGCGCTGTGCAACATCCTGGCCCGCGCCCGTGAGCCACTGGGTGCAGCCGCGGCCACGATCACGGCGCAGGTGCGCGAGGCGCGGGTGGTGTGCAGTGATGAGACCTCGGTGCGGGTGGCGGGCAGGACCTGGTGGGAGTGGGTGTTCGTCACCAGGGCGGCCGTGCTGCACGTGATCCGGCCCAGTCGCGACAGGATCGTGCCCGAGGCGGTGTTCGCGGGCGTGCGGCCCGGCGTGTGGGTGTCGGACGCGCTGGGCAGCCAGCGCGGGCACGCCGGGCGATGGCAGATGTGCCTGGCGCACCTGCTGCGCGACGCGCAATGGGCCATCGACTGCGGCGATACGGGGTTCAGCGCGCAGTTCAGGGTGTGGCTGCTGCGGGCCATGGCGATCGGGCGAAGACGCAACAGCCTGCGTGACAGCACGCTCGTGCAATACCGCCATGACCTGGAGCGACGGCTCGACCGCATCATGGCCCACACGGTGCCGCAAGGACGCGCGGGTGAGAAGCTGCGCCAGCGCATCGGCCGCTGCCGGGAGCACCTGAGCGTGTTCGTCACCGACCGCGACGTGCCGCCGACCAACAACGTGTCCGAGCGCGCACTGCGGCCCAGCGTGGTGTTCCGCAAGGTCACCAACGGCTTCAGGGCGGAGTGGGGTGCGCAGACCTACGCCGCGTTCCGTTCCGTGGTCAGCACCGCAAAGACACGCGGCGCAACCGTGCTGGCGGCCGTCCAGGACGCACTACGCGGCCAGGTATCCTGCGCACCAGGGTGAGCAATTACGACGACGGAGCGGAGCGTAATGTAAATCTCGGCACGGCATTGGTGCATGGATAGGCTGACTTGTTGATAAAGAAATTTTCTGGAACGGCTTTATCCATTATGATATCAATGGCCCTTAAGCGTGGCTGGTTAGGCAAGCAAGGCCAAAAACTCTGCCTTCGGACTCCGCTGAAGGCCATGTCTCTGGGGTTTATTTGCTTCAAGTCATGGGATCAAAGGGCCGCCGGCCCTTTGCGGGTCCGGGCAGAGCCCGGCCTTGCTTGCCTGGCAGACCGAGGGTCAGGCCTGTTCGACCGGCAGCGAGAACACGTAGCCGACGCTGCGCTCGGTGGTGATCATCGACGGGCGGGATGGGTCGGTGTCCAGCTTGCGCCGTAGCCGCAGGATCTGCACGTCGATGCTGCGGTCGAACACGTCCTCGTGCACCCGGGTGGCCTGCAGGAGGTGCTCGCGCGACAGTGGGCGCAGCGGGGCATTGAGGAAGGCCACGAGCAGGGTGTGCTCGCCGTTGGTCAGTGTCACCGCCTTGCCCTGCGGATCGCAGAGCTGGCGGGTGCGTCGATCGAGCACCCAGCCGCCGAAGCGGAAGCTGCGCGGTCCGCCGCCGGCCGCCTGGGGCTGGACGGCGCGCGCCGCCTCGTTCTGCACGGCGACGCGCGTCGCCTCGGCCCGGCGGAGGATGACGCGGATCCGCGCCAGCAGCTCGCGCAGGCTGAACGGCTTGGTGATGTAGTCGTCGGCGCCCAACTCCAGGCCCACGACCCGATCGATCTCGTCGCTGCGGTGGCCGGTGACGATCATGATCGGCAGGTCCGAGCCCGCCCGCAGCTCGCGCAGGATGTCGAGCCCGTCGGTGTCGCCGAGCTTGAGGTCGAGGATGACCACGCCGGGCTCGCAGGCCGCCATCAGCCGCGTCATGTCGGCGTGGCCGTCGGCGAGGTCGACCTGGAAGCCGTGCTCGCCCAGGTACTGGCCGACCATGCTCCGCATCCCCGGGTCGTCGTCGACCACGAGCACGCGCGGCGACAGGCCAGGTTGTCTTGTCACGAGCATGCTGGTTTCCTCGGGTGTGTGCAGGAAGTCCGACCATGGCGATAACGCGCTCGGCGCCCAGCCGTCCAGCGTGGCCGCGCCGCGCCGCGCCGGACGGCGCCGTGGTGGCGGTGGTCGCCGCCGACCGCGCACTCGACGCGCTGTACCGCCGGGCCTGTGCCGGGCCGCCGGACGGGGACGGCGTGGTCGACGCCATCGCCGCCTTCGAGGCGACGCTGGTCACGCCCGGCAGCCGCTTCGACCTGTTTCTGCAGGGCAGCGCCTCCGGACCCGCCGCCATTCCGGCCTGCGGCACGGACCGGGGCAGCGGACATCCCGACCCGACGCGAGGTTCCCGGAGGCCCGGCCTCTGGCGGGTCGAGGGCGGAGCCCTCGCCTTCCCTGCCGGGCCTCGAACCGGGACGCTGCCCGCGCGATGATCGGTGTGCTGCGCGGCGCGATCGCCACGACCCTGCTCGCCGCCGTCGTCATGGCGCTGATCCTCAGCAACACGCGCATCGACCAGTCGCGTGGCGTCCGCTCGCTGCAGGTGCTCGACCATTTCGTGCGCGCCGACGCGGGCCTGCAGCGCGACGTGCTGCTGGTTCATGCCGGCCTGCTCGGCAACGACGACCCGCTGGTCGCGCAGTCCGGCGAGATGGAGGCCGATCTCGGGCAGTTGGGCAAGGACGTCCGGCGCGACCGCCTCGACGGCGCCGCCCTGGGCGCGCTGTCGCGGCTGGCGGCGCGGGAGGAGTCGCTGGTCGAGCAGTTCAGGAGCGAGCAGGCGCTGGCGCGCAGCTCGCTCGCCGTCCTGCCGGTCCTCGGCGCCCTGGCGGAGGCGGAGGCCGGCGGCCCGGAGCTGACGGTGCCGGTGCAGGCACTGGAACAGTCGGTGGCGCGGCTGCTGCTCGCCAGCACTCCCGAGGCGGCGCAGGCGCTGCAGGCCGGCATCGATGTGTTGTCGCCGGCCTCGGCGGCCGATCACGCCGGCGCGGCCACCGTGCGGCAGCTCGTCGATCACGCGCGCCTGCTCGGGCGCGTGCTGCCGCAGGTGGACGCGCTGCTGCACGAGATCACTGCCGCGCCCATGCGGGCGGCCACGGCGGCGGTGCGCGACGGGATCGAGGCGAGGGCGCGGCGGCTGCAGGCGCGGGCGCACGACACCCAGCTCACGCTCTACGCGGCGTCGCTGCTGCTGTTCGGCCTGACGGTGCGCGTCCTGGTCAACCTGCGCGCCAGCCTGCTCGAGCTCGAGGAGCGCGCCGCGATCGAGCGCACCCTGGCGGGCCTCTCGGCGCTGTTCGCGTCCAGCGAGCCGGAGGAGATCGGCCGGTCGATCGACACGGCGCTGGCGATGATCGGGCGGCAGAGCGGCGTGGACCGGGTCACCCTGGTGCGACTCGATCCCGACGGCGTGCAGCGCTGGACCCGGACGGCGCAGGAGGAGGTCTGCCCGGCCGGGCTGCTGCTCGAGGTCGCCGACGAGGCGGAGGCCGGCCAGGCGCATGACCAGGCGGGCAGCCTGTCGAGCGGCGGCCAGGCGCATGGTGGCCATGTGGGCGGGGCCCGGGCTGCGGCGGATGCGGCGGGGTCCGGCGGGGGCGTCCTGCACCTGCGCGCCCTGGCGGTGGCACCCGGCCCGGCGACGCGGCGCCTGGGCGCGACCGGCACGCATGGCTGGGCCGCGGTGAGGCTGCGCCGGCAGGAGCAGGCGGTTGGCCTGCTCAGCTTCGAGCTGGTGCGCCGGCGCAGGCGCTGGCCGCGGTCGGGGGTGCAGTCCCTGCGGCCGTTCGCTCAGCTCGTCGAGAACGCGCTGGAGCGCGAGCGCGTCGCTCGCGAGCGCGAGGCTCTGCAGGCCCGGCTGCAGCAGGCCCAGCGCCTGGAGACCGCGGGCGCGCTGGCCAGCGGCTTGGCGCACAACTTCAACAACATCGTCGGCGCCGTGCTCGGCCATGCCGAGATGGCGTCGGAATGCGTCGCCAGGGGCGAGTCGCCGTCGCACCACGTGGGCGAGATCCGCCGCGCCGCCGAGCGCGCGGGCGAGCTGGTCGACACCATGCTCAACCTGGGCCGGCGCGACCAGCCGCGCTATGAGGTGGCCATGTCGGCGCTGACCGCGGAGACGGTGTCGCTGCTGCGGGTGTCGCTGCCGGGCGGGGTCGTGCTCGCCGTGCACGACGAGGCCGACCGCGCGACGGTAACCGGGCGGTCGGCGGAGCTGCAGCAGGTCATGCTCAACTTGGTGCGCAACGCCGCCCAGGCCTCGCGCGAGGGCGGCCGGATCACCCTGCGCCTCGATCGCGCCGAGGTCTCGGCCACGCGCGCCCTCCTGCTCGGCGCGATCGAGCCGGGCAGCCATCTCGTGCTGTCCGTTGCCGATGCGGGCAGCGGCATGGACGCGGCGACGCTGGGGCGCATCTTCGAGCCATTCTTCACCACCCGTCCGGCCGGCACCGGGCTCGGGCTCGCCACTGTCGCCGACATCGTGCGCGACCATGGCGGCGCTATCGCCGCGCGTAGCACGCCGGGCCAGGGCAGCACCTTCGAAGTCTGGCTGCCCTGCGGCGTCCCCGGCGCCGCCCGCACCGTGGCGCGTCGCGGGCGCGGCGAGATCGTGATGGTCGTGCATCCCGACCGGGAGCGCCTGCTCAAGATCGAGGACACGCTCGCGGCGCTGGGCTACGAGCCGACCGGTTTCGCGAGCTGCGAGGCGGCGCTGGACGCGATCGGGCGCGCGCCGTCGCTGCACGATGCGGCTCTGGTCGATCTCGGCCCCCTCGGCGGCCCCGACGGGCTGGCGGTGATGTCCAGACTGCGCGCCCTGCGTCCCGGCCTGCCGCTGGTGGTGACCGGCGCCGCCGCGACCGTGGCGCGGTTGCGCGGGGCCGGTCTGCGGATGGGCACGGTGGTCGAGGCGAAGCCGGGCACGGCGGGCCTCGCGCTCGCGATGGCGGAGCTGTTCGACAGGCTGGCGCTGCTGCCGAACCGCGCCGCAGAGGCTGGACCTGCCGGAGCCGACCTCTTCCGTGAAGGGAATCGTTGAGCAAAGCAGGCTTGCCGTGGATGGCGTGTCCCTTTGTCAACGATCCACGACATTGACCATCCCCCGCTACGTTGGACACGGGTTGCGGCCTACGCGGCCGCGGCGAGCTGTTCTTTGGGCACCGTCAACTTGGCGGCTGGCTGGCTTGTGAGATGGAGCGGAGCCAGGTAGCGGAGCGGGATGACACCGTCCGCTGTTCCCAGCTACGCCGGCTAGCGCTTCCCGGCCGAAGTTATCAGCCATGCCGTCTGGCTCTACTTCCGCTTTCCCCTGAGCCTGCGGATGGCGGACGAACTGCTGGCCGCGCGCGGCATCATTGTCAGTCATCCTGCGCCCCAGAGTTGAGTGATACCGCTGAGCTTAGCAGTTGACCTGTTGGATGTAGGGATAGCTGCACAGGGAGCGGAGGCGCTCTGGCGTAAGCCTGTTCCAGGCGGCACAGCAGGCGTCGACGATGGCGTTGTAGTCGTCGAGCAGCCTGTGCGAGAGGTAGCGTTCGCGCAGATACAGCCAGACGCGCTCGACCGGGTTCAGCTCGGGCGCATAGGGCGGCAGCGGCACCAGCGTGACGTTGCCGGGGATCTTCAATGCCCGGGCGCCATGCCAGCCAGCCTGGTCCAGCACCATCACGGCGTGCTCGTCAGCCCCGCGCTCGGCAGAGAAGCGCTCCAGAAACAGGCCCATCATCTCGGTCGAGACTTCCGGCAGCACGAGCGCGGTGCTCTCGCCGGTGGCGAGCTGGATGGCGGCGAAGATGTACGTCCAGGTGAAGCGCCGGTCGCACAGACCCGGCGGACGCTGCCCCTTCAGCCACCAGCGGTGGCAGGTGCGGCCTTTCTGGCCGACCCTGGCCTCGTCCTGGAACCAGAGCGTGATCCGCTTGCCAGGATGAGCGGCGGCTGCGTCATCGAGAGCACGCTGGAGCCCCTTTTTGCGAACGCTGCCTGCGCCTGGGCGTCGGATTGCGGGTGGACCTGTCGCGCCTTTTGCCGCGAGAACCCGAGGCGGCGCACGACGCGCGACATGCTGGCGGGGTGGAAGCGCTTGCCCCAGCTCGCCTCGACCTCCTGGCACAGGTCGGCCAGGGTCCAGCTCGACAGGCCGCTCTGCTCCGGGCGCGGGCCACGCAGGATCAGGCCTGCAAGCGCCGCCTGCTCGCCCTCGCTCAGCCGCGGCTCGCGACCGGGCCGGCGCCGGTCCACCAGGCCGCCCAGACCCTCGGCATTGAAGCGCACCACCGCATCGCGCAGCGCCTGGCGGTCCATGCCGCACAGCCGCGCCGCCTCCGCCCGGCTCACGCCGTCCAGCACGTGGGCGATCGCGTAGAGCCGCGGCGCCACTCGCAGCCGAGTCTCCCGTCGGGCCAGGGCCCGCAGCTCGGCCGCGCTCAGCTCCGTCCGGATCGGCAAGCCGCGCATCAGGTCCTCCCGCCAAGGTGGATCCAAATCGAATCACAGGCTCACCGCGCCGACGAAAACACGAATGAGTCAGCAGCTCCGCTCAGCGGTATCAGCGACCTCCGCTTCCTGCTCGGGCGACAGCAACGGCTTGGGTCCCACGTTGCCCGTCTTGTCCGACAGGCCCGCCAGGCCGTGCTCGTTGAAACGATGCACCCAGTCGCGCAGCGTCTGTCGATCCATGCCGGCGGCTTTGGCCGCCTCGGTGCGCGACATTCCCTCCAGCACCAGGGCGAGCGCCAGCATCCGTCGCGCCGCTGCGCCGTGCCGCCTGCCGGAGGCTGGCCGCGTCGTAGTCGGACCGTGTGGTCTGGATCGCCGTTCCCATGCTGTCCCTCGCGAGTCGATACAGGGAGGCCAGCTAATCACATCAACGAGGAGCAGGGAATCCAGGGAGAGTCAGACATCACCGCCGGGCGTGTTACGGCGCTGAAGTCGATTCTGCACCTGATCGCATAGGCGGCAGCGTGCAGACGTAATATGCTTTGCCAGAGGCAACGCTGCTGCGGGGGGCCTCAGCCTAGAGCCGCTTGCGAGCCCAGCCAGAAAACTGGGACGGGAACACCACTTGGCTGTGCAGGGAAGCCGCTTCCACCTGCAGCCGGTCCTCCAACGTGTCCACGTCCAGTTCCGCTGCCGTCGCGAGACCAAGACGTTCGATGTGAGGCAAGGAGCTTCTTAAGACCAAGGAAAACCAGGTGAAAACTGGATTGTCGGGCTGGCAGTAGGTCATGACATCGCACCAGACGGTCGCGCCATCGAGCCCGGCGGCATGGAAAGTCTCGACCAGCCTTGCTCCGACATCTGGATGCTGCATGGCAGCTCCGAAAGCAGAAATGGTCACTTCCACAACGCGCTGCCAAAGTGGGGCGCGGTTCAACTGGAGCAGGTCGCGCGTCACCAAGGCTTCGTGAAAGGCAACCACCCCGCCTTGCCTGACGTAGGATGATACTGTCCGCACGAAGGATGTCGGATCGGGCTGATGTGACAGGACGTAGCGGCCAACCGCGAAATCGAACTCGCCGAGGTCGGGGCGGTCCTCAATGGCGGCCTGGTGGTATTGAATAGCGAGGCCGGCGGCGTCGGCCCGTTGCTGCGCCGCCTTTATGGCAACCGCCTCCCGATCCACCCCCACGACCTTGCCGGACGGCCCCACGATGGAAGCGGCCAGCATGGCGACATCGCCGACGCCGCAGCCGACATCCAGCACACGCATTCCAGGAGCAAGGCCAGCGTCGAGGAGCAGCCGTTCCGTCAACGGCCGGAGCATCGCCGCCTGTAGCATGAGGCGCCGAATTTCGGACTCGGAGTGCCCGAGGATGTATTCGACTTCAGTCATTGCGGCCCACCTCCATGGCTCGTCATGCCGGCCATGTTTAAGCCCAAGCTGTCCGGCCGTCATGTCGGAGCGTAGCGAAGGAAATGCGCTTATACCAACGGTCCTATGCTGTGACCGTTTTGGTCCATGGTGCGGCCGCGATGGAGCGGATGCGGTCTGGAGCATCCATGAGCCAGTTCCAGGCGGCGCAGCATCGGTCCACGATCCTGTCGTAGCTGTCGAACACGCTGTTGCTGAGCTTGTTGGCCGGCAGGTACTCCCAGAGACCGTGTTGCACGGATCCGCGACCGGCGCCCTGCTGATGTAGGATGGCGGCACCAAGCTGCCCGTCCATATTCCAGAGGTTCTGACCGTGCCGTTCAAGGCCACCGCTGCCTGTCGTCACCACATCCCCAAGCAGTGGCACAGGGTAACGAACTCGGCAGCGTACGATAGCGCCCTGCGCCAGCGCGGCAGCCTCACGGTCTGGTTCACGGATGCGGCGATCGCGGCCTGGAAAGCCGAGCCAAGGACCACGCGAGGCGGTCAGCCGCGCTACTCGGTCCTGGCGATCACCACGGCGCTGACGCTGCGGGCGGTATTCCGCCTGGCCCTGCGTCAGACCGAGGGGCTGATCGGCTCCATCCTCGCCCTGCTCGGCCTGGATCTGGCGGTGCCGGACCACTCGACACTGAGCCGAAGGGCAGAGACGCTGGAGGTGTCACTGCCGCGGCCCGGCGCTGGTCCCGTGCACCTGCTGGTGGACAGCACCGGGCTGAAGCTGTGCGGCGCGGGCGAGTGGCTGCTCGAGAAGCATGGGATGCACACACGCCGGTCCTGGCGCAAGCTGCATGTCGGCGTGGACGCTGACACTGGGCGGATCCTTGCCGCGGTGCTCACCACCAACGACGTCGATGACGCTTCCCAGGTCAGCGCCCTACTTGACCAGGCAGGTCCGGTCGCCTCGTTCACGGCGGATGGCGCGTATGACCAGGACGGTGTCCATGGCGAGGTCACCAAGCGCTCGCCTGAAGCAGCCGTGATCGTACCGCCCCGGTCCAGCGCTGTCCCAAGCGACACTGCCGGGACAGCGCCCACGCAACGCGACCGCCACCTGCAGATGATCGCCGAGCACGGCCGCAGACGGTGGCAGAAAGCCTCAGGCTACCACTGGCGCGCGCTGGTCGAGGCCGACATCAGCCGGTTCAAACGCGTGATCGGGGACGGGCTGCGCTCGCGCTCGGACCGCCGACGCAAGACAGAGATCGCCCTCGCTGTCAGCGTCCTGAACCGAATGCTCGAACTCGGGCGACCGTAGTACGTCCGCTTGGTGTGACAGCCGATGCAGACAGGCGCTCCACGTTCGTCGTTAGGTCCGTGCAACACAGTCGCGCAGGGTGGTGACCGCGGCTTTGTGTGACAGGGAGGCGTTGGTGCATGGAGGCGGCCGGGTAGCCTCAGCCGAGTAGCCCGGCTACGTCGCTGGCATGCCGTTCAAGCACAACGCCGCCCGCCGTCACCGTATCCCGAAGCAGCGCTGG